>Ga0187808_10000569_pt1 | contig 11790 bp, 10 predicted proteins | sample NC_wetland_sal_i_5_FD_132427 | JGI IMG/M metagenome (GOLD analysis project Ga0187808, IMG submission 132427) | Wetland sediment microbial communities from Neuse River Estuary, North Carolina, USA - ASW_3 | ecosystem: Environmental > Aquatic > Freshwater > Wetlands > Sediment | place: USA: North...
ACCCGCCCCTCCCACACCGCCCCCCGGGCGCCACAATACCCCCCCCCGCCCCCCCCACTGAGCCCGCCCCGCCCGCCCAACTCCCCGGCCCCGCCCGCCCAATACCCCGCCCCGCCCGCCCCGATACCTAGCGCCACTTGGTATACAAGCCGACCACTTGCTACCCAAGAACGCCACGCCGCCGCCCCCTATATCCGGATATATCGGGCGCAATATTCTCATGGTGTACAGCAAGTCGTCACGGTGTATAGCAAGTCGGCTGCCTCTGCGTCACTAGCGGTGCGAGTGGGACTGATGTGAGAATGTCGCGGCGACCGCGATGGTCCACGGGGTGCTGCGCGGACCGGATCGCTGTGCGCGGTCCGCGGCGGGGCCGCGGCGGGACGCGGGCGCTACGTCCAGGTGTCGCCGCGGGATGGGCGCTTGGTCCAGGTGTCACTCGCGCGACGGATGCGGTGGATAAGCTTCCCTGCAGTCATGTCTTCTCCCCCAGACGAATGTCCGGAACGGCATGATATACCGTTTATGTAACCGGCCCGTTCCTCAGCGTATACTTACGCAGCGCGATCGTCAAACTACTCTATGTCATATTCCGCCTCGGGGCCCGCCTTTCTCGGGATCGACCTCGGCACCAGCCAGGTGAAGTCGCTGCTCGCCGGCCCGGACGGCCGGGTCCTCGGCCGGGGCCGCGCGCCGTACAAAGTCGCCGTCCCGGCCCCCGGCCACGCCGAATCCGACCCGGGGGAGTGGTGGCACGCCACCGGGATCGCGGTCCGCGAGGCACTCGCGGCAGCGGACGACGCCGATGTCGTCGCGCTCGCGGTGGCGGGCCAGATGCACGGCGTGGTGCTCGCCGACCCGGCCGGCGCCCCGCTCCGCCCGGCCATCGTCTGGCTGGACCGCCGCGCCGCCGCCGAGGCCGCGCGCTACCGTGCGCTGCCGGCCACGCTGACCGGCCCGCTGGGCAACCAGCCGTCACCCGGCATGGCCGGCCCGATCCTGTGCTGGCTGGCGACGCACGAACCGGCGACGATGAACGCGGCGCGCTGGGCGCTGCAGCCGAAGGACTGGCTCCGGCTCCGGCTGACCGGCGAGGCCGCGACCGACCCGACCGACGCGTCGGGCACGCTGCTGTTCGATCTCACCCGCGGCGCCTGGGCGACGGACCTGATCGGCGCGCTCGGCCTGCCCGCGGGCATCCTGCCCGGCATCCGCGAGCCCGTCGAGGTCGCCGGCCGCCTGCTGCCCGCCGCCGCGGCCCACCTGGGCCTGCGCCCGGGCATTCCGGTCGCGACCGGTGCCGCCGACACCGCCGCGGCCCTGCTGGCGGCGCGGCTGCCCGCCGACGCCGCGCTGCTCACGCTGGGCACCGGCGGCCAGTGGGTCGTCCCGCAGGACCCGGGCACCTGGCGGCCCACCCCGACGACGAACCTGTTCCGGGCGGTCGGCGGCGGTCAGTATCGGCTGGCCGCCGTACAAAATATGGGAGAAACCATCAATTGGGCCGCAGCGGTGTTCGGCGTCTCCTGGGACCACACTTACTCGACCGCCGGGCTGCCGTGGCGGGCGGATACGCCCGTCTTCCTGCCGTACCTGACCGAAGAGCGCTGGGAGCCTGGTCTGGCCGGCTGCTGGGCGGGCCTAACGCTCGACCATGGCCGGGACGACCTGCTGCGCGCGGCGCTGGAGGGGGTCGCGTTCTTGCTGCGCGACAGGCTCGGCGACTTGCGCGCCGCGGGCCACGACCCGGCCCGCGTGCTGCTCGGCGGCGGCGGCAGCAGGCATCCGGCCTGGCGGCAGCTGCTCGCCGACGTGCTCGGCCTGCCGCTCTACCCGGCCGCGACGAGCTGGCTGACTCCGGTCGGCGCCGCGATGCTGGCCGCCGCCGTTGGCGGCGGAGCGGTGCCAGGGGGAGCAGGGGGACACCGTTCGGATGAAGAAGCCGGCGAGCCGGTGACCCCCGGACAGCAGGGCGCGGCGAGTACCGGCTACGACCGTTACCTCAGCCTAAAGCGCGGTCAGGGCCGCTGATCGCGAAGCAGTGCGGTGTAAGCGACGCAGTCCGCGTACCGCGGCAGTTCCCCGGTCCGCAGCGCCTCGTCGAGCGTCGGCGCCGCGGCGTCCTTCTCCGACAGGACCGGCTCGCCAGCCAGGTCCTCGAGCGCCCAGCCGATCCCGATCGCGGGGTCGAGCGGGTTGACGCCGTGCTCGCGGCCAGGCGCGAACGGCGTCGAGCACAGGTAGAGCACGGTCGCGTCGTCGGTCAGCGCCATGAACCCGTGCCCGAGCCCCTCGGCGAGGAAGACGGCGCGGCGGCTGTCGTCGTCCAGCCGTACCGCCTCCCACTTACCGAAGCCAGGCGAGCCGGCCCGCACGTCGACGATGACGTCGAGGATCGCGCCGCGCACGCAGGAGACGTACTTCGCCTGCCCCGGCGGCACGTCCGCGTAGTGAATCCCCCGGATCACACCGCGCCGGGACACCGAACAGTTGACCTGCGCGACGTCGAGCTGGTAGCCGAGGTCGGCGGCGAACTCGGCGCCGCGGAACGCTTCGAGGAACGCGCCCCTGTCGTCCCTGAGCACCCGCGGGGTGAACACCCAGGCGCCCTCGATACCCAAAGCTTCCATCGCGTCCCCTGTCGTTTACAGCGTCGTTTACTGCGCCGCCAGCATGGCGGGAAAGGCGCGGTCAAGAGCGTCCCGCCAGTCGCCGATGGGCGCGACGCCGACCGCATCCCAGGCGTCGTGGCCGAGCACGCTGTAGGCGGGCCTGGGTGCCGGGCGCGGGAAGTCGGCGGTGGTGGTGGGAGTCACCAGCGCCGGGTCAGCGCCTGCCCGCGCGTAGATGTCGCGGGCGAAACCGAACCAGGTGACCTCGCCGGAACTGGTGGCGTGGTAGGTCCCCGCGGGCGCGCCGGCGCTGATCAGGGCGTAGACCTGGCGGGCGACGTCGGCGGTCCAGGTGGGCTGGCCACGCTGGTCGTCGACGACGCTGACCGGGCCGCCCGCCAGCGCCCGGGTGAGCATCGCGGCGTAGAAGCTCTTCCCGTGCGCCCCGTACAGCCAGGCGGTTCGCAGCACGTAGGCGCTGTCGGGCAGCGCCGCCCGGGCCGCCTCTTCCCCCGCGAGCTTGGTCCGGCCGTAGGCGCTGCGCGGCGCGGTCGGGTGCTCCTCCGCGTAGGGCTTTTCCGCCGTGCCGTCGAAGACGTAGTCGGTGGAGATCTGGACCAGGGCGGTGCGCTGCCCTGCGCACGCGGCGGCGAGGTGCGCGACCGCCAGCCCGTTGACGCCGAGCGCGGCGTCCTCGTGCGCCTCCGCGTCGTCGACCGCGGTCCACGCGGCGCAGTTGACCACGACATCAGGCCGGTGCCGCGACACGGCGGCGCGCACCGCGGCCGGGTCGGTGATGTCGAGGTCGGCGCGGCCGAACGCGGCCACCTGCTCGCCTTCGCCGGCCAGCAGGCCCGCGAGGTCGCGGCCGAGCATCCCGCCGGCCCCGGTGATCAGCCACTTCCTCATGGCAGTGCCTTCAGGTCCGCGGGCCTCATGGCCGTGCCTTCAGGTCCGCGGGCCTCATGGTAGCGCGGGCATCGCGGGCGGCGCCGGGCGGTCCAGCGGCTCCCACCACGGGCGGTTCTCCGCGTACCAGGCGATGGTGGCCTTGAGGCCGTCGGGGAACGGGACACGCGGCGCGTAGCCCATCGAGCGCAGCAGGGAGTCGTCCAGGCTGTACCGCCGGTCGTGGCCCTTGCGGTCGGTGACCGGCACGACCATCTGCCAGGTGGCGCCGCAGGCCTCGAGGATGGCGGCGGTCAGCTCGCGGTTGCTCAGTTCGGTGCCGCCGTCGACGTTGTAGACGCGGCCGGCGGCGCCCTTTTCCAGCACGAGCTGGATGCCGCGGCAGTGGTCGTCGACGTGGATCCAGCCCCGGACGTTGGCGCCGTCCCCGTACAGCGGGACGGGCTTGCCGTCGAGCAGGTTGGTAGTGAACAGCGGGATGACCTTCTCGGGGTACTGGTGCGGCCCGTAGTTGTTGCAGCACCGGGTGATGGAGACGTCCACCCCGTGCGTCCGCGCGTAGGACAGCGCGATGAGATCGCCGCCCGCCTTGGCGGCCGAATACGGGGAGTTGGGGTCGAGCGGGGAGTCTTCGGTCCACGACCCTTCGGGGATGCTGCCGTAGACCTCGTCGGTGGACACGTGCACCACCTTGCCGATGCCGGCGTCGCGGCAGGCGTCGAGGAGCACCTGCACCCCGGTCACGTTGGCGGTGACGAACTCGGCCGCGCCGGCGATCGACCGGTCAACGTGGGTTTCGGCGGCGAAGTTGATCACCGCGTCGTGGCCGGGCAGCAGGTCAGCGAGCAGCCGCCCGTCGCAGATGTCGCCCCGCACGAAGGTGAACCGCCCGGAGACCGCGGCGAGGTTGCCGAGGTTCCCCGCGTAGGTGAGCTTGTCCAGGACGGTGACCTCGGCGTCCTCGTAGCCGGGGTAGCCGCCGGACAGCAGCGTGCGGACGTAGTGCGAACCGATGAACCCGGCGCCGCCGGTTACCAGGATCCTCATGAGCTGATCTGTACCAAGCTGTGGTCACCTAGCACCAGGCGGTGCACCCTGGGCACCGTGGGCGCGGGCGTCACTTCGGCGTCGTGGCCGATCAGCGACGCGTGGATGCGGCGCACCCCGCGGATGGACGCCCCGCGCAGCAGGATCGAGTATTCGATCTCGCTCTCCTCGATTACGCAGTCAGGACCGATCGCGGTGAACGGCCCGATGTAGGAGCCGGTCACCGTGGTGCCGGCGCCGATGATCACGGGTCCGACGATGCGGGACCCTGACACGTGCGCGCCCGCCTCGATCACGACCCGCCCGATGATCTCGCATCCCGCGCCGGTGGTGCCATCCTGGCGCGGCTCGAAACCCTCGAGCACCAGCCGGTTGACCTCGAGCATATCGGTGACGTTACCGGTGTCTTTCCAGTACCCGGTGATGGTGGTGGAGCGCACCGTCTTGCCGTGGTCGATCAGCCAGTCGATGGCCTCCGTGATCTCCAGCTCTCCCCGCCAGGAGGGCTTGAGCTCGAGCACCGCTTCGTGGATCGCGGGCGTGAACATGTACACGCCGACCAGGGCGAGGTCGCTCTTCGGCTGCTGCGGCTTTTCCTCGAGCCCGATGACCTTCCCGGTCTCGTCGAGCTCCGCGACGCCGTACGCCTGCGGGTCCGCCACCTGCTGCAGCATGATCTGCGCGTCTGGGCGGGCGCCCCGGAATTCCTCGGTGAGCCGCGTGATCCCGCCGACGATGAAGTTGTCGCCGAGGTACATCACGAAGTCGTCGTCGCCGAGGAACTCCCTGGCCACGATCACCGCGTGCGCGAGCCCACGGGGTGCGTCCTGGCGGATATAGGTGGTGCGGAGCCCGAAGGCCGAGCCGTCGCCGACGGCGGCCTCGATCGCCGCCGCGGTGTCGCCCACCACGATGCCGACGTCGGTGATTCCGGCCTCGGCGATCGCTTCGAGGCCGTAGAACAGGACCGGCTTGTTCGCGACCGGAAGCAGTTGCTTGGCGGAGGTGTGCGTGATCGGGCGCAGCCGGGTACCCGTCCCGCCCGCCAGAACCAGGGCTTTCACAGGAACAAGGTAGCGCCTCGCGGGTGCGGGTTTGTCGATTCGGGTGTGGTCCTCGCCACTGCGACCCCGCTTCTTTACGGCTTCTTTACGCCTCGTCCCACCGCCTCGGCATCGGCCCGATCCGCTACTGCGGCGGCATCGGCCGCAGGTGGGGGAGCAGGTCGTGCCGGTATACGAGGACGATCCAGTCGTCGACCCGGTAGGTGGCGTCCGGCTTGCCGAAAACTTGCTGGAAGGCGGTCGCCGGGTAAGGGCCGTGCAGGTCGGCGACCGCGAACGTGGCGTCGTGCCGCATCGCGTTGTACCACAGGGCGTTGGTTTCCCAGTTGGGGATGTTGATGGTCCAGCCCGGCTTGTTCACCTTCTTGTGCAGGTCGACCGCGCGGATCCGCACCTGGCCGCCGGACTGGAGGGTGACCACGGAGGCGTCCCAGTAACCGCCGATGCCGTAGGTCAGCTTGTGCGCGGCGAGCCACGCCGATAGCGGCGCGGTCGCCGGCCGCAGCCCGGGCCGGGCAGCGGCCGTGCCCAGCGGGACCAGCGCGATCAGGACCGTCGCCGCGACGGCGGCGAAGGCGAGCAGGGGGTCGCGTATCCGGGCCGGCACCAGCGCCCGCGCGGCTAGCACCGCCCCGGCCGGCAGGATGGCGATGACCTCGTGCGAACCGGTATAGGGCAGCGGCATGACCGAGATGACGTACGCGCCGACGTTGGCGACGATCGCCACCGCGAGCAACTGCTCGGCCCTGCTCGCCCGACGCCAGGTCCACGCCACCCGGACCAGGCCGGCCAGCGCGGCCAGCAGGAAGACCCAGGCGAACGCGGTGCCGAGGGTGCCAAGCTTTATATCCGGCGAAGTGACCGCCCCGAACAGAATGCGGATGTCCAGCCAGGTCACGAACCAGTGCTGGTGCCACAGCCGCGGCGAGGAGAGCTTGTCAAGCGGCCTCTTCACCGCGAACCCGCCCAGGTGGGTGAAGATCAGGCCGAGCAGCGTGTCCAGCGGCACCGAGACCACGGCGGCGACGGCGATCGCCAGGTCCGCCGTGCGCAGCCGGCGGGCGGCCAGCATCCGGTACGCGCAGACGATCACGATCGCGGGGACCGCGACATACCGGACGGTCAGGTCGCTGAACTGGCCGGCGCACAAGACCACCGCCAGCAGCGGCGGGGTGAACCTTCGGTTGGGCGCCAGGTCCACAAGCAGGAAGGACACGAGGATGAACAGCGAGGTCCCGAAGTGGTCGGGTTCCTCGAGCAGCAGCAGCACGTTCGGCGTGTAAAGCAGCGGCGCGGCGAGCGCCGCGATCACGACCGCGCACCGGGCGGCCCGCGCCGCCCCGTGGCTGCCGGTCACGGCGAGGACCACCGCGCAGGCCGCGACGATGAGGTAGACCAGCGCGGACGCGACGTGGGTGGCGGTGTCGCCAAGCCCGAGCACGAGCTGGACGATCCCGTTGAGCGGCAGCTCGAAGAAGTAGAAGGTCGCGTCTCCGAGGTGCCAGCCGTGCAGCGGCAGATGACCGTGTACCAGGTCCCAGCCCTGCAGGACGCTGTTCGCGCCGTCGGAGTCGATCCGGCCGCTGAACGAGGCGCGCAGCAAGAAGCCGAACAGCACCAGGCCAGCTCCGGCCCAGGCTGCCGCCTCCAGCCACTGGCGCGCCGCCGGGCGCGCTACAGGCCTGGCCGTCGTTGGTTCACGGAGCCGGGTAGACAAGTTGTTACCGCTCTGCCTCCTCCCGTGCAGTGCGGTCCGTATACTGCCTGCGTGATTAATTCCCGCAGGATAAGCGTCGTCCTCCCCGCCTATAACGCGGAAACCACGCTTTCCCGTACGATAGCCGAGCTTGATCTGACGCTCATCGACGAGGTCGTCCTCGTCGACGACGCGAGCAGCGACCAGACCGTGTCGGTTGCCCGCCAGCTTGGCCTCGAACCGATCCGGCACGAGGTCAACAAGGGATACGGCGGGAACCAGAAGACATGCTACCGGCGGGCGCTCGAGCTAGGCGCCGATGTCATCGTCATGGTGCACCCGGATTACCAGTACTCGCCGAAGCTCGTTGTCGCGATGGCGTCCATGATCGCCTACGGCGAATACGACATGGTGATGGGCTCCCGGATCCTGGCGCAGAATTCGATCGCCGGCGGGATGCCCAGGTACAAGTACGTTGCGAACAGGTTCCTCACGTTCGTCGAGAACATCGCGCTCAACCAGAAGCTGTCTGAGTACCACACCGGGCTGCGCGCGTTCAGCAGCGAACTGCTCGCGTCGCTGCCGTTCGAGCGCAACTCCGACGATTTCGTGTTCGACAACCACATCATCGCCCAGGCCGTGCGCGCGGGCGCGCGGATCGGCGAGCTCTCCTGCCCGACCAGGTACGAGGCCGACTCGTCGTCGATCAACCTGCGCCGGAGCGTCAAGTACGGCCTCGGCGTGCTGCGCACCTGCGTGGACTACCGGGCGCACAAGTACGGCCTGCGAAGCCGCGAGTACCTCGACTTCGAGCCGACCAAGCTGACCGGCGCAACGCAGGCGTCCCTGGCCGCGGAGACGGCTCAGGCTCAGGCGGGCGAGCCCCGGTCCGAGTAGAGCCAGCGGACCCCGTAAGTTGTCGGTAGCGACGTCGACCCGGAGGGAGGGAGTGACGGAGCATGCGAAAGTCGCTTGACCTGGAGGCCCCGGTCACTCCGGAAGGGAGGCATCACTTGTCGCTAGGAAGCCTGGTCCTTGTGCTGTTCGCCGTGATCGCGGCGTCCGGCGGGCAGCTCATGCTCAAGCACGGGATGCAGTTGGCCACAGCGCGTGCGCACAACTCGCACGGGTCGCTGGTGGTGGCCGCGGCGACCACGCCGTGGGTGCTGCTCGGCCTGGTGGTCTTCGGCGTCTCCGCGGTGGCCTGGCTGGGCGCGCTGTCGAAGGTCCCGCTGAGCCTGGCCTATCCCTTCAACGCGCTCGGCTACCTCGTCATCTTGACCGCGAGCATCTTCGTGCTGCACGAGCGCGCCAACCTGGTGACCTGGGCGGGCACGGTACTCGTCGTGTCCGGGCTGGTCATGGTGGTGTTGTCGAAGCCTTAGCCGTGGCGCCTCAGCTGGTCGGCGGGAACACGGGCGCGCCGACCTGTTGCAGGACGTTCGTGTCGTAAACGGCCACGTCCCAGGCCCCGACGCGGCTGACGCTCACCGCAGTGCCAAAGAGGCGCATAGCGCGCGGCCCGAGGTCATTGCCTGACACGTTGAAGATCACAAAGTTCGCGTAGTACCGTGCCGGGTCGTACCAGAGGAAGTTCGTCTCCCAGGCATCCGGCCTGATCTGCCCCTCGTGGTTCCCGACGGCGCGCACCAGTACCTGGCCACCCGACTGCAGGCTGACCACGGAGCTGTCCCAGTAGCCGCCGAGGCCGTAGCGCAGTCCGTGCGCTTCCAGCCACACGGTCAGGGCGGCCACGGGCGTGACCTGCGGCGATCGTGCCGCCGCCTGCAGCGAGAGCGGCAGGAGCGCGGCCATCAACGCGGCGCAGGTCACGACGAGGGCCGTCACTCGGCCGGCGATGCGGTCAGGCACCAGGGCTCGTGCGCCCAGGATCGCGCCGGCGGGCAGCAGGCCCGCGATGTCGTGTGGGTCCCGTGGCGTCGGCAACGTAGAGAACGCGTACACGATGACGTTGGCGACGATGGCCAGGAGCAGCACCTGCTCGGCCCGCCGCGCGCGGTGCCAGCACCAGATCACTCGCGCCGCGCCCGCCGCCGCGACGACCAGGCAGGCCCATCCGAAGATCGCCGTGTTGCCGATCGGGCCGCTGCCGGGCTCGCCGGTAATTCCGAAGAGCATCCGTACCGAGTGCCAGGTAAGCGCCCAGTTGTACCCCCATTGGCGGACCGGTGCGATGCCGGTTTTCGGTGCCGCCATCAGGTAGGCGCCGAAATGCCGCATGAGGGCGCGGACCCAGGTGGCCAGCGGGAGGGACAGGGCGGCCGCCAGCAGGTTCGCGGCGTCGCCGGTCTTGATCCGGCGCGCGGCCAGCACCCGGTAGGCGCACGTCACGATGATCGCGGGCACCGCGACGTAGCGCACGGTCACGTCACCGATCTGGCCCGCGACCAAGATCACGCATAGCAGCGGCGCGGTGAACCGCCGACTGGAAGCGCGATCTACGAGCAGGCAGGACACGAGCAAGAAGACCGCGGTGCCGAAGTGGTCGGGGAACCCGAGCGGGATCCACGCCTCCGTGACAGTGAGCACCGGGGCCGCGAGCACGGCCACCACGAGGCCGGCCCGCGCCGCTCGCCCCGGGCCGCGGCTGCCCGTCACGGCGATGGCGACAGCACACCCGGCGATGATCAGGTAGACCAGCGCCATCGACACGTGCATGGCCGCGTCGTGCAGGCCGAAGAAGATCTCGACCAGGGCCATCAGGGGCAGTTCGAAGGTGTAAAACGGCACATCGCTGGTTAGCCAGCCATGGAGCATGATGTGACCGTGCAGCATGTCCCAGGCCCCCAGCGCGTTGTTCGCCGTGTCCGAGTCCGGTGCCATGGACACCTTGATCCTCAGGTACAACGCGAACAGTGCCGCGGCGCCCGCCGTCCATGCCAGCGCCGCCCAGACCCGCCGCGCCGTCGGGCGCGCGGCGCGGGGAGCTTCCCCGGTCCGGGCGCGCTGGAGTGCGCTTGACGATGGCGCCGCGCGCCGTCCCCCGTCAGAAAAAGCGCTAGCTGAGGACCCCCCCTGGTCCATACGGGAACAGTACCCATAGCTCTCCGTGTCCATAGCCGCGGCGATGCGGTCCCCATTGCCGTCATCGGGGGCCTGGCCGCTGGTCCGGGGTGGTATCTTGCACACTGGCTTCGGGGATCAGCAGCAACGCACAGTGAGTGCTGGGCAGGCGAGGATCCACCGGCCACCACAGTGCTCGCCACCGCAATCGGTTCGATGAGGGGCTGATTAACTTTGTCATCTGCGAAACCGGCAGTTCGTTCCGCCGCGACCGAGGGCGCGAGCACGAGCCGAGGCGATTCGCGCAAGGAAGACAATCCCGCCCTGGCGTACTCGCGGACCGAGGCGCCGGCTGCCAGCGAGTGCGCCTGGTGCGGCCACCCGTTCGACGCCGGGGACGACCATCGCAACGGCAGGATCCGGTGCTCGCGGTGCGGCGTGGCCACGACCTCGCCATGGCCGAGCGACGCGCAGCTTGGCGAGGCGTACGCGCCCTGGTACCGGCCGGCCGAGGGCCGATTCTCCGGCATCGGTGACAAGGTGCTCAAGCGCACCCGGTCAACTCTGGCCAAGCGCCTGCAGCAGGTGCTGCCCGCCGGGCCGATCCTCGACGTGGGGGCCGGCGACGGAACCCTCATCGCGGCCTTCAAGGCCCACGGCAGGGACGCCGTGGGCGTCGACCCGTACGCGGCGGCGAACCACCCCCACGTGCGCGCCGTCGATTTCGAGGACATGACCGGCGAGTGGTCGGCGGTCATCTTCTGGCACTCCCTTGAGCACCTGCGCCGACCGGTCCGGTCGCTGCGGCACGCGGCGAAGGTCGTCGTCCCCGGCGGGGTGATGATCGTCGCCGTGCCCAACGCGACGAGCGTGCAGGCCCGGCTGTTCGGCGACCGCTGGCTGCACCTCGACCTGCCTCGCCACCTCGTGCACATCAGCCCGCAGGCGCTGGTCTCCCAGGTCGAGTCGCTCGGGTTCGACGTCGAGAAGGTGAGCTACCTGCGCGGCGGCCAGGTGCTGTTCGGCTGGCTGCATGGCCTGGTCGCCCTGCTCCCCGGCCACCCCAGCCTGTATGACGCCATCCGCCGCACCGAGGCCAGGGAGGCGGCGCAGAGCTCCGGGTTCCGGCTCTACACCCTCGCCGCCGGCGTCGCCGCGCTCCCCGCGGCCCTGGTCGGCACCGCCATCGAGGTGGCGGCCCGGTCCGGCGGCACGATCTACGTCGAAGCCCGCCGCAAGCAAGGCCCCGCCTCTTAGCCTTCTCCTACTCCTCTTAGCCTTCTCCTACTCCTCCAGCAGGTAGCGCAGGTACAATTCCGGGTCCTCGAGGAAGCCGCGCCAGGACGCCACCAGGTCCAGGTCCGCCCACTGGGCGGGCCGCATGCCCCACTCGCCCAGTTCGAGGATGTGCGCGCCGGGGACGGCGGCCACGATGGGG
>Ga0187808_10000570_pt1 | contig 11790 bp, 7 predicted proteins | sample NC_wetland_sal_i_5_FD_132427 | JGI IMG/M metagenome (GOLD analysis project Ga0187808, IMG submission 132427) | Wetland sediment microbial communities from Neuse River Estuary, North Carolina, USA - ASW_3 | ecosystem: Environmental > Aquatic > Freshwater > Wetlands > Sediment | place: USA: North...
CCCGGTACTGGTCGAGCTCGCCGGTCCCGGCGACCTGGTTGGATATGCCGATTTTGCCGACGCGGACGGCGTGCGTTCGCAGCTGTTCGAGGCGACCGCGCTGACCAACTGCTGTGTTGCGCTGTTCACGCGTCATCAGATTTCCGAAGTGCTCAAGGGCCTCGAGCCCCAAGCGCTGCTGCGGATTGCCGAAGCGATCAATTCGATGTGGTCGTCGGTCGTTTACCGCTACGCGACCTTTTTGGGCATGTCGCTGCGCAAACGGCTCGAGATTGTCCTGCAGGAGCTGGCGCAGCGATTCGGTGTGCCCGACTCGCGCGGAACGCTGCTGCTGCCCGAACTCGCGCAGGAAGAACTCGCCGAGATGATCGGCAGTTCACGCCCGATGGTCAGCAAGCTGCTCACCGAAATGACCGAGCGGGGCTTGCTGATTCGCGAGGGACGGCGCCATATCCTCGTCGCCGCGCACAAGCCGGACAATGGCGCCGCCGCTGCGCGCGAACCCAGCCTGCATCCCGCGTTCGAGCCGGCGCCCGCGGCCACGCGCCGGGTGCGCGCGGATCGCCGCACCGTGCGCGGGACCGCGGCGCCGGTGGTGAATCTCTAGCCCGCCGCTCAATTAAATGTGGAACCCACCGTGGGTTCCGCACCTCCTTGGGCAGGGGTGACCCCTGCACCCAGTACAGAGACCGGCGGCCGTTGGAGAATTCCCGGTTTGCCCCAAACCGGAAAATGGTTACCTTTTATCAAGGGAAACCGACGACCGCATGAACGCCAACCGATTTACCGAGAAGCTCCAAGAGGCGCTCGGGCGCGCGCAAAATGCCGCGCTCACCGCTCACAACCAGGCCGTTGACGTCGAGCATTTGCTGGCGGCGCTGCTCGAGGATGACGAAGGGCTGGCGTCCTCGATCGTGAAGCTGGCGGGTGCCGACCGCGACGCGGTGCGCCGCACGCTCGACGCTGAACTGGCCAGGATTCCGCGAGTAACCGGCGGCGGCTCCGACAGCGGGCAAGTTTACGCGACGCAGCGGCTGGGCCGGGTGCTGGCGCGCGCAGAGCAGGAGGCGGGCAAGCTCAAGGACGAGTACGTCTCGGTTGAGCACGTGCTGATCGCGATGCTCGATGAGCCCGGCGCCGCTGCGAAAATTCTGCGTGAAGCGGGTTTGACGCACGACAAGTTGATGGCCGTGCTCAAGAAGGTCCGCGGCAGCCAGCGGGTCACCTCGTCGAATCCAGAGGCGACCTACCAGGCGCTGGAAAAATACGGCCGCGACCTGACCAAGCTCGCCGCAGCGGGCAAAATCGATCCGGTGATAGGACGCGACGAGGAAATTCGCCGCGTGATCCAGGTCCTCTCGCGCCGCACCAAGAACAACCCGGTGCTGATCGGCGAGCCCGGCGTCGGCAAGACCGCGATCGTCGAAGGTCTCGCGCGGCGAATCGTTGCGGGCGACGTGCCCGAGGGGCTGAAGAATCGCAAGCTGGTCGCGCTCGACATGGGAGCGTTGATTGCGGGCGCCAAGTTCCGCGGCGAGTTCGAGGAGCGGCTGAAGGCTGTGCTCAAGGAAGTGCAGGAAGGGGCGGGCGAGATAATTCTGTTCATCGACGAGCTGCATACCGTCGTCGGCGCGGGCGCCGCTGAAGGCGCGATGGATGCCTCCAACCTGCTCAAGCCGATGCTGGCGCGCGGCGAACTGCATTGCATCGGCGCCACCACGCTCGACGAGTATCGCAAGCATATCGAGAAAGACGCGGCGCTGGAGCGGCGCTTTCAGCCGGTGATGGTCGAGGAGCCGAGCGTCGAGGACACCATCTCGATTCTGCGCGGGCTGAAGGAACGCTACGAGGTCCATCACGGGATTCGAATCAAGGACGCCGCGCTGGTGACGGCCGCGGTGCTCTCAAAACGCTACATCACCGATCGATTCCTGCCCGACAAGGCGATCGACCTGGTGGATGAAGCGGCGGCCAAGCTGCGCACCGAGAAGGAGTCGATGCCGGTAGAGATCGACGAGGCCAATCGGCGCGTGATGCAGCTGGAAATCGAGCGCGAGGCGCTCAAGCGCGAGACCGATCAGTCCTCGCGCGATCGGCTGCAGAAGCTCGAGAAGGAGCTGGCCGAGATCAAGGAAAAGCGCGCGGGCCTGCAAGCGCAGTGGGAAACCGAAACCGGCGGACTGGAGAAACTCGCGAAGATTAAAGCCGAGATCGAGCAAACCAGGCTTGCGATCGAAAAAGCCAAGCGCGAGTACGACCTCAACAAGGTCGCGGAGCTGCAATACGGCACGCTTGCGTCGCTGGAGAAGCAGCTTGCCGCCGAGGAGCAGAAGCTCATCGAGCAGCACTCGGGCGGCAAGCGATTGATCAAGGAAGAAGTGGACGAGGACGATATCGCCGAAGTCGTGGCGCGATGGACCGGGATTCCGGTCTCGCGCCTGCTCGAAGGCGAACTGCAGAAGCTCGCGCATCTCGAGGAGCATCTGCACAAACGCGTGATTGGCCAGGACGAAGCGGTGACCGCCGTTTCGGACGCCGTAATTCGCGCCCGCTCCGGACTCAAGGATCCCAACCGACCGATCGGTTCGTTCATTTTTCTCGGTCCCACCGGCGTGGGCAAGACCGAACTGGCGCGCGCGCTGGCCGAGTTCCTGTTCGACAGCGAAGCCGCGATGATCCGCATCGACATGTCCGAGTACATGGAGAAGCACACCGTCTCGCGGCTGGTCGGCGCGCCCCCGGGCTATGTCGGCTTCGAAGAGGGCGGTCAATTGACGGAAGCCGTGCGGCGCCGCCCGTATTCGGTCATCCTGTTCGACGAGATCGAAAAAGCGCACGCCGACGTGTTCAACGTCCTGCTTCAATTGCTCGACGACGGCCGGCTTACCGACGGTCACGGGCGCACGGTCGATTTCCGCAACACCGTTGTGATCATGACGTCCAACATCGCAAGCCAGATCATCCTCGGCTTCAAGGGACAGGACTACGAGAAGATGAAGGCGCAGGCGCTCGAGGTCCTGAATCGCAGCTTCAGGCCCGAGTTTCTCAACCGCGTCGACGAGGTGGTGGTGTTCCATCCGCTGACCCGCGCGGAGCTGCGCCAGATAGTCGACGTGCAACTGGTGCGGCTGCGCGCGCGGCTCGAGGAGCGCAAGATCGAGCTCGAATTGACCGACAAGGCGCGCGACTACCTGGCCGAGCATGGCTACGATCCGTCGTACGGGGCGCGGCCGTTGAAACGACTGATCCAGCGCGAGCTCGAGACGGCGATCGGGCGGAAATTGCTCGCGGGCGAGATTCGCGACAGTTCGCGGGTCACGGTCGACGCCGGCGCTCGAGGTCTGGAGTTCTCCAGCCAGCCGTTGGCCAGCGCCGCCTAGCCGCTGGGGCGGCTTCACAGTGAATCCGCGGAGTGCATGATGAGAGGCGAAAATTTCTGCGCGGGTTCAACTCAGCCGCGGCATCGCATTGTTGGTCGCGTCGCAATCGTCGCCGCAGCCGCCGCGATGGCCGCGGCGCTCGCGCTAATTCCCGATCGTCCCGCCAAGGCGGCCGGCAATCCCGTCGTGATCAAGATGACCGACACGCGGCCTTTCTACACGCCGGCGAAAGTCGCGATAAAAGTCGGCGAGACCGTGCAATGGGTGAACGACGGCGAGACGGTGCATTCTGTATCGACCAGCGCTGCCAATGCCCTGAACAGCAAGGACGCTTCGATGCCAAAGGGCGCGGTGGCGTTTGACTCAGGCTTCATCCCGCCCGGTGGGGACTACAGCCACACTTTCACCGTGCCGGGCACGTATCGCTACTTTTGCCTTCCGCATGAAAAGGCGGGTATGGTCGGGGTAGTTGTCGTAAGGAAGTAGAGCCGGGAGATTTTCAGAAACGTGATTGGTCTGCATTCCAGGGTGATTCGCGCCGGGGGATTGATACTTGCCGTTGCGATTGGAATCGCGGTGTTGCCGGCGCCAGCTACTTGTTTCCCGTGGAGTATCGACATGTATCGCGGCCCTGAGATTCAGCCGTTTGCGATGGCGCCGCGTGTTACGCCCGCCGGCACGATTCCCGTCCATGGCGGAGAACCGCCCATGAGCCTGGAGCAGGCGGCGATCAAGATGCACAATCCCTTGCCGGCGACGCCGGAAAATCTCGCCAAGGGTAAAGAGCAGTTCAACGCCTACTGCGCGCCGTGCCACGGAGAATCAGGGCAGGGTAACGGCCCCGTTGCGCACCTCCTGGCAAAGGCGCCGAAAAGTCTGCTCGTTGCCCCCGTCAAGGATCGTCCCGACGGCTATATCTACGGCGCGATTCGCGACGGCGTCTTGTCGAGTCCCTCCTACGCGAATGAAATCCCCGCCGAGCAGCGCTGGCAGATCGTGACGTACCTCCGTTGGTTGCAGAGTACAGCGGCCGCAAAAGCCGGGCTCGCTGGCAACTGACGCGTGCCTCATCGGCGCCCAGCCCACCTTCGGCGATTGCGTTACCCGGCCAGAAGGGGTGCTTTCGGTCGTCGATTCAAACCGGTTTAATTGGTTGTCGATTGCAGCCCTGACGTGGCTGATGTAGCCGATTTGGGTCGCGGCAACGCAACCATTGCGAGCCGGCGGCGTATTGCCATGAGCGCGGCGAATCGAGGAGCTCCGATGCCAAGGACAAAGATTGGCGGTGCGTGGATGCTTGTGGTCGCGGCGATCGCGTTTGTCGCCTCGCTCGCGCACGCCGCGGAGTCCCCGCTTTCGGAACAGCAGCTCGTGGAAATCGCAATCGAGGCCAATCCGCAGGTCAAGACCGCCCGCTACAATTGGGACGCCGCGCTCCATTCGATCAAGCAGACCGTTGCGCCCAACGATCCAATTTTCGCCTATTCGAATACCGATAGCGTCAGTAATCCGGTCGGTCGCCCGGCTTTGCACTCATTCGGCCTGACCGAATCCTTTCAGTTTCCGGGCAAGGCGTTCCATCAGCGCGATCAAGCGATCGATGCCGCGGAAATTGCCCATCTTATGCTCGCCGCTACAGTCCGCGACGTTCGTGCCGCGACCGAGACCGGCTACTTTCAGTTGGTGCTCGACCAGGCGCTGACCGACGTCAACGCCGAGAACGTCCAGAACCTCGACGAAGTAGTCAAAGTCACCGAGACGGCCTACTCGACTTCGGCGGTGCCACAGACCGACGTGATCAGCGCCGAATTCAATCTCGCCGCCGCGCGGCAGCTTCAGCATCAGTACCTGACGGCGGTCGCAAACGACGAGACCGCTCTGAACCTGCAGCTCTATCGCCCGGTCGGGTCGCCTTTGTCGGTGGATCGAACGCTGAAGCTCGAAGCACTCAACTATCCGCTAGATGCGCTCATCGATCGCGCCTACGCGGCGCGGCAGGAGATTCTCGAGGCGGCGCTCGCGCAGCGCAGCGCGGACACCGCGCTCCTTCTGGCGAAGATGGAATACCTGCCCGATTTCACCGCCAGCATTGGCAACGATCAGTACACTCTCAGCAGCGCCGCGCCGCAACCTAATAAATTCAACTACTGGTTTAGCTCTATTGGCTTCAATGTGCCGATCTTCTTCTGGCTCCACCAGAATGAGGATGTGGCGCGAGCGAAGGCCAGCCTGGCCGCAGCGCGCTCGAACCAGGATCTGATCAGAATCCAGACGGCCGCGGCGGTCGCCACGCTGTTTCGCAGCGCGCAATACGCCTACGAAACCGCCATCCTCTATCGCGATTCGCTGATTCCGCTGGCGCGGCAGGATCTCCGCGTCGCGCTGACCGCCTATCAGTCTGGTAAAATCGATTTCGTGACGCTCTCGAGTGCAGTGCAACGCGCGTTCGCCGCGCGCGTGAGTTACCTGCAGGCAGCAAATCAATTTCTGGCCGGCGAAGTTTCGCTCGAACAGGCGATCGGAGCGCCGTTGCATCAATGAGCCGGCGCAAGTTCAATTTTATCGCGTTCGCCGCGCTGGCAGCCGCCATCGGCGCCGCACTGTCAGCCGGCGGATGCCGCGGCGACTCGGCTGGTAGCGCCGCCGCGGTTCCTGAAGCAACCGCCGCCGTGCGGCTGGTTCGGCAGCAGGGTGTTGAGCTGATCCAGTTCGATGCCCGCGATGTTCCCGGTCTGGCGATGCAGGAGGTGGGCAACGTCGAACTGCCGGGCATCCTGGAAACATCCGGGCAGATCACCTATGACGATCGCAAAGTCTCCGCGATCGTTTCGCGCGTGCAGGGGCGAATCGAGCAGACGCGCGTCTCGCTGTGGGACAACGTTCAGCGCGGCGAAAAAATCCTCGCGCTCTACAGCCCCGATTTTATGACCGCGCAAGCCGAGTATCTCCAGGCTCAAGAGTCCTCCAAGCTGATGGCGGCGCCCGGCGTTGGCGCTTCGTCGGATTTTGCCGGCGCTCTATTGCAGGCTGCCAAACGCAAACTCCAGTTTCTCGGGATGAGCGATGCCGACATCGAGGCGATCAAGGCGCCCGATCCAACAATCTGGATGCGCGCGCCGATCAGCGGCACGGTCGTCGACAACAAGGCACAACGCGGGGCCGCGGTTAGTCCCGGCGACGTGCTTTTCTCGCTTGGCACGCTCGACGAGGTCTGGATCACGGGTGATATCTACGAGGACGATCTGGCACGTGTGCGCGTCGGCCAAGAGCTGTCTGCGGTAACGACCGCTTTTCCCGATGAAGTGTTCAAGGGCGTGATCGCGCGTATCAGTCCGAATGTCGATCCCACCACGCACACCCTTCAAATACGCTGCCAGGTGAAAAATCCCGGCGCCAGGCTCAAACCGCAGATGCTCGCGAAGGTGAGCATCTTCACGCGGCCCGGCCAGGCGCTGGTAATACCGCAGGACGCTCTGGTTTTCGACATAGACAGCTATTACGCATTCGTCGAGGTAAGCCCCGGCATGTTCGAGCATCGCAAGGTTTCCATCGCGTCGTGGAGCCGCACCGGATACGCGCGCGTGGTTTCCGGGCTCAAGGCCGGCGACCGCGTAGTCAGCGGCGAGACCCTGCAGGTGAACGCGCTATGGCACGAGGCTCACGGAGAAAGTTCCTAGCGCGGGAGAGCTCGGCAGGGACTTTTGGCTAAGCGATGATTCGATCGTTGATGGCGCTGGCGTTGCGCGAGCGAGTAGTCGTAATCGGCATCGCGCTGATGCTGCTGCTGGCCGGCGCTTTTTCGTTCTGGCAACTGGATATCGAGGCCTATCCGGATCCGGTTCAACCGCTGATCGAAGTCCTGACGCTGCCCAACGGTCTTAGCGCCGAAGAAGTTGAAAAGCTGGTCACGGTGCCGACCGAGTACGGTCTGGGCGGGATGCGCAATCTCGAGGCGATGCGCTCGATTTCGCTCTACGGACTGTCGGACATTCGCTGCTACTTCTCGTGGGACAGCGACTATTACTGGGACCGGATCGAGACCATCAATCGGCTGTCGTTTCTAAGCTTGCCGCAGGGCGTGACGCCCGGAATTTCGCCCGAGAATCCCATCGGCGAAATTTACCGCTACGCGGTCGAGAGTCCCGATCACGATCTGACCAACGAGAAGACAATCGAGGACTGGGTACTCGAAAAGCAACTCCGCACGGTGCCGGGCGTCGAGGACGTTTCGGGATTCGGCGGACTGACCAAACAGTTCCAGGTCGAAGTCGATCCGCTCAAGCTCAACTACTACCAGATCCCCCTATCCACGCTGATCTCGGCGCTGCAGAACTCGAACGCCAATTCCGGCGGCAACTATATGAGCGTCGGCGAGCAGGCTTTCGACGTCCGTGGGCTGGGCTTTTTCCGCAATCTCGACGACATCCGCAACGTCGTGCTCAACGCCAACAAGTCCACCCCAATCAAGGTTTCCAACGTCGCCGACGTAGAGGTCGGTTACGCGCCGCGGCTCGGAATCGTCGGCAAGGACAATCAGAACGAGGTCGTCACCGGCATCGTCCTGATGCGCAAGTACGGCAACACGATCGAAACCCTCAAGGGCGTCGAGGCCAAGGTCCGCGAACTCAACACCTCGGGCATCCTGCCAAAGGGCTACAAGGTCGTGCCGTATTACGACCGCACGGTACTGGTTAAGACCACGCTTCACACGGTGATCGAGAATCTTAGCATCGGGATGGCGCTGGTCTTTCTGGTGCTGATTTTCTTTCTTGGCAACTTGCGCGCCGCGATCATCGCCGCGGTGAACATTCCGCTTGCGCTATGCGGGGCCTTCACGTTGATGCACGCGAGCAATACGCCCGCCAATCTCATTTCTCTGGGCGCGATCGACTTCGGCATCATCATCGATACCACCGTCATCGTGATGGAAAACATCGAGCGCCACCTCACTGCGGCCGAACACCCGAGCGAGAGTTATCGACTTCGAATCCTGGCCGCCGCGCAGGAAGTCGGCGGCCCGATGTTCTTCTCGACCTTGATTTTCGTGATCGCATTCCTGCCGCTGTTCACGATGCGCGGCGTCGAGGGCGCCATCTTCTCGCCGATGTCGCACACCTACGCGTTCGCGCTCGCCACTGCGATCCTGCTCGCGGTCACGTTGTCGCCGGTGCTGTCTTCGTATTTCTTTGCCCAGGGGATGCGAACGATTCACAACCCCGTCTGGTTAAGAATCGCTGCCTTCTACCACGGGATGTTCGAGCGAGTCCTGCGCTGGCCGCGGTTGACCTTGAGCATAATCGTCCTGCTGGTGGCCGGTGTGCTGTCGCTGTTCCCGTTGCTGGGCGGGCAGTTTCTGCCCAAGCTCGAGGAAGGAAATATCTGGGCGCATGCGACGATGCCGCTGACGATCTCACTCGATCACGGCGCCAAGCTGTGCAATCAGATGCGCGCCGTTTTCAAGAGTTTCCCGGAGGTCACCACGGTTGTGTCGCAGCTCGGACGCCCCGACGACGGCACCGAGACCACGGGTTTTTTCAACATTGAATTCTCGGTCGATCTGAAACCCGACACCGAATGGCCCTCAGGGATCGACAAACCCAAACTCGTCAAGCAGATCGACGACAAGCTCACACAGCGGTTTCCGGGTGTGAGCTTCAGCTACTCGCAGAACATCGAAGACAACATCGACGAGGCGCTCTCGGGAGTAAAGGCCGGAGAAAACGCGATCAAGGTTTTCGGGCCGGACCTGGCGACCGACGAGCGTATCGCCAACAACATCAGGGAGTCCCTGGGCGGAGTTCCCGGAGTCGTCGATCAGTTGGTTCTGCGCTCGATGGGTCAGCCCAATTTGCAAATCACCCCGGACCGCGCGGCTTGTGCGCGTTATGGACTCAACGTCGGCGACGTCGGCGCCGTCGTGCAGGCCGCGATTGGCGGACAGGCCGTCACACAAGTACTCGATGGCGACCGGCGCTTCGACCTGGTCGTGCGATGGAAGCCGGAGTATCGCCAGAGCCTCGATGCGGTTCGCCAGATCCGCGTTAACCTCCCGGCCGGCGGTCAAATTCCGCTCGGCCAGGTCGCCAAGGTCGAAGTGGCCGAAGGCGCTTCATTCATTTACCGTGAGGCGCTGCAACGCTACGTGCCGGTCCGATTTTCGGTTCGCAACCGCGATCTGCAGACCACCGTCGAAGAGGCCAAACGCCGAATTGCCAGCGAAGTCCGTCTTCCCGAAGACGTGCATCTCGAATGGTCTGGCGAGTACGGTGAGCTGCAAGCCGCTAATCGCCGCCTCATGATCGTCGTCCCGTTCGCGTTGTTGCTCATCGCCGGCGTCCTCTACGGCGCCACACAATCGTTCGTCGACACCTTCATCATCATGGCGCAGATTCCGGTGGCGTGTCTCGGCGGAGTCCTCGCATTGATTGTCACCGGCACACCGTTCAGCGTCTCGGCGGGCGTAGGCTTTATTTCGATTTTCGGAATCGCGGTCATGGACGGTATTCTGCTGAGCTTCTACATCCGCCGCTTGTGGGAGGAAGGGCATCCATTCGTCAACTCGATCATCACCGGCTCCGACCGTCGTCTGCGCGCCACGATGATGACCGATCTGGTTGACGCGCTCGGCCTGCTGCCCGCGGCGATTTCGACGCGAATCGGCGCTCAGACGCAGCGGCCGCTGGCGATCGTCGTGATCGGAGGCGCGCTGGCCATCATGATGCTGACGCGAATTCTACAGCCGGTGTTGATCTTTCTGTGCCATCGCAAGCTGCGCCTCGACGATCAGAACCGAGGGCGCGTGACTCAGCCTGTCCAAGTCGATCTTCCGGACTGACACGGCGAACCGCGCGGCTGCTGCGCGCACTGTCATGCCGTGCCAACGGCCAGAAATTGTCGCTTATTATCATGCACTCCGCGGATTAGCTGCGCCCCCGTCGCCACGGGTCGCTGCGAACCTTAAGCCGTGGTAAACACGAAGAAGGAGGACCCGGCGATGGACTTCGAGATGCTAGCGAGCGGCTACGGCCTGCTCGAAGCGCCCCGTGTCGACGATCTCGGCCGTCTCTATTTCAGCGACATTCCCAATGGCGGCGTTTACCGGCGCAATCCCGGCGGCAGCGTCGAAACGCTGATCCCCAAGCGCAAGGGCGTCGGCGGCATGATCTTCAACGCCAGCGGCGGCCTCGTGCTTACCGGCCGCGGCCTGATCCATTGGGATGAGAAGACCGGCCGCAGCCGCGATCTGTTCGTCGCCTGGCAAGGCAAACCCGTGAGCATGAACGATCTGACCACCGACGATCACGGCAGCATTTACACCGGAACCATCAACTTCGATCCGTTGAGCAACAACCAGCCGATTCCCGGCAGCCTGTTCCGCATCGATCCCCCCGGCCGCGCGGTGAAGTTGTGGGACGGCATCGAGGTCAGCAACGGTCTCGGCCTCAGCCCCGACCGCAAGCACCTGTATCACTCGGATTCCAGCACCGGCGCGGTGTGGGTTTACGACGTTACTCACGAGCGCGGCGTCAAGGACCGGCGCGTCTTTGCCAGGATGCCTGCGGGATTGCCCGACGGGCTGGCGGTCGATGCGCAAGGCGGCGTGTGGGTTGCGGCGGTGCGCGCCGGCGAGGTCGTCCATTTCTCGAAAGACGGCGCCGTAGCCGGGCGAATCAAGTTGCCGGCCACGATGGTGACCAGCCTGGTCTTCGGCGGCCGCGATCTGCGCGATCTCTACGTCGTGACCGCAGACAACACCGACGATCCGGAGCGCAAGGGAACGATCTTCCGCACCCGCGCCGACGTGCCCGGTCTGCCCGTGCCGAAAGCGAACTTCTAGTTCTCGACCGCGGCGCGAACCGCGATAGGTTCACCCGGCGAGCGCTCGCGCGATCCGGCCAGCAGTGCGCCCGCCGCGATCGTCAACACGAATGCGCCAACCCGCATCGCGGCCGCCATCGTGCCCGCCGGCAATCGTTCGCCGAACGCGATCATCCCGCCGGCGATCGGCACGATGTTCGACAGCGCCCCTGACAGCGGCATCGCTGTTATGCCGCGCGCCGAATGAAACGAGTTCTGCAGCAGGACGATCCCGACGATGTTGGCGGCGAGCATGCCGTACACGTAGGGCTCCGATACTATTCGAAGCGCGAGTGAAGCGGCGGCGCCGGCGCTCAACTCTTCCATCATCGCCTTGGTGAACAATCCTCCCAGGCCGAACGCAATGCCGGATAGAATCGCCGCCGCGGCGCCGCTGGCGTTCAGCCGTGCGACGGCCATCGGCGCGAGCCCTGCGGCCATCAACAGCGCCGTGAACGTCAGCAGCGTTCCCGGTTCGAACGCACCTTCGATCTCGCCCGCCTCGAGCGACAGCGCCAGCATCAGCATCCCGAACACGATCGCGCCGATGCCG
>Ga0187808_10000571_pt1 | contig 11784 bp, 8 predicted proteins | sample NC_wetland_sal_i_5_FD_132427 | JGI IMG/M metagenome (GOLD analysis project Ga0187808, IMG submission 132427) | Wetland sediment microbial communities from Neuse River Estuary, North Carolina, USA - ASW_3 | ecosystem: Environmental > Aquatic > Freshwater > Wetlands > Sediment | place: USA: North...
AAATTAAGGACAGATGCCCGGGAGGACCGGTACCTCACGTACCGGGCAGGATCGGTACCACGACGCCGTAGCCCGGCAGGGTGGGGTGCCCGGCCAGCAGCTGGCCGAGTGCGGCCGCCGGCGGGACGTCGTTCAGCTGGCAGAGCTGGGCCACGGCGCCCGCGATCTGAGGCGCGGAGAATGACGTCCCGCTCCAGATCGCCCAGGCGTCGCGGCCGAAGTGCTGGGTCACGACCGCACCAGCCTCGGTGTGAGGCTCGGTGCCCCCGACGAACGTCGAGGTGATGCCGACACCCACGGCTGAGCACGTCAGCCAGAAACCGTGATTGGACCAGGGCGCTGGGGTCAGGTCTGCGGCCAGTGCCCCCACGCCGACCACGCCCGTCATCGCCGCCGGGAACATCGGGGACTCCAGCCCGGTGTTGCCCGCGCTGGCCACCACGAGCAGGTGGGGTCGCGCTTTCACCGCAGTGTCCAGCGCGAGGATGAAGGGCAGCGGCGGCAGGTCGTCCACGGTCATGGTGCCGAGCGACATGTTGATGATGTCCGCCCCGTCTTCAGCGGCCTTGATGATCGCATTGGCGACGTCGTAACTCGTGCCCATCCCCTCCGTGTCCACCGCCCGGTAGACGACGATGGTGGACGCCGGCGCGACTTGTTCCACGCATCCCGCCACGAACGTGCCGTGGCCGGCGCTGAGATCCAGCAAGCCGTCCCCGCGATGGATTACGCCGTTCACCACGGTCACCGGGAAGACATCGAGCGGGTCGACGTTGGCCGCCCCCTGGGGGATCCCGGTCAGCCAGCCGTCGATCCGGCTCTCGTGGTTGATGCCGGTGTCGATCACAGCGACTCTCACCTCGCGGGTCACGCGGTGGCGGCGGATCCATTCGGGCGTGTAGCACCGATGGGCCGCCGTCGCCCGGGGATAGTCGTCGGCCTTGACCAGGTGACCAGCCGTGACACAGTAGTTGAGGTCCACCTCGGCGCCAGTTTCGGCCCGGACCCGGTCGCGGTCCGCCACCAGCTCCGCTGCCGTCCGGTCCGCTATCAGATACCGGCGCAACGGCAGGCCCAGAGGAAAGTCCACGGAGACTTGCACGTATCCGAGGTCGCGGAGCAGGCTGTCGGCCCGTTGCCACGTGGGATGTTCGTCGTCGGCGCCGCCCGCGCCGGGCCCTTCGCCCGGGCTTGGTGCCCCGCCAGCGGGAACCCGGAGCAGCAGCTCTCCGCGCACTACGAGGATCATGTCGCCCAGGTTTGGCTGGTCCGGCTGGCCGGGGCGGGGAAGCACATCGAACTGGATGGGAGGATCCGGCAGTTCCAGGCCGGCTATGTCCAGGCGGTTCCGACGGATACTGCCGATGATCTGGTCGATGCGGCTGTGCGGATCCGGGCCGACGTCGGTGAGGGCCGCGGACTGCTCATCGCCGATGCCCTGGTCGTCCTGACGCTGGGGATCATTACGGGGATCTGGATAATCCTCCTCGGGATGGATAGCGGCCTCCGGCGGGCGGGCTGGTTCGGGTGTGCTCGATGTGCCGTCGGTAGTCATATCGAAATCCTCCTCCGCGTAAGGGACCGGTACAATCGTGATGTCTGGCGACCGACGACGATCGGGTCTGCAACCGTGGATGTCCAGTCCGAGAATCTCGTGTCGGAAGCCGAATCCGCATATGACGGAGTGGTCAGGGATCCCGCCAGATACGCAGACAAGATTCCGATTCTGATCGGGCGTGCGCAGGCCGCCGGAAACACGGAGGCGCTCATTGTCGCGCTGCGGGCACAGGCGTGGGCCCGGCATGTGGTGCTCGACAATGCAGCGGCGAAAAAAATGCTGGACCAGGCGGCACGGCTGGCTCATCGGGAAGGACTCAGCCAGCGCCTCGGGGATGTACTGGTGACCCGGGCGGTCGCGCTACACGAGCTCGGCCGCCGCGCCGAGGCACGCCAGGACCTGGGCCGCGCCGAGTCGCTCGTCCTCGACGAGAGGCGACCGGAGATCAACCTGCAACGAGCGCTGCTCGAACATAACGCCGGCCGCGTCAAGGCCGCTGCCGCGCTCTATCACCGGGTGCTGGCCGATCCGCTCTGTCCGGCGGATGTGTGGATCAAGGCGGCGAACAACCTGTCCGTGGCGTACACCGAGTTGGGCAAGCCGCGGGCTGCGCTCCAGGTGCTTGAGCGAGCAGCCGCGCTGGCGAAGGAGCAAAGCCCGCTGCTTCTGGCCATCATCACCAACAGCCAGGCGTGGTCCAGCTTCCATGCCGGTGAGGTAGTGGAGAGCCTTCACCTTTTCGATCGGGCCGCCCGGCTCTATACGGCCGCCGGGCTGCCGCTCGGCGAGCATTACCTGGATTATGCCGATGTCCTGGTCGATCTGCGGCTGCTGGAGGAGGCGCTCACGGTGGCCCGTTCGGCAGCGGCCGAGTTCGAATCCCATGGGGCCCGCCTGATGGCGGCCCAGGCACGACTGCGGTGTGCCCAGCTGGCGCTGTCGCTCGGGGATGCCAAGGTGGCAGGCGCCGATGTACACGTCGCCATGGCGGAGTTCCGCCGTCAGAGACGGACCGCGTGGGCGGCGCGTGCGACGGTCGTAGCGGTCGAGGTGGAGGCCGCCGGGGCAGGGCATCGGCCGGATGAGCTTCGCCGGCTAGGGCGGGCCGCGGGAACGCTGCAGCGGCTGGGCATGCGGGCCGACGCCGTCGCGGCGCACCTGGCGGCCGGCCGGGCGGCACTCGCGGTGGCGGAGGTGCGGACGGCCCGGCGACACCTCCGGTCTGCCGGGAAGCTCGCGCGAGGTCAGGCCCTGCTGGTCCGGTTGCGCGGCCACCTGGCACAGGCGCTGGACGCGACCACCGACCGGGACACCGCCGGGGTGCTACGGCACTGCCGCACGGGTCTGACCGATCTGGCGAGGCACCGCGCGGCGCTGCCCTCGATGGAGCTTCGCATGCTGGCCTCCGGTCACGGGATGGAGCTGGGCGAGCTCGGACTGCGGGAGCTGCTTCGAAGTGCGCCACCAGCCAGATTGTTCTCTTGGATGGAGCTGACCAGGGCTGCCTCGCTGCTGAGCGTGGAGCCACCGGTCGCAGCGGTGGAGGAGGAGCTGAGCGCCCTGCGGGCGGTCGAGCACGATTTGCGGGTGGCACGCCGCGAGGCGGACCGGGAGCCGGCGGATCTGCTGGCTCGCCGGGCCAGACTGGAGGCGAGGATCAGGCGGGCGTCCTGGGCCGGGCAGCACAGGCTGTCCGCCAAGGCCGAGGTGGTGGAGAGCGGCGAGTTGCAGTCGCTGCTCGATGGCCGGTACCTGGCCGAGTATGCGACGGTCGACAACGCGCTGGTCGCGGTCCTCATCGGCCCTCGAGGAGCGCGGCTGGTTGAACTGGGACCGGCCGAGCCGGTTCACCGGGAAACTGACATGCTGCTTTTCGCCCTACGGCGGCTGCTCAGGGGCGGCCAGCATGCCAGGCAGGCACGGCAGAGAGCCGAGTTCGCCCTGGCTGCGCTGCGACGCGCGCTGGTGACGCCGCTCGTTGTCGAGGACGGCGACCCGCTGGTGGTAGTTCCCTCGGGGCCGCTCCATAGGGTGCCGTGGTCGGGGCTGCACACGGGAGAAATATGCGTCGTGCCGTCGGCGACATTCTGGGCTCGCAGTCGTCGTGCGGCGCCTCCCGTCAATGGTGCGGGGCTGGCATTGGTCGCGGGCCCTGGATTGCCGGGGGCGCTGGCCGAGGTCCTCGAGGTTCATCGGGCGCACCGCGAGGCGAGCCTACTGCTACCCCCCGACAGCACTGTACGGGCGACGCTGAACATGATCTCTAACGTTGACTTGGCGCACCTCGCGTGCCACGGCCTGCTGCGCTCGGACAACCCACTATTCTCCTCGTTGCTGCTCAGCGACGGTCCGCTGACGCTGTACGAAGTGCTCAATTCCGGCGTCGTCCCGCGCCGGGTGGTGCTGGCCGCCTGCGAGTCTGGTGCGGAGCACAGATACGCCGGCGGCGAGGTGCTCGGCTTCGTCAGTGCCCTGATGGCGAGGGGGACCGCCGGTGTGGTCGCCTCCACGATCCCTTTGCCCGATGGTGCAAGCGTGCCGCTGATGACGAGACTGCATCGGAATGTCGCCGCTGGCGCTTCGCTGGCGCGAGCGCTATGGGAGGCACGCGCCGACGCTAATCTGGACCACGCAGAAGACTATGCCGCGTGGTCCGGCGTTACCGCTTACGGCGCCGCCTGAGCACGTTGACCTTCGCGTGGCCAGTGCGCGTCCGGTCATAGGGGCCATGGCCCGGACGGGTGATAATGCGGGGATGGGACGCGGGGATCCTGGCCTTGAGCGCGGGACGCTGGACGTGGCGGGGGTGCGGCGCGGGTACTGGCTGGCCCGGGGGCCGGGCGGGTCCCCCGGGACGCTGCTGGTGGTGCTGCACGGGTCGGGGACGAGCGGCAAGGACGTGGCGGCGACCTTCACCGGGCTGGCGGCCCGGGGCCCGGCGGCCGGGGTGACCACGGTGTTCCCGGACGGGTGGGACGGGGTGTGGCACATCGCGCGGCCGCCTGCGGGCGAGCCGGGCCTGGACGATGCGGCGTTCCTGCGGGCGCTGGTCGGGGAGTCGGGCGCGACGTCCGTGTTCCTGGCCGGGATCTCCAACGGCGCCGGGTTCGCCGAGCACGCGGCCCGGCACGGGCTGCTGCCGCTGGCCGGGTTGTTCCTGGTGGCGGGCACGATCAGGGAGTTCAGCCTGGATGCCAAGCCGGTCCCGCGGCAGCGGACCGCGGTGACGATCATGTCCGGGACCGGGGACCGGGCGGTGAACTACGACGGCGGGCCGCTGCAGGCCCCGGGCGTGGCGGGCTGGATCCTGCGGCGGCGGGCACGGCTGGCCGGGCGGGCCGCAGTTCCTGCCGACCCGGGTCATCGGCCCCATCCCTCGCCACCTGGACGCGACCGGCATCCTGCTGAAAATGGTTTGACAGAATCTCCGCCGGGTGTATCAGGTGACGCTGGAGTGTCCTCCGGGTTAGAAAAGAGAGCACAACCGCCACTACCGAGGCGTTGATGAAGGCAGAGGGCGAGCCGGCCAGGGCTGGCCGTGCGTGACGACCCGACGGTCGTCGCGCTTGTTACTCGCGCGACCGGGGGCGACCCGGCCGCGTGGGATGAGATCGTGGAGCGATATGCCCCGCTGGTATGGTCCATCTGCGCCAGGTTCGGCCTGAGCAACCACGATCGCGAGGACGTGGCGCAGAACGTGTGGCTGCTGCTGGTCGAGCAGCTCGGGAAGCTGCGGGAACCTGCCGCGCTGCCCGGATGGCTGGCCACGACCACGCACCGGGAGTGCCTTCGGGTGGTGACGGCGGCGCGTAAATCGGAGCGGCTAGGAACAGGACTAGACGACGCTCTGCAATTCGTGGACAACACGATCATCGACGAGGAGATCCTCATGGCCGAGCGGAACGCGGCGCTACGAGCGGCGTTCGCGGAGCTCCCACCCAAGTGCCGGCAGCTGCTGGCCATGCTCATCAGCGACCCGCCGTATTCGTACGCGGAGATCAGCGAGAAGCTGCAGATCCCGATGGGAAGCATTGGCCCGCAGCGAGCACGCTGCCTGGAACGACTGCGAAGATCCAGTGCGCTGTCCGGGCTCGCCGACGTCCACTGGGCGGGGGGCGAGCACCATGCCTGACGGCTGGGACGACGATGAGCAGTTCCTGGCGGCATTGGGCGAGGCGATGAGAGCTCGGCAGGCCGTGCCGGAGTGGTTCGTCGAGACGGGCAAGAACGCGTACGCGTGGCACAACATCGACGCCGAGCTGGCGCAGCTGACCTACGACTCAGACAGCGACGCCGACCGGGGCCGGGCGGCGGCGGTGCGGTCGGAGACCGCGTCGATCCGGGCGCTCACCTTCACCTCTACGCGCTTGTCCATCGAGCTCGAAGTGGCCGAGAGCTCGCTGATCGGGCAGATCATCCCGCCGCGGGCCGGCACGCTCGAGGTCCATACCACGGCGGGCGTGACCAGCTCGCCAGTGGATGAGATCGGGTGTTTCGTGGTGGACCCCATTCCGAGCAGCCCGTTCCGGCTACGCTGCCGCACGGAGGACGGTGTCGACGTGCTGACCGGGTGGATCACGCTCTGAGCGGCCGGTCTCCCTCGGATTCAGCAGGCTGCTAACCAGGCCAGGCAGCTCATCGGCAGGTCGGGGTCTTGATGACCGGGAGGGAGATGGTGGGCATGACGCGGCACCGCTGGGACGACTATCACGCTCTCCTGAGCGATCTGCCTCATGCGCCGCGCCCGGCCTCACGTCCCGAGCGTAATAAAGGCGTAGGCCGTCGATCGGGCCACGGGATCGTCGCTGACCGCGTGCCGGGCGAGGGTGAGAGCCTCGGCCAGGCTGGACCCGGCGCGCAGGTGGTCGTGAAGGGCAATCATGAGGGGGACGGTGGCGGGGTCGTTGACGGGGACCACGCTGGCGACCACCCCGGCGGAGCCGAGGGAGATCAGCGCGCTGACCAGTCCCAGGAGCTCGTCGGCTCCGACCGCTGCGCCGACAGCCGAATCGCAACTGGACAGGACGACACGGTACGGGGCTTGCTTCAGGTGCTCAAGGTCGTACACCGTCAGCGGCCCGTCATCGAGCTCGATCGCGGAGAACAGCGGGCTGTCACCCCGGAACGTGCCGTGCGCCGCAACGTGGACCAGCCACGCGCCGTCCATGGCGGTCATCACCTTTTCCGCCGTCGCGCTGCCGTCGGCCAGGACGACAGCATCCGGATATTGTGCGGCGAGGTGCCGGACCTCCGCGCCGCCCGTGACCAACCTCGGCCCACCCACCAGGACGACTCTTTCCTCCTCCGGCCGGGCGGCGCGGCGCGCTCGCAGCCACGCCGACGCCGACGGCGCGACGGCGGTCGCCCGCTCCCGCAGCGTGGGCATCAGGCCCCACGGGACAGCGTGCAGCCTTCCGGTCGGTACCACGACCACCGGCCCGCCGCGAAGCAGGCGTATCGACTCGCCGAGCAGGTTCATCTCGAGGCGCCGGCCGATTTCGGTCAGGTCGAGCCGGAACGTCCCGCGGCCGGAAGCCTCGCGCCGCAGCGCAAACGTCGCATGGGCCAGCGAGTGCACGGCGGCACGGGTCGGGCCTACGTGCGTCAGGTGCAGCCGCCTCCCGGTGACGGTGATGGCGTAGAGCTGGCCGTCTACGTCCGCGAGTTCCAGCAGATCTGTGTCTCCCAGCTGCTCCAGCAGATCAGCGGTGACGAAGGGGGCGGCATTGCCTGCCGCCAGCGCCGGAGTGCGCAGGACGCGCTGGCGCACGGCGGCTTCGAGCCGTCGGCGTTCCCGCTCGAGTACGGGGACCGTGGCACGGCTGTCCAGAGCGCGGTCAAGGCGGGCGGCGACGTTGCGCAGGGCGGCGAGGTCAGCCACCAGGTCGCTGTCTGGGGGAGGCCGCACCGGGGATACACGGAGCACCGTGGCCCGCCAGCGCTCGCTCCATTCCAGGAACAGCCGGGCGTTCCCGCGGCGCACGGCATGCCACAGCACCATACCCGCCAGCTCCGCGCCCTGGGCGGTGGCCAGCGTGCGCAGCTCGGTGGCTCCGAGCGTCTGCAGATGCAGGTCGAGCAGGTCCAGGCCGCGGCCGCACGCGGCCAGCATTCCCCGCCAACGCCCCTCGGCCTCGCACCAGGTCGCCTGGGCCAGCCAGCCGGCGCTGCGCGTCCGCAGCAGGCCGCGGTGCCGGGCAGCCGCGGCGGATCGCAAGTGGCGGTCGGCCTCATCACGCCGGCCGCGAGCCAGCGCCAGCCGACCGGTGAGCAGATGGGCGTCGACCGCACGCATGGCATCCAGCTCATCCAACCGCGCGGTCACTCGCCGGGCCGCTTGCAGCAGAGACGCCGAGCGATCCTCGCCCTCTGCGAACCGGCAGAGCAGCAGGACCAGCTCCGCCCGCGCCGCCCACCACGGGCGCTGCTGGCGGCGGAACAGGCGCAAGGCTTCGGCGCTGCGACGTTGCGCGAGGCTCAGGTCGCCGGTCGCGGCGGCGGCCAGGGCGGAGGAATACACCAACTCGGCGCGCTTCGCCGCCGAGCCGTGGTCACGCTCGATTGTGGCCACAGCCACGTCGACCTCGCGCAGGGCATCCCGGGCCAGGCCGGCCGCGAGCAGCACCGTGCACTTGTCGACGACCAGCTCGGCCTCGAAGACCCCCAGCTGGTCGAACAGGGTTTGCGCATGGTCGAGGTGGGCGAGCGCGGTAGGGAGATCGCCACGGGCATGCGCCGCCACTCCGCGTTCCTGGCGCACCATCGCGTACTCCAGGTGCTGGCCACATGTGGCCCACAGCGTCTCGACCCGGGCGTAGTCCCGGTCGGCCCGCTCGATATCACCCAAGGCGAGATACGCAGCTGCCCGGTGGTGCAGAGCACGCGCCTCCCAGACCAGGTCGCCTCCGCCAGACAGCAGGTCGACGGCGGCCTGCGCGTCCCGCAGAGCCTCGGCATTGCGGCCCAGGACCCACAAGGCGTAGGCCCTGCGGATCAGGATCTTGCCGGCTGGGACGCCGCGGCTGCTCTGCACCGCGGTGTCCAGGACCGACAAGCCGCGCCGCGTCTGCCCGGCCAGAACCCAGGCCGTACCCAGGCTGGCCAGGACATCGGACTCTTGATCCAGGTTTCCGGCCTTACGCGCGAACCGGCGCGCATTCCTAAGCTGCTCAATCGCTTCACGGATATCGCCGTAGTGCCGGAGGACCACGCCGGCGGCCTGGTGCGCGACCGCGGCCTGCGACGCCGACGGGTGCTGAGCCAGCACCTCACGAGCGGCCGCGAGGGCTTCCGATGGCCGCGATAGCGCCAGGGCCAGCAGCTTGTCCCCCCCGGCCGTCGGAACGCTGTGCGGGCCGACTGACACCAATGAATCGTATTCAACGCGTCACATTTCGTCGAGTTCATGACGTGACTAAAGGAGGCACAAATGTCTGTAGATACTCGTATGAGGAGCCAGATCAACCTGATCCTGGACAACCTTCCCGGCGCAGCCGCGTACCCCGCGCCCGATCGGTGGGACGATGTCGACGACGTGGATTTCCTGTACCGCGAGAACACGATCCTCACTCGCGAACAGCACACGGATCGCGTCGCCGACTCGATCACGCGGTTCCTCGACGAGGTGGGTTACGGAGAGGTACCAGAGGGCGACGCGCGGCAGATCCGGCGCGAGCGGATCAGAGCCACGAGGGGAGTAGTTCGCCTCACGCTGCCGGCAACCAGGACACTGGTACCAGCCATTCTCGACCGCCTCGACCAGGAACTCGGGGAGAGAGTGGCCACGCCGGACCACGTACTCTACGTGTCCCCTATTCCCTGCCCCGCGAATGAGCCGATTGAGGTGCCACCGGGCACCGTGGATCCCGTCCCGCCCCCCGGCTTGAACGCACGCGGCTGCGGCCCCTGCCGTGGCGTCTACCGGCCTGAATGTGACGGTGACGGCGTTTTCCTCAGCATCGTGGACACCGGTCTGATACCAAACGCCGCCGCAGGTCACCCCTGGCTCACCGGGGTAGATGGCACGACCGAGGATCCGTATACCGTCGACAGCAACGGCCAGACGATCATCGTTCCGTTCGCCGGGCACGGCACGTTCGTCGCCGGAGTCGCACGCTGCATGGCGCCGAAGGCATCGGCCTACGTCGAGAGGGCATTCGACATCGCGGGCGCCGACTACGAGACGATGCTCCCGGCCAGCCTGGAGGACGCCCTCGACCGGAACCCGGACATCCTCGTATTCACCTTCTGCACAACGACCCGCCTGGATCAGTCCCTGATGACCTTCGACGACTTCTTTGACACGCGCATCCGTTACATGAAGGGCCTCCTCGTGCTGGCGCCTGCCGGCAACAACGGCGAGTCGCGCCCGAACTGGCCGGCCGCCTACCGCGAGGTGCTCTCGGTGGGTGCCCTGTCCGCCAACTGGCGGGACCGGGCGTACTTCAGCAACTACGGTAAGTGGGTCGATGTCTACGCGCCCGGCCAGGACCTCATCAACGCGTTCCCCGCCGGGACCTACGTGTGCACCGAGCCTCCCATCGGGCAGCACAGGGAGTTCCATGGGATGGCCAAGTGGAGCGGGACGTCGTTCTCCACACCCATGGTCGCCGGGTTGATCGCAGCGCGGATGTCCGCGACCGGGGAGAATGCGCAGCAGGCGGCGGATTCGCTGATGCGACTTGCTTGCAGCCAGACGATCCCCGGGGTCGGCGCCGTGCTCTATCCCGGCCAGGCCTGCGGCGATGGAGATGACGAGTGCGGCGGCCGTGGCTGCGGCTGCGGCTGCGGCTGCGGGCACGCCCACCGGACGCGCTGCGGCTGCGGCGGTGACCGGCCCAGGGCATATTAGCGTCGCCCCGTCACCGCGACATGGTGGCGTTAGCGGCGGTGGCGGCCGCCCAGTCCGTGACGATTCGGCCGAGCACGGTGAGCGGGACCGAGCCGTGGTCGAGGACCGCGGAGTGGAAGTCGCTGAGGTCGAAGGCGGCGCCGAGCCGGGACCGGGCCTGTTCGCGCAGCCGCAGGATCTCGCGCTGCCCGACCAGGTAGCCCAGTGCCTGGCCGGGAAGGGCGATGGGGCGGTCGATCTCGGCCTCGACGAAGTCAGCCGGCATGGGCGAGTGCGCGAGCGCGAACTCCCGGGCCTCGTCCCGGCTCCAGGCGCGGGCCGGATGATCGCCTGGGGCGGGACCCCGGTCGGAGCGCTGCTGGGCGGTCTGCGCGCCGAGCTGCTGCCGATCCGGCTGGCCTTCGGGCTGCTCACGATCAGCGTGACCATAGGCGCCGGGCTAGCGGGGTGGTCATGCCTTGGCTCGGGGCCGCAGTCCGCGGTCTCGCTATCGGCGCCAGTATCGTTACGCCGGACGGCTTGTCCGAGCAGCGCCTGCCGATTGATTTGACGGCCATCTGCCTGCCCAGCTTTCACTTCTGCCGAGGGTTCGGACGCTCGCGCTTTCTTTATCTTGTGTCGTCGCTTTCGTATCAGCTTTTCATACGAATTATTCGTTGACTAGTAGGTGTACTGGCTTGATTCTCGATCTTATATAGTTTATAATTTCGATTAAGAATCTTCCGGCATCGGATTCGGGCAGGAGGGTGCATGCCAGCATCGTCGGACCATGGGCCTTCTGGGCGGGACGAGGACCTGTCTGGCGTGCCCGCGGGACCCGGTGACCGTCCCTGGCTCGGGTCGCCGGGGTGGCGGCTGGTGCCGCAGAGCCCGGACTGGCCGGAGTGGATGGATGAGGGCGCGCACGCCGCGGATGAGGATCCCGGCGACCCGGACCTGTACGTTGACCCGGATAACGCCCCGCCGGCGGGGCTGGATGACGCCGGGCTCGAGGCGCTGCTCGCCGAGGCCCGGGAGGTCGCCGAGGATCGCGCCCGGGCGGCGGCGGTCATGGGCCGGCTGGGCCATACCGCGGTGCTGGCCGCGGTCGGCTCGGTGGTGTCCGGGCGGCGGGGCCCGGGGATGCCCGGGTCCGCGCAGAGCTTCCCGGGGGAGTATCCGGGCCCGGCGGCCGGGTTCGCGGAAACGCCGCGAGCACATGGCCGGGCGGACCCGGGTGGAACGCTGGGCCGAGGACTCCGGCAACGCGGGCCTGGCCGGGCGGGAGCTGCCGCCCGCCGAGGTGCTGGCCGCCGGCCAGCGGGTCACCGCGTGGGCCAGGCAGCTGCGCAAGGCCGGCCTGGAAGGCGGCATGGATGCGCTGCGGGCCCGGGCC
>Ga0187808_10000573_pt1 | contig 11757 bp, 7 predicted proteins | sample NC_wetland_sal_i_5_FD_132427 | JGI IMG/M metagenome (GOLD analysis project Ga0187808, IMG submission 132427) | Wetland sediment microbial communities from Neuse River Estuary, North Carolina, USA - ASW_3 | ecosystem: Environmental > Aquatic > Freshwater > Wetlands > Sediment | place: USA: North...
CCCACGAGGTCGGGCACACCACGGGTTTCTACCACAGTCGGGTGCTGTCGAGCTCGACGACCGACTACCGCGACTGCTACGACCAGATGAGCTACGACTACTGCGGGCTGCCCCAGCTGCCGAGCCTGGCCGGCCCGCCGGACAGCATCATCGGCTACAGCGCGCCGAACCTGGAGTTCCACGGCTGGATCCCCGCCGACAAGCAGTTCAACTCGAAGAACGCCTCGATCAAGCAGACCACGATCACGCTGCACGCGCTCAGCGATCCGAACGCGCTGCACGACTCGGGCTACCTCGACGCGCACCTGCCGGCGAAGGTGCGGATTGAGGACACGGCACCCAACCACGCCATACCCACCGTCCCGCCGTCGAACTGCACGGCGAAGGGCTACCAGTGCGAGTACAGCAGCTACTACACGGTGGAGTACCGGCAGAAGTACGGCTTCGATAAGGAACTGTCGGGCAATCACGTTGGCGCCGACAACGCGTCGGGAACCATCCCAAGCGGCGCCGTGATACTGAACCTGGTCGTCCCGCACCCGGCTAACTGCGGCGCGGGCGACGGTGCCTGCAACAACTCCTACCTGGTCGACTCGCAGCCGGGGGTGAGCAGCGGCGGCGGGCAGCCGACCTACCTGCCCAACGCCGGTGCGTTCGAGCCGGGGGCGGACTACGCCGACCCGGCGCACCACGTCTACGTCGCGGTCAACTCCTTCAACGCCAGCGCCCGCAGCGCGCGGGTCACGGTGAGCACGAGGCCGATCGTCGCGACTCTGACGGTGGACGTGCCGTCGCAGGCCGAGGTGGGCACGACCGTGACGCTCAGCGCGACCCTGAAGGTCGGCGGCGCCCCGGTCCCCGACCAGAAGGTGTCCTTCACCGTCGGCACCGGGCCCGCCTGCAGCGGGCAGACGAGCCTGAGCGGGGCGGTGAGCTGCAAGGTCACCCTCGGCTCGGCGGCGACTCTCACCTCGGTCACCGCGAAGTTCGGCGGCGACAAGGCCTACGCGTCGAAGAGCGCTGTCGGCCAGACGCAGATCTGGACCCCGGACACGACGGTCTCGGCGCCCCCCTCGGCCGGCAGCGCGAACTCGCCGTCGGTCGTGTGGCTGGGCTCGTCGTGGTTCGCCGCGTGGCGGGACGCGACCTCGGGGGTCATCTACTGGTCGACCGACTCAGGCTCTGGCTGGTCGGCGCCGGTCGCGCTGCTGATAGGCAACACGACGATCACCACCGCGCATGCGCCAGCGGTGGCCTCGGACGGCGGTCTTCCGGTGATCGCCTGGACGACCGCCAGCGACACCATCGAGTTCTCCGGCTTCGCCCTGATCGCCTGGAGCCCACCGGTGACCGTCAAGGGATCGTGGGGCTCGGCGGAGACCGACCACGGGCCGGCGTTCGCCGGGACGAACGACCACGGCTTCATCGCGGCCTGGACCGGCAAGTCCACCAAGCACGTCTTCTACTCGGAGTGCAGCGAGTCGGCGTGCAGCAGCGGTGCCTGGCAGGCCCAGCAGGATCTGTCGTCCACGACGACCGCCTACGCCCCGGCGGTCACGGCGGCCACGACCGGCAGCACATTCCTCGCCTACCTCGCCTGGACGAACAGCAACGGCACCATCGGGCTGGAGAGGCTGGACGGCTCGACCCGCACCGCCCTCGCCGACATCCCGAGCGCCAAGTCCGGCAACGGCCCTGGCATCACGGCGACCACGAGCACCCGCACGATCATCGTGGCGTGGAAGGGGGCGAGCAGCGATCGCGTCTACTACCGCGAACGGATCGGCACCACCTGGCAGCCACAGCGCGACGAGCCACAGGCGTCGACGATCCAGTCCCCGGCCCTGGCCCTCGACTCCTCGACGCTCCGGCTGCTCTGGTCGGTGCCTTCCACCAACAAGGTCGAGGAAGCGCAGACCGCGCACTGACCAGTTAGCAACCGCTTAACCGACCGAGGCCCCCATTCGCTGGCGGGCCTCGGTCATGGTGCGGCAATGCGAAAAACTCCAGCGGTGCAGGCCGGCCCGAGGGCAAGCCTGCACCGCTGGCAGTCGCGGGGTTAGCAGGTGGAGTTGGTCTGGGTAACCATGCCCAGGCGCCAGGGAATGGCGTTGTAGTTGCTGTAAGAGCCCGGAGCGTCGCCCTGGTAGAGGTACTGGATCTTGCAGGGGCTGATGGTGAGCGTCTGGTCGTAGCCGGCGCGGATCATCTCGCCGCTGCTGAAGTCATCGGTCCACGCACTACCGCTGCCGAAGGAGACGTTGCTGGCGGCGATGAACGGGTTGCTCTGGCTGGCGGCCAGCGGGGTCCAGGTGCCGTTGATCGTGGGGGACGTGTAGGCGGTGAAGTACCGGTGGCCGCTGGAGTTGATGGCCTCGACGATCAGCAGGTACTCGTTCTGGCCGGAGACGTTGTAGACGTTGTCGGCTTCGAAGAAGTTGTCCGGGGTGGAGTTGGACGCGGCGATGACCGGCTGGCTCATGTCGGCGGGGAAGTTCGCCAGGGAGGTCTGCGAGCGGTACAGGTGCCCGTTGTCGTCCATGGAGAACAGGTAGCAGTTGGCGCTGTCGCAGATCACCCACGAGTCGACCCAGTACCCCGAGCCGATGTTCTGCGAGATGATCGACGGCATCCCGGAGTAGAAGTACTGGGTCGCGCTCCAGCCCAGGGGGTTGGCGACGTTGGTGTTGGTGGAATAGCCGATGTTGCTGCCGGTCTGGTACACCAGGTACCACAGGTTCTGCGGGGCGAAGTAGAACAGCTGCGGCGCGGTCTTGTAGCCGCTGCCGATCGCCGTCTGGTCCGCGTAGACCGGCACCGCGGAGCTCGCCTGGGACCAGCTGGGGAAGCTCAGGAACTCCATGCTGTAGGAACCGGAGGAGTTCACCGTCGAGGCCGCCACGTACCACTCGCCGTTGTAGTAGACCACCGACGGGTCCTTCACAGCGATGATGTCTTGGGAGTCGGAGTGCGGGCTGATCAGCACCCCGCTGGAACTCCAGCTGAACGTGCTCGGCAGGGGGCCCGTCGGGATCGATGTCGAGGTCGGGGTGGGTGTTGGTGTTGGCGTCGGTGTTGGCGTCGGGGTGGGTGTTGGCGTCGGTGTTGGCGTTGGCGTTGGGCTGGGTGACGAAGTCGGGCTGCCGGTACAGGCGACGCCGTTGACGGCGAAGTTCGTCGGAACGGGGTTGGCGGAGTTGTTCCACGAGCCGTTGAAGCCGATCGTGGTGGATCCGCCGGTGGCGAGGGAGCCGTCGTAGCTCGCGTTGACGGCGGTGACCAGCGTGCCCGACTGTGAGAACGTCGCGCTCCAGCCCTGGGTGATCGTCTGGCCTGCGGTGAAGTTCCAGGTCAGCGTCCACGAGGTGATTGCGCTGCCGAGGTTGGTGATGTCAATGTTGGCGCCGAACCCGCTCGGCCATTGCGAAGTGACGGTATAGGCAACTGAACATCCAGCCGACGCCGCGCTGGACGAGGCGACGCCGGCCACTGCCGCCGCCCCCGCCACCGCCACCGCCGCGACGAAGCCGGCCAGCCGACGGGGCCGGTAATGAGACTCATTCATCCAGATTCTCCTTCCGCGGGCATCGCCCGGACCGGATCGCGAGACGGCAAAATCGGTCGAGTTGTTAGCGTTAACATCGTCTGGTTCTGACGCGGATGCTCGCATGGGATACTCGCGGCTGAAAATCCCGTAGCCGCACGCCCGGCTTTCCCGCAGGCCAATGCCTTGGCGAGGTGATGAAAATTTCGGCTCCGGCTCCGGCTCCGGCTCCGGAACCGAGAACGCGAGATGGCTCGTTCCGGCTTGCCTTGCTGTGGCCCGGGTCGCGGAACCCTCGGCCGTGCGGGATGAGAAAGTCAGCCGCTGGCCCGCAGGCGGCGGGCCGCCTCGGCCGCGGCGGACATCTTGCTGATCGCCAGGTAGCGCGGGACCCGGCGCAGGCCGCAGTCGGTCGAGATCTCCAGCCGCTCGGGGTCGCGGTATTCCAGGCAGGTGCGGACGCGCTCGATGATGTCTTCCGGCGTCTCTGAGTAATGGGTCTTGATATCGATCAGGCCGGCGGACAAAATCCGCTCCCGGTCCCATTTCCCGACCAGGTCGATCTCGGCCATCTCGCGGGCGCCGAATTCCAGGCTGAACCCGTGCACGTTGGCGTCGAGCAGCGCTGGGAACAGCCACCGGTAGGTGCGCTTGGCGTACGGCAGGCGGCGGAACGAGCCGAAGCAGATGTGCACGACGAAGGTGCATCCACTGATGCCGTCGACCACCTTGTTGATGAGATCGGCCAGGTTCTGTGCTGTCCGGTCCTCGGCGGCGTGCGAGGGCGTCAGCGGCTCCTCGATCTGGATGTAGTCGCAGCCCGCCGCCACTAGTTTCTGGATGTCCCCGCGGATGGCCGGGACCAGCGCTTCGGCGCAGTCGCGGCGGTTGCGGTACACAGGGCTGAAGTCCAGCTCGGTCGTTATGCCATACGGGCCCGGCATCCCCATCTTCGGGCGGCGGTCGGTGCGGGCCCGCAGGAAGCGGTACTCGCTCGCGTAGTCCCAGATAGAGTCGATGTCGTCCAGCGTCCGCTGTACCTCGTACACCGGGAGCTGATCCCAGCCGATGGCGCCAAGCTTGCGCGCGGCGGGGCGCATCTTGATGCCGGGCATCGAGCCGGTGATGCCTTCGATCCAGCCCAGACGTCGATGCTCGCCGTCGGTGAGGATATCCAGCCCGGCTGTCTCCTGGTCGTGGATGGCCAGCTGGCAGTAGTCGTCGAAGAGTTCCTGGCGGTCGGCCGGGCCGAAGCGGCCCTCCTTTTCACCGTCCGCGAGGATGTCCCACCAGCCCGGCCTCGCCCAGCCTCCGGTAGTAGTGACCGGCAGGGTGTCCGGATACTGGTACGTGCTCATAGACCGTGGCCGCCTTTCTGTTCGCGTTCGGTGCGTTGTCAGAGGTCTTTCAGCGCGGCGAGGAGTTCGGCGTGGATCCGCCCGTTGCTCGCCACCACGTCCGCCCGGGCTGTCGTGCGGTGCGGGTGGCCGGCGAACGTGGTGAGCGCGCCGCCCGCCTCCTCCAGGATCAGCTGGCCTGCGGCGATGTCCCACGGGTCCATGGCGTATTCGCAGTAGGCCTCGAGCCGTCCGGCCGCGATGGCGCACAGCGTCAGCGCCGGCGACCCGAGAGAGCGCAGTCCGCCGGACACGGTTAGCAGGCGCTCGGCGAGGTTGGCGTACGCCTTGATCTCTGCCGGGTCGGCGGACTGGGCCTGGGCGACGACCAGCGCGCGGTCCAGGCGGGTCACGCCGGAGACGTGCAGCTTCTTCCCGTTGCAGGTCGCGCCATGATGGCGCGCGGCCGCGTACATCTCGTCGTGACTGGGGTCGTATATGGCCCCGGTTGTCGTCTCGCCCGCGGTGCGCAGGGCGATAGACACGCAGTAATAGGGAAGGCCGTGCGTGTAGTTGGTAGTGCCGTCGAGCGGGTCGACGTACCAGACATCCGTGTTGTCCGGGTCTCCGGTCGTGCCCTCCTCGCCCACGATCGCGTGGCCGGGAAAGGCGTCCAGGACGACCTCGGTGATGGCCTGTTGGGATTTCCTGTCCGCGGCGGTGACCAGGTTCGCCCGGTCGTCCTTGTAGGAGATCTCCAGGTCGCTGCCCGCGGCGGCGCCGAGTGCCACGGCACCTGCCCGGGCCGCGGCAACCGCCACCTCCAGTGCCCGGCTCACGTACCGGGGACCTTAAACACGTTGCGAAGCGCGTACTGGACCGGGTCGAAGGCCCTCGCGGGCGGGTCCGCCGGGACTGGCTCCTGGGCAGGCGCCTGCTCGGCCCAGGTCGTCTCGGGGCGGTGCTGCAGGAAGAACACGTTGTCGGGGAACGGGGCGTCGCGGGCGATCGCCCACTCGACATCCTGCGGGACGCCTTCCGCGGTTTCGATCTCCGCCGCCTTCCCGCACAGGTAGCCGACCTCATCGTCGTCGAGGCAGGGCAGCCCGGTGAGGTCGGCCGGCAGGGGCTTAAGCTCGACTTTCGCCGCCGTCGGGTCGAAGACCGACCAGTGGCGCTTCGCGCCGACGGTTCTGTCCAGGATCCGGCCGCTGGCCCGGTCGACGGCCCATTGGTCCGGTGTGACATGACCAGACACCACGCTCTCGCCGAACCCCCAGTTGGCCTCGACGACCATGCGGCCGCGGTCCCCGGTGACTGGGTCGAGCGTGAAGATGACGCCGGCCGACCGCACGTCCACCAGCTGGAGGACGCCGACCGCCAGATCGTGGGCGGGTAGCGGGTATCTGCCGATACGTCGGCCATAGTCCAGCGCGCGGGCGGTATACCTGCTCGACCAGCATTTCCTGATGTGGTGCAGGACGTCCTCGTTGCGCTGGATGCCGAGGAACGTGCTGAACTGGCCGGCGAAGCTCGCGCCCGCGCCGTCTTCTGCGATGGCGCTGGACCGCACCGCGACCCGCAACCGGCCCCCGAGGCCAGTGCGCTTCCGCAGCCGCTCGTGGGCGGCGGTCACGGCGTCCTCCAGCCAGGGCGGCAGCTGCTCGCTCTCGATGAGTGCCTGCGCCTGCGTCGCCAGCCGGTCGAGCGCCGCCGTGCCTTCGGTGTGCCCGCGCAGCAGCCGGGCCAGTTCCGATCTGGCGGCCGTCGGCAGCCAGCTGCCCAGCGCGTCCACGGTGACCGCGTACCCGTCGGGCACCCGCCAGCCGCGGTAGGCAAGTTCGCCAAGGCGGGCCACCTTAGCTCCCACCCGCTGACTGTCCGTGATCCGGATGACGCTGAGGTCAAGGACGTCGCTGGTCACTGCCGACTCGCGGTCGCTGATGCCATCACGGGGCCTGGCTCGGGAAGACCTGGACTGTGCCCTGCCTGCCGTCCACCCGGACGCGGTCGCCGGTCTTGATCGTCTGTGTCGCCGCCGCCGTTCCGACGACACAGGGGATGCCGTATTCGCGGCTAACGATCGCCGCGTGGGTCAGGCTGCCCCCGGTGTCGCACACGCAGGCCTTGATGATGCCGAAGACCGGCGTCCACTCCGTGGTCGTGCCGCCGCACACCAGGATGTCGCCGGGCTGGACCATGTGCAGGTCGGTCACGGACGTTATCACCCGCGCCACCCCCTCCGCGATGCCCTTGGCGGCAGGGAATCCTCTGAGCTCGGCCGCCCCGGCGCCGCCCTTGAGCGTCTCGAGGAAGTGCCCGGACAGGCCGAAGACCTCGATCATGATCGGATCGGGCACCGTATCGGGAATAGTGCCGAGCATGGTGGGCAGCTCCGGTCCCCGGCGCCGCCAGTCTTCGAAGTAGGCCCGCCGGTCGGGGATCATCGACGCTAGCTCGCCCCACCCTGGGCCGGCGTCTTCCATGACCGCGAATAGCTCCGGCTTGAAAAGGAAGAAGATGTCATCGGGTTGCCGCAGCTTGCCTTCGTTCACCAGGCGGGCGCCTAGCTCCAGGCTAGCGCGGCGGACCGGGATCGCTGCGCGCCGGTCGATCAGGTAGTTGTGCTCCTCATTCCACCAGGCGAAGTTCGCCGCCTGGTTGCTGGCCAGCGCCTCGTTGAAGCGTTGCAGGTCCGACCCGTTGACGGTGCGCCGGGCCGCCTCGATCTGCGCGTCACGTTCGGCCGCCGCTTGCTGTCGAGTGGTGTGGAAGTCAAACCCGGTCGGCTTGGCGAGGAAGGAGCCGATCGCGTACAACGCGGGCGACGGGTCCTCGATCCAGGACGGCGTGTCGATCCGGCAAGTCTCCTCCGTGCGCCAGCCGTAGGTCTGGAGGAAGGCGTCGAACTCGGCTACCCAGGTCTTCCCGTGCGGTAGCGCCTCGAGTTGGGCGCGCATGTCGGCCGGGTCCGCGTGCAGCAGCGGCGCGGTGACCTCCAGTTCGCGGGCGCGGTCGGCCAGCTTCCACAGCCCCTCGTCGGTTTTGCTGTAGAAGGTCTGCTGGCCGGACAAGAAGGCGGACACCAGCGAGCCCTCCAGCCCGATCTCCTCGGCGAGCTGATAGAACGCCAGGTAGTTGGCGGTAAGGACGTACATCACCTCGAAGTGAATGAACCAGGCCCGGCGGTGGAACGCGTACCCGTCCTTGACCGCGGTCCACAGCTGGCGGGGGTCCATCGCAGTGAGGTCGAGGGTGTCGAAATAGTCGTAGGCCGACTGCAGTTCGCCCGCCCGCATGGCCCAGTAGCTGTCAAAGTCGGCCAGGATCGGGGTTACGTACTGGCCGAACCGGGCGGCTCGCGCTTGGACCTGCCAGTCGGTGTCCACGTCGATCGTGCCGATGTAGACATGCGTGCCCGCCAGCCGGTTGACCGACCCCCTGGTCGGCGGCACCCCCACGATCTCCGCGCCCAGCTGCGCGCCCCAGGTCTGCGCGTCGTCAAGCAGCGCGATGCTGGCCGGCACCATCCCCTCGCTGAAGTGCAGAGAGTCACGCAGCCAGTAGCGAGCATTGTCAGCCTTGCTGAACGGTCGCACCGGGCCTGCCACGAACGGCTGGCTGCCGAACGCCTGCTTATACCCCGGGTACAGCTCGTCGCGGACGAAATCATCTACCGGGAAGATCCTCGGCTTTTCCTGCGATGCCACGATCAGTCTCACCTCAGCTTTGAAGTGCCGTCGGCCGTCGGACCCGAAGTAACGCCGGCATGAGGATGTATTATCGTATATTTTCTGCGTCCGTAGGCCTCTGGAACAAGCCTCTTCGGGTGCCGGTCATAGTCTGCGCCTTCGCCAGCTGGCGAAGGCGCAGACCCAGCGATGCAATCGAGAATTTGAGCGGAACAGGCGCGTAGCCACCGGACTGCATGTCCGGTTAGGTCCGCTACACGGAGCTGGCACCGGTGAGCGTCGACTCCGCGCTCGGCCCCGCGCTCGGCATCTCATCTCCAGGTGCCCTGGGCGCCTTGGGCATCGGGCAGTAGACGGTGCCGAGGAAGTACCCGTAGATCCAATGCCACAGGAAGATGCCGAATGTCAGCTTCCATCCGAGGCTGGTGCTGAGGAAGCCCGCGTGGTGCGGAACGTACACGGCTGGCACCCACCAGGCAGCACTGATGATCGCGAGCACGGTGCCGTAAAGCAGCCCCTTGATGAGATTTCCGAGGAGTGTGTTGCGCAGCGGGACCAGGGGATGGAAGAGCAGCGCGAAAAGGAGAGCGAAGAAAACGCCGTCGGCGAAGTGGGAAAGCAGCCCGGCGAAATACTGTGCACCGGGAGAAGCGGTCGGGATGATCAGCGCGCCGTTCACGGTGGGCCAGTTGAGCGTCGGCAGGCCGAAGCCGCGGAACCAGATGCCGAAAACGGTCGCGAACTGGGTCGCGACGGCGCCGGCTAGCAGCGAGCTGCCGATCGGGTGCGTGGCAGCCCAGGCCCGCCAGCGCGGCAGGGAATCGTCCGTTGGAATGCGGCTGACCAGCGTGGATGTCCGTCTGGCGCCAGTGCTTGCGGTACTCATCTGAAACCTCCTCGTTTCATGCGGGTAGGAATAGCGTGATTGCCTGGATTAAGCTCGTCAATGGCGGATGAAGGGGCCGGCCGTTCGGCATGAGAAGTCTGTACATTTCCCGAACGGCCAATGAGCCGTTTACCATTGATCGCTGGCCCGCAGGGGGACGGGCGACGACCTCGGCGTGGTCTAGATCTTGCTTATCGAAAAGAAGCGTGGTACACGGGCCAGTAAAGATCTCCAGCCCTCCGGGTCGCGGTATTCCAGGCAGGTGCGGGCGCGCTCGATAATTGCGTCCGTCTTCTCCGAATAATGCGAGGATGTCCCACCAGCCTGCTGTGCCCGGTCGCCGACGGCGGCGACCGGCAGCTCGCGGGTACTGCTATGTGCTCGTGGGCTGCGCCCGCCAGCCGGATCATGTTGCGGCCGGGGCGAGGACGATGTCGAAGCGGACCCGCGCTCATCTGCCGCGCCTCCTTCTTGGGATGGGCTAATTTCGGCTGGCCCGGTGTCAGCTGGGCTGAGCCGGAAAGCTCGAGTTCCGCGCGCGCCCGTTCGATGTCGCGCTTGTTCTTCAGCAGTACCGGGAGGGTCCGGCTGATCATCGCCCCGTCCAGCGAGGTCACGCCGAGCAGGACAAGGCTTCGCGCCCAGTCGACGCTTTCCGAGATGCTGGGCGGCTTGTCCAGCTCCAGCGAGCGCAGCGCGTGCACGATCCTTGCCGCCTGTCCGGCCAGCGCCGCGTCGAGGCCGGGTACCTTGAGCCGGATGATCTCGCGCTCTCGATCCGGACCGGGATAGTCCAGGTACAGGTACAGGCACCTGCGCTTGAGCGCGTCGGACAGCTCCCTGGTGGCGTTTGAGGTCAGGAACACTAGCGGCTGGCGGTGGGCGGTCAAGGTCCCGAGCTCGGGGATCGAGACCTGGAAGTCGGACAGGACCTCAAGCAGGAGCGCCTCAGTCTCGACCTCTACCCGGTCGACTTCGTCGATCAGCAGTACGACGGGGTCGGTCGCCCGGATGGCCGCAAGCAAAGGCCGCTCGAGCAGGAATTGCTGGGTGAAGATGTTCGCTTCCGTCTCGTCCCAGGATTCCTCATCGCCCGCCTGGATGCGAAGCAGCTGCTTCTTGTAATTCCATTCGTAGAGGGCCTTGGCCTCGTCGATACCCTCGTAGCACTGCAGCCTCAGTAGCCGTGACCCGGTCACGGCGGCGGCCGCCTTGGCCAGCTCGGTTTTGCCCACCCCGGCCGGCCCCTCGATGAGCAGCGGCTTGCCGAGCCCGTCCGCCAGCACCAGGGCGTCGGCGATTTCGTCTTCGGCCAGGTAGCCGGCACCGCGGAGCCTGTCCTTGACCGGTGCCGGGCCACCAAGCAGGTCATTCACCGCCATCCCCCGGGGCTGGTCCGCGGAGCCTGGTCTGCACGCTCAGAACTCGACGGGCTGGGTCGGGAACTGCCCGCTGCTGATCAGCTGGGGGATCTTCAGGCTTGCGTTCTCCCACACCAGCAACATGGAGCGCTTGGGTGAATAGCCCTGATGGCGGATGTCGGACGGCATCGCCGCCACGTCGCCGGCCTTCATAACGACCTTGGCGCGCTTGCGACCGGTGTCCCTGTCTTCGACGTCCCAGATGATCTCGTCGGAGAGCTGGACGAACCACTCGGCGCGGTCGTTGCCGTGGATGATCGGGAGAATGTACTCCTCGGTCGTCGGGCAGTACAGCGAATCCCGGCACACGCTGACCACGCTCGGGTTCCAGGTCACCTGCGACCGCGCCAGGTAGGAGAACAGGTTGAAGGAGCCGACCTCAGCCTCGAACCCCGGCTCGGGGTAGACCTCAGGCTCGTCCTGCGTGACGTCGGCGAACATCCGGTTCACCGGGTGCCCGTTGGCGTCGTCCCGCAGCGGTTCGTCGCCGGGAAGCGAGACCATCCTCTTGGCGGTGACCCGGTGCCGGGTGACGGCCGCGGTGTTCTGCCCGTGCTTGTTGCCGAAGGCCGATCCGGTCTCCTGCGGACTGGCGAACGGGTCGAACCCCGCGTTCGTCCAGTCGTCGAGCATCTCCGCGAACAGCTCGCGGATGACCGGAGTGTCGATGTTCTCGACGTGGTCGAGTTCCGCCTTCCGGTAGGCGTCGTTGTACCGGCCGGCGAACAGATCCACGGTCCCGTAATGGTTGACCGTGCCGAGCACGCCGTCGAAGTTGACGATGCCGTAGAAGAACTCCCAGGCCACATCGCGCTGCAGCGCGCGCAGGAATGCGTCGACGCTCATCACATGTCGGCCGGTGGGCCAGGTCACGTAG
>Ga0187808_10000574_pt1 | contig 11756 bp, 12 predicted proteins | sample NC_wetland_sal_i_5_FD_132427 | JGI IMG/M metagenome (GOLD analysis project Ga0187808, IMG submission 132427) | Wetland sediment microbial communities from Neuse River Estuary, North Carolina, USA - ASW_3 | ecosystem: Environmental > Aquatic > Freshwater > Wetlands > Sediment | place: USA: North...
AGCGCGATAGAACATACTGCTGAAGATTGAAAACAACGCCTGGTTAGGGTTTGCTGTCCGGAAAATATGCCCTAGAGCCCCTGGTTTCCTGCGGAACTGCGAGTGCAGCACGCTGACGCCCTAGTCCGCGCGCCCGCCGGGCTCGGCTGACCGGGCCGCCGCGGAACGACGTCGGCCTGATGAGCCCGATAGACGAGTCGATGCGCCGCTGGCCGCCGGACGAGGGTTCGCGGTCCGGCAGTCGGGGCACCCAGCCCAACGGCTGGTGCGAAGGGTGAGCTTGCGGGGCCGCGACGCCGGAACCGGGGCAAGCAGGGGTCCTCAAGGGTCACGCCGCCTCCGTTCGGAAGAAATGAAAAGAATGGACGCGGTCGGTCAGGGCAGTGCCGCACGCGCATCGGTGGCTTGTCGCTGGATGCGCGGCGCCCCAGTGGCCTCGGCGATCGCGCTGGCCTCGTCAAGCAGCGCCCGCGCGTCGTCGTGGCGTTCCTGAGCCGCGGCGATGTAGGCCAGCCCGATCATGTTGGCGGCCGCGCCTGGCAGCGACCCGATGTCGCGGCGCAGCCGGGTCGACTCCTCGAGCCGCTGCCTGGCCAGATCCAGCCGGCCCGCGGCGTGCGCCTCGATGCCCAGGTGCCGCAGCGCCTCCGACATCGTGGCCTTGTCGCCCGCTTGCGCCGCTTGGTCCAGGGACCGCTCGAACAACGGAACCGCGGTGGCGTTGTCGCGGCGCACGACCTGGTGGAAGCAGCCAACCCAGAACAGCGCCTGGGCCTGTCCGCCCGCGTCGCCGAGCGACCGGTACAGCGCGGCCGCGCGCTCGAACAGCGCCAGCTCGGTTGGGTCCTCGTCCGCCGCGGCCGCGCCTTCGTCGCGGCGCAGCAGGAATCGCGTGTGCACGAGCCGGCCGCGCGCCAGCGCGAGATCGGCTTCCACCGCGTCGAGTTCCCTGTCGGCCTGCGCCAGCGGCCCGGCGTCGCCACTGAAGACAGCTCGTTCATACAGCAGGCGGGCCTGTCCGATTCGGTCATCCACGCGTTTTAGCGTAGGCCGGATCGCGCGCTCCCATGACGAGGACGCCGCGGATGTTCTTGCCGTCGCGCATGTCCTGATAGCCCTGGTTGATCTCCTCGAGCGGGTAGGTCCTCGTGACCATGGCGTCGAGGTCGAGCAGGCCGTCGCGGTACAGGCCGAGCAGCCGGGGAATGTCCGCGCGGGAGTTGACCGAGCCGAAGATGCACCCGACGATCTGCTTCTCCCACTGCGCCAGGAGGTTCAGCGTGAGGCTGGGCTGGGTTTGCGCGGATGGGTAGATGTTCGTGACCACGATCCGGCCGCGCTTGGCGGCGAGCGCGAGGATGTCGTCCATCAGGTCCGTGCGCCCCACGCCCATCGTCAGCACCACCACGTCGCACATCCGGCCCCAGGTGATCTCGCGGATCAGGGGGAAGGCTTCGCTTACGGACGCGGCCACGTGCGTCGCGCCGAACTCTCGCGCCTTGTCCCGCTTGAACGGCACCGGGTCGATCGCGAAGATCCGCCGCGCGCCGGCGAGCCGCGCGCCCTGGACGGCGGCCGAGCCGAGCCCGCCGACGCCGACGACCGCGACGCTGTCGCCGGGCCTGACGCCGCCCGCGTAGACCGAGCTGCCCCAGCCGGTCGCCACACCGCAGCCGGTGAGGCAGGCGGCCTCGGGGCGGACGGCGGGGTCAACGGGGATCACCGAGGCCTCGTTGACCACGGTGTGCCGGGCGTAACAGCCGACCAGGCAGGTGATCGTCAGATCCGTGTCCCCGGCGTGGTGCCGGGACGTCCCGTCGCTGAGCTGCTTCCCGGCCATGATTGTGGCGGCAAGATCGCAGAGGTTCTGGCGTCCCTGGGCGCACGAGGGACACCGGCCGCAGTTCGGGATCGAGGAGAACACGATGTAATCGCCGGGCGAGGTGATCGTGACACCGGGTCCGATCGCCTCGACGTACCCGGCGCCCTCGTGCCCGCCGACCAACGGCGCGGCGAACGGCACGTCCCCGGTGAGATGGTGCTCTTCTGAATGGCACAGTCCCGCCGCGGCGACTTTCACGAGGACTTCCCCGGCGCGGGGCGGGTCGAGCTCAATGTCTTCGACCTTCCATTCGGTGCCGCTGTCCCACAGCACGGCCGCTTGGGTGCGCACGGATCCCTCCTAGTGCTTGAGCGCGTTGCCCGCGTCGACCGGCAGGGTGATCCCGGTGATGTACCGTGCGGCGTCCGAGGCGAGCCAGACGATCGCGTTGGAGACGTCCACCGGGTCGACCCACGGGATCGGCAGCAGGTTCATCGTCTGGAACCCCGCCTTGACGTCCTCCCGGCCCGGGTTCTCCAGGTCGGGCCGGAACGATCGGTAGAGCGTCTCGTTCTGGATCATGGGGGTGTCCACCGCCGTCGGGCACAGCGCGTTCACCCGGATGAAGTGCTCGGCGAGTTCGCAGGCCAGCGTCCTGGTCAGGGACAGCACCCCGGCCTTGGTGACCTTGTAGTCGCCGAGCCCGGCGCCGGAGATCAGCGCCGCCCCTGAGCTGGTCAGCGCGATCGACCCGCCGTTGCCCGCGGCGATCATGTGCGGGATCGCCGCCTTGAGCGTGACGAACACGCCGGTCAGGTTCACGTCGACGAGCTCGCGCCACTGGGCGAGGTCGATCTCCCAGGTCGGCGCCGGCTGGGAGATGATCGCCGCGTTGGCGCACACGATGTCGAGCCTGCCGCCCAACTCCGCGACCCCCTCGTCGAGCACCTCGCGCACCGCGCCCAGGTCTCTTACGTCCGCGCGGCGGGCGATGATCGCACCGCCGAGCGCCTCGACCTCCTTGACCGTCCGGGCCAGGTCCGCCTCGCTCGCGAGGTCGTAGCTGAGCCAGCCGGGGGTGGCGCAGGCGTCGATCGCGATGATGCCGGCGCCTTCCTCGGCTAGCCGCCTCGCGTGCGACCTGCCCTGGCCGCGCGCGGCGCCGGTGACGAACGCCACCTTCCCGTCGAGCAGTCCCATCGTTGCCTCCTGTCAGGTCGGCTCGAAGTACGGCAGCGTGACCCCGTCGGCCACCGGCCGGAAGCGGGCGCGCACGGCCATGCCCACTCGCACCTCCTCCGGCGCGCAGCCGGTGATGCCGGTGACGAGCCGCGGACCTTCGGCGAGCTCCACGATCGCGATGACGTAGGGGATCTGATCCGCCAGCGCGGCGTGCGTCGCGTGGCGCACCACGGTGCAGGAGTAGACGGTTCCGTCGCCACCGACCTCCTGCCAGCCGAGGTCGGTGCTGTGGCAGTGCGGGCAGGCCGGCAGCGGCGGGTGCCAGCCGCGTCCGCAGGTGCCGCAGCGCTGGGTGACCAGCCGCCCGGCGTTCGCGTTCTCCCAGTACGGCCGCGTCAGGTCGGTCATGCCAGGGACTATCGCCATCGCGTCACCTCGCCAGGATCATGGCGCTGCCCGCCGGGGCGCCGACGAGCGCCACCGCGGCGTCCGCGACCTGGTTACAGGCCGTGCCACGCAACTGCCGCACGCCCTCGAGCACCCCGTTCATGCCGTGCAGGTAGGCCTCAGACAGGTGGCCGCCGTGCGTGTTGACGGGCAGCGGGCTGTCCGGGCCCGTGCCCTGGTCGACGACGTACCGCCAGGCTTGGCCGTCCGGCACGAACCCGTAGGACTCCAGGGACCGCAGCGGCATGAACGACGTCGCGTCGTAGAACTCGGCCACGTCGACGTCGCCGCGGGTCACCCCGGCCTGCGCGAACAGCCGCTCCGCGGTGGCCGGAGGGAACAGCGTGAGGAGGTCCTCGGTATAGATGCCCATCGGCTCGCGGTACGGGCTCAGCGTCTGGGTGGCCGACAGCACGTAGACGGGATCGTCTCGCAGCGAGCGGGCCGTGTCGGCGCTCGTCAGCACGTAGGCGCAAGCGCCATCGTTTTCCAGGCACAGGTCGAACAGGCGCAGCGGCTCGCTGATCATCCGCGCTTGCCGGTAGGTCTCCCAGTCCAGCTTGCGGTCCCGCATCATCGCCGCGGGGTTGTTGTGCGCGTAACGGCGCTGGGTGAGCGCGATGGAGCCGAGCGCCTGGGTGAGATCCTCCGCCGACAGCCCGTGCACGGCGGCGTACCTGGCGGCCCACAGCGCGAACAGCTGGCCCGGCGACATCAGGCCGTACGGCCAGGCGAAGGACCGGTTGTCCTCCTCGGGGACCACGATGTCCACGGCCGGGTCTGGCACGCCTCGGTCCGCGCGCCCGAACCGGCCGCCCTTGCTCTGGCTCAGGGCCCGGTAGACCACCACGACCCTGGCCAGCCCAGCCATGATCGCCGCGGCCCCGTGCGCGACCACCGCGCCGAGCGCCTCGCCGCCGAGCGGCGACTGCGCGAAGAACGTCAGCTCGCGGATGCCCAGCGCGCGGACCAGCATCGGCTCGCTGACAGGCTCGAAGGGCGCGGCGAACCGGCACATCCCGTCCACGTCGGCCGGGTCGATCCCGGCGTCGGCGAGCGCCCCGGTGACCGCCTCGATCGCCAGGTCCCACGCGTCCCGCGGCAGCGCCTTCGCGTACTCGGTCTGGCCGATGCCGACGATCGCCACCTCACGGCGGATCACTGGCCGCGGCCCTGGCCATCACCGGCGCCGAGCCAGTCTCGCAGCACCTGGCTGGTGTGCTCCCCCGGCTGCGGCGGGGCGGCCACCCGGGCCGGCGACCGCGACATCCGGACCGGCCAGCCGGGTATCGTCACCTCCCCGCGGACCGGATCGTCGACGGTGACGAAGACCCCGCGGTCCAGCAGGTCCGCGTCGGTGAGCACCTCGGTGGTGGTGCGTACGGCGCCGGCCGGCACCCCGGCCGCGCCGAGGATCCGCATCGCCGCCATCTTGTCGAGCGTGCCGGTCCACGCGCGAACCGCCTCGTCCACGTCGGCCTTGTGCTCGCCGCGGCTGGCCATCGTGGCGAACCGGGGGTCGTCGAGCATGTCCTCGCGTCCCATGACCTTCGCCATCCGCTCCCACTGCCGGTCGCTGCCGCAGTGGATGTGCACATAGTCGCTGGGGCCGAACGGCGGGCACGGATAGATGTCGGACGGAGCCGTGGTGACCAGGAACGGCGGCCGGTTGCCGAACCGCGGCGTGTCCATGCCGCGTTCGATCGGCCAGCCGTAGTGGATCCGCATGAACGTCGCGACCTGGTCGGCCATGGCGACCTGGAGCCGCTGCCCGAGGCCGTCCTTCTCCCGCTGGTACAGCGCGGCGACGATGGCGCCGGCCAGCACCATCCCCGTTCCGGTGTCGCCCACGTCGGGGCCGGGCTTCATCGGGAGCGCGTCCGGTTCGCCGGTGATGCTCGAGCCGCCGGAAAAGCCCTGCGCGATCGGGTCGAAGCAGGGGAAGTCCCGGTACGGCGAGTCCTCGGCGAACCCCTTGACCTGCGCGTAGATGAGCCGAGGGTTCAGCGCGCTGAGCCTGTCCCAGCTCAGCCCGAGGCGGTCGATCACGCCGGGGCCGAAGTTCTCCACGAACACGTCGGCCCGCTCCGCCAGTCGCAGCGCGGTGCTCAGCCCCTCGTCCGACTTCAGGTCGAGCTCGATGGATTTCTTGCTCGCGTTGTTCAGGTAGAACGGGATGGCGTCGTAGCTGTCCCTGCTGCCCGGCGCGATCACCTTGACGACCTCGGCACCGAGGAACGCCAGCACGAGCGTCGCCGACGGCCCCGCGACCTGGTGCGTCAGGTCCAGCACCCGCACCCCGTCAAGCGCCCGCCGCTGGTCGTCCATGAGAGCCTCCATCCTCGCCGGAGGCCTCGGCACGGGCAGGCTGGGAGTGGGCAGGCTGGGAGTGGGCAGGCTGGGAGCCGCGCAGCAGGTAGGCCGATTGCAGCAGGTCCGGGTTGTCGCGCAGTTCCGAGGCGGTCCCCGAGTAGCGGATCACGCCGCCTTCCATCACGTAGGCGCTGGTCGCCAGGCCGAGCGCCAGCGTCGCGAACTGCTCGATGAGCAGCACGCCGATACCGGAGTCCACGACAGCGCGGATGACAGGGACCAGCCGGTTCACCACGACCGGCGCCAGGCCAAGCGACAGCTCGTCGATCAGCAGGTACTTCGGCTGGGACACCAGCGCCTGGGCGAGCACGACCATCTGCTGCTCGCCGCCGGACAGCGACCTGGCGGCCACGTTCAGCCGCGGTCCCAGGGCGGGGAACAGTTCGAGGGCGCGGGCGCGGCCCTCGGTCGCCGCCTGCTTGGACAGCGCGTAGGTGGCCACCCGGAGATTGTCGTCGACGGTCAGGTCGGACAGCAGCCGACGTCCTTCCGGCACGATCGCCACGCCGGCGGCGCGGATCTTCTCGGGCCGGCGCCCGGCGAGCTCGGTGCCGTCCATCGAGACCGAACCAGACCGCGGGCGCAGCACCCCGCCAACGGCGAGGACCATGGACGACTTGCCGGCGCCGTTCGGGCCGAGGAGCGCGGTCACCTGCCCGGCGGGAACGGTGATCGTCACGTTCTTGACGACCGGCCGGCCGCCGCGCTCGACGGTGAGGCCGTCCAGCGTCAATACGGACATCACACCTCCGCCGTTCCCAGGTAGGCCCGCATGACGTGCTCGTCCCGCAGGACGTCCCCGGTCGGGCCGGACGCGATCAGCTTGCCGAAGTCGAGCACGGCCGTCGTCTCGCACACCGCGGAGACCAGCGACATATCGTGGTCGACCAGGATCGTCAGCGCCCCGGTGTACTCGGGGATGCCGCGGATGACCCGGCTCAGGTGCTCGGTCTCCTCCTCGGGCAGCCCGGCGGCCGGCTCGTCGAGCAGGATCAGCCGCGGCTTGCCCGCCACCGCGCGCGCGACCTCCACGAGACGGCGCTGGCCGGCGCCGAGCGTGCCCACCCGCGCGCCCGGCGAGACATCCATCCCGACGTACTCGATCGCGGCGAGCACGTCGGCCCGCCGCGCGGCGCCGCGCAGCGGGGAGGTCACCATCGCCACGTTGTCGTACACCGACAGTTCCTCGATGGCCTGCTCGGTCTGGAAGGTACGGCGCACCCCCCACCGTGCCCGGCGGTAGTGCGCCATCGTGAGCAAGTTCGTGCCGAACGCCCGCACCGTGCCAGAAGCGGGCCGGACGAAGCCGGACAGCACGTTGAAGAACGTGGTCTTGCCCGCGCCGTTCGGGCCGATGAGGCCGCAGGTGCCCTTCTCGAAGACGAGGTTCATGCCGTCCAGAGAGGTGACGCCGCCGTACTTGACGGTCAGGTTCTCGACCTCGATCACGTCGTTCCTCCACTCGCCGCACGCGCGGCGCGCGGTTTTCGAACCAGACGCCAGATCAGGCGGCCGAGCCTCTTCATATCCTTCGGGAACTGGTCGGCGATGCCCGCGGGAGCGGTGGTGAGCACCTGCAGCACGCCGACCCCGAACAAGATCGTGAGCCAGGCGTACGACACGCCAAGGTTCTGCAGCCAGGCCGGCAGCAACTGCATCAGCAGCGCGGCGATCACCGCGCCCCACAGGTTGTACACGCCGCCCATCAGCGCCACCGCGAGCAGGATGATGGAGTCCTGGGTGGTGAAGTTGATCGAGTACAGGTACTGCGACTGACTGGCGAGGACGGCCCCGGCGATGCCGGTGATGAACGCCGCCAGCGCCCACGCCCACAGCTTGTAGAACGTCGTGTTAATGCCGGCCGCGAGCGCGGCGGGCTCGCTTTGCCTGATCGCCGCCCAGGCCCGGCCGGGCCTGGTCCGCAGGTGCAGGTACACCAGGATGAACATGAGCAGCGCGACCACCACGGCGTACCTGAAGTACGCGGTCTCGCTGCCAGCGATCGACGGGCGCCGGATCGGCGGGATGTGCACCGAGGTGCCGTTGTACCCGGTGAAGCCGCCACCGCCGTTGGGGAAGTTCACCGTGGCCAGCACCACCGTGATGGCGCCCGCGAGCATCAGCGTGATCAGCGCCAGGTACAGCCCGCGCAATCGCAGCGCTGGCAGCCCGATCACGGTGCCGATGGCCATCGTGACCAGCCCGGCCTCGATGACCACGATCGGGAACGGCTGGCTGGTCGCGAACAGCAGCCGGGCGCCCGTCCAGGCACCGATCTGCAAGATGGCGCCCTGGCCGAGGGAGTACAGGCCGACCCGGCCGACCAGCAGGCCGAGCCCCAGCGTCACGATCGAGTAGATCGCGACCAGCGTCGCGTACCCCGTGTAATAGCCGCTCATCAGCTGCGGAAGCGCGAAGAGCACGAACAGCACGAGGACCACGGTGACCGACAGGTGCACGGGCCGTTCCGGGCGGCGCAGCAGGCGCACCCGCTGCCCTGCCACCGCCGCGGCGGCGGCGTCCTTCGTCCCTACCCCGGCCACTATGCCTCCTCGCGGGACCGCGTCATGACCGTACGGTGCCGCGATACCCACAGCAGCGCGATGGCCGCGAGCACGAACGGCGTCATGTCGCGGTAATTGGTGAGCGAGGTGATCGGGGTCAGCAAGTCGTGCACCACGCCGATCACGATCGCCGCCACGAACGTCACCGCGATCGACCGCAGCCGCGCGATCAGCGCGGCGGCCAGCGACGAGATCACCAGGAACGTCAGCGTGGTGGGGTCGAGCTGCACCAAGTCGGCGAGCAGCAGGCCGGCGATGCCGGCCAGGATGCCGCAGCCGAACCAGGCCGCCGCCTCGACCCGGCGCACGGGCACTCCGAGCGTCGCGGTGATCTCCCGGTCGTTGGCCATGGCCCGCATCGCCGTGCCGAGCTTTGTGTACCGCAGGAATGCCGCGGTGCCCACGGTCAGCACCACGCCGGCGCACAGCCCGATGAGCTGGGTCCAGTCGACCTGCAACCCGGCGACCGTAAACCCGCCGTTGTCGGTCGGCAGCGAGATCGAGCGCACCTCGCCGCCCGTCGGCGGCCACAGCAGGTCCATCGCCCCGAACAGGATCAGGGTCAAGCCGAGCGTCGCCACCGCGCGGACCAGCGGATCGCGCCGGGCGAGCGGTGGGCCGAAGATCATCCCGTAAATCAGCGTGATCACGCCGCCGAACAGGATGCAGACGATCCACGCGAGCCAGTCAGGCAACGACGCCTGGATCATGGCATACGTGAGGAAGGCCCCCATCGCCCCGACCGCGCCAAAGGCGAGGTAAAGCACGCCGGTGGCGCGGTACAGGACGACCAGCCCCACCCCGGACAGGGCATACACCCCGCCCAGGGCGAGACCGCTCACGATGAAGGGCTCGAATTCAGACCAGCTTGGCATTTACCTATTCCGTCACGATGACGATGTCGGGTCCGACGGCGCGGTCCCGGCCTCGGACCGGTACTGCGCGATCTGCGGGTCGACCGCGGAGATCTGCGTGCACCCTCCGTTCGGTGCTATCACCATCTCTCCATTGTCCGGCGTGACGGTGTAGTCCTCGTTGTTGGGAATGTGCATGCTGTAGCTGCCGTACGTCCACTGCTGGCACAGCATGCCGGTGTCGACGTTCTTCAGGGCCTTGATGGCCGCGTTGACGCTGGTCACCGTGTACGCGCCCGTGACCGACTCCAGGGCCTTGACCATGAGCTCCGCCTCGGTGAAGCCCATCTGGCTGAACGAGCCGATGCCGCCGGAGACGGCCTTGCCGTACTGGGCGAGGATCGCGCGGTACAGGCTCATCGCCGGTGAGGTGGTCGGGTCAGGCGGGGTCAGCTCGGCGTTGACGAAGAACTTTCCGTTCCACTTCGACCCGAGCGACTTCGCGAGGAAGTCGGTGTTGCACGGCGTGGAGCAGCCCCACTCCTTGACGTTGCCCTCGATGTTGAGCTTCTGCGCGGCCTCCAGGATAACCAGCGCGTCCGGCGGGGTGAAGTTCAGCACCACCGCGCCGTCCTTGCCGGCCTGGTCCACCAGCTGGATCGCCACTGAGTTCGCGTCGGAGACCGGTACGTTCGTGGCGTCGTCGGTGATCGGCACGCCCGCCGCCTTGGCCAGCGCGTTCGGGCCGGCCGCGATGTACGTCGTGCCGGGGACGTTCGACTGGTCGAAGACGATCTTGCTGGGGTGCTGCGTCAGCGCGTACTGCACCGCGCCGTCCGAGCTGTACCGCGGCCCCATGTTGACCGCCGCGCTGTTCGGCGTGGAGTAGCACTCAGGGGCGATGCCCGAGTCGATGATGTTGAAGCCCTGGGCCTGCCAGTAGCTGCTGTCGACGGAGCACTCGATGATCGACGTGTTGCCGACGATGCCGACCACGTGGTCACTCTGCACGAGCTGCTTGGCCTCGGACGCGATCTGCGTCGCGTTCGTCTGCTCGGTCTCGATGTAGTACTTGATCGGGTGGCCGTTGATGCCACCGTTCGCGTTCACGCAGGCGAAGTAGGCGGCGGCCATGTTCGAGATGTCGGTGAAGCTGGTGCCCGACTGGTCGGTCACGATGCCGCCGAGCGGGATCGGCGTGCCGGTGGCCGCCACGCCAGGCTTGGTGCCGCACGACGAGGTGCTGGCCGCGGCCGCGCTGGTGGAGGGGCTCGCACTGGAGGTCGCCGGCGCGCTGGTTGTGGCGGAGCTGGTTGGCGCCGAAGTGGAGCTGTTGCTGTTGTTATTGCTGCTGCACCCGGCGATCACACCGCCGATCGCGATGACCGCGACAGCCGCGGCCGCGAGCCGCGGTCGCCGACGGGAGTATCTATTCATGAGTTCTGCCTTCTCGTGGCTAACAGCGAATTTTGATTCCGAACGGTCCGGGACGTCACGTTGCCAGCGGGGTAGGCTCGCTGCCCGGAGGCCAGACGAAGAGCATGTCGTTCACAAGTAAACGGTGCGTCTTTGCACTGCCTTTGGATTGCGTGCGATGTGGTCTATGTTCTAGAAGCCATCGAGTGTTTAGCTGAGATTATCGCCAAGCTACGGTAAGGTAAGCCCAGCGCCGGAATACGTTTTCATCACGTTTCAGCCCCTCCTCCGCTGACCGTAATCTGAATCTGCACCGCGCGGCTGACCACCTCGGCGACCGGCGTGAGGGCCTCGTCCGCGCCGCTGGCCGCGCCCCGCGTGACGTCGTTGAACTGGGCGGGATCGCCCCAGGCCGCGCGCGCCGCGCCGATGCCTCGCACGATCTGGCGGCGGTGCGCTTCCGGGTCGGCGACCATAACCTCCAGGTCGGCGACCGTCGTGGCGAGCACGGCGGCCCGCCCCAACGCGGCGTTCGCCTTCACGTCCTGGACGCGGACGTTCGACCGTCCGCTCCGGCACGGGTCGCAGTGCGGGCACCTGGTCTCTGGCATGACCGCCACCCGCAGGCCGGGTTCGAGATGCGGGGACGCCCCGGGACCGAGTTCGTCGATGACGGCGGAGATCTCGTGCCCCTGAATTCTGGGAAGGAAATCCCGCACGTCCGACAACGCGCCGGTATGACCGGAAAAGAGATGAAGGTCCGCCCCGCGGATTCCAACAGTCTCCGGTCGCACGACGACGCGCCCGGCGCGTGGCGGACCGGGCTCGGGTATATCGTCCATGACGATATCGCCCGGCGATCTGGTCACTGCCGCGAACACCGGTCGGCCCCTTTCTGACCGCTTCGGCGCGGTCAAGCGTGCGGGGTAGTCACTCTTCCGGTGAGAATTACACGGCCACTGAGCGCTAACAATGCGCCTACCGCCAAACTGGCGCGGCGATAGTTGCGCCGCGCCACAAATTTTCCGCCCTCGTTAGAAAAGACAACGACCGTACGACTACACCCTGTAGCGGACCGGCTGCAATCGTTCGCTGTGC
>Ga0187808_10000575_pt1 | contig 11750 bp, 11 predicted proteins | sample NC_wetland_sal_i_5_FD_132427 | JGI IMG/M metagenome (GOLD analysis project Ga0187808, IMG submission 132427) | Wetland sediment microbial communities from Neuse River Estuary, North Carolina, USA - ASW_3 | ecosystem: Environmental > Aquatic > Freshwater > Wetlands > Sediment | place: USA: North...
CGCTGCCGGAAGGCGACCGCTACCTGGGCTTCATCTTCGCCGGGGGCGATACTCACCAAAGCGTGGAGGGGGCGCTCCGCGCCGCCCAAGAGCGGCTGCGCGTGGTGATCCGGTGACCCCGGCCGTGCGAGACTAGCGTCATGACCGAGCACGCGCACCACAGCCACGAGGAAGACCCGACCTGCGCGGTGGCCCACGGCGCCGGGCCCACCCCGGTCGTCACCGGCGCCTCAGAGCGCACGCTGGTCGCGGTGTTCGCCTCGCCGGTCGCGGGCTACCTGCTCAGGTACGGTGCCGACGCCGGGTTCCGCGGCTTCCTGCTCGAGCCGGACGAGGCGCGTGCGGCAGGCGCGGCCGCCCTCGGGTTCCCACTCCTGTCCGCCACGCCCGACGACCTGGACGCCTCGGTCGACGTGGTCCTCACCGACCATCACCGGGACGAGCTCGGCGTCGTACTCCGTGACGCGCTGGCCACCAAGGCCAGGTGGATCGGGATCATGGGCAATCCGCATCACGAGGGCCCGCACATCGAGGCGCTCACCGCCCTGGGCGTCCCCGCGGCCGAGATCGCCCGCGTGCACCGGCCGATCGGGCTCAACATCGGGTCGCGGACCCCGCCGGAGATCGCCCTGTCGACGCTGGCCGGGCTGCTCGCCGACCGCAACGGCCGCCCGGGCGGCTTCGAGTTCTGATCACCGGGCCGGCCGAAGGTCAAAACTAGCCCCAACCGGGCATACCCGCCGGCGTGCCCCGGTTACACCCTTCGGGAGCCACGTACTTGCAGCGCGTTAGGCTGGACTCAGCCGAAGCGGGGGCTAAGGCAACGGGAGGCGGGCTTGGCCGGGGCGTTTTTCCGGCACCGGGGACTGATCGCGTTCTCCGCGGGAGGCGCGATGGTCGAGGCGGCCGTCTTGTCGTTCGTCGCGCCGTGGGCCAGACCGCTCGCGCCGCAGGTCACGGCGCTGCCGCCGCTAGCGGCCTACCACGACCTGCGCTGGCTGTTCGCGCTCAACCAGTCCTGGCTCGGGTTCACCGGCGTCCTCGTGGTGATCCTGCTGGCCCGTTCGGCGGTGAACGCCGCCCTGCTCCTCCTCGCCTGGCCGAACCCCTCCGACGGCCGCACCGCTGAACTGGCCTGGGCCGCCGGGATCTCCAAGCCGCGCTTCCTCGGGTCGGTGCTGTCCTGCGCCCTGCTGACCGTGGTGGTGTGGCTGGTGCTGTCGCCCGTGGTCACGATCATGTTCGGGGTGGCGCTGCTCCCGTTCTCCTGGCCGTTCCTGGCCGCGGTGCCCATCTTGCTCGGCGCCGCGCTGATGCTGAGCCACGGCGGCGTGGGCCAGACGTGGTGGCGGCGGCTGCCCCCGGCGCCCACCACCGCGTGGCTGCTCGCGACGTTCCTGACCCTGTCCGCGGCCTCGGCGCTCATGTCGCACCTCGACACCGTGGGCATCATCGCGATCGCCGGGCTGGCCGGCGTCGTCGACGCGCGGGCCTGGTACGGCCTGACCCTGGCGGCGGTCCGGCGGGCGACCGAGCAGCCCCCGGAAGCCTGGCACTGGCGCGCGGCGCTGTGGCGGATCCGGCACGACCTGCGTCACCGGACGAGCTGGCTGCCGGTGGCGCCGCTGGCCGCCTTCATGGTCCTCGCGCTCGTGGTCGGGCTGGCCCGGCTGGCGTTCACCGGAACCCTGCACCTGACGGTGCCGGGCGGCGTCGCGGACGCGGCCCTCACGGTGGAGGGCGGGGGATCGGCGGGGCTGCTCGCCCGGCCCGGTTCGCCGAGCCTGGCCTCGGTCGAGGCGCCGGGTCAGCCGTCCCGCGGCGCGCTGCTCGTGGTCGCGGGGTTCGGCTCGACCTGCTGTAACGACGCGAACCGGCTGCGCGCCGCCGAGCCCGGCATGCTCGTCCGCCAGTTCTCCTACCAGGGCCTGGACGCCGCGGGGAACCCGATCCGCTACGCCCAGCCCGCCGGCGACCTGCCGATCCAGACGCTGGGCGACCGGATGGCCGTCCAGCTGGAGTGGCTGTACCGGCACGCGCACGCGCCGGTGGACGTGGTGGCGGAAAGCGAGGGGACCCTCGGCGTCTACGCCATGCTGGCCAGGCACCCGCACGTCCCCGTCGGGTACGTGGTCCTGCTCAGCCCGATCGTGGAGCCGGGCCAGCTCGCCCAGGCGGGCGCGACGGTCCCGAGCGACCTGCTGAACACGCTGAACAACCTGGTCGGCGGGATGTCCCCGTACGGCAGCTCGGGAGCGGGAGAGCTGCTCGACTCGATCAGCCAGGTCGGCGCCCGATACTTCGACTCGGTCAGCCGCGACCACCGGGTGCACTGGCTCGCGGTCGTACCGCTGGCCGACGCCGTCACCCTGCCCGCGTGCCCCTGGCCGCGCAACGTGGTCTTCGTGGCCGCCTTGCACGGCGGCCTGCTCGGCGACCCCTCCATCAGGGCGCTCACGGTCCGCTTCTTCTCCGGCGACGGCTTCGCCCCGGCCGACGTCACCGGGTCGCAGGGCAGGCTGCGCAACGCGGCGCAGCTCATCGCGGGCTCGGCCGCCGCCTGGCGGATGCCCCAGCTCACCCCGCCCTGCATGGCCCCCGCTCAGTCGTCATAGAAACAGACCTAGCCGTCCCCGACCCAGCGGGCCCGGTGGCAGCGCGCCCGCGGATCCGCTACGCTAACCCCCGTGACGCGAGCCGCAGCCCGCCTGCAGTGGTGGCGCCGCCAGTAGGCGGCCCGCTGAATCGCGCTCAGACACCGAAGCGACCGCCCAGGAACAGGCGGCCGCTTTTCCTTTTCCCGGCCGCCTCCTGAGCCCGAACCCGAGGGGCCACCGTGGACTCCCAGCGCAGCGAACTACTGACCCGCGGCGGCGTGCGGGTAACCCGCACCGCCACCCCGTTCGACCCCGCCGAGCTCGGCCGGATCGCGGCGCTCGTCGACGAGCGCCGCGGCGGCGTGCTCAGCTCCGGGATGGAGTACCCCGGGCGGTACAGCCGCTGGCACATGGCGTACGCCGACCCCTGCGCCGAGATCATCGCCACCGGCCGGCGGGTCACCGCCCGGGCCCTGAACGACCGCGGCCGCGTCGTCCTGCCGGTCATCTGGGCGGCCCTGACCAAGACCGGCCAGCCCGTAACGGCCGGGCCCCCAACCGAGGTCAGTGTGGAGATCAAGGAAACTGGCCAGCAGTTCACCGAGGAGGAGCGCAGCCGCAGGCCCACGGTGTTCAGCGCGCTGCGCGAGATCGCGGCGGCGTTCGGCTGCGAGGACCCGCACCTCGGCCTGTACGGGGCGTTCGGGTACGACCTGGCCTTCCAGTTCGAGCCGGTCCGGCTGCGCAAGACCCGCCCGCACGATCAGCGGGACCTGGTCCTGCACCTGCCCGACGAGATCTTGATCCTCGACCGCAAGCGCGAGGAGGCCATCAGGTACGCCTACGAGTTCGAGGTCGCTGGCACCTCGACCGCTGGCCTTGACCGCCGGACCGAGGCAACGGGACCAGGAGACGCGCCACCGCTCGTTCGGGATAAAGAAATTCCTCCGCCGCCGCGGCCGGGCAGCTATGCGCAGGTCGTAACGCAGGCCAGGGAACGGTTCGCCCGCGGCGACCTGTTCGAGGTGGTGCCGAGCCACGTCTTCCACGGCCGGTGCGCGTCGCCCGCCGCGTTCTACGAGCTGCTGCGGCAGCGGAACCCCGCCCCCTACGAGTTCCTGTTCAACCTGGGCGAGGGGGAGTACCTGGTCGGCGCGTCGCCGGAGATGTACGTGCGGGTCACCGGGGACCGGGTGGAGACCTGCCCGATCGCGGGCACGATCGCGCGCGGCCAGGACACGCTCGAGGACGCGGCGAACATCGCCACCCTGCTCGGGTCGGCGAAGGAGGAGTCCGAGCTGACCATGTGCACCGACGTGGACCGCAACGACAAGGCGCGGGTCTGCGTGCCGGGCTCGGTGCGGGTGATCGGGCGCCGCCAGATCGAGATGTACAGCCGCCTCATCCACACCGTGGACCACATCGAGGGGCGGCTGCGGCCCGGGTTCGACGCGCTCGACGCGTTCCTCACCCACATGTGGGCGGTCACGGTCACCGGTGCGCCCAAGACCTGGGCCATGCAGTTCATCGAGGATCACGAGGAAACCCCGCGCCGCTGGTACGGCGGCGCCGTCGGCAAGATCGGCTTCGACGGCTCGATGAACACCGGGCTCACCCTGCGCACCGCGCACATCACCGGCGGCCTCGCCGCCGTCCGCGCCGGCGCGACCCTCCTGTACGACTCCATCCCCGAGGCGGAGGAGCAGGAGACTCACATCAAGGCCCGTGCCCTGCTCGAAACCCTTTCCGAAGCCGAACGCCGCGCCCAAAGCCCCGGCCCGCCGGAGCCGGCCGACGAGGGGACGGACGAGGGTGCCGCAGGCCGGGGGCTCCGGGTCCTCCTGGTCGACCACCAGGACTCGTTCGTGCACACGCTCGGCGACTACTTCCGGCAGCACGGCGCGGAGGTGACGACGCTGCGGTCCGGGTTCCCGCCGGAACTGCTCGACTCCTACGCGCCGGATCTCGTCGTGCTGTCACCCGGGCCCGGGCGGCCGGCGGACTTCGGCTGTGCCGCGCTGCTCGATGAGGTGTACGGGCGGGGGGTGCCAGCGTTCGGGGTGTGCCTGGGCCTGCAGGCCATGGTGGAGCACGCCGGGGGCGCGCTGTCGCTGCTCCCCGAGCCCGCGCACGGCAAGCCCGGCCAGGTGCGGGTGTCCGGGGGGTCCCTCCTGGCCGGGCTGCCCGCCGAATTCACCGCGGGCCGCTACCACAGCCTGTACGCGCCGCCGGGGGAGATCCTAGGCGGGTTCGCGGTGACAGCATGCACACCGGACGGGGTGGTGATGGCCATCGAGGACGAGCGGGCCGGCCGGTGGGCGGTGCAGTTTCACCCGGAGTCGATCCTGACCGCCTCCGGCCGGGCCGGCCACCAGGTCATCGCCAACGTGCTGGCGCTGTGCCGAGCCCGGGTCGGCGCCGTCCGCTGACCCGGGCCCGGCCACCACCTTCAGCAGGCCGGCGCTACCTGACGGGACGTAGCGGACTCGGGCTGACGCTCTTCGTCGGGTGCGGGTGCGGGCTCGCGAACGGGGCGGCGCTCGCCGTGGCGGCGATGGCCAGGATCCCGCTCACGGTCAGCGCCGCCACGGCCAGGGCCACGGTGGTCCGGATCGGCACGGATACTCGGGTCGCGCGCATGAATCTCCTTCTCCCTGGCCTGCGCGACCCCTCAGCCGCGAGGCGATCGGTCGTCAGGGGGACTGCTTGCCGTGCTCGTTCCCTCCGCCGTGCTGTTTCTTGTTCTTGCCCGGCGGAGTCGTGGTGGTTGTGGGCTTGCCCTGCGGGTGGTGGTTGCCGGGCCCCGGCGAGCCGGACTGGCCCACCCGCCGTCCGGGCGCACTGGCGGACGGATTGGCCGGGCCGGGATGCTGGATCTTGGCGCAGTACGCCGCCACCTGGTCGGCCCCGCCCGCCGCGTTGACCAGGTTGCGGAAGGCCACGGAATTCTGCCCGGCCTTTCCGTGCTCCCCGGCCTGCTGGTAGGCGCGGCACAAGCCGTACGCCGCACTGCCCGTGGCCGGCGGCCCGACCGGGTGAACCTGGCCGTTGGGTGTCGGTGTCGGCACGGCCCGGGTCTCCCGCACGGCGGGAGCGGCGATCGTGTCGTGAGCGACCCTCTGCAGGGCGACCGGCAGGTGGCCGGTGTACGCGGCGGCGACGCCGCCGCTCAGCACGGCCACTACGGCCACGCCCGCCGCCGCGGCGAGCTTGGTGCCCAGCGGCGCGGCCCTGCGCTGCCGCCGGTGCGATCGGCCGGAGTTGGGCGCCTCCGGCAGGCCGGCCATCCCGCGGTACGTGATCAGCGCCTGGTCCCAGCCGGCGACCTCGCGCTGGTCCGCAGGCGCCCGCAGGGCCCCGAAAACCTCGGCCACCGCGTGCCACTCCGCGGGGGCTTCCTCTGGTTGGCACGTCCCGGCCAGGAGCGCGTCAAACGCGCCCGCGTCTGGCCGGGTCGTCCAGGGGAAGGGGAAAGTGGGCATCTCACTATCTGAATCGGTAGGCTCGGTCATCGCGTTACACCCGCCTCCACCAGCAGGCCCGCCAGGCGGTGGAGCCCGCGGTGAGCAGCCACCCTGATGGCACCCGGACTGCGGCCCAGCAGCTGCGCCACCGTCTCCGTGTCCAGCCCGGCCACGACCCGGAGCATGATCACCTCCGCTTGCATCGGCGGCAGGCGTGCGATGACCGCGATCGCCGCCCGCGTATCCAGGTTCTCCAGCGCGACGTCGGCGGCATCCGGGCTGCGCAGCGCCGAAAGTTCGGCCAGGGTGAGCTCGGGCTGGGTGTCCAGCGAGATAGACGGCCGCCGCATCTGCCGCCTGCCCTGGTCGATGACCCGCCGCCGCGCGATGGTGAACAGCCACGCCCGCCAGTGCTGCTCATCGCCGCGGAATTTCGCCAGGCCCCGGACGACCTGCGTCCACGTCTCCGCGGCGATGTCCTCGGCCGTGTCCGGGGCGACGACGGCCAGGTAGCGCAGCAGCGCGGGCTGGCCGTCGTGCCACAACGCGGCAAAGGCCGCCTCGTCGCGGTGCTGGGCGGCCGCCAGCACGGCCGCGAAGTCCTTTCCGATCACGGGGCCGAGTATCGATGCCCGCCGCCCGCCGCCGCAGCGTTCTGGGCCAGTTCGTAGTGATCTGCCTGCTGACCGGGTGATCCGTGTCGTGCCAGGCCGAGGACGGGCGCCGCGCTGTAGTGTGCTGGTGCATGGCGCCGGCGGCACCCGTTCTCGTCATCACCGGTGCTTCCTCCGGCATCGGGGCCGCGACGGCGCGGCTGGCCGCCGACCGGGGCTGGCGCCTGGTGCTGGCCGCCCGGAGCGGCCCCGCGCTCGACGGGCTGGCCGCCGAACTGGGCGGCGCCGCCTCCGCCCGCGCCGCCCGCTGCGACGTCAGCGACTGGGATCAGGTCAGCGCGCTTCCCGCGCTCGCGCTGGAGGCGTTCGGCCGCCTCGACGCCGTGTTCGCCAACGCCGGCGCCTTCACCGCCTCGTCCTTCCTGCACGGCACGGGCACGCCAGCGCAGTGGCGCGAAATGGTGCTGACGAACGTCTACGGCACCGCGCTGACCGCCCGCGCCGCGCTGCCTCACCTCGCCCTGACCTGCGGACACCTGATCCTGACCGGCTCGGTCTCGGGCCGCGTCACCGTCCCGGGGCAGCTGTACTCCGCCACCAAGTGGGCCGTCACCGCCATCGCCCAGTCCATCCGCGCGGAGGCCACCGCAACGGGCGTGCGCGTCACCTTGATCCAGCCCGGGCTCACCGACGCCGGAACCACATCTCCCGACCGCACCCGCGAGCCTAGGCTCGCCCCGGATGACGTGGCCCGCGCGGTCGTGTTCGCCCTCGAGCAGCCCGCGTCGGTCGACGTCAGCGAGATAGTCATCCGCCCCACCGGCCAGCGACCCGACCGCTGACCCGGCCAGCCAGCTGTTGCGTCGGCCAGTCAAAGGCAATACACCCGGCCTGGGCTACGTCCACCAGGATGTCGGTCCTGCGCTGTAGTGTGCTGATCCATGAGGAGCGTGGAACCCGAGGTCTTCCTGGTCGCGAAGCCGCAGATCGACTACGAGGCGATGGCCGCCTACCTGCGCGAGGTGGGCGGGGAGAGCTGGCTGGAACGGCTCGACCGGGATCAGCTCGGCCACGACGCGCAGGACCTGGTCGAGTTCGCCGGGAAAATCTGCTACCGCAGCTGGGAGCCAGGCCTGAACCCGAACGTCCGCAAGACGCGCGACGACCAGGACGAGTACCTGCGGAACATCCTGCGGCAGCAGCACGGCTCGGTGCTGGAGCACGCAAGCTTCAGTTTCATCCTGCACAACGTGAGTCGCGTTTTTTCACATGAGCTCGTAAGGCACCGGCCGGGAACCGCCGTGTCGCAGGAGTCGCTGCGGTACGTCCGGCTCGATGAGCTGCCGTTCTGGTTCCCCGAGTGGGCGCGCGAGGACGCCGAGCTGATGAAGCGGGCTACCGCGCTGCTGGCCGAGCTGGAGCAGTTCCAGCGGTGGATGGGCGAGCACTTCGGGCTCGACGACGACGAGACCAAGATGCACGAGAAGAAGCACAAGACCTCCTTCATGCGCCGGTTCGCGCCCGAGGGCCTGGCCACCGGGCTGGTCTGGACGGCGAACATCCGCACGCTGCGGCACACCATCGAGGCCAGGACCGACCAGGGCGCCGAGGAAGAGATCCGCCTGGTGTTCGGCAAGATCGGCGAGATCATGCGGGCTGAGGCGCCCGCCCTGTTCGCCGACTACACGGTGACCGACGGCACCTGGGTGCCGGGCTGGCGCAAGGTCTAAAGGAGGCTGCGTCGGTGCCTGAGGTGACGGTCGGTCCTACGTCCGGGTACCTGGCGGTGCCCGCGGGGTCGCCGGGTCCGTGGCCCGGCGTGGTCGTCATCCACGAGATATTCGGGGTGAACCGCGACATCCGCGCTCATGCGGACCGCCTGGCGGCGCTCGGCTACCTGGCCCTGGCGCCCGACCTGTACGGCGGCAAGTCCTGGGTGCGCTGCGTCCGGAGCGCCGTCCGCCAGCTTCACGCCGGGACCGGGCCCGCGTTCGAAGCGCTCGACGGGTCCCGCAGATGGCTGGCCGCGCGCGAGGACTGCACCGGCACGACCGGGGTGATCGGGTTCTGCCTGGGCGGCGGGTTCGCCCTGCTGTGCGCCCCGCGGGGCGAGTTCTCCGCCGCGTCGGTCAACTACGGCGAGGTCCCGGCCGACGCGGAGCGGGTCCTGGCGGGTTCCTGCCCGGTGGTCGCGAGCTACGGCGCCAAGGACCCGATGGGCACCGGGCCGCCGCAGCGGCTCGCCGAGGCCCTGACGGCGCTGGCCATCCCGCATGACGTCGAGGTCTACCCCGGCGCCGGGCACAGCTTCATGAGCCCGAAGCCGGCCGCGCTCGCGCCGCTGCTACGGCTGGCGCGGCTGGAGTACCAGCCCTTCGCAGCCGAGGACGCCTGGCGGCGGATCTCCGCGTTCTTCGGCGAGCACCTGCGCGAGGCCCCGGCGAGCGACGGCCCGGCCGACGGCGGCCCGGCGAGCGGCGGCCCGGCCTAGCGCGAGAGGTCGTAGCGAATCTGGCGGGCCTGGGCGCCGTGTCCCATGACCACCTGGGCCACCCTGGCGATCATCGCGTCGGGCCCGCTGATGTAGATCTCCCGGCCGGTCACCTTCGCCCGCGCGGCCAGCTCCGGCACGGTCCCGAACACCGCATCACGGGCCCGCTCGTCCGAGGTCGCCGGGATGACCTTCAGCCACGGGTACGCGAGCTCCATCTCGTGCAGCGCGGCCAGGTCGTACAGGTCCGGCCGCCTGCGCGCGCCGCAGTACAGGACGATCTCGCGCCGGCGCCCTGGCGGCGGCGCGGCGATGATCGCCTCGATGATCGCCTTGATGGGGGCGAGCCCGGTGCCGCCCGCCAGGCACAGGACGTCCCGCGGCGACCGCGTGTCCACGGTCATGGTGCCGGCCGGCGCGCCGAGCAGCAGCGGATCCCCGGGCCGGACCTGCTGGACCAGGAGGGGGCTGACCAGCCCGCCCGGCACGGCGCGGACGTGAAGGCGCAGCAGGCCGTCGGGCCGCGGGGCGTTCGCGATCGAGTACCTGCGCCAGCACCTGGGCCACTGCGGGGTCTGCACGCTGACGTACTGGCCCGGCCGGTAGCACATCGGCTCCCCCGGATCGATAGTCAGCGCCGCGAGGTCAGGCCCGCGCCGCTCGGTGCCGGTGACGGTGGCGGTCCACCACGCCGGGGAGGTCTCGGCGTCCCGCTGGGCGGCGTCGATCATGATCCTGGCGGCCTGGTCGAAGGCGCTCTCCCAGGCGTCCTGGGTCCTGGCGTCCCAGACCGGTGCGGCGTACCTGTGCAGCGTGGCCAGCAGCGCTTGCCGGAACGCGTCATAGTGCCGGTCGCGTACCCCGTACTTCCTGTGCGTCCGCCCGAGCTGCTCGAGGAAGGGCACGAGCCCGGCCAGATCGTCCCGGCCCGCGACGATTCGGGTCAGGGCGCGGAAGAAGCGCATACGCTGCGGATCCATTGCGGGCGGGAACATTGCCCTTATTTCGGCATCCATAGCGAACAGTTGTCCGTAGAAATACGTCATTGCCGCATCGGCGTCCTCCTCGAGCAGAAAGAATGACCGCTGGGCGGAATCAACGACGCTATCAACAGTCCGCTGCGGCGGCACAAATTCCTCTTCGTGATGCGGTGATCCGCCGCCTGCTGATAGTGTCATAACTCTCAGTGTCGCATTCGGAGCAGAACGTTACAATCGATTACCGGCAAGAGGGGAGCATCCGGTGTACGAGATTTTCCCGGTGAACAGGCCCGCCGCGGGCGTGATGGACCATTATGGGCACTGGAACCTTTTGTCAGGAGGACGACGGATGGGCCGCCCGATCATCGGCATCACCGGCGAGCTTGAGGCCGCTCGCTGGCGCACATGGATACGAGAAGCCGTCGTCTCGCCGGTGAGCTACACGCGAGCCGTCGAGCGCTCCGGGGGCACGCCGGTCGTGCTGCCGCCGGTCCCCTCAAGCTCGATACCGAGCCTCATCGCCGCGCTCGACGGCCTGCTGGTCGCGGGCGGCCGGGACGTCGATCCCTCCCTGTACGACGAGCAACCCCATGACCAGACCGACCTCCCCGACCACCGGCGGGACAGGTTCGAGCTACTCATGATCCGCGCCGCGATCGACGCCGACCTGCCCTTCCTGGCGATCTGCCGGGGCATGCAGGTGCTCAACGTGGCCCGCGGCGGCACCCTCACCCAGCACCTGCCCGACCGGCTCGGCAACGACAGCCACAAGCCGGACCCGGTCAAGCTCACCACTCATGACGTGCAGATAAGTGCCGGGAGCAAGCTCGCGGACGTGCTCGGCGAGTCCGCCCTCGTGCCGTCCATGCACCACCAGGCGATCAACCGGCTGGGCACCGGGCTGACCAGTGTGGCGTGGACCGAGGACCAGGTAATCGAGGCGGTCGAGATGGCGGGGCACCGGTTCGGCCTCGGCGTGCAGTGGCACCCGGAGGAGGGTGACGACGCGCGGATCTTCGAGGCGTTCGTGAACGCGGCCAAGGCCGCGCCCGCGGCGCAGGCCGTCCCGGTCGCCCAGGCGGTCGGGCAGTCCTCGGGCGACGTGTCGAGCCGGTCCAAGCGGCCGGCGAAGCGGCCAGCCGCCCGCCGCTGACCCGTCCCCCGGTTTTACCCCGCGCGGTCGCGCGCCTGCCTGGTTTGCCGCTAGGCAGGAGCGCGGCCGCGCGATCGTTTTCGGGCTCGCCCGCGCTCCCGCCTCGCCCTCCGGCCACGCCGGCGCGCGCCTGGCCGCCTGGCCACGCGGCCGGGCGGTGAACTTTTGCGCAAGTCCCGCGTAACCCGCTTGTCGCCCGGATAACGCGTGATTAGGACATGTGCCGGCTACGCCATCACAATCTGGGTTCCCCCGCCATTTCCATTCTTTCTCACCTGAACGGTCGAGACGCCGCGCGCGCAATTAACAGGCTGTGGATAATTTCCGGGCTGTGGAAAAACCGGTGAATAAAATTGTCGCGCAACATTTACCTGCCCAGCCCGGGAAGGTATTTGACAATCATGAAATGGAGGGTGCGGGGTTCCGCGGGGGGAGGCTGAGTGCGCGGTTC
>Ga0187808_10000578_pt1 | contig 11715 bp, 15 predicted proteins | sample NC_wetland_sal_i_5_FD_132427 | JGI IMG/M metagenome (GOLD analysis project Ga0187808, IMG submission 132427) | Wetland sediment microbial communities from Neuse River Estuary, North Carolina, USA - ASW_3 | ecosystem: Environmental > Aquatic > Freshwater > Wetlands > Sediment | place: USA: North...
GATCGACGCCGGCGTGACGACCACAGTGGACTGGTCACACGGACTGCAGACCACCGACCACGCCGAGGCCGCGACCGACGCCCTCGAAGAGGTGCCCGGCCGGTTCGTCCTCGCGTACGGGAACATCCACCAAGGGTCATGGGAGTGGTCCACCACGCCCGAGTTCCGCGACTTCTACGTGCGCCGGTTCGACGGCAAGGGCGACATGCTCGGCTTCCAGATCGCCTTCGACCTTCCCGGTGTCGAGGGATTCCCGGAGAAAGCGACCTTCGAGGTGGCGCGTGAGCTTGGCGTTCCAGTCACCACGCACGCGGGCGTATGGAAGGTGACCGGCGACGTCGGCATTGACCAGATGTACGACGGCGGGTACATGACCCCAGGGACCATCTATGTGCACGCGGCGTCGCTGTCCGCCGACTCCTACCACAAGATCGCGGCTACCGGCGGGTTCGCGTCGATCTCCACCGAGAGCGAGTGCAACGCGGGGCAGGGATACTCGCCCACCTGGAAGCTGCGCAGGTACGGCATCCCCGTCTCGCTGTCCCAGGACACCAGCGTCTGGTGGAGCGGGGACATCTTCAACGCGATGCGGGCCACGCTCAACGCCGACCGCGCCATGGAACACAGCGAGGCGCACGCCAAAGACAGCACGGTCACCAACCACATCCTGCGCGCCGAGGACGTCGTCGACTACGGCACCCGCGGCGGGGCGAAGGCGCTCGGCCTGGACTCGGTCATCGGCAGCGTCGAGGTCGGCAAGAAGGCCGACCTGGTGCTGATCAAGAACGACAACTCGCCGGTCGGCTTCCCCGTGCTGCACCCGTACGGCCACGTGGTCTACCAGGCGGGCCGGGGCGACGTGCACACCGTGGTCGTCAACGGCAAGGTCGTCAAGCACGACCACAAGCTGGTCGGGGTGGACCTTGGCCCGGCGCGGGCGGCGATCGACGAGACGCTCGCCTACCTCAAGGAGGAGCACGGGCCGGAGGAATGGGAGAAGGGCATGCACCCCGAGATCCCCGAGCACGAGACGCTCGCCAACCCGTACACCTACCGCGAGGACGTCTCGGCCTGGAAAGAGACCGACTGACCTGCGACGTGAAACACAGAGCCGGGCCGGCGGGGTTCGCTGGCCCGGCTCCGTTCGGAGTAAATGGGGGTTTATTCGCCCCAAACCTCGGAAGCGACCTCGACAATCAGCCGGAGCTTGTCCCACTGCTGCTGTTGAGTGAGGTCGTTGCCCTCCTTCGTCGAGGAGAACCCGCATTGCGCGGACAGGCACAGCTGGTCGATGTCGGTGTACTTCGCGGCTTCCTCGATCCGGCGCTTGACGAAGTCCTTTGACTCCAGTTCGCCGCGCTTGCTTGTCACCACACCGAGCACGACGCGCTTGCCCTTGGGCAGGTAGCGCAGCGGCTCGAAGCCGCCGGACCGCTCGTCGTCCCACTCGCAGAAGAACCCGTCGACGTTGAGCTGGTTGAACAGCGTGTCCGCGACGAAGTCATAGCTGCCCTCGGCCGCCCACATGGACTGGTTGTTGCCGCGGCAGGTGTGCACGGTGACGCCCATGTCCGCCGGCCGGTTCGCGAGCGCCTTGTTCATCGTCGCGATGTAGGTCTCGTGCTGGTGCATCGGGTCACCGCCGATCTCGGCGATGTGGTCGCGCTGGGCGGGATCGTTGACGTACGCCATGCTGGTGTCGTCCAGTTGGAGGTACCGGCAGCCCAGGTCGTGGAGCTGGCGGAGTTCCTGGGCGTAGGCCGCGGCCAGGTCGTCCCAGAACTGGTCGAGGTCCGGGTATGCCGCCTGGCTGATCGCTGACCGGCCGCCGCGGTAGTGGACCATGCTCGGCGACGGGATCGTCTGCTTCGCGATCTGTCCCCCGCCGGCGTTCTCGCGCAGGAAGCTGAACGCGTCTGCAAAGATTGTCTTCGGCAGCGTCACCTTGTCGACGATGTGCGCCGACGGCGGCGCGAACACCAGGTTCTTGTCCTGGTTGTGGAACGCCACCCGGATCGTGTCGTCGTGGACCTTCTGGATGCCGCCGAGGGAGTAGATGAAGTCCATGTGCCACGACTCGCGGCGGAACTCGCCGTCGGTCACCGACTTGAGCCCGATCTCGCCCTGCATCCTGATGATCTCGCGGATCGCGGCGTCTTCGACTTGCCTGAGCTGCTCGGCGTCGATCTGTCCCGCGGCGAATTCCTTGCGGGCGCGCAGCACCTCCGGCGGACGCAGCAGGCTGCCAACGTGGTCGGCCCGGAAGGGCGGGCGGGCGGCATCAGCCATGCGACTAGCTCCTTCTTGTGGTGTGAGGAGTCTTTTGCTCCGCGAAGTGTGTCCCCGCAATCGTAGACAACAGGGGCATGCCTGCGGTAACCGGTCTTCCGCCCAATGGATAGGGGGCTTGCGCCGCATGAAGTATTGTGCATCGACGGCGCGCCGCTCGGGCCAGAACTTGCGATGTACAGTTCAACGATATATACCGTAGGTATGAGCATTCGTCCGATGCAGGAGGCCACGTTCCTGATCCTGACCGCCCTCGCGGACGGCACCCAGCACGGCTACGGGATCATCAGCGAGGTCGCCAAGATCTCCGGTAACAGGGTCAGGCTCAGGGCCGGCACCCTGTACACGGCCCTGGACCGCCTGCGGTCGGACGGGCTGATCGACGTCGACAGAGAAGAGGTCGTGGACAACCGGCTGCGGCGCTACTACCGGCTCACGCCAACGGGCACCACCCGGCTGGCCGCGGAGGCCGAACGGCTGCAAGCCAACGCCACCGCCGCGCTCACGCGCCTCAATCCTTCGCTGGGGATGATCTAGATGAGCGAGTCAGCAGAGCTCGAGCGGGCCTACCGGCGGCTGGTCGCCTTTTATCCCCGCTCGTTCCGGCGGGAGAACGAGGAAGAGATCGTCACCGTGCTGCTCGCCACCGCACCGGACGGCCAACGGCGCCCGGGAATCGCCGAGTCCATTGACCTGATCAGGGGCGCGGCGCGGATGCGGATGAGCCTGTCTCGTACCCCGCACACCGTCCATAACGCGGTGCGCCTGATGTACCTCGGGGCCGTCGCGGAGCTGGGTGTTCTCATCGTGCTGTGGCTGACCGAGGGCAGCATCCGGGCAGCCGTCGCGCACCAGTATCCGATGCTCACCGCCGCGCAGATGGGCCAGCTGAACACGGTCTTCACGGTCGACCTCGCGGTCGGCGCCGCCGTGGTCCCGCTGTGGCTCCTGATGGCCTGGTGGAACAGCCGAGGCAGTCAGGTAGCGAGGCTCGCGGCCATCGTGTGCTTCGCGTTCTGCACCACGGGGATGATCACCGACGCGGTAACCGGCTCGCCGCAGTTCGCTCCGGCGGCCTTCACCGCCGCGGGCGTGGTGTGGCTGATCGGACTCGCCGCGATCGTCAACCTGTTGAGGAAGCAATCCGTGGCCTACTACCAGCGGCAGGCAGCGTTGTAGCTCCGTGGCGATAGAGTTTCCTGGCGTGACCGACTCTCCCGTCCTGTCCCCCGAGGAGACGACCGCGACGGAGTCACTGCTCGCGCGGGCCTGGGGAACACCCGTCTCGGTGCGTGCCGCCGAGGAAATCTGGGGGCGCAGCCATATCCTGCGGCTGCGGCTCGCCGACGAGCGCACCGTAATGCTGAAGCGGTATCGAACGGAGAACTTCGGTGATCGCGAGCGCACCCTCGACAACGAAGTGGCCGCCCTTGAGCTTTTGAATGGGATGAAGAGGGCAGTGGCGCCGCGACTGTTCGGCGCGGACTCTGCAGCGGGGATCCTCATCATGGAGGACCTTGGCCCCGGGTCGACGCTGGCTCATTCGCTGCTTGAGGGTGATCGTGATCGTGCGTCGGCTGATCTTGTCGGCTACGCGCGGGCGCTGGCGGCGATGCACTCCTGGAGCATTGCCCAGGTCACGCTGGCGGGCCGGCCGGCGCCTGCGCTGGGCGAGCCGGAGTGGATGGGCGCCATCGTGAGAGGCAAAGAGCCATTTCTCGCGGTGATGGCCGGACTCGGCCTAGCGACGGATGGCGTCGGTGACGACATCGACCTACTCGTGTCGCTGTTGCGCGGCACCCGCTCGACCGGGCTCGTGCATAGCGATCCTTGCCCGGATAACACGCACATCGTCGACGGCAACTGCTGGCTCATCGACTTCGAGACGTCCGGGTGGGGAGCGGTGGCGCTGGATGCCGCCTACCTGCTGACGCCCTTCCCGAGCTGCTGGTGTTTCGCCAGCTTGCCGCCCGGCGCGACAGGGGCCGCGCTTCGGGCGTACCGGGAGGAGGTCGCCGCGGCGGGAGTCGATCTTGGCCGCGACTGGGACGCTGTCATGACCGCCGCGCTGGCCGGCTGGCTCGTGGCACGCGGGAAGGCGCTCGGCGAGGCGCTCGACGAGGACGAGGACTGGGGGACGACGACGATGCGGCCCCGCCTGCTGACGTGGCTGCGCAGCTTCGGCCAAGCCGCCGACCGGTCCGACGTGCTGCCCCGACTGCGCTCCCTCGCCGCGGCAGCGCAAGAGCGGTTGTCCGCGCGCTGGCCGGAAGCGCTCGTGCCCGAGTACCCGGCTTTTGCCGGGCCGGGAGCGCTGGTGGCCCGGAATCCTGAGGACTGGGAATCCCCGTAGCGCCTCGTCCGGGTTCGCCGCGATGGACGGTTCGGGCAGGCAGCGGATCCTCGCTTACTTGTGACTCTCCCGACTTACACGTGCTGTCGCTTGCACGTTTAAGCCTGTGGGACTACCTTGCGTAATCATGAGTGCTTCGTCACGGCCGTCCTGCTGCGGCGAGACCTTGCGGGTCGGGAGATGACGGGGGTGGCGGACCTTGCCGCTGCCCGGGCACATATCTCGGCCAGCCTCGCTGGAGGGACTCCGACGGCAGTCAGGGCGACCAGGTGGAGTTCCGCTAGCGCTTCGGCTGCTACCCGCAGGCAGTACGCGCACGGATTCCGTGGCACTCGCGCCACCTTCTTGCCCGTCCACGCGTCCATCGTGAACTCCCGGACGTCGGGGCACGTAATACAATCCCACAGGTCCGCGGGCACGTGGACCGGTGTGCCGTCGGCCATTCGCGCGGTACGGGTGACAAAGCGGGCCTGCGCCCCCAGTGCGATCACGATGTCGGCCCGGTCGCGGCTCACCAGTTCCTTCCACAGCCTTTCCACCGCATCGCGGTCATCGGCCGCCAGATGGCCAGCGAACTCGTACGCGCGGCGAGGAGCACCCCAGACCGTCGTCAATGCAGCCTCCCTTGCCACGCCAGTTAGCTCGGTGGTCCATCGCTGCGCGGGAAAGGGGGAATGCCCAGCGTCGGCCGAGTAACAACGTTCCGTCCTCGCCCACGAAACGCAAGCATTAATGCACGCAGCGTAGCGAGGATGAGGCCAATGGGATCGCGGCGCTAAGCGAAAACGAAGCGCAGATTCAATCCTAACGAAAATAAGTGCAGAAGTCTATACCTCTGGACAACTGGTTTTGGAGGGGGGGACCTCACGGCATGCGGGAAGGGGACGACCTCGGGAATGGCCAGGTCACGCACTGGCATGCGGCCAACAGACTGCGCGAGGAGATCATGTCGAGCCTCGCCCCGGGCGAGAAAATCGAGCCGGAGCAGGTGCTGGCCGATCGCTACGGCGTAGCGCGCAACACAATCCGCAAGGCCATCGCGCAGCTCAGGGGAGAGGGCATCCTCGCAAGCCGCCACGGTCGCGGGACGTTCGCGGCCGCGGTACCCAGCCGCCAGCAAGTGCCGCTAGGACCTGGAGACCGGGCGCGGGCGCTGCTGCCTGAGGACAGCGAGCGGGATCGGCGTGGCCTGCCGCCTGGCGTGCCCTTGCTTGTCGTCATGCGTGCGCAGGGAAAGACGGAGTACTACGACGCTTCGCGGACCGACATCATGGGGCCGCCCGCGCAGCGTTCGGCCGAACCCGCCCCTTGCGGTGATCTGGAGGAAAACCGAGCGCAATAGCGACGTCAGCGCTTGGCCGATGCGGCGAGTTTTCGCCGTCATAGGCGGGATTAACACGGCCTATGCTGGCTTGTGGCGTAGCGGCGAGAGGGTAGAGGCGGTGGCGGGAGTGTTCGAGCGGTTCACTGACAGGGCACGGCTGGCTGTGGTCCGGGCGCAGGAAGAGGCCCGAATGCTGGACCACGACTACATCGGTCCCGAGCATCTCCTACTGGGCCTAATCCATGGCGGTGGCCTGGCGCCTAAGGCGCTGGAGTCGCAGGGGATCGGCCTAGATGCGGTGCGGCAACGGGTGGAGGAGGTCATCGGCCGGGGTCAGCAGGCGCCGTCCAGCCACATTCCGTTCACTCCGCAGTCGAAGGAAGTGCTGAAGCTGGCGCTGCAAGAAGCCCAGGGTCTTGGCCACCGCTACATAGGCACCGAGCACATCTTGCTCGGCCTCATCAGCGAAGGGGAGGGTGTGGCCGCCCAGGTGCTGACCGGGCTAGGCGCTGATCTGGACGGGACGCGGGAGCGAGTGGTCCAGATACTGGACCAGTACCAGCGGGAGCACGGGACCGCGTGAGGTGTCTACATGGGGACCTTGATGCCGCGCTTGACCAGCCAGACGTTCGCGGGCCAGGCGGTGCAGTACCCGATGATCATGCCGATCTGCATGAGCAGCCAAAAAGCAGCTGAGTTGGGCATGAGCTGGTGCGGCGATGGGAACAGTACAAACGTCATTATCGCCATCCAGCCGAACAGACCGATTTCGAACGCGGTCAGCGAGATGAAATCCGCTTTGGCCGCCGCGACCAGGCCATCCCTCAGCCCGAGGCCGCGCATCGGCGCGATCGCGAAATACTGGAAGACGATGCCGAATACGAGGGCGAGAATGTAGTCGCCGGTATATTCAGCTCCCAGGGTCAGGCCAGCAATCGTGAGGCCCAGCGCGAAGATCGCGAACTCCGAAATCACGTCACCCAGGGTGCATCCCGCGCCGCAATGGCTCACCTCGACGGCCATCGTGACCCACCCTGGCCTGGCCCTCTCGCTCGACGCTGGCTGCTCGTCGGGACTGTGAGATCCGGCGGTATCGGCCTCATCGCGGTGCGTCTGCTGGCCGCCATGCATCTGCTCCCCGTCGCGCGCAGATGCCCCCACTATTTGAGGCACTGAAGTCCGGCGCATCCCCATCGCCGACTGCGCCGTCGGGGCCGCGGCACGTGCCCAGCGCCAGTACAGCACGAGCGCGAAGGGGCCAAGGTACAGTGCGGTGATCGGGAAGACAAAGTTCATGACGCCCATCGGCTGACGCCTGTAATTAAAAGCAATGTCGTAGCCGATGATGCCCGCGCAGCAGAAACAGACCGCTAGATAGAGCCAGGCGACGGTCGTCAGCCAGGATGGCGCCATGACCCGATCCGCCTTCCGCTAGAGGCTACCCCGACACCGCCAGCGTGGCTCTCGGTCCCCGCATGCGGCAACACGGCCCCCGCCCCCGTCGACGGTGGCTGGGGCTCTATCCTCCTGTACCCGCTGACGACCTAATCGCTACTCCCGTGCTGCTGGCCCCACGCGGTCCGCCGTGACAGCCGCGGAGGACGCGATCGACGGCGGACCGCCGCGTGGCGGGGCGGGGATGCCGTCGCCTGGCCCCTCCACTCCAGGGTGGTCAGGAGGTTATCCACCATTCAGATGCGATAGATAGCCCGCAGGTCCGGAGGGCTTCACGTTTGGCCTCGTCAAGGTGGGCTGTGACCACTACCGTCTGTATCGCTCCGCGTTCGCGGCCATGCTCGATCGCTGATGTCAAGAGACGCACGCCCGTCGTGGCCCAGCGGCCTGGAATAACGGCGAAATCATCGATTGAACAGGTCAGGCCACCGGGGGCATAAACGGGCGGTGCAGTCCCGATGATCGCGATGAGAAAACCGGTGAACGTACCGGATTCCTCGCTGACTAGGGTTATCACGTCGAGGTCGCTGACCAGCTTTGCCAGGTAGGGTCGCTGGACCTCAGCGGCGTTTGCGGCGGGCCGCCAGAATACAGGCTGGTATCGCGCGTATTGGTTACGCCTGGCGGCGGCCATCGCTGTCATTGCTTCCACATCGGCCACCACTGCGCACCTGACATTCTCAGCCACGGATCTAGTCTGCGCCATGTCGATTCAGTTCCGGCCGCGCCCCCGCCGGGCCGATGAGATCCGCGCGCCCGTGACGTCATCACCGCTGACCGCGGGACAAGCCCGTGATAGAAGAGGAGACGCCGACTGTGGCAATCGAGTTCGACGGGTGGGAGGGAGTCAGATGAGCGGCAAGGTAGTCGTGAACAGGTCGATGTCGCTCGACGGCTTCATCGCCGGTCCCGGTGACGCGATGGACTGGATCTTCGACTTCTTGGCACCGGACGCGGCGTGGCTGGCGGAGATCGCGGCGGCCACCGGCGCCATGCTCGTCGGCCGGCGGACCGATGAGGTAGGCGACAGGATGGACGCCAACCAGGAGCGGGGGGCAGCATCAAGCGACGAAGGCTACCCCTTCTCCGGACCCACGTTCGTCCTCACCCATAGGCCGCCGGACCCACCGGCCCCAGGGGTCACGTACCTCGCCGGTGACATCGGGGAAGCGGTCGCCACGGCACTGGACGCCGCGGGCGGGAAGAACCTTGAGATCCTCGGTGCTGACGTGGCTGGCCAGTGCTTGCGGCGGGGACTCGTGGACGAGATCCAGGTCTATGTCATGCCGGTGCTGCTCGGCGACGGCATCCGGTTCTACTCCTCGCCGGGTCTCGCGAGGATAGACCTGGAACCGCTTGACAGCACGCGGCACGGAGACGTCACCATCCTTCGCTTCCGCGTCCGCAGGTAGTCACGGTGTAGTACTGCGGCCAGGCGTGCGCGAGAACACGGCTCGTCTTCGCGTCATCCATCGGGACACCCATCGAGCCTCGTAACGTCAACCGGCGCTGGGATGAGCTTCGCACAAGGGCTTGGCTGGACTGGCAGGCCAGGGACCATCGGAGTCCGCCTCCACGCTGGCGAATCTAGCCGGGCCCTGGCATGATCCCTAGACTCGAATTGGTCGGTGGGCTGAGTATTGGGAGACCCTAAATGAAGGTGCTGGGAGCGGGCCGTGCGCCGAAGTTGCTCCACATTTTCATGCTCTCTTCTGCGCTGGCGTTCAGTAGCAGCTGCAGTGCGCCGCAAGCCGTGTCTCAGCCTCAGTTCACGGCGATGCCGCCGGTCGGAGCGGATGAGGCGAATTACGTGACGATCCTGGGGCCAGTTACCAGCAATGGTTCCAGGACCTTCACCATCGCGGCCCGGACTGGCATTGACGCCACGCTAGGTTGCATTGGGAAAGGCTTTGTGTGGCTCAGGAGTCCGGTAGGCAGCTTCGCCGCGGCCTGCGGTGACGGTGGCGTCTGGGCCGGAGGGGGCACCCAGCCTACGCATTTGCGAGCCGGGCAGAAGGTCGTGGTTCGCGTCGTCGCTGCATCGACCACCAGATGGGAACTCCGGATCGACGGCACCCCACAACCCTCATAGTCGCCATCGCCGCTTAACGCGGCGCGGCCGAGCCGGGCAGGCGCCCCCACCGCAGAACCCGGAGGCGGGCGCGCTCTTGATCATCAGCAAGTGGGCGGGACACTGCGACTCATCCGTCACGATGAAGACTTACGTCCACCCGAGCGACGAGGACCTGCAGGAAGGCCGTCAGGCGCTCGCCAAGATTCACCACATCGACCAGGGCTGTGACAGATTGTGGGAGCAAACGGTCCCAGGCAAGCAAGAAGGCCACCTCACGCACTGGAGATGGTGGCCCTGACCTGCGGTGCGGTGCGGTGTGGCGGGCTCGGAGGGATGAGGTCACTCCGGAGGTCCGGCGCGGACGCCACCGTCAGATGCACCCGTCATGGGCCATACACCAGATCTAGTCCCTCTATACATCAGACTCTAGGGGGACTAGCCTGATAGGTGATGCCCACAGGAACCGCGGGCCGCCATCAGGAGGACGGAGATCATGACGATCTACAGGGTCACTGCCACGCACTGGAACCGCGGCTGGGAACTGCACATCGAGGGAGTCGGCGTCACCCAATGTCGGTGCCTCGACGAAGCCGAGAGCACAGCCCGCGACTACATCAAGTTCCGCACCGGGACGGATTCCGGCGAAGCTATGATCGTCGTCCGGTTTGAGGTCGGCGGCGACCTTGGGAAGCAAGCGCAAGCGGCCCGGGCGGCGACTCGCGCCGCCGAGATCGCCACGCGGGAGGCTGCTGCCCAGTCACGGAAGATGGCCCGCGACCTGAGCGAGGCCGGTCTAACGGGACGTGACATCGCCAAGGTCCTCGGCGTGTCAGCGCAGCGCATATCGCAATTGCTCAAGTCAGCCTGAACGATCGCCAAGTGGCAGCTGAGCTGGCTGGGCGCGCTCGGAGGGACTCGAACCCCCAACCTTTTGATCCGTAGTCAAATGCTCTATCCGTTGAGCTACGAGCGCAGTCATCGCAGCATACCGTGTTCGCGGCCCTGGTTGCGCCTCCTTCAGACCGCCCGAACCTGTGTACAGCGGGATAAAGCGTTTGATTCTTTGATCACAGCACGCTAAGAACCGGCATGGAGCCATCGCCCGAGGCGAGAGATCCAGGGGCTCCACCCTTCGGTGTGAGTATGTCTGCTGACCGACCACCTGATCCGTAGTTAAGGCGTCACAGGTTTACCTCACTGTCTAACAGTTGTTGTACACTGACTACATGAGTGTCGGCTTCCGTCCCACCGAAGAAGATCTCCGCGTCATCGAAGCCAACCGTCGCGAGGACGAGAAGACCAGCGACGTCATCCGGCGCGCGCTGCGACTGCTGGACCGTGAAGCGTGGGAGGAGCGCGCCCGCGCCGATATGCACAGATTGAAGAGTGAAGACCTCTCAGCGGAAGCCGATGCGTGGGAGTACGACGCCGACGGCACCATCAAGATCGTCGGCACAAACGTTACAGTGCAGCCCCGGCCTGCCGATCGCCCATGATCCGTGGTGCTGTCTACCCCATAGACCTGGGAGACGCCAAGCGCGGTCACGAGCAGCGGGGGCGCCGCCTCGGGCTTGTCATCAGCATCGAACAGGACGCCTGGTCCACGGTGACCGTCCTTCCTACCTCAACCAGCGCCCAGGCATCCGTGTTCCGCCCGGAAGTCATCATCGCCGGACGAGAGACCAAGATACTGATCGATGAGATCCGGACCATTGACGTCTCATACGTTGCGGGCGATCTCGTCGACTACCTGTCGCGTGATGACATGGCACAAGTCGAGCACAGCTTGTCGCGTTATTTCGGCCTGCTTCGCTAAGTCTTGCCTGGTGAACTGTCGCCGTCCGGTAACGACGAAGCATCTCCGAACCGGTCACCAGCTCGCTGGCGCCAACCGTCGAAGTTCTTGTCGGCGAGGAGCCCGGATGTTAGCCACAATGGCGGTGTGACCGACCAGACTGACCGCTGGCATCGTTGGCTGATGAACACCCGGTTCGGCGGTGACGCTAGCTACCGGGAACAAGACCTTGCCGAGTTCTTGTACCCGGTTCGTGACGCTGTGCTGGACAAGGCACAGCTAACTCCGGGACAGACGCTTCTGGATGTCGGTGCGGGCGACGGGCTGATCGGCTTCGGAGCACTCGACCGTCTAGGCTCCGACGGGCGCGTGATCTTCTCGGACATCTCTCAGGACCTGCTGGATCACTGCCGCACGGTGGCTGC
>Ga0187808_10000579_pt1 | contig 11715 bp, 11 predicted proteins | sample NC_wetland_sal_i_5_FD_132427 | JGI IMG/M metagenome (GOLD analysis project Ga0187808, IMG submission 132427) | Wetland sediment microbial communities from Neuse River Estuary, North Carolina, USA - ASW_3 | ecosystem: Environmental > Aquatic > Freshwater > Wetlands > Sediment | place: USA: North...
CGCGCCGTCGTCACCGGCGAAGGCCGCCTGGACGAGCAGAGTCTTGCCGGCAAGGCTGTCTCGGAGGTCGCAACCCGGGCGCGTCAGGCGGGCGTGCCGTGTCACGCGATTGTCGGCAGCCGCCAGCTTGACTCATTCGGTGCCCGGATCCTCGATCTGCAGGCGATCTTCGAGGCGGGGACGCCCAGACGTCTTCAGGCAGCGGGACGCCGGCTGGCAAGGGTCCTCTAGCGCTGCCCGCGTGGAGCACCCGTAAAGCGCAACTTTGGACACTGGGCCAGTGATCGCGATGCGGCGTGACGGGTAACGTGACTTCATGCCTGCGCGGCCGCCGCAGATCGTTGCGTTCGGTGGCGGCGGCTTCTCGATGGAGTGGGGGAATACGCTGCTCGACGACCACGTGCTTGCGCTAACCGGCGTCCAGCATCCCCGGGTGTGCTTCCTGCCGACCGCCAGCGGCGACGCTGACCATTACGTCGTTCGGTTCTACCGTGCCTTTCCCGCCTCGCGCTGCGACCCGTCGCACATCTCGCTGTTTCGTCGAGAGACTGGGGTCGGCGACCCCCGCGCCCACCTGCTCGCCCAGGATCTCATCTACGTCGGCGGCGGCAGCCTCGTCTCGCTGCTCGGCACCTGGCGCGCCCACGGCATCGATCAGGTCCTGCGCGAGGCATGGGGTTCCGGAGTGGTCCTATGCGGAGGCTCGGCGGGTTCGCTCTGCTGGTTTGCGAATGCGGTCAGCGCCTTTCACGAGGGCGAGCCCACCCGGATCGAGGGGCTTGGCTTCCTGCCCTGGAGCAACGCGGTCCATTACGACGAGGAGTGCGGTCGGCGTGAAGCCTTCCTTCGCGCGGTCGCAGATGGATTTCCGCCGGGTTACGGGGTCGGCGACGCGGCCGCGCTGCATTTCGTAGGCACCGAACTCGCCGAGGCCATCTGCTCGCGGCCTGGCGCGTCCGCGGCGCACGTTTGCCGTGATGGCGATGGCGGGGTCTCCGAGCACCGGCTGCCGGTGCGCTACCTGGGCGAGGAGGCCGTGGCGCTCGGGAAGCGCCCGGCGGGCGAGGAGGCCGTCGCGCTCGAGGATTGCCCGGCGGCGCAAGCCGCGCCGCCGGGTCGCGCGCTCGCAGCGTGAGGGCCTCGCCGCCGCGGCGCCAGGACGCGGGCCAGGTGGCAGCGTCATCATTGACTGCGATGCCCGAACGACCGTCGCAGCGCCGGATCCTCGCGATGGGTGGCGGGGGCTTCACGAGGCCTGGGAGCAGCGCGGCGCTCGATCGGTTCGTTCTGTCGCTCACGCACAAGCCCGTCCCCAAGATCTGCTTTGTGCCGACCGCCAGTGGCGATCAACGCGACCAGGCGATGCGCTTCCGCGAGCGTTTCGACGCATGGCCGTGCGAGCCGAGCATCCTGTGGCTGTTTCACCTCGCGCGCGATCGGGTCGATCCGGCCGAGCACCTGCTCGACCAGGACGCGATCTACGTCGGGGGCGGCTCGATGCGCAACATGCTGGCGATCTGGCGCGAACACGGCATCGCGCAGGCGATGCGCGGGGCATGGGAGTCGGGGGTGGTGCTCGCGGGGTTGAGCGCCGGGGCGATGTGCTGGTTTGAAGGAGGGCTCAGCATGAGCGGCGGGGCGCCTGAGCCGGTACGGGGACTCGGCCTGCTGGGCGGGAGCCTGTCTGTGCACTTGGATTCGGAGCCCGAGCGAATTTCGGCGTACCGCGCCGCGATCTCCAGCGGCTCGCTTGGCCCCGGCTACGCCGCGGACGACTGCGCCGCGCTGCTGTTCGAAGACGGAGCGCTACGGGAATGCGTCGCTTCGCGCGAAGGAGCGCGGGTCGTCGCTGTCAGGGGCGACGGAGCAGGTGGCGTCGACGAGGTGGACCTCCCGGTCAGGGTGCTTTCCGAGGTAGAGCACGGCCGGCACGCTTCCAAGGATTTATCTGCGGTCTCCGAATTGCGGGCACTGCGTGCCGCGCGCCGCCGGTGGGAGGAGTAGCGGCCGGCCGGGGTCATCCGCCCGGCGGCGGCTCGCATCCGAGATCGATCAGGTGTTGCACGAAGCCGGTCCGGTCCTTGTCTGGAGAGAACGGGTCCATCCCGTCCCTCAGGAGCATCGATACATGTTCCAAGTCATGGAGCAGCGCAAGCTTGCCAGGCGGGTCATCCCATTCGCCTGAGTCGTACCGAGACACCCAGGCCGCAAGCGCCGCAAGCGCCTCGAGCTGCACCTGGTTCTCCCACCACCCGGAGCGAATCGCGAGCCTGTAGCGCTCCCGCAACATGCACACGTCGCTCCACAGCTGCTCGAACCACACCCACCGCTCGCGAGGGAACAGTCCGCGCCAGTCCAGTGGCCACCTCTGCGCCGGCGAGGACTCCCAGTCGCCCTTGGAGTCTTCCCAGCGCTCGCCTCCAGAGTCCGACCAACTCATGAGTTGCCAGCCAGTCTCCGCAGCCGGCGGTCCTCGAACCACAGCCGCAGCCGAAGACGCGTCGGGGCGAGCCGCCCGTAGATCAGCAGGGCATGGCGCTCTGGAAGCTGGCGCAGCTCCTCGGCCGCGATCAGCGGGCGCCGACGATGACCCGTCGACCGGCTGGTCCCGCCCGCACCGGTGGTCCGGGTGATCTCGTGGGCCTCCTCTTCACCCACGAGGCTCGCGAAGTAGCGGAGCGTGTCGAGATCGGCGACGCCCGGCAGCAGCATCCGGGCGCGGTGACTGTTGATCACGGTCTCAGCCTGGCGGCCGTACCGGCTGCGGGCCTGGGCGAGGTCGTGAAATATGGAAACGAGCTGGATGTTGTGGCTTGGAGCGGTAGAGGCGACCTCGGCTAGGTTCGGGAGCGGGGCCACATTGCCGGCTTCGTCCAGGCACAGGAGGAGGGGCAACTCGAGGCGCCCGCCGGAGAGCGTCGCGCGCTCGTACGCGCGGTCGACCACGTCCCCGAGCAGCGCCAGGAAGATCGGCCGCAGCAGCCTCGAGGCCTTTGCGTCTCCGATCAGGTAGAGCGTCGCCGGCTCCTCGAGTAGCCGGTCGGCTGTGATCTGGCACGAGCTCGCGGAGCGCGCCACGCGTGTGAACCGGTACGCGCGCAGCAGCGCCTGGGCGGTCGCTTCGATCGAGCTCCGGGTCCTGTCGGCCTGAGCTTCGAACGCACGTACCGCTTCGTAGGCGGCGTGGGCATCGGCGAGCGAGGACTCGTCGGGGGCCTCGCCCGCCAGCTGTGCGAGTGCCTGGTCGAGCTCACGTGCGCCCTGTCCGTAGGTCCATCGCACCAGCGCCTCGATCCCAGCTCCGGTACGCGCTGCGGTATAGAGGAGCGGCGCCAGGCGCTGCTCCGCCGCGATCGCCCAGAAGTCACCGCCCTCGACGCCCCGCTGGTCGAGTTCGCCGGCGGATGCGAGGCGCCAGGCGACCTCGAGCGCTCCGTCCCAGGTCTGCGCGCCATTCAGCGGGGACCACGTGTTCGATCCCGCGCCGGCGAGGGCGAAGGGATCGAACACGAGCACGTTGCCGAGCCTGCGGCGCCGGGCCACTGTCGCCGACAGCAGGTCGGTCTTGATCGACGACGCTACCGCCGGGCCCTTCCATTCAAGCAGCGCAGGGACTGCCAGCCCGGCCGATTTCCCGGACTGCGGCGGTCCGAAGGCCACCAGCGCATGCCGCTGCTCGGCGTACAGCGCGCGAGCGCGGTGCCTGCCGAGGATCAATCGCCCCGCTTCGCCCGCACGCCACCGCGATCCGGGCGCCCTCGGCCGGCGTAGCCTCCGCAGATCGCCACCCGCCGCCCAGCGCGCCCCTGGCTCGCGGCGGAGGAGCATGACACTGCGGTGCGTGGCCAGCAGCAGCGCGATTGCGGTCGCCAGGAGCAGCGCAAATGCTGCGTAGAAGCCCTCTGGGTCCGGTAGGCGAGCGCGCGCCGGCCAGGGCCACGCGCGGGCGGGATCCGAGATCCGTGCCGGCAGCCGAATCAGGACGCCCAGCAGCGCCGGGATCCCAGTGTTCGGCCATCCGCGCCCGAACAGCACGCCAGCAAGTCCTCCCCACAGCCACACAGAGCCGCACGCCCCCACCGCACATCCAATGAACGCGAGGACGGCCACGTCGGAAAGACCCTCGGGTCGAGTGCGGCTGATCACGAAAGCGCCTCCACGTGAACGCGAGCGAGCATCTCGCGACCCGTGCGGTGCAGCGCCCGAAGGTAGTCCAGATGCGCCCGCCAGGACCGCCGCGTGGCCCACGGAGCGCCCAACCCCGCCTCGACCAACCCCGCCTCGGCCAACTCCGCCTCGGCCAGCGGTGCAGCTAACTCCACCGTGTCGAGATGTGCGTCCAGTAGCTCGTAGAGCAAGCGAATCAGTTCTTGCGGCACCACCTGCGTGCCTGATCGCGGACGTCTCACCCTCGGGTCACTCCGTCGTCGCTGACCCGCATCCCGGTATCCGTGTTCGTCAGCTGCGCCTCGAGACGCGAGCGGTAGTGCTGGACGATGAACGAGCGGTTTCCCACCCGCCACAGCGCCTGTCCAGCGGACAGCATCGAGATCAGCTCGGCTTCGCTCTCCGACAGGCCGAGCAGCGTGGCGGTGAGCTCGACCTGGCTTTCGTCCTGGTGGTAGATGATCCGCGTCGAGGCGTCCGCGAGCAGCCCTTCTGCAATCCGTGCAGCGCGGGACCCCGCATCTCCGGCAGCCTGGAGGTCGGCGAGCTTGTGCAGGACCACCAGGTTCATCACGCCGAACTGGCGAGCCAGCTTGAAGTTCGACTGAAACCACTCGCCGAGCCCCGTGTGCTGAATGATCTTCCAGGACTCGTCGGCGACATTGATGAGCCGCTCGCGTCCCGGTCGCTCCGCCATGCGCTCCAGCAGCGCGCTCATCCACGCGGTCGCGCATGCCATCAGGATCCCCACCGCCGGAGAGTCGCGGACGGCGTGTAAGTCCAGCACGACCAGCTTTGCGTCGAGCTCGAGCCCTGGGCTGGTCGGCCCGTCGAACATCCCGCGCAGCGGGCCCTCGCACAGATCCTGAAGCGCGAGCGCGGCGCGGCGAGCGTCGGCGGCCAACGCGTCAGGCGTCGTTCGCAACCGCTCGGCCATCTCGGCGACGGGATGAAAGAGCGTGTAAGCGATTTCGGGCAGCGTTGGCTCGGTCACGCCGCTCAGGCGTACGATCCGCAGGGCTTCGCGCAGCGCCGCGCTCTCCGCCTGAAGTAGCGGCGCGCCGATCGCGGTGATCGTCACTGCTCGCAGCAGCTCGAGCTGTGCGTGCTCCTCAGGTCGCGATGCCAGCGGGTTCAAGCGCACTCCACCGCCCGGCTCGAGCGAAATCGGTCTGACGCGGACCGACTCGCACAACGGGCCGTACTCGCGCTTGATGTCGAGGACGAATGCTCGGCGACCAAACAGCAGCATTCGCCACAGCAGCGTTTTGACTAGCGCGCTCTTGCCCTGGCCGAGCTTCCCGAGGACGATCGCGTTGGGGTCGTCGAGGAGGCCCTCGCCATATAGGACCCAGGGGTCGTAGCAAAACGCAGCGCCGCCGGAGTCCCTCCCGATGAATACCCCGCGGCCGCCCAACCCACCCGTCGCCATGAACGGATAGATGGCCTGGGCATGCCGGGTCGTGCTGCGGTGCGCGGGGCGTTCGGCGGCGCGGAGGCTCATACGCGCCTCCGCTGCGTCACCGAGCCGTCTGCCCGCAGGCCTGACCGTCGCCCAGTCCATCTACCGATCAGGAAGGACGTGGCTCCGACGCACGCCACCAGTGCCGCGACCGTCGCGTGACCGTGGGTCAGCGGGCGCAGCAGCTGGTCGTAGATCATCCGCGCCAGCAGGTAGTGCCAGAGGTAGGTGACCAACGTGACACCGACGTCGCTCACCGGAGTCCCCGAGAAGGCGGCAGGGTGAAGGCGAACTTGCCGTCCGTCATCGGAGTCCCCGGCAAAGCGGCAAGGTGAAGGTGAACGCGTCTGCCTGCTGGCCGTACATCCGGTGGAGCTCGAGGCGGGCGCGGGCCGCGTGCTCGTGGACCTCCGAGCAGGCGCGGCGCAAATCGTCGGCGTCCCTGCCGGTGACGGTCACGAACCCGGCAAGCCGGACCTCGCCGTGGCCGGCCGCCAGCTCCGCCTCTCGCCGAGCGGTCGCCTCCTCGGCTTGACGTTGGCGAGCGGTCTCCGACTGGCCAAAGCGCTGGCGCAGCTCACGGTCAGCCCGGTCACGGGTGATCGCCGCCTCGACCTCCCGCGTCGAGCGTTCCGGAGAGAGCGGCTCGAAGGTAACGGCCACGGTTCGCACTGCGCTGGAGCGGCCGAGCAGCGCGTCCATGAACATCGGTGAGACGTCGACTCGGGGCCAGCCTCCGATCCAGAAGGTCGCGTGCACGGCTCCATCGGTGCGGTACTGATCCCAGCTCTCTTGGGCACCGAGGGGCCACGCCGCCGCCTCTGTGAGGCCCTCTCGCCCAGGATCAGCCGTCTCGAGCGCGGCCAGCTCGGCCCGCGCGTACGGGTCGAATGCGGTGCGAAGAGCCCGGGCGAGCTGGCCGGGCCCAAGCGCCCCCAGCACGCCCACCTCTGCTGCCTCGAGCCCCTGCGCCACCCGTTCAGTCTGCTCGATCAAGGAGCGCATCACCGCGTCCGCGCCCCGCTCCCGCACGTGCCGGGCGTCGACCTGCACGGCCAGCAGCACCTCGTGCTCCTGGGCCACCCGGGCGCTCTTGCCGATCAGCTCAAGGTAAGACTCGATCATCGGTGCGCCCCGCAACGGCACGGTCGGGTCGCGCTCGGCCGCCACCCAACGTGCGAGCTCATCCCCCTGGGCAGGCGCGGTGCGCTCCACCCACTGGAGCCTCCGGATCGGCGTTCCGGCCGCGCCGGAGAGAACGAGCCCCCACCGGCTGAGGCGTCGCTGCTGAGCCTCGCCGTCAAGCAGCGCGAAACCCAGGACCCTGCATGCCAGCACCGCCGTCAACCGCTGTGCGCGATGGCTGACGAGCACGCCGACGAGCCGATCTCCGTACGCCGTCTCCACGATTCTCAGGTCCCGCAGGGAAGCCGGTGGGTCCGGGACAGGCGACTGGATCAGCTGCGAGAACGGTCGTGCCAAGGCCCCGCGGGCTGGGGCAAGCGAGCGAAACCGCGTTCGTTTACGCACGCGACGAACGGCGAACGTGGCTGCAACCGGTGTCCATTCCCCGGCGGTCCGTCGTCCCACCGGCACGAGTGCGAGGCCAGCTGCACCGGCGAATAGCAACATTGCCGCCAGCGCTCCTGCTGCGGTTGGGGCTTGGTCGAGCACCGCGATGGCCACGAGAGCCCCCGCGGCCAGCACGGCTGCCTGTTCGGCACGGATCGGCCCCAGCAGCCCGCGTCGCTCGACCGGTCCGAAGCGATAGCTGAGGCGCTGCGAACTCAAAGATGGCCGTCCTCGGGATCTTGCGCCGGTGGGCTCAGGTCGGGGCTGTCACCGGGTGGCAGCTCACCCTCCGGCCCTGGATCGGAGGGCTCGTCCTCGCGCCGCAACACCTGGGGGTGCTTCGTGTCGATCGTGATCACCTGCGTTTGGTTCTCCGCTTGCCACTCCTGGGGGGAGTCCGAATTGCGGAGGCCCGAATTCGTCAGGCCCGAATTCGTACTGGCGAAAGATGACTCGGCTGAGACCGGGGTCGACGGTTGGGCTGCGGCCTCCCGAGCTGCCTCGGCTCCGGGCGCGGAGGGATCGTCCTTGGAGGGCACCGGAGATTGCGCTGCATCGCCCTCCACGCGCGGCTCGCCGGAACCCGGTTGCGACGCGATCGCCTGGTTCGCCGGGAGCTCCTGCTCCGACCGCTCGTCTGGCCCATCCAGCCCCGCGGCTTCCGGAAGCGCCGTGCGAACCGCGTCACCACCGTGCACGTCTTCCGCATCGCGGCGCATTTGCGCGGTCCGCGACGCCCAGTCGTGACCCTCGACCGCCCACGCGCCCGAGCGCGGAAAGGCTCCGAGTGCGGGTCGGGCCTCGCCACGGAGCGACCCCGCCGCGCCGCTCGCGATCTCCGCCAGCGGAAGCAGCCGCAGCAGCGCCCACGGCGCGAATGCCGCCAGCACGAGCAGCACCACCCCCGCGAGCATGCCGCTGACGCTGTGGAATGCGCTCTGGCTCAGCGCGGCACCGCCGAGCGAGAGCACGGCGACGATCGCGAACTTGGAGAGGATCAAGGCAACCAAGAGTTCGACAGCACGGACCGCCCACACTCGGCGCGCGGGCCAGACGAACGCCGCGAACGCCAAGGGCAGCATCAGCACAATCACGTACACGGCCGCGGAGCGCATCAGCAGCTCGATCCACAGGATCACGGCGCCCGCCACCGTGAACAGCCCGACGAAGAAGGCCAGAAATGGCGACCCCGAGACAGCCGTGAGGGCCCCGATCAGACCGCTGGCCCGATCAAGGAAGTGCGCGCTCTGGTTGCCCGCCGCGGAGGAGACCGCGGCGGCCAGCTGGTCGGAGGCGGCGAGCAGCAGCATCGTGAGGGGCGCAGCCACGGCCACCGCGAGCATCGCCAACGGGAGGTAGCCAAGGGCAGCGCGGATGAGCAGCGTGATGTCCGAGCGCACCAGGGCCTGGACCGCCGCGGCGAACAGGAACGGCAGGGTGAGCACGGCCGCGATCCCAGCGACGCGCCAATACGTCGACGAGAACCAACTGCTGCTCAGCTGAGGCGAAGTCGTCTGCGCAAGCACGCTGGCGGTCTCGTGCAACACGTATTTCGCGCCGCCGAAGACCCACGTCCCGATTGCGGCCAAGGCGAGCGCGGTGGTGGCTGTCGACGCAATCTTCCCGGCGGTACTGCTGCCCTCACCAAGCGCCGTCTTGACCGCGCTGCCGACGTGTCCGGTCAGTAGTTTCTTGCCGGCATCGAGGAAGCGGCCGCCGTTTTGAACGACCGAGCACGCCTTGCCGATCAATCCACTGACAAAGCCGGTGACGGAGCAGATCGGCTTGACCGGATTGAACGCCTGCGCCGGCGGTGGCTCGGCTCCCCAGATGCATGCTCCGCTGATCAGGAGCGCGGCAGCGCATGCTCGCGTGCGCGTCACCGGGCAGTCGTCCCGAGGCGCTCGAAGAAGTTGACGAGGCCGGGCGCCGCTCCAACGACCAGCGCCGATGCACCCGATATCAGTGCTGCCATCCGTCCGCGTGCGGCGTAGTGGTGGTTGTGGGTGTGAGACGCCACCGCCCAGGTCGCGGCGCCCACGAAGGCCCCGAGGAGCGCGATCGCCAGTGCCCATGCCTCTGCGCCGTTGACGAGCTGCTGGAGAACGTTGCTGCCCGGCAACGCCTTGAGGTTGGGTTGTGCCGTGACGCCCATGACCAGCTTCATCGAGACCTCCTAATTCGAAGTGAGTCTAATCACGATGCAGTGACACTAGCAAGTATAAATTAGCCTTGCTAGAGTGTTTCTGCATCAACATAGTCTCAATTAGACTCAGTTTGAGGAAGGAGGCGCGGAGATGTACCAGGATCCGGCCGGTGGAAGCTTCGAGACCGCGGAGCGCGGTGCTCTGGGCGACGTCGGCGAGCTCTACCGCGCGCTTTCAAAGCCGCTCGAGCGGATCGTTCGTGTGGACATCCAGGCCCCAGATCCGGTGATCGAGGACGCCTGCCAGTTCGCATGGAGCAGGCTCGTCCACCACCAGGCGCGCGTGCACCGCGAAACGGCTCTCGGGTGGCTGGCGAAGACGGCGGTGCACGAAGCATTCAAGCTGATCCGTCGCGCGAGTCGCGATGTATCGCTTGACGCCGCCGTCGAGGATGGCTCCGATCTTGGCTGCGCGCCGTGCCATCCCGAGCCGTTCGCCCTCTGTCACCAGCGGGAGCGGCTAGCGGCGGTCGGCTCGCTCCCGCATCGGCAGCAGCGCCTGCTGTGGCTCCACGCTCTGGGGCTCAGCTATGAGGAGATCGCGCTGCACGCCGGGTGCACGACGCGGACGGTCGAGCGCCAGCTGCTCCGTGCGAGGAGGGCCCTGCGTCTAGGGGAGCGTTGAGCGGCCGAGCTTTGAGTGGCCCACGGGGCCGCGGCCGCCGCGCCCCTCCGAAGCCCTACCGAGCTCTTCCGCGCTTTCGCCGCCGTCGTTCAGCCGGGCTCGGTTTGCGTGGCTTGGCGCGCGCCTTTGAGCCGGAGCGACTCCCGATCCCGGCGTCCGCGTGGGCCGCGTGGTGGCGGACCGGTGCGCGCCGCCGGGCATCGCGCCAGATGAAGAACGAGATAGCCGCAAGCAGGGCGACCGCGCCGATCGCGATCGCAAGCGCGTCCCCGCCGCTGAGGCCGCCACCGCTCGACGAGGAAGTCGAAGTTGGGTTGACGATCGTCGGCGTGGTCACGGTCGGCGTAGGGGCCGGTGAAGACGGGAGGCCGGGAGCGAACGGGTTGGAAGGTCCTCCCTGGGCCAGCGCGGCGCCCGGGAGCGCGAGCATGGGGACGAGCACTACCGCCAAGAGGACCGCTCGACGCTGCGCCCGCACCACTCCCACAGCTAAGCGAGCGGTTGTTCCATCGCGGGCGTCTCTGGAGCGTCCACATATGGCTGCTCCTCGGCCAAGTCCTCTTCGTGGTAGACGCTCTCGGCGTTGACCGCCCAGATGTCGTGGCCCGCGCCGAGCAGGATGTTGTCGACGGCGCGCATCGCGGTCAGCATCGAGTGGTCTGAGTTGTTGTAGCGGTGCAAGCCGTTGCGCCCGACCTGGATCAGGTTGGGAACGGCGTCGAGCCAACCGCGGATCGTCTGGACGCGCTCGCTGTACTCGGCGTCGTACATCGGATAAGCCTTGTGGACGCGCACGACGAATCCGATCTTGACCTTGTCCGCGCGCGCCAGCCCGAGCTGCTGGATCTCCCTAGTGGCGAGCGCCACCAGGTCCTCGTCGGCCATCGTCCACAGCTGGTCGCCCTCAAAGCAGAAGTACTCCATCCCGATCGAGGCGTCGGTGTGGTTTGGCACCATCCACGGACTCCAGGAGCGGAAGTTCTGGATCCTCCCGACCTGCACCGACGGATCATGGATGTAGATCCAGTTGTCGGGGAACATGTCCTCTCCCTCAATCACCAGCGATACCGTGAGGAAGTCGCGGTAGCGGAGGCCGCGGGCGGCGTCGCGGACTTCGACGGGAGCCTCCGGCTCGGAGATCCCGACGGTGGTGCGCAGCGGGAGCGAGGAGATCACGTGCGAAGGTGTCAGCGTCTCGCCGCCGGCCACGACCTCAACCACCCGCCCGCCGTCGAAGCGCAGCCGTGTGACCGGTGCGTTCAGTCGGACCTCGCCGCCGTTGGCGCGGATCTCATCGCGCATCCGCTCCCACATCTGGCCCGGCCCGTAACGCGGGTAGTTGAACTCCGAGATCAGCGACTTGATCTTGTTGCCGCGGTTGCCGAGGAACGCGTGCTTGGCGGCGGCGAAGAACGACAGACCCTTGATCCGCTGCGCCGCCCACTCGGACCGGATCTCGGCGGTGGAGACGCCCCACACCTTCTCGGTGTAGGACTTGAAGAACTGGTTGAAGAGCCAGCGGCCGAAGCGGTTACAGACCCACTCCTCGAAAGTGTCCTCACGGCCCTTGGGCTTGATCGCCGCCCACAAATACGACAGGAGGGCCTTCGTGAGATCAACGGGCCCCAGCTTCTTGATCACGTCCATTCCCTGGAGGGGGTACTCGAGGAACTTGTGGTTCCA
>Ga0187808_10000580_pt1 | contig 11712 bp, 9 predicted proteins | sample NC_wetland_sal_i_5_FD_132427 | JGI IMG/M metagenome (GOLD analysis project Ga0187808, IMG submission 132427) | Wetland sediment microbial communities from Neuse River Estuary, North Carolina, USA - ASW_3 | ecosystem: Environmental > Aquatic > Freshwater > Wetlands > Sediment | place: USA: North...
CAGGCTCGCCGCGCTGACCCGAACCCGGTTGCCTGCCGCCCCGGTCGCCCCGGACCCGGACGCTCCGGCTGCCCCGGCGGCCCACACCGGGCGCGCGGCCAGCGAGCCGAAGCCCTTCTCCGTCGGCTCGATCGGGCGCTCGCTGAGCGCGCGGAGGCGCTCCGCCACCAGCGGCGGCAACCGATGCCTCACTCCGGCCTCCGATCTTGGGAACTTTGGGTGACCGATTCCGCACGACTCGTTGCGATATATGCCGCCGCTGGGTCATGATAAAACTCGCTGACCACTACGCGCCGCGGACGATGGGGCTGGACGGAAGGGTCACAGTGACAGGTGCTGTGCCGCCGCGAGCCACGTTCCGCGACGTGTTCGCGGTGCGCGAGTTCCGGGCCCTGTGGCTGTCCATGGTCTTGTCCGTGGCGGGCGACCGCCTCGCCCTGGTCGCGCTCACGCTGCTTGTCTATGGTCGCACGAGGTCGCCGCTGCTCGCCGCGATCGTGTACGCGGCCGGCTATCTGCCGTGGGTGATCGGCGGCCTGTTCCTGGCCGACGTGGCGGACCGGCGCCCGCGGCGCTCAGTGATGATCTTCTGCGATGCGGTCCGCGCCGTCCTGGTCGCCGCGATGGCGGTGCCGGGCTTGCCCATCGCGGTCCTGGTGGCGCTGCTCTTCGCGGTCACCATGTTCGCGCCCCCGTTCGAGTCGGCGCGCGCCGCGATCACCCCGGACATCTTGTCGGGGGAGCGTTACGTCCTCGGCACGGCGGTGATCCAGACGACCTTCCTGGCGGGCCAGGTGGCCGGGGCGGTCGCCGGCGGACTGGCCGTCGCCTTCATCGGCGTACGGCCCTCGCTGATCATCGACGCCGCCACGTTCGTGCTCTCGGGCCTGCTCATCGCGCTGGGCACGCGAGCCAGGCCCGCCGCCCAGCCGGACGGCGGCCAGGAGTCACCGTGGGCCCGGATGCGGGCCGGGATCAGGCTGGTGTTCGGCGACCCGGCGCTGCGCACGCTGCTGCTGTTCGGCTGGCTGGTGGTGTTCTACACGATCCCCGAGGGCATCGCCGCCCCGTACGCGGCCAGGCTCGGCGGAGGGTTCATCGCGACCGGTCTGGTGATCGCGTCCACGGCGTTCAGCACGACGATCGCCACGCCGCTGTTCACGCGGCTCGTCCGCCCGCGCCGGCGGCTCGCCCTGATGGGGCCGCTAGCGGTGCTCACCTGCGCGACCCTGGTCGCCACGGCCCTCCGCCCGGCCCTGGCCGTCTCGCTCGTGATCTTCTCGCTATCGGCCGCGTTCGGGATCTACCAGGTCGCGGCCAACACCGCCTTCGTGGCCAGGGTGCCGAGCGAGCGTCGGGCTCAGGCGTTCGGGATCGCCAACATGGGGGTAATTGTCGGCCAGGGCGCCGCCTTCGTGGCGGCGGGCGCCGCGGCGGAGATCTTCAGCCCGGCGGCGGTCATCGCGGTCGGGGGAGGGCTGGGAGCGATTTCTGGTCTGGCCCTGACGCTCAGGTGGCGCCACCTCTCGCCACCCGGCGGGCGTCACGCGGCGGGACGGCCTCACGGTCTCGCCGCGGCTAGAAGATCGGTGCCGCTACGCGGATCTGGTTAGCGGCTGGGGTTCCGCTCATGTCCACGTGTCGCGCATCTCGAGGCGTCCCCTCTCTGGTAGTGCCTGACCGGACTCTGGGTTGATCTCATCCCCAGGTGACACGCATGGCGCGGCCTCCCTCCCGGCGGCGTGATGACGGTGCGCCAAACTGCCCCGGCGTCAGCACGCCGGGTAATCGTGGCTCGTCAATCACCATTTAGCCCCTCTTTGTCGCCCGATGTAGGCGATTGGCACGCAATAGTGCCCAAGATGGCCTAGATGGGTTAAGGTAGCTATACGGAGCTAGTCCTTTACGGTGAGCTTCCGACTAGACAGTAGAACGTCTCGTCTCAGCCGGAACGGTGGAGCATGGAAGCCTCGTCCATCACGCGTGGCGTGGCCGCGTGGGCAGACTTCCGTAACTGGGCCTGGTGGCAGCTGCCCTGGCGACTGCGCGGCTACGTGGGCCTCGTCCCGGTCACCGCCTTCGCGCTGATCGGCTACGCCGCCTCCCAGACCACCTGGCGTTCCGGGGACCTGGTCAAGTTCCTGCTCCTGCTCGGCTGCGGCCTGATCTCGGTCGCGGCGACCCCGCGGATCGCCTACACCCAGGGCGCCCTGGTCCGGGACTTCATCACGGTGTGGGTGCTGCCGGTCGCGATCTTGCTCCCGCCGGTCTACGCGATGGTGGCGCCGATCCCGCTGCTCGCCATGACCCAGTGGGTGATCCACCGCGGTGTCGTCCACCGCCGGGTGTTCACCGCCTGCGCCATGGGCCTGGCCTACGGCGCGGCGTCGGTGGTCTTCCGCGCCTTCCCCGCGTCGCTGGCGGGCCCCTCGCTCGGCCGGGGCTCGCACGTGCTCACCTGGACCCTGGTGGTGGCCATCTGCGAGGTCCTGGGCGGCCGGGGGCACAACGCGCTCATCGTGCTCGCGGTCAAGATCTCCGACCCCACCATCCGGCTGGCCGACCAGGAACTGAGCCGCGAGGCGCTCCAGGCCGACTTCGCGGAGTTCGACCTGGGCGTCCTGATCACCGTCGTCGTCGCCGTCAACCCGGTGCTGGCCGTCTTCGCCGTGCCCACGGTCCTGCTGGCCAGGCGGTTCATCATGCACGCCCAGCTGCTGGCCCAGTCCCGCATCGACACCAAGACCGGGCTGCTCAACGCCTCGACCTGGGAACGCGAGGCGACGGTGGAGATCGCCCGCGCGGTCAGGACCGGCAGCCCGCTGGCCCTCGCGCTGGTCGACATCGATCACTTCAAGACGGTCAACGACACCCACGGCCACCTGGCCGGAGACAAGGCCCTGCGGGCGGTCACCGACGCGCTGCGCAGCAAGCTACGCCCCTACGACCTGGCCGGTCGGTTCGGCGGCGAGGAGTTCGTGATCCTGCTGCCGCAGACGCACGAGTACGACGCGCTCGGCGTCGCCGAGCGCCTGCGCGCGCACATCGCCGCCATGACGATTCCCGTCGACGACAGCGACCCCGCCGGCCGCTCCGTCACGCTCACGATCTCGGTCGGGGTGGCGGCGCTGGACGGCGAGCGCCGCGAGCTGACCGACATGCTCGCCGCGGCCGACGCGGCCCTGTACTACGCCAAGGAAACCGGGCGGAACAGGACCCACGTCATCACGGCGACCCGGCAGGCCTCGTAAGTCCGCGGACAAACCCCCGAACTCCCACCCAAAACTCCTAATCCTTGCCCGGAAACGGGCAGGAAACTTGCGCTAGCCGCCCGCCGGCGATAAGAAGGAGCGTGCCCGACCAGCTCCCGCCGGACCTCGTGCGCTACCTGGCCGCCTCGACGGACCTGCCGCCGGCGACCGCGGTCCGGGTCATCGCGGACGTCATCGCCTACTTCAGCGAGACGATCGAGGAGTTCGTCCGCCGACGGCACGGAGAGCTGCGGCGCAGGCAGTACAAGAACGATGAGATCTGGCCGGTGATCGCGGTCGAGCTCGCGCAGCGCAGGTTCGCCGCGTCCGATCTCTCGGAGCGGCAGCTCAGGCGTATCGTATACGGATAGTTCTGTGTTATATACAGATAGTGATCAAGTGTCGGACACAAGGAGGGGCTCGCGTGTGCGGAATCGTCGGGTACATCGGCCGTAGAGACGCGGTCCCCGTCCTGCTCGAGGGTCTGCGGAGCCTCGAGTACCGGGGCTACGACTCGGCCGGGCTGGCGATCATCTACCGCAACAAGCTCCAGGTCACCAAGACGGCCGGCCGGGTGCAGGACCTGCGGGACCGGGTCAGCGACCGGACGAAGGCCACCATCGGCATCGGCCACACCAGGTGGGCGACGCACGGTGAGCCGAACGACGTCAACGCCCACCCCCACACCGACACCGAGGGCCGCATCGCGGTCGTCCACAACGGCATCATCGAGAACGCCGAGCAGCTCAGGGACGCCCTGTCCGACCGGGGCGTGAAGCTGGCCAGCGACACCGACACCGAGGCGCTCGCGCACATGATCGCCGCCGAGGCGGCCGGCGACACCCCGCTCGAGGAGGCGGTCCGCGCCACGCTGCGCCACGTGGAAGGCACCTACGGCCTGGTCGTCCTCGATACCAGGCACCCGGATGAGCTGGTGGTGGCCCGCAACGGCAGCCCCATCGTCCTGGGCATCGGCGAAGCCGAGATGTTCGTCGCCTCAGACGTGGCCGCCCTCGTCCGGTACACCAAGCAGGTGGTCTACCTCGACGACGCCGAGGTGGCCACGGTGCACGCCACCGACTACCGAGTCGTGCCCCTGGACGGCTCGGGCCGGCGCGCGGCCGACGCCAGCAAGGTGCCCACCACGGTCGAGGCCGAGGCCGGCGACTACGAGCTCGGGCCGTACGAGGACTTCATGCTCAAGGAGATCCACGAGCAGCCCGAGGCCCTGCGCCGCGCCCTGCGCGGCAGGCTCGACGAACGCTTCGCCACCGCCAAGCTCGGCGGGATCAACCTGGACGCCCGCGAGCTCAGGTCCATCAGGCAGGTGAAGTTCCTCGGCTGCGGCTCGGCCTACTACGCGGGCCAGATGGGCGCGGTCCTGGTCGAGGAGCTGGCCCGCATCCCCTCCGACGCCGAGCCCGCGTCGGAGTTCAGGTACCGCAACCCGGTCGTCGACCCGGACACGCTGTACGTGGCGGTCAGCCAGTCCGGCGAGACCCTGGACACGCTCATGGCCGTGCAGGAACTGCGGCGCAAGGGCGGCCAGGTCATCGGCGCGGTCAACGTGGTGGGCAGCGCGATCGGGCGCGAGTGCGGCCGCGGCGTGTTCCTGCACGCCGGCCCGGAGATCGCCGTCGCGTCCACCAAGGCGCTGACCAACATGGCGGCCTCGTTCGCCATGCTCGCGCTGCTGCTCGGCCGGGTCCGCGACCTGTCCGCCGCGTCCGGCCAGCGGATCGTGGCCGGCCTGCGCGCCCTCCCCGGGCAGATCGAGCAGATCCTGGCCCAGGAAGAGGTGATCGCCGAGGTCGCCCGCCGGTTCGCCGACGCCGAGCACATGTTCTTCATCGGCCGCGTCCGCGGCTGGCCGGTGGCCCGCGAGGGCGCGCAGAAGCTCAAGGAGGTCTCCTACGTCCACGCCGAGGCCTACCAGGCGGCCGAGCTGAAGCACGGCCCGCTCGCCCTGATCAACTCCTCGATGCCCAGCCTGGTCGTGGTGCCCGACGACGAGCTGCTGGCCAAGAACATCTCCACCATCGAGCAGATCAGGGCCCGCGGCGGCCCGGTCATCGCGGTCACCAGCGCCGACCTGCCCTCCTACCTGGCCGACGCGGTCATCCGCGTCCCCGGCGGCGAGCCCGAGCTCGATCCCCTGCTCCTCAACGTCCCGCTCCAGCTCCTCGCCTACCACGTAGCCGCCAAGCTAGGCCGCGACATCGACAAGCCCCGCAACCTGGCCAAGAGCGTCACGGTGGAATAACTGCTTAGTGCAGCGTCTCCCAGGCCTCTAGGGGGATTGGCCCGCCCGGCAGGGGCTGCTCGCACCAGACGACCTTGCCGGTCGGCGTGCGGCGGGCGCCCCAGCGCTTGGAGAGCTGGCGGACGACCTGCAGGCCGCGGCCGTTCTCCTCCTCCGCGCCGGCCTGGCGGAGCCTGGGCAGCGCGGCCGAGTTGTCGAGCACCTCGCAGACCAGCGCCTTCTCGTTGACCAGGCGCAGTGTGACCTCGCCGCGCGAGTACCTGACCGCGTTGGTCACCAGCTCGGAGACGAGCAGCTCGGTGGTGGGAAGCAGCTCCTCCAGGTCCCAGCGCTTCATCGGCTCGGCGATCACCGAACGCGCGTGGCGCACCGACGTCAGCTTCGGCGCCAGCGTCCATGAGGCGTAGTTCTCCGGATTCAGCCGGCGCAGCCGCGCGATGAGCACCGCGATGTCGTCGCGCTGGTGGTCGGAGTAGACCCCGTCCAGGGTGGCCTTGCACAGGTCCTCGAGCGGGCGCGTCGGCGACCCGGGGCCGAAGATGTCCCGCAGCCGGTTCAGCCCGTCGCTGATGTCCCGGTCCCTGCTCTCCACCAGCCCGTCGGTGTAGAGCACGAACAGGCTGCCGTCCTCCACCTGGAACTGCCGGCTCTCGACCTCGCCGTCCCCGATCCCCAGCGGCGGGGCGGGCGGGACGTCCAGCAGCTCGTTGCTGCCGTCCGGGTGCACGAGCAGCGGCGGCAGGTGCCCGGCCACGGCGACCTCGCAGTTGCCGCTCACCGCGTCGTACACGGCGTACGCGCAGGTGGCGAAGTGCGGTTCGCGTTCGCCCAGCGTGTGCATGAGCTCGTCAAGCTGCTGCAGCGACTCGGCGGGCGGCAGCTCGAGCATGGCCAGGGTGTGGATGGCGGTGCGCAGCCGGCCCATGGTGACGGCCGCGCGCACCCCGTGCCCGGCCACGTCGCCGACCACGAGCGCGACGCGCCCGCCGGGCAGCGCGATCGACTCGTACCAGTCCCCGCCGACCTCGATGAGCTTGCTGCCGGGCAGGTAGCGGTGGCGGACCTCGACCGAGGACGGCGCGGAGAGCCCGGTCGGCAGCATGCTCCGCTGCAGGGTCAGCGCGGTCGTATGCTCCCGGCTGTAGCGGCGGGCGTTGTCGATGAACACCGCGGCGCGCGCCGCGAAGTCCATCCCGACCTCGATGTCGTAGGCGTCGAAGCGGCGGAACCCCTCCTGGCGCGTGCAGGCGAAGAACCCCAGCAGGGTGCCGCGCGCGACCAGCGGCAGCATGAGCATCGAGGCGTCCGAGAGCAGCTTGGACACCGGCTTGCGCCGCCACGCCTTGGCGATCTTGGAGGCCTGGCCCACGCTGATCGTCGCCTCGAGCACGGGCTTGCCGGTGTCCATGCACTGGAAGTACGGCGTTTGCGGGGGGTAGCGCAGGATCTCACCGGTGGGGAACGCCGCCTCCCAGGCGGGCTCCTTCCTGTCGTGCAGCAGGGCGATCCGCCGCAGCGGGAGCGCCCCGTCGGGGCCGTGCGAGGGCAGCTCGTCGTTGCCCATCAGGCTTTCCAGCAGCAGAAGCTCGGCCACGTTGCAGAAGTGCGGCACGAGCGCGTCCATCAGTTCGCGGGCCAGGTGGTCGATGTCGAGGGTGTCGCCGATCCTGGTGAACGTGTCGTCCAGCATGTGCTTGCGCATGACCGCGGGATCGACGAACCGCTCCGCCCGGGGTACCGGGATGCGCAGCATGGCCAGCGCCACCAGGCTCGTCCCGCCGGCGCGCATCGGGTAGACGGTCGCCACCGCCTCGGCCTGGTGGCCATCGCGGGTTTCGATCGTCAGCATCGCGCGGCCCTCGCGATCGGACCGGATGGCCTCGAGGAGCCCGTTGACCGCCGCGACGCTGTCGGCGGAACGGCCCGGATGCGAGTTGCCCTGGGCGGCCGCCGTCAGGTCGATCAGCTGAGCGCCGAGCAGTTCGTCCGCCGGGCGCGCGAGGATTAGCGCCGCGTTGCGGTCGTGCTGGACGACGCGCCCGTCGTAGTCGATCCCCAGGATGAGCGTGCGCACCGACTCCCCGAGTACCGGCTCGGCGCCAATGTCGGCCCTGACGGCCTCCTGGGCTTCCCCGGAATCTAGGCCGGGCTGGGTCCCGTTGCCCGCGGCGGCCTGGGTCGGCATCACCTGGGCAGCCCCAAGCGGGACACCGCTCTCGGGAGCATTTGTCCCGAGAGCGCTGCCCTTGGCGGACATGCCCGATGTCATGCGCCGTCTCCTGATGGCATCACTGGCTGCGCTCATGTCAATTATGGGCCACGGACGGCACGTTCAGACAGCTGTTCCGGTGACTCACTTTCAGCCTCAAAAGAACCATTTATAACTGATTGACCTAATCAGGGTAATGGTGTGAGCGCAAGGTTGCTCAGCGAATCGGCAGAAATACGCAACCTTCTTTGGCCGACCTGCACGAGCCGATCAGCCCAGGCGGGCCACGGCCAGGGCGGCGGCGAGCAGCATGACCCCCCACGAGGCGGCCCGCAGGGCCTGCTCGAGCGGTCGGATCAAGACGTCGGCGGTGAGGCGGACGACGCGGCCGTCGCCGAAGGTGATGCTGCCCTCGACGTATTGCGCCCGGCGCCGGATGTTCCTGGCGGGGGTGCTCAGCCGGCGCTGCGCCGACGACAACCCGAATGCGCCGAACGCCGCCAGGACCGGCGCGACCGCCAGCGTGCCGGCCTGCGCCACGTAGGCGGTCAGCACAGGGAACGCGCCCCAGGCGACGGCGAACCCGAAGTCGGTGTGCATGGCGCCGCCGAACAACTCCGCGTTGTACGCGATCACCAGGATGGGGCCCGCCACCATGAACGGGATCAGGGTCCAGCCCACCCGCGACACGCCGACGATGCCCAGCCCCAGCGCGCCGGCCAGGCCCACCGCCACCACCGCGACCAGCACCGGGGCCGGGATCCGGGTCCGCAGCGGCCGGCCGCGCAGCTCGTCAAGCGCGTGCGCGGCCAGGCCGACCGCCAGGAAGAACGCGAGCACGGTCGCGATCAGGCGGCTCGTCTGCACGCGCGGCGCGAGCGCGGCGCCGATGACCGAGTAGGACAGGTGCCACAAGGTGTACGGCGGATGCAGCAACGTCCACCAGTCCCGCCACCCGCCCGACCGGGCGGCGTAGTACGCGGGCCGTGCCGCAGACTCGCCTTCGTCCTCAGCCGCCGGCACGACGGCCCCACATCACCAGGCCGCCGCCGAGGCTCATGACGCGGGTGCCCACCTCGGTCAGCCCCGCCTTCTGCCACGCCTCGACCGTCCAGGCGACCGGGTACCTGCGGTAGTGCGCGGAGATGTTCGGGCCCAGGAAGCGCCCCACCTCCAGCCACTCGCGCCCGCCGAGCAGCAGCCCCCCGGCCGGGAGCAGCAGCCGGGTGTACGCCCACCAGGCGGACCGCCAGAACGCTCCGGCCGGCACGCAGAATTCCAGGCTGGCCACCATCCCGCCGGGCTTGACCACGCGGGCCAGCTCGGTCAGCGTGGCCTGCGGATCGCTGACGTACCTGAGCAGGTAGGTGAACGTCAGCGCGTCGAAGTAGGCATCGGGGAACGGAAGCTGCTCCGCCCGCCCGGCCACGAGGCTCACCCGGTCCGCCATCCCGGCCGCGGCCACCCGGCGCCGCCCCAGGCGCAGCATCTCCTCGGTCAGGTCGACGCCGACGATCCTGACCCCGCTATCCGCGCTACGGGCCGCTAGCTGCAGCGCCACCCCCGCCGTGCCCGAGGCGACGTCGAGGATCACGCCGCTCGCGGGCAGGACACGGCCGACCATGGCGGAGCGCCACTGGCCGTTCTGGCCGAACGAGAGGAGCTCGGCGAGGCGGTCGTACCGGGCAGGCAGGGGAGCGAACAGGTCGCGCGCGAAGCGATTGGGAGCAGAAAAGTCGGCGGGCATGAGACCTCTCCGGTGGCAGGACGGGGAAGCGCGGGGTGTGCCCGATTCCCACCGTACGCTCTAATCCCGCTAATCCCGGGGCAGGGCGGCCCTGATCTTGTCCGCGTAGGTCTCGGCCTGGGCGGGCGTGTCGTAGTGCTGCCGGGGCCCGAGCCAGAACCGCAGGCCGTCTTTTTTGTTCCTCGGGATGACGTGCAGGTGCAGGTGCGGCACCGACTGGCTGACCACGTTGTTGATGAGGATCATCGAGCCGTCCGCGCCGAGGCCGTCCTCGATCCCGCGCTCCAGTCGCTGGGCGGTCCGGAAGAACTCGGGCACCTGGTCGGCGGGCAGGTCACTGAGCAGCTGCACCTGCAGTTTCGGCACCAGCAGGGTATGACCAAGGAACAGCGGCCGGTGATCGAGGAACGCGATCAGCCGTTCCGTCTGCAAGACGATGACCGCCGACGTCTCGCCGCGGATGATGGCGCAGAAGCCACACGATGCTGGCATCAGCCGTGAGCCTGCCGGAGCCGTCTGCCCAGGTCCGGTCCTGCTAAGAGTTCTGGCTGACGTTGACGTGGCTGCCGGACGCGGTGATCATGAGCCCCTGCTGCGTGATGCTGATGCGCTGGATCGTCACCCCGTCCGGGAGCTTGGGAATCGTGATGCTGAAGTCCATCAGGCTGCCCAGCACCTCGGTCGGTATCCCGCCCGCGTCAATGACTTTGATAGTGACCTTATTCGGCCCCGTCTGGGTGACCTGAGCGGTAGCCGAGTCGTTGATCGGGCCGATGTTGACGGTCGCCGTGATCTTGTTCGGGCCGTCCTGGGACAGCGTGATGCCCTGCGGGATGCCGCCCGCGTTGGCTAGCGCCGTGAACGTGATCAACGCCGTGGCCGTGAACTGATCGATCTCCGCGCTGTTGAACCCGCGGATGTGCATCCCATGCGCCGTGGCGGTCAGGCTGGCGATATCGAGCGCGCCCTCCCCCGTCGTCTCGTTGGTCGCGCTGACGTTCACCGTGTTGAAGTCGCGCGCAGCTAGCTGGGTCAGGAACGGAATCCCCGGGATGGACACGTGCGGCTTGCCGGACAGGCCGATCGAGGATTGGAACTGGCTGGCCATCGCGTTCTCGGTGATCGCGAGGGCGCCCCGGTCGGCCGCCACTAGGACCAGGATGATCACGATCAGCGTGATCCACGGCCATCTCCTGCGCCGCCGCCTGCGGAGCGGGGCGGGAGACCCCTGACCGGATCCGTAGGGTCCTTGCCCCGGCCAGGGCGGCGAGTCCTGAGGCGATTGCCCCTGCCAGGCCGGCGGCGAATCCTGAGGCGCCTGCGCCTGCCAGGCGGGCGGCGGCGGGCTCTGAGCTCCCTGCGCCTGCCACGCGGGCGGCGGCGGGTTCTGGGGCGGCGGGCTCGGCGGCGCCTGCGGCTGCCAGGCCCGCGTCGGCGGTTCCTGGGGCGCCTGCGGCGGCTGCCACTGGGGACTCGGGCGGGTGGGCTCCTCGCTCATGGCGCGCTCGCTAGGGCTCGGGCAATGGTAGCCATACCATCACAATTGGTATCCGCCACGATCATGATCCACCCCGGTGGTGTCGCTTAGTGACAGAGGATAACTGTGAGTCGCACAGCGGGTAGCGTACGGCTCGGCCGACAGACGGTGTTCTTGATGCTCCAGTATCAGCGTCTCCGCGACCCAAAAGGTCAAACGCAGGCGCTCAACCTGAATCGTGCAGCCGATTCCCGTTTACGGCAAGCGGCTCTACACTCTGAGCATGCCACCCGAGCATTTCGACTGGTCCGACGGGCAGCAGCCGCAGGCCGGGCCATCCGCAGCAGGAGTCGCGCCCGCCGGGCTCGCCGAAGCCGCGCCCAGCTCCGCCATTCCCGCGCTCGTCGTGCGGACCCGGCGCTCCGATCACACCCTGCACGGCGGTGCCACGTACACCATCGGCCGTGACCCCGCGGCCGACATCGTGGTGCTCGACTCGCGCGTGTCGTGGCGGCACGGGCAGGTGCGGGTCGAAGGCAACGGGTGGCTCCTGGAGGACTTGGGCAGTACCAACGGGACGTTCGTCGGACTGCAGCGCGTCGACCGGGTCCCCATCGTCAACGAGACCCTGGTGCGGCTCGGCAACCCGGAAGACGGACCGATCCTGCGCTTCATCATGGAGGCCCCCGAGGCCGCCCCGCCGGCTCCGGGCCTCCCCGCGGCGCCCCAGCCGCAGGCCCAGCCCCCATTCGGGGGCCCCGCCCG
>Ga0187808_10000581_pt1 | contig 11712 bp, 10 predicted proteins | sample NC_wetland_sal_i_5_FD_132427 | JGI IMG/M metagenome (GOLD analysis project Ga0187808, IMG submission 132427) | Wetland sediment microbial communities from Neuse River Estuary, North Carolina, USA - ASW_3 | ecosystem: Environmental > Aquatic > Freshwater > Wetlands > Sediment | place: USA: North...
CCCGTTTGCCGGACAGCCGTGCCGCCAGTCCGCGCGTCATAGCGACCTGGCGAGCCGATCGGCCATTCGCTCGATGTCCGCACGAGCGAGCTGACTGGTGAACAGGTACGGCAGCGTGGTGCGGCGAACGCTCCCAAGTCCTCTGCGTAGCCGCGCCAGCTGCGCTTGCTGCGCGCGGACGCGACCGTAGAGCCACTGGGCCGAGCGCACGGCGGGATCATCCGCGGCCGAAGCCAGGGCGGATGCTTCGCTGCCGCTGAATCGGGCCGGAACCATTCTGTTCACCACCACCGCGTCGAGTCGCCGATTGAATCGGTCCGTGAGCAGCCCATCCAAGGAGAGCGCTTCGGTGACCGCCATCTGTTCCGCGGTGGTCACGGCGATCAGTCCCACGTAGCCGGGATCTTTGAGCATGCGGTCGATCTCGCTGCCCTGGTGGGCCACCGGTCCGACCCGCGCGATCGAGCTGAAAGTCCGCGGTGCCCCGAGCAGAGCGATCAACTGGCCGCTGGCCGGCGCGTCGAGCACAACTAGGTCGTAGGGACGGGCGCCGCGCGTGTGCCGCGGACGCTGGGTGAGCTCCCAAACCTTTCCGATCGTGAGCAGCTCGCGCATCCCGGGCGTCGCCTCCACGAACAACTCGAAGAGGTTGCTGCGAGACAGGATCGCCGCCGGCAGCACTCCTGGAACCTCCTCACGCAGGTACTCCTGGAGCGCCGCCCGGCGCTCGATCGTGATGTGGTGCAGGTTGGGCTCGAGCTCAACCTCGCGCAGCCGCTCCGCAGGCTCGACGCCCAGTACGGCGGCCACATCCGATTGGCCCGCGACCTCGGCGACGATCGTCGAAAGCCCACGGCGCGCCGCTGCAATCCCCAACGCCGCGCTGATCGTGGACCTGCCCACTCCGCCCTTGCCGCCGACAATCAGCAGGCGCTTTTCGAACATCTAGCGCGGTTTCCCGCTCACCGACGGTGGCTGGTCGCAGCTCCTCGATACCGGTCGCGCCGCGACGCTTGACCGCCTGCGCCACCAATGAACTCGCGCGAGAGCACCCGGTAGTACGCGTCGCGGATGATCAGCTCACACGGGTGGCGACGCGCCGCCCACAGATACCCGATCCGCTTGGCATCGTCGAGCGTCTCGCATGTGACTCGCGTGCGCCGGTCCGGGAGAGCAACCTCCCACTTCCCCGATGCATCTCGCTGGACGTGCACAGTTCGCACGCCATAAGCGTCGTCCAGCCTCCAGCGCGTGGCATCCGGGAGATCTACGAAGTGCGCTCCGTGCAAGGCCGCCAGAGTCTCGATTTGCGGGTTTGCCACACCCCAATGGCGCGGCTTGGGGCGGATGGTCGAAGCACGCGCGGCCCGTAGCTTGGTGCATGGACAACCACTGGAGACGAAATGGCCACCGCGGACGAGAATCACCCTCACGAGAACGCCTTCCACGGCTTTGACGAGTCCGTCGCGCACCTGCTCGGTGCCGACATGCGTCTGGTCTATGGGATGGCGGCGGCGCGATCGAGATCGAGCCTGAGCGGATCTGATGGGTGCCGTGACGATCCGTCGTCACCAGGCGAGAGGCAGCTGGGTGGGTGCGATCGCTGCGGTCCTCGCGATCGCTGCGGTCCTCGCGTTCGCCGGCATCCCCGCGGCTGCGCAGGCCGACTCGCAAGCGAGCTCGAACTGGTCAGGCTACGTAGCTCACCGGAGCGGACTGAGGTTCCGCCGCGTGACGGGCGAATGGACGCAGCCCTCGCCTAACTGCGCCGGAGGATCGCTGCCAAGCTACTCGTCGACCTGGGTCGGGCTCGGCGGATACAGCTTCAGCTCGCTTGCGGTCGAGCAGGTCGGCACCGAGCTCGATTGCACGATCGCGAAGCGCTCCTCCTCCTCTGCGTGGTACGAGATCCTTCCCGCACCCGCAAAGAAGATCCGCCTGAGGGTCAGCTCAGGGGATGAAATGTCGGCCAGCGTGACGGTCACCGGTGGACTCGTCAGCCTGCGCCTGACCGACCGCACCGCGAAGAAGACGTTTTCGAAGAGCTTCCGCACGACCGCCATCGACGTCACCTCGGCCGACTGGATCGTCGAGGCGCCGACCGTGTGTGACGGTTACGGCGACTGTCAGACGCTGCCGCTGGCCAATTTCGGCACCGTGCACATGACCCACGCCAGAGCCCAGACCGCGGCAGGGCGCTGGGGATCGATCGCGAGCCCGCTCTGGCAGGCGACCAGGATCACCTTGCTCCCGGACCCCTTCGGGTACACCCCGGACGAGATGGTCGGGACCTCGACGCCCTCCCCGCTCGGACCCGCGGGCGAGGCTTTCGACGTCTCCTACGCGCAGACCCAGGCCTCCTCGCTGCCGGGCGTATGCACGGCCAGATTGGCCGCGCCGAGCGGGGCGGTCAGCCCAGGCGGCCCGCGCCGGCGCTAGCAGGATTCAAGCCGCCAGCCGGAAGGGCGGGTAGCTGTCGGTCACGAGCACGAACGCGTAACCGATCACCCAATTATGCCAGCGGATCACGCCCTCGACGAAGTCGAACAGGCCGCGCGGATAGCGGCCCGTGAACAGGATCGCGAACCAGGCGGCGATCGCCACGAAGACCACCCCGATATATAGAAAGAACAGCACGACGTAGTGGGGAATCGCCAGGAACCATTTGACGATCGGCAGCCACCTGTTCAGTCCGCTCTGCGCGTCGGGGTACGGGAATTCCAGGTGGACCGCCTGCTGCTCGTCGGTGGAGGGATACGTGTCGTCCATCAGCGCGAGGTACACGCCCACCCGGTTTCCGAACCGCATCAGCTGCAGGTTCCAGTCAAACCACCACCGGGGGTACTTCTGCCGGAATACGATCATCAGCAGCGGAGGCAGAAACAGCAGACCGGTGCCGCCGACTGCGATCGTGGTTGTCGCGCCGGTCCCGTTGACCCAGCTGGCGCTGTAGCCGCCGATCGCCGCGAGCACGATCCCGATCGGGATCACCATGAAGATGCGAAATGCGGTGCTGAGTCGGTCGAGCGCGCGGTCCGGATAATCGACCGAGAACTGAACGGGGTACTCCTGGTTTGCGGGGATGCTCATGAGCTCGCCCCAACGGGAAGACCGACCGTTCGGACGAGCTCGGCTCCCCAAGCTCGCGCTCGGTCAAGCTCGCCGTCCTCCAGTGGCCCCTCGGAGTCCTGTACAGCGTCCTCATGGGCCGCCTCTGCGCCCATCTGTCGGCTGCGCGCGGTGGCGAGTCCGTGCATGTGCGTGGGCCCCCCGACAACCAGCAGCTCGGTCCCATCGGCGACCTCGGCCCGGGACACGGGGACGACGGGCGCGCCACCTAGTCCCTCGGCGATGGCCTCGGCAATCGCGCGGGTGTTTCCGTAGACCGACTCGTAAACGACGAGTGTATTCATGACTCACTCCCTCTGCTCGTTGCCAACGGTTGCGCCGCGCCCCGCCGCGTGCGCGCCCGCGGCTTTCGGCGCGGCCGGAACGCGTCGAGCGCCCGCGCGGCTCGCTCGTATCCGCCGCGGATCAGCTCGGGCCAGCGGCTCCGGTCGATGAACAGGTCGTAGAACGCCGGCCCCCGCAACAGCCGGTGATCGGCCGCATCGATCACGGTGAGCACGTCGCCGAGCTGCCGCTGCATGCGCTGCGCAAGCTCCAGCTGGAAGCCCTGCTCGGCCTGCCGGCTCGCGATCAGGACGCCCATACGATGGTTCTGCCAGCCGGTGATGTCGTCCGGCTTCAGCTGTGGGGGAAGCATGAAGTTCACGGCGAACACGCGGTCGAAGGGGCCGCTCTGGAGCACGGGCTCGGCGGGCAGCAGGTCGATGATCCCCCCGTCGACGTACAGGTGCCCGTCGACCTCGACGGACTCGATCATGATCGGGAGTGCGATCGCGATCCGGACCAGCTTTCCGATTGTGAGGTGCGGCCTGGAGCGGCTGCCGAAGTAGTCAACGACCCCTCGATCCATGTCGTAGACGATCGAGGTCAGCGGAATCTCGAACTCGCCGGCGGTCAGGCCGCCGAATCGCTCGGTGAACGTCCGCTCGATCGCCTCGCCCTTGGCCATGCCGGTGAAGCCGCGCAGGGCGGCGAATGCGTAGCGCGGGAACTTGGCCCACTGGATATCGAGGTAGTCCTCGAGCTTCCATGAGAGCGAGAAGTCCGCCATCTCCTGCGCGCCCCATCCAGCCGCCCACATCGAGCCCCAGATCGAGCCGCCCGAGCACGCGGAGATCAGCTCCGGTTCGAGCACGGCCTCCTCGAACGCCCGGCGGACGCCGATCAGCGACACGCAGGCACCCGCTCCGCCGCCGCAGATCATTGCGATCCGCTGACCCGCGAGCGAGTCGACGGGGCGGTGGCGAAACGGCGGCAGGACGTCAGCCGGCGGCGGCGAGCGGCGGTCGAGTACGGGGAGCGGGAAGAGCGCCCGCCTTGCGCGCAGCAGGAACCCCGGGTCGACCGTCGTGCGCACCAGCTCGGCGCGCTCGCGCACCCAGCCGAAGCCGAGCAGCAGGTTGTAGAGATCGAGATCCGCGCGTCCGGGCATCAGCCTCGGGCCCCAACCACCGGACGCTCTTCCCGGACGGTGACCAGGCGCTCGATCAGCTCGAAGTAGCGCCCGAGGTGCTGCGGCGCGAGGAACTGCTCACGGACGCGTTCATGCGCCGCTTTGCCGATCCGCCGTGCCTCCACGGGATGCGAGAGGAGGTTCAGAACGGCGGCACCGAACGCCTCGAGATCGCGCGGATTGGCGATCAGGATCCCGGACACGCCATCGACGATCTGGTCCTCGATCCCGCCCACTCGGCTGGCGACCATCGGCCGCGACTTCCACATCGCCTCGGCGACGGTGAGACCGAACCCCTCGGCCAGGCTCTTCTGGACGACCACCTCCGCGTGCCGCTGCAGCGCGTTGACGATCGCGGCGTTCTCCTCGACGTCCTCCATCGGCAGCGAGGCCAGATGCACGCGGGCCCGGATCTCGGCCGGCAGCGCACGGAAGGCGCGTCGCACCGAGGCCAGGACCTGGGCGCCTTCTGGATCGTCGGCGACCGACTCGGTCGAAGGGCCCGCCAGCATCAGGTGCGCACGGCAGTGTGGAGCCACGTACCGGGCAAACCCCTTGATCACGCCGCCCGGGTCCTTGAGACGGTCCCAGCGCGAGACCTGCAGGACCAGCCTGTCGGTGGGCCCCAGGGGCTGCTCCTCAATCATCGCCGCACGGCGATCGACCCGGCCCGGAGTGCCGTCCGACCGCGTGAACGTGGCGCTTCCGGCCACGCGCTGCGGAACGATCCCCGCACTCGACAGGATCGCCCGCATCTGCTCGGGGGTCTGATCGGCGTTCTTGGGCGAGAAGGCGTCGATCGACGGCGGGATCACCGCGATCCTGTCCTCTGGCAGGCCCTCCCACGCGAAGCTTGCGCGCGAGAAGACGTAGGCGTGTGCGTCGCGCACGTACGGCCGCAGGAAGTTCCAGGCTTCATGGGCCGGGCCGTTCACGTGGTCGCGGCCCACATGACAGCGCCAGATCACGGTCGCTCCCGTCCGGGACACTGCGTTGACGAGGCCGGCCGTCTGCGGATCGTGGAGGATCACCACGTCACGCGGGTGCACCAGGGGAACAAGCTCAGCGGCGTTCCCCGCCAGCGTTCTTTCATAGATTTCGCGCTCCGCGGCACCGAGCTCACCGCGATCGCCTTTGAACCCGTGGAGGCGGTTGTGCAGGCGCTTGGTGACCTCGAAGAACTCGGGTTCTCCTGAGATCACCGCCCAGCGCGCGTCGACTCCGGCACCGCGCGAATAGCCGAGCAGCGGCCGCAGCAGCTCCACGACTCCGCCGCCGCGCGCGGTGGAGCTCACGTTCTTGACGGTGCGTCCGCGAAGCTCTCGCCTCCCGCTTTCGATCAGCTCGAGCAGCGCCTCGTACTCGTCGGGAAGCAATACCGATCGAAACCGGTGGGGATCCATCGCGACGATCGGGACGTGAAAGAGCCGCGACATTGGGTCACCCGATCAGCGGCCGCCCGTGGTCTGATGCACCCTCCTACACCTCCTGCGCCACCGGAGCGAGCACGCGGGCCGCGAGGTCCACCAGCCGGCTCGAGTAGCCCCACTCGTTGTCGTACCAGGCAACCACCTTCACGTGCGTCTCGTCGACGACGGTGGTCAGGGCCGAGTCGAAGATCGCGGAGTACGGCGACTTGACGATGTCCGAGGAGACGATCGGATCCTCGGTGTAGGCGAGGATCCCGGTGAGCGCGCCCTGGTCGGCGCGCTGTTCGAACGCCGCGTTGATCTCGTCCTTGGCGGTCGGTGTCTCGGCTTCGACGACCAGGTCAACGAGCGAACCGGTGGGAGTCGGAACGCGGACCGCGAACCCGTTCAGCCGTCCGTCGAGCTCCGGGATCACCAGGCCCAGGGCCTTCGCGGCACCGGTCGAGGTCGGGACGACGTTTACCGCCGCCGACCGCGCCCGGCGCAGGTCCTTGTGGGGTCCGTCGAGCAGGTGCTGGTCGGAGGTGTAGGCGTGGACGGTCGTCATCAGCCCATGCTTGATCCCGATCGTCTCGTGGAGCACCTTCGCCACGGGGGCCAGACAGTTGGTCGTGCACGAGGCGTTTGAAATCACGTGGTGCGCTTCCGGGTCGTACGCCTGCTCGAAGTTGACGCCCAGAACAACCGTTGCGTCCGGGGGCTCGGAGCCCTTGGCAGGGGCGGAAATGATCACCTTCCTCGCGCCGGCTTGCAGGTGCTGGGCGGCTTCAGACCGGGTGCGAAGATGGCCCGTCGACTCGATCACGACGTCGATCCCCAGCTCGCTCCACGGCAGTGCCAGCGGGTCGGTCTCGGCGTAGGCGCAGACGCGCTGTCCATCGATATCGAAGCCCTCGTCGGCAACGCCGATCTCCCCGGGGAAGCGCCCAAAGACGGAGTCGTAGGTGAGCAGGTGCGCGAGCGTCCTCGCATCGACCAGATCGTTGACCGCGACCACCTCGATGTCCGCGTCCTGCTCGTAGGCGGCACGCAGAAAGCAGCGTCCGACTCGCCCGAACCCGTTGATTGCCACTCGTACTGACATCACGTCCTCGTTTCGGTCTCGTGGTGGGCGTAGCGCGCCCCGCCGCCCGCGGGTAGCAGCGCGCTCAGATCTTCGATTCCCTCCTCAATCCCGCGGATCAGGACGTCGAGATCGGGCATCGACTCCCGGTCCGCGCTGATCCCGAAGGTGACCAAGCCGTCGTAGGAGAAGACGGCGATACCCGCGGCGTGGGCAGCAGCCAGCGGGACGAACGGGAGCACCTCTCGCATCCGCGCCCCGAGCGCGTGCATCGGTCGCTGCGGGCCGGGCACATTGGTGATCGTCACGTTGAACAGGCGCGTGGCGTAAGTCGATCGCGCGAGCGCCGCGTGCAGCAGCGGCGGCGCGAGCCCCGCCAGCTCGATGAACGTCTCCGCGCCGGCGGGGAGGTCTGATGACTTCAGCCGCCGGGTGGTCCGCGCGATCTGCTTGAAGCGCACGAGCGGCACCGGTTCGGCGACGGGAAGCTGGACGAACAGCGAGCTGACCTTGTTGCCCAGCGCCAGCCGCTCCGACGCCTCGCGGACGTTCACCGGCACCATCGCCCGCAGCCCTCTTGCCGGCAGACCCTCGTCGCGCTCCAGCAGCAACTCGCGCAGGCCGCTCGTGCACGCCGCCAGCACGACGTCGTTGACCGAGCCGCCGAGCTTGTGGGCGATCTGCCTGAGCTCATCGAGCGTGAACCTGGCCGCCGCGAACCGGCGCCCCCGGCCGATCCGCACCCCCAGCGAGGTGTGGGGCGCACCGATGATCTCGTCGCGAACCAGCAGCTCGGCAAGGCCTCGGGAGCGCGAAAACGCATCACGCGGGTGAAGCGCGGCGTGTGCTCCTCCGCGCGCCGCCTGGACGCCGGCCGCCGTGGCCTGCGCGACGGCCTGGGGGGCGTGAGCCGTGAGCGAGCCCCACGGCGCCGTCTGCTTCACGGCCGGAGCGGAGACCGCGGCTCGATCGGATGCCCACGGATGCGGCTCGCGATCCAGCAACACCTCCAGGACGTCGACCGACCCCACTCCGTCCACGAGGCAGTGGTGGGTCTTTTGAGCCAGCGCCCAGCGCCCGTGCTCCAGGCCATCGATCAGGACCATCTTCCACAGCGGTCGCGCCCGGTCGAGTGGATGGGAGAAGAACTCGGCGATCCACTCCCAGAGCTCGGCGTCGCCGCCAGGCGCCGACAGCGCCGCGCCGGCGACGTGATTGGTGAGGTCGAAGCTCTCGTCGTCAACCCAATGCGGCCATAAGAGTCCGCCGACGCTTGGCGAGGAGAGGCGCTGCGAGTAGCGCGGGAGCCGTCCGAGCCTGTCCGCGAGCGTGGCCTGGACCTCCTCGAGCGCTGGCGTCCTTCCCCCCGGCGGCGGATCGAAGACCAGCGCGCCGCCGATGCTCATCAGCGCGCCGTCGTCGTGCTGCTCGAGCTCCAGGAAGGTGGCGTCGAGGGCTGTGAGCGCGTCGCTCATCGGAGCCGCCGCAGCGAGGACATCGGCGGGACGGGCGGCGCGACCTCGACGCGAACGCGGGCATCGAGGATCAGCGCGCCGTCGGCACCGGCCACCAGCGGGTTGCAGTCGAGCTCCACGATTTCCGGGTGGGCTTCGACCATCGCGCTCACGCGCAGCAGCACGTCCTCGATTGCGGCGAGGTCGCACCGCGGAGCACCGCGATACCCGTCGAGCAGCGGGAAGGTGCGAAGCGAGCGGAGCATCTCGCGTGCGTCCCGATCGCTGACAGGCGTGATCCGCACCGCCACGTCGTTGATCAGCTCGGCGGTCGTGCCCCCGGCTCCGCACGCCAGCACGGGGCCGAAGCTGCGGTCGTTGACGACGCCCACGATCAGCTCGGCGCCTTGGGGCGCCATCGGTTGCACGATCAGTCCTTCGAGCTGGTGGCCGGACGCCGAGACCACGGCCTCGATCTCTGCGGCCGCCGCACGCACCGCTTTCGGTCCCCGGAGGTCGAGCCGCACGCCTCCGGCGTCGGACTTGTGCACCAGTCCGCTGGCGATCGCCTTCAGCGCCACGGGGCCGTCGAGTTCGCGGGCCACGCGCACCGCCTCAGCGGCGTCGGCGACAACGCGGGTCGTGACCCGCGGAAGGCCATAGCAGTCCAGCAGCGCGGCGACGCGTTCGGGCGGCAGCCAGCCCGGTGCCTGCGCCAGCTGCTGGCTGATGATCGCGGCGGCCTCCACGGGGCGTGTGTCGGCGAACGCGGGAACCGTGCCCTGCGGGTGAGAGCGCCAGCGGCCGTGCTTGGCGGCGAGCGCGACCGCCTTCGCAGCGTCTTCGGGGAACTCGTAGCCGGGGACTCGCGACTCCTCGGAGCCGAGCTCAGCCGGAACGCCTTCCCTCGTCATGAAGGCGGCGGCGATCGTCACTTCGTCGGTTCCCCGCGCCACACCGCGGACCGCCGCAGCGACGTCGGCCGCCTGCGTGACCAGCGGCGGGACGAAGATCGCCAGGATCGCATCACATGCGTCGGCCTCGATCAGCGTGGCGAGCGTCCGGCTGTAGTCCTCGGCCGTAGCGGTCGCGAGCATGTCGACCGGGTTGCCGAGCGAAGCCGCGGCCGGAAGGAACCCGGCCAGCTTCGCCTGGACGTCCGCCGCCAGCTGAGGCACCCGGACGCCGTTCGCCTGGCAGGCATCGGCGCACATGACCCCGGGACCGCCGCCGTTGGTCACGATCGCTACCCGGTCCCCGGCGGGGACCGGTTGCGCGCTCAGCAGCGCCGCGACACCGAACAGATCGTGGAGCGTGTCGGTTCGGATCACGCCCGCCTGGTGGAACAGCGCGTCGACGGTGACATCCGACGCCGACAGGAGCGCACCCGTGTGCGAGGACGTTGCGCGCGCACCCGCAGTGGAGCGGCCGCTCTTGACCGCGATCACCGGCTTGGCGCGCGCAAAGCGCGGCGCGATCCGCGCAAATTTCCGTGGGTTGCCGAACGACTCCAGGTACAGCAGCGCGAGATCCGTGCCCCGGTCTTGCTGCCAGTACTGCAGGAACTCGTTGCCCGAGAGATCGGCCTTGTTTCCAACCGCCACAAACGACGACAAGCCGAGGTTTAAACGGCTGGCTGCCTCGATGATCGCGATCCCCAGTCCGCCGCTCTGCGACATGAAGCCGATCCGTCCCGGTGTCGCCTGATGCGGGGCAAACGTGGCGTTCAGGCCAACCTCCGGGGCGGTGTTCAGGACCCCGAAGCAGTTGGGCCCGACGATTCTGATCCCCGCGTCCCGGCACACCTGCACCAGCTCGCGCTGAAGGCGGGCGCCTTCCTCGCCCGTCTCCGCAAAACCGGCTGAGATCACTAGTAGCGCCCGCACGCCGACGGTTGCACACTCCCGGGCCACCCCGATCACCCGATCGGCCGGGACCACGACCACGGCCAGCTCGACCGCGGCCGGAATGTCTCCGATCGACCGGTATGCGGGCAGCGACTGGACGACGTCGGCGTGATCGTTGACTGCGTACACGGCCCCTTCGAACCCACTCACTAGCAGGTTGTGGAGGATCTCCCCGCCGACCGTTCCCCGGCGTCGAGAGGCGCCGATCACCGCGACCGAGCTTGGGGCCAGAAAGCTGCGCACCGCTGCGATCGCCGCGATCCGCTCGCGTTCCTCGAATCGCTCGATTGCCTCCTCGGAGAGCGACGTCGGCAGCTGGATCGCGATCGCGTCGGGCCTCGAGCGCATCTCTACGGGGAAGCCGCTCTCGCGAAAGACCTCGATCATCCGGTGGTTGGCCGGCAGGACCTCCGCGGTGAAGGTCGCGATTCCGTGCTGGTCGGCGACCTCAGCCAGGTGGGCGAGCAGGATCGTCGAGATGCCATAGCCCTGCCACGCGTCGGCGACCATGAATGCCACCTCCGCTTGTCCGGGGTCCTGGCGGATGTAGGCGGCGTGCGCGACCACCGCTTGCGGGGTGCCGCCCTCCACGAGCAGTGCGAAGCGGTCGGCGTAGTCGACGTCTACCGACCAGTTGGTCACCCAGTCGAGGTCCGGTGTCCCGAAGAAGCGGAATCCGATCGACTCTGGCGAGAGCCCTTCGAGAAACTTCCGGATGGCGGGTCCGTCATCGGCCCGGACCGGCCGGACGTGCACCGTGGATCCGTCGCGGAGGACCACATCCGCTTCGCGCTCGCGCGGATATTCCGGCGGCCGTGCGGCGCCATCGTCCAGCGCGCCTTTTGTGGCAGCGGAGGAAGGCACGCTTCCCAGTGTCGGCCGACGGCTCTAACGCGCCATCCGCAACTTCTACTGACGGGGAGGGGCGTCGATCCCGGATTCGGCCCTCGCTCGAGCAATCGTACCTTTGGCCGACGTCCCGCGATCGCGAGCTCCGATAGACCCCACCCCAAGACGTTCGGATGCCGGCAGTGGCGTGAGCCACGAACGACCGGGCGCGTCCAGCCGCTCTCCGACCTTCGACGAGGAGCTCCTGCTGTGGCTCGAGGACGAGCCGCCCGAGGTGCGGGCGGCCGACGCCGAGCGCGTGCGCGACGCGAACCGCACGGCTGGCGCACCGTTCGAGCGCGTGTGGCCGGCGCACAAGTTCGGCTAGCCGAAAATGCGAACGGGCTGCTCTCGGCAGCCCGCAGTCCGCGGTCCGCAGTCCGCAGTC
>Ga0187808_10000582_pt1 | contig 11708 bp, 12 predicted proteins | sample NC_wetland_sal_i_5_FD_132427 | JGI IMG/M metagenome (GOLD analysis project Ga0187808, IMG submission 132427) | Wetland sediment microbial communities from Neuse River Estuary, North Carolina, USA - ASW_3 | ecosystem: Environmental > Aquatic > Freshwater > Wetlands > Sediment | place: USA: North...
CAGGCCGCGCGGCGCCTCGGTGCAGCCGAATCCGGCTGCCTCGCGCGGCGGGACCTCGACGTACGGGGGATCGGGTGGCTCGTAGTCGCCGATCAGCCGGAGCGCTTCATCACATGCGTAGAGGATCTCGACGGCGCGGACGATGATGCTGCGGAACGGGTTGGTGCACACGGGCCCGAGTCCGGCGTCGCGAGCTGCATCGGCCGCCAGGCCGGACAGGCGGTCGGAGTTCAGGCTGTACCGGGCCATGGGCCCGACCAGGTACGTTCCGCCGTCGGCGAGCATGGAGTGCAGGGCGGTGGAGTGCGGGACCTGCAGTTCGGTGAAGTGCTGGTCGTATTCGCGAGGTGTGATGTCAAGGCCCTGGCTGGAGACGATGCGCCCGCCGATGATCGGGTAGTCGGCGGGGTGACGGAGCGATACGAAGGTGTAGTCGTGGCCGAAGTCAGGAAACGGGAAGGTGGCCACCCAGCGGACGGTGTCGAGGGCATCCTGGCGGGCCTGCTCCAGTTCGGCGGTGAGGGCGCGCAGTTCGCTCCGTGCCGGTGCGCGGTAGAAGCCGCCGACCCGGACGTTGACGGGGTGGACGGACCGGCCGCCGATGACGTCCATCAGCCGGTTGCCGGCCTTCTTGAGCTGCAGCCCGCGCTGCAGCAGCTCGGGGCGTTCGCGGGCCATGTGCAGGCCGCTTTCGTAGCCGAGGAAGTCCGGTGCGTGCAGCAGGTAGACGTGCAACGTATGGCTTTCGATCCACTCGCCGCAGTAGATGAGCCGCCGCAGCGCCGCGATCGGCTCGGGGACCTGCACGCCGCAGGCGTCCTCGATGGCCTGGCACGCGCTCATCTGGTAGGCGATCGGGCAGATGCCGCAGATCCGCGCGGTGATGTCGGGCGGCTCGGTGTGGCCTCTCCCGCGCAGCAGTGCCTCGAAGAAGCGGGGTGGCTCGTAGATGTCGAGCCGCGCGTCGGTGACCTGCCCGTCGCGGACAATCACCTCCAGGCCGCCCTCGCCCTCCACCCTGGCCAGGGCCGGCACGCTGACCGACCGGCTGCGGGGCGTCTTACCGTGGGTCATGCGCTTCGGCCTCCTGACGGAACGGTCCGGCGTTGGCGTTGAAGGTGCGGAACACCCGGGCCAGGTCGCGATGGTCCACGCCGAGCCTTTGCCACCAGGCCGCCAGCGCGGCGGTGTTGGGCGCCTCCATAGGCCCGAAGCAGCCATAGCACCCGCGCGCGAATGACGGGCACAGCGCGCCGCATCCCGCATGCGTCACCGGGCCGAGGCAGGGCGTGCCGTGCGCCACCATCACGCAGGTGATCCCGGCCCGCTTGCACTCGATGCACACGCTGTGCCCGCGGACGTTGGGCCTGCGGCCATGCAGGAACGCCGCCACCACATCCAGGAGCTGCCGGCGGTCGATGGGGCAGCCCCGCAGCTCGAAGTCGACATGCACGTGGTCGGCGATCGCGGTGGAGGTCGAGAGCGTGGCGATGTAATCCGGGCGGGCATACACCAGACGGCTGAATTCCTCCACGTCGCCGAAGTTCCGCAGCGCCTGGATGCCGCCCGCGGTGGCGCACGCGCCGATGGTGACCAGGAACCGCGATGCCTGGCGGACGTCGCGGATCCGCTGCGCGTCGCCCGGAGTGGTGATCGATCCCTCGACCAGCGACAGGTCATACGGACCCGAGATCACCTCGCGGGACGCCTCGGGAAACGACGCGATCTGGACCGACTCGGCCACCTGAAGCAGCTGGTCCTCGCAGTTCAGCAGGGTGAGCTGGCACCCGTCGCAGGACGCGAACTTCCACACCGCCAGCGTCGGCCTGCCAGGACTCGGCTGCGTGTCATCTTGACTGGTCATCACACCTCCCGCAGGCTCAGCCACCGGGCCACCTGCCGGTGGCAGAAGACAGGGCCGTCGCGGCACACCAGGAACGGGCCTAGCTGGCAATGCCCGCACATCGCGACCGCGCACTGCATGTTGCGTTCCATCGACAAGAAGATCCGGTCATCGGGCACGCCGGCTGACCGGAGCGCCCGGACGGTGAACCGCATCATGATCTCCGGGCCGACCATGAATGCCGTCGCTGTCTCTGGATCGAATCGCGTGGTGGCGATCAGATCGGGCACCACGCCGACGTCCCCCCGCCAGCCGCCGGCCGCCGTGTCCACGGTGACCTGCACGTCAAGGTCAAACCGGCTGCGCCAGTCGGCCAGCTCGTCGGTGAACAGCAGGTCGGCCGGGGTGCGAGCGCCGTAAAGCAGTACGACCCGCTGGTAGCGGTCGCGGTGCGCGAGCAGGTGGTAAACGGCGGGGCGCACCGGGGGCAGCCCGATACCGCCGGCGATGATCATCACGTCTGCGCCCTCGGCCTCTTCCAGCGGCCACCAGGTGCCGTAGGGCCCGCGCACGCCGACTCGGTCCCCTGGCTCCAGGGCGCACAGCGCGTGAGTGGCCATCCCGACGTCGCGGATGGTGTGCAGCACCGGGCCGCCTGCGGCCGGGTCGCCGCTGATCGAGATCGGCACCTGGCCGGTGCCGAACGCGCCGAGCATGTTGAACTGGCCCGGCCGGAATGCGAACGTCTCTCCCGGGGGCGGCTCAAGCTCCAGCGTGACGGTGTCGGCCGATTCCCGCCGCCTGGAGGTCACCCGCCAGGGGGCCGGCACGGTCCACGGGGAGGACGTCACGGGCTCAGACAGCTGATGCACTGGCGTTCCCGTACACGTCCAGCAGTTGCAGCCGCGTGGCCTGCAGTCGCTGGATGGCGAGGCGGGCGAACAGCTGGGTGAGCTCAAACCCCAGCCGCGTGTCATCGGCGCACTTTCCGCGCAGGCAGATCCCGTCCAGGGCGAAGGCGCGCACCGGCTCCACAGCGCGGCCGTCGAACTGCCACCGGTGCGGTTCCAGCAGCCATGAGAAGCCGGCCACGTCGCCGGCGGCCAGGGTCTGCACGATGATGGACCCGCGGCCCGCTGCGGCGATCTCCAGCGCCACCTTGCCCTCGCGGATCAGGTAGCACCGGTCGGCCGGCCCGCCCTCCCGGAATAGGAATGAGCCCTCGCCGAACCGGACGTTCGTGGCGCACCCCGCCAGCAGGGTCAGGTATTCCGGCTCGAGGCCCTTGAGGAACGGATGCTCGCGCAGCAGCGGCTCAAGCGTCACCGGTCTGTCCCTCCTGTGCGGCCAGGCCTGCCGGCCCTGTCCGGGCCGCGCCGTCCGGCCCGCCTGTCACCGCCCCGTCGTCGGCGCGGATCGCGGCGACCTCCTCGGTGATATCGATGCCAACCGGGCACCAGGTAATGCAGCGCCCGCAGCCGACGCACCCCGACGTGCCGAACTGGTCGATCCAGGTGGCGAGCTTGTGCGTCATCCATTGCCGGTAGCGGGAGCGGTTGGTGACCCGCACCGAGCCGCCGTGCAGGTAGGAGTGGTCCATCGTGAAGCAGGAGTCCCAGGACCGGTGCAGTTCCGCCTGCGTCCCGGTCAGGTCGGAGACGTTCTCGACGCTGAAGCAGAAGCACGTCGGGCAGGCCATGGTGCAGTTCCCGCAGGCCAGGCACCGCCCGGCCACGTCCTCCCAGCGGGGATGCTCGAAATTCGCGTACAGCAAGTCCTTGATCCCGCCGGTGTCCATCTGCCGCCCCATGGACGCGGCGGTGCGCTGGATGATCTGGTCCGCCGCCTCGGCATCGGCCGCCAGCGCACCCCGGCACGGAACCTGGTTCATGACCTCGGCGCCACGGTCGGTGCCGATCTCCACCAGGAACTCGTGCCGGCCGGCGTCGAGGAGCTCGGTCAGCGCGAGGTCGAATCCGGACTGCGCTCGCGGGCCGGTCTGCATCGACACGCAGAAACACGTCCCGCCCGCCTGGCCGCAGTTCACCGCCACGATAAACGCGCCCTCGCGGCGGTCCGCGTAGACCGGGTCCGCGTGCCGGCCGCCGAGGAACACCCGGTCCTGGATCGCGATCGCGTGCAGCTCGCAGGACCGCACGCCGATGAAGGCCAGCGGGGCCGTATCCGGCTCGTCTACGGCGGCAAGGGACAGGCCATCCTCGCTCCGCACCCGCGACAGCAGGCTGGACGGCGGGAAGAGGTAGCGTTTCCACGACTGCGGGCCGACGTTGTACCCGAACAGCGCGTCGTCGCCACGGCGTCGCAGGCGGTACTGCCCGCCGTCCTGCTCATCGGTCCACCCGGCAGGCAGGTCGGCCGAGGAGGATATCTCGTCATAGACGATGGCGCCATCGCGGACGGTCGGCCCCATGAGCCGGAAGCCTCGGCGGGCGATCGTCTCCAGCAGCTGATCGAGGTGGCCACGGGCCATCACCAGCTGGCCCTCCCGGTCAGCAGGCGACTGCATCATCGCTTCCCCCTTCGACGGCGTCGACCCCTCCCGCCGGGTCCTAAGGCACTAGTCTGCCGCCAGTCAGCCGGAAAGAAAAGCAAGCCCTGGACCCCGAGTCCCGGGGGAGCGGCGCTGCTTACCTGGGCGCGTAGGCCGCGGCGGCTCGCTCGATGGCAGTGAGGTAGCCGCTCCTCCCGTAGCCGGGCTGGGCGTGGGTCGCCGCGAGCATCCCCCGGAATTCCGCGATGTCGGCGAATCCTTTGCGCTCCATCCAGGCCGTCAGCCCGTCGAGCAGCACCGCCGCGTGGGTGGGGCCGTGCCGTAGCAGCGACGATGTGGTCATCACCACGTCCGCGCCGGCCAGCAGGTAGGCGGCCACGTCATCGGCGGTTTCCACGCCGGTGCTGGCGGCGAGCGAGGTGCGCACCTGGCCGCGCAGCCGGGCGATCCAGGACCGGGCTATCGTGGCCTCGGCCGGGCTGGACAGCTTGAATCCGGTGCTGATGGTGAGGGTATCGGGGTTGATGTCGGTCTGCATGAAGCGGTTGAACAGGACCAGTCCGTCCGCGCCTGCCTGCTCGAGGCGGGCCGCCATCTCGCCGAGGGAGCTGAAGTAGGGGGCCAGCTTGACCGCGACCGGGACGCTGACCACGGCCTTGACCGTGGTCAGGATGTCGATGTACCGCTGCTCAGCGTCACGGCCGGAGATGAGGACGTCACCGGGCATGTAGTAGATGTTCAGCTCGATCGCGGCCGCGCCCGCGTCCTGCATGGCGCGGGCGTAGTCGGTCCACCCGCCCGTGGTGCTGCCGTTGAGGCTGGCGATCACCGGGACGCCAGATCCGGCGGCATGCTCAATGAGCCCGAGATACTGTCGGGGCCAGGTGCTGGAGTCCGGATCGATCATGTACGTCATGGCCTCGGCGAAGCTGTCGACGCCTGCCTCGGCTAGGCGCTCGTCCCGGTCGGCTTCGGCCCGGATCTGCTCCTCGAACAGCGACGGCAGCACGACAGCACCGATGCCCACGTCGGCGAGCCATTCGATCCTGTCGATTGTCTGGGTCATCGGGCCGGCCGAGGCGACCAGCGGGTTGCGCAGCTTCAGGCCGAGGTAACTGGTGTCAAGGTTCATCGGCTGGTCCCATCGTTCCCGGTTCGTCCTCAGTGGTCGCTGCCCGGACGCTGCTGTCGATGCCGCCCGGGAACCGGTCCGGGCCGCGCGCCGCCATTTCCTCATACGTGGCCCACCGCCTCTCCCCGGCCGGGCAGCCCGCGTTGCAGGGCGGGAGCAAGTCACCATAGACGGGCCTGCGCGTCCGGACCGGGCCGGCCAGCGCGCCACTATGCAACAAGTCCGGCAGCGGCGTCAGGTCATGGGGCGGATGGCTCATCGGTCCACCCCGCGGGACCCGGTCCCTGTCTGACGGTCATGAGCCGAATCTAACCCCGAGCCGTCGGGAGGCGACAGCCCGGTGCCTGCGACGTCTCCATCAGGGATGCACGCCGCCGTTGTGTACTGCACCCACAGCGGACTGCACTCTGGTGAGTTCTTCGGCCTTCCCGCTACCGGCCGCAGGTTCGCCTACAAGCAGATCCACATCATTCGCTTCGTCGGAGGGAAAGGCGCCGAGCACTGGGCAGTCCGAGACGACGCAGCACTGATGCGGCAGCTCACTGTGCTCGATCCGGAGTCGGCCGATCAGAGGGCCGCCGCCAGCCCTTAAGTACAGTCCAGGACCGCGGCAGTTCGAAGCCGCGTCACCGGCCAGCTAACGGCCCTGCCGTGCCCGCAGGATGGACCAGCTCGCAGGCCACCGAGTCCAGGAAGCTGCCGATTACCGCCGTGGCGCAGCAGCGCACGGTCGCCTGGCCCAGCCCGGCGCCAGCTCGCCCAGGCGGCGGCCAGTATGCCCCCGTCACAGACAGAGCCGTGACCTGGTCCCCGGCCGGAATCAGCATCAGGTCGGCAAGCAGGGCCGTGAACAGCTTGCCGTCAGCGGCGATGGCCTCCCATTGGAGCGCGAAATGCGCGCAGTCATCTGTCTCCGTCAGGTCCTCCAGGCGGACGTCGGCCAGCCGGGTCAGCCCAGCCGCTGGGCCAGCGAGCCCCACCAGGCCGGCAATGCCCTCGCCGTAGGCCACCTCGCAGGCCCGCGGCAACATCCCGTCCTCAGCCAGCACCCTCAGCCGGGTCCGGGCAGCATGGAAGCCGGTACTGAGCGCAACGCGTACCCCGACGACAGTGTGGTCCGCCACAGCACCAGTCCACCGGACGGGCACGGGCTTGCAGCGGGCCAAAGGTCCCTAACCGTGCAGGCCGAAAGTTACCAGCGCTAGGGCCGAAATACCCGGCACCAGACCGATGGCTCGGGGAACTTCAGCATCTCGGCAAGCTCTGTGGGCACTGACCACGAATGCAGCGCCCGCAACAGCGCCGCGACCTCCCTTGCGAGGTCCCGCAGCCCGGGAGGAGTAGGCTGCACGCACAGATGCTCGTACGCAGTCCCTGGCATCCCGGCCGTCAGTGACCATGACAGCCGGTCATCGCCTCCGCAGTCCAGGACCTCCGGGACGGGAAGGAACCCCTGGAGCCTGCCCAGTAGCTCGGCTTCCCGGCCGAGACGACTCCGGTCCCCCCGCCACGCCACCCGCAGGTAGCCGGCTTCCAGCCGCCACACGTCGTTGTTATTGCTAGGGACAAGCCGGGCACCGCTGACCGGGAACGGCAGTGTGCGCGCCAGCACATCCAGGCGGTAAGCGGCGGACGCTTCATCCCACGGCTCGAGCGGATTGACGGCGATGATGTCCTGGTAGAACGGGCCGAGGCCGTCACGGCTGGCTGGCACGACGAGAATTCTCGCAGGCGCAGACGGTGAGTGCGTCATACGCCTGGTCTGTGGGCACCATGCACGGGACGGGGCTGGCCGTGCATGATTGGCTATGTCTGCGTCGGCTGAGATGGGAGTGCCTCCTATGCCGTCAACTTGCGCATCAGCTCTCGGCAGTGACCGATGACTGCCCATGTCACGTGGTATGACGTGCTGGGGGTACTGCCAGACGCGACGCAGGATGACATCCGCGAAGCGTGGCAGGAGAGACAGGCCGCGCTCCAGCCAGGCACGATGGCGGGGGTTTCGCCAGAGGTGCGGTCGGCGGCCGACCGGGCGCGGCAGGCGGTGGAGGAGGCCTGGCGCGTCCTGGCCGATCCTGGCGCCCGGGAATCGTATGACGAGGAGATCGGTTTCGCGCGGCCCGGGGAGGGCCTGGCACCGCCCTGGCGGGGGCCGTCGGGGCCCGATGTCAGGCTGGGTGAGGGGTGGTCCAGAGCGGATGAGGAAGCGCTGGAGCCGTATCCGGACCCGCCTTCCCGGGTGCTGGTGCCGGATGTCATGGGACTGTTCTACGGCGCGTGCATGGAGGTGGCCGGCCGGGTCGGCCTGCACGTGGACCCGATCCAGCTGACGTCGCGCCCGATGCCGGTTGAGGGCCTGGTCGTCGGCCAGACGCCAGCCGCGGGCGAGCGGGTGCGCCGCGCCAGCAGGCTGACCGTCCGGCTGTGGCACCCGTCCGAGCCGGGCGGCCAGTAGTCCCGGCACCTGGGCTGATCGGCCCGGGGGTTGGGACCTTCGCCCCTCACTGCGCGCTTCCCCCGGCTAAATGCTGGAAATAAGCCGCATGCAGTCGTGGGGTGGGGCGGGATGAAATCCAGGGGCGCGCCTGCGGGCACTGGTGTCTCGCGTTGGACGCTGGCCTGGTAGTCGGCCAGCAGCCGGCTGAAGTGGGTGGCGGTCCAGGAGTGCAGGTAGGGCAGGTGCAGCGGCTCACGTTCCTGGGGGTCGGCGACCAGGTTGATGATCCGCGGGGAGGGTAGCTTGCCGACCGGATCGGTGGAGTACTTCTGTACGGCCAGGGCGAGCTTGAAGTTGCGCCACTTGACCCCGTACAGCTCCGGGCCCATCCAGTACAGGTAGCCCTCACGTGCCGAGGAGGCCTGCTGGCCGGCCAGCCAGGGCAGCTGGTTGATCCCGTCGATCACCCGGTCGGAGGCAGCGGTGGGCGGTCCGGCTGTTAACGCCTGAGCGTCCTCGCCGGTTATGGGCTCGTTTGAAGTCGGGTCGGCTGGCGTTCCGATCAGCCGTCTGGTCAGGGCCTCCACCTGACGGCGAAGGGCGGCCACCTCGGCGGTCAGGGCCTGAAGCGCAGCGTCGCTGGACGCGGCCGGGCTACTTGCCGACGTACCGGCTGGCTCCGCGGCGGGGGTCTCGCCCTGATCCAGCCGGAAGAAGCTCGCGAGGGCACCTGCGAGCAGTCCCAGGACGGCGATCCCGGTGATCATGATGGTGACCGCCGCCCAGCGGCCGGCCGTGGTCTTGGGGACGATGTCCCCGTAGCCCACCGTGGTGAGGGTGACGATGCCCCACCACAGGGCGTCGCCGACCGTGGCGAATTCGGGGTTCGTGGGATGCTCGGCGTAGTAGGCGACCGAGGAGCCGACGATGACGACCCCGCCCGCCACCGCGGCGACCCGGCCCAGCCGCTGGAACAGGCGGCGCGCCCCCCGGCTCGCCATCGCCAGGCGGGCCAGCCGGGCGAGCCGGAGCAGGATCACGAACCCGCCCGCGTGGGCGCCTGGGAACAGGAACCAGGGGGCGGTGGCGATCACCACGAACAGGTCGAAGCGGCCGAGCCTGGTGCGCCCGTACCGCTCCAGATGGCGGGCATGCACCACGTAGTCGACCAGGAACACCAGCCAGGTGACGATGCCGACCACGACACCGATCCAGTCACCGGATTCCGGGACGACGATGAGCGGGAGAATGGCCGACACGATGATCGGCAGCCGCATCCGGGCGTCGAAGCGCTCCAGGAAGGCGGCATCGCTCTCCGGGCGGGGACGGCCCGGCCGGTGCCCTGCTTCAGAGGTCGCTGTTTCAGAGCTCACATCCACGGTCCCGATCGTGCCAGATCAGCCCGGCCACGCCCGCGGATCTGCTGATGCGGGTATCAGAGCCGCCCGGTGGCGTCGCTGATCGCCTGGTCGAGGATGGCCAGGCCGAGCGAAAGTTCGTCTTCAGTGGCGGTCAATGGGGGGGCGATCCGGAACACGCCGCCCATTCCGGGCAACTGCACGATGTTCATGTGCAGGCCCAGTTCGAGGCAACGTTTGGTGACGAGCGCGCCCAGCTCGTCGGAACTGCGTTTGGTCTGTCGGTCGACGACCAGTTCGAGGCCGATCAGCAGGCCACGTCCCCGGATGTCGCCGACGATCTCGTGCCGGTGCGCGATCCGCTCGAGACCATACCGGAGGATGCCGCCGAGGTGGCGGGCGCGCTCGTCGAGCCGGTCGCGTTGCAGCACGTCAAGGACGGTGAGTCCGACAGCGGCCGGCAGCGGGTCCGCGACGTGCGTGGTGAAGAACAGGAATCCCCGGTCGTGCGCCGCCTCTTCGAGCTCGGCGCTGGTCAGCACGGCCGCCAGCGGAAGGCCGGCGCCGAGCGTCTTGGACAGGGTGAGGATGTCAGGGACGACGCCGTCGCGTTCGAAGGCGTACCAGGTGCCGGTGCGGCAGAGCCCGGTCTGGGCCTCGTCGAGGATCAGCAGCATCCCGCGTTCCCGGCACTTGTCCCGCAACGCCCGGAAGTAGCCGGGCGGCGGCTCGATGATGCCGCCGGAGCTCAGGATCGGCTCGACGATGCAGGCGGCCAGGCTGCCGACCGACTGCGCATCGATCAGGTCGAAGCCGAAGTCCAGCTGGCGCTGCCAGTCGAGCTCACCGTCGGCGGTGGTGAAGTCAGGGCGGTAGCGGTGGGGAGCGGGGATGGCGAAGTTGCCGGGCGCGGCCGGGCCGTAGCCCTTTCTGCCAGCGCTGTAGGTGGCGCCCACCGCTGCTTGTGTCATGCCGTGCCAGGAACGGGCGAACGAGACGATCTCGTGCTTGCCGGTGACGAGCTTCGCCATCCTGATGGCCGCCTCGTTCGACTCGGCGCCGGTAGTCAGCAGCAGCGCCTTCTCCAGCGGTGCTGGCAGTGTCTCGGCCAGACGGCGTGCGAGGTCGACGACGGGGCGGCTGAGCATGCCGCTGAAGAGGTGGTCGAGCTTCGTCGCCTGCCGCGTGATGGTGGCGACGATCTCCGGATGCGAGTGGCCGAGGATCGCGCTCATCTGGCCGGAGGTGAAGTCGAGGATCTTGCGGCCGTCCTCGGTGAACAGGAAGCTCCCGGCGGCGTGGTCGATGATCTCGCGAGTGAACGCGCCGGCGCCGGCGTAGCGGACAAGGTGCCGGTCGGCGTCGGCCCAGAAAGTGTCGTCGGTGGAAAGCGGGGCGGAGGTCGGAGCGGACATGGCTCCGACGGTACGTCCGGCCCAGGCGACCCGTCCATCTCACGGTCCTGGCGGCCCTGCCCGAGCCGTCCAGGCGCTTGAACGGCTTCCCGCGCCGTCCGGATGTCTCTCAAAGTCCCAGATCACTGCCGGTGCCGCCGTGGGCCGCGCCGCCTCAGACTACAAGTTTTCCGAATAGTTACGTATAATTACCACAGCTATACCAAGGAGTCAAAAACCTAACGGTGCCAGCAAATGAAACGCATATTTACCACAAAGAAGATCCTACGGACGATCTTTCCTACTCTGATCGTGCTGGTGTTCTTTGCTGGCGCACTAGGCATTACGGCCACATTCGGGAATTCCTCAACCGCTGTCAGCAAGCCTGCGGCTAGCGCAGCAGCCGCCGAAACGGAATCCCTTCTGAATGAAGGCAGCGGCGACGCCACGAGCGGCTACTTCGAGGAAACCAGCCCGACTCTCGTTGCGGCAGCGGCGGGCGACTACAACTCGATGTTCTATGACCTTGGCAAATTGCTGGTCAACGACGGGCTCAGCAGTACCATTATCGACCTCGGCCGCGAGATGAACGGCACGTGGTACGAATGGAGCGAGCACCGCGCGCCACCGTCCGAGCCAGATGCTTACATCCGCGCGTGGCGGCAGATAGTCAAGACTATGCGATCAGTACCCGGTCAGCATTTCAAGTTCCTCTGGACTGTGTACATGGCCGGTACGTCGGTTGCCGAATGCTGGCCTGGTAGTGCTTACGTTGACTATATCGGGACCGATATCTTCGACTGGTACGGCGGCAGTAACTACACTTACCCGCACACTGCATCTGGCGCGCTTGATCACCAGGCAAAGTGGCAGCAAATCCTTACTGCTCAGCCCGGCGGGTTGAATTGGATGGCCGCATTCTCGCAGGCCACGGGTAAGCCGATCATCATCCCCGAGTGGGGACTCGACTTCCATACGTTCGGTGGTCAGGACGACCCGCTGTTCATCACGAACATGATGGCGTGGATGAAG
>Ga0187808_10000583_pt1 | contig 11707 bp, 8 predicted proteins | sample NC_wetland_sal_i_5_FD_132427 | JGI IMG/M metagenome (GOLD analysis project Ga0187808, IMG submission 132427) | Wetland sediment microbial communities from Neuse River Estuary, North Carolina, USA - ASW_3 | ecosystem: Environmental > Aquatic > Freshwater > Wetlands > Sediment | place: USA: North...
GCCGGGAGCGGGGCATCCGCCGGCTCGTTGGACAGGTCCTCCTGGCAGGCGTAGAACCGGACGAACGCGCGCCGTTTCCCGGTCACGTGGTCGCGGATCGTCCCGCGCAGCACCGGGTAAGCCGACTCGAGCGCGTCGAGCAGCGCCTGGCGCGTGACCTCGAGGTCACGCTCGCCCCCGAGGTGGAGCGTGACCTCGCCTTCGACGTGCGCCAGGTTCTTCAGGTGGGCGGGCAGGACCACCCGGACCGCGGTCACGGGATGGTCTGAACTTCCACGGACAGCACCGCCGGCAGGTCGCGGGCGATCGCCTCCCAGGTGTCGCCCGCGTCCGCGGACGCGTAGACCTGCCCGCCCGTGGTGCCGAAGTACACGCCACACTCCTCGAGCGAGTCGACCGCCATCGCGTCCCGGTACACGTTGACGTAGCAGTGCTCCTGCGGGAGCCCCCGGGTGAGCGGCTCCCACTCGTCGCCACCGGTGCGGCTTCGGTACACCCGCAACCGCCCGTCCGGCGGGAAATGCAGCGAATCGCTGGTGATCGGGACCACGTAGACGGTCTCGGGCTCGTGCGCGTGCACGCCGATCGGGAAGCCGAAGTCGCTGGGCAGGTTACCGCTGACCTCCCGCCACGTCTCGCCCGCGTCGTCGCTCCGCATCACGTCCCAGTGCTTCTGCATGAACAGCGTGTCGGGGCGAGATGGGTGCATCTCGACGTGGTGCACGCAGAATCCGACCTCGGGCTCCTCCTCGGGCAGGGTGCCCTCATCGTGCAGGCCGCGGTTGACGGGCCGCCAGGTCTCCCCGTGGTCATCGCTGCGGAACGTCCCCGCCGCGGAGATCGCGGTGAACATCCGCCCGGCGCGCGCCGGGTCCAGGATGATCGTGTGCAGGCACAGCCCGCCCGCGCCCGGCTGCCAGCCCGGGCCCGAGGAGTGCGTCCGCAGCCCGGTCAGCTCCGTCCAGCTCACTCCGCCGTCGCGGGACCTGAACAGGCCCGCGTCCTCCACGCCGGCCCACACCTCGTCCGGGTCGGACAGCGAGGGCTCGAGGTGCCAGACCCGCTTGAACTCCCACGGCCGCGGCGTGCCGTCGTACCACAGGTGGGTGCCGGGCTCGGTCGCGTAGGCGAAGTCGTTCCCGACCGGCTGCCAGGTGGCGCCGCCGTCGTCGGAGCGCTGGACCAACTGCCCGAACCAGCCGGTGTTCTGCGAGGCGTAGATCCGGTCCGGGTCGGCCGGCGAGCCCTTCAGGTGGTAGATCTCCCAGCCAGCGAAGTGCGGCCCGCTGAAGTCCCACTTCGCGCGGCTCCCGTCCGAGGTCAGGACGAACGCCCCCTTGCGCGTCCCGGCCAAGATGCGTACCCGTGTCATCGCGACTCCCTTCTGTCCTAACGACGATCATCGGGCCCCGAAATCATCGCGGGTGCAATTTTCAGCTAATCTTCAGTCCGGTCGTCCACACGTTCAGCGGGTTATCCACAGCGAGCGCAGGCAGGCCGGCCAAGGTCCGCGCGCCCCGGTGTCCACAGCCCCCGCGCCGATTCCCGGCTGCCGTCCACAGCTTCGCGTCCCTTGTGCACATGGCGATCCACAAGGTCCCGGCGATACCGTGCTCTCTCCTGGGTAGTGGGGCCCAGGAGTGGGGTGGGCACGGCGGCGGCGAGGCGATCACTATGGGCATCACCGGCGACACTTCGATAGCTGCCGACGTCATGCATCGTCGCAGGGTCGTCGTGGACGTCATCTTGGTGCTGGCGAGGAACGGGCGCATCCTGCTGCGCGAGCGGGCCAACACCGGGTACGGCGACGGCGCGTACGAGCCACCGTCCGGCCAGCTCGCCGACCGGGAGACGATCGTCGAGACGGCCATCCGGGTGGCCAGCGAAGCCGGCATCGTGATCAGCGCCGACAACGTGTCGCTGGCTCACGTCATGCACGACGTGTCCGGCAGCGGCCGCATCGCGTTCTTCCTGTCCGTCTCCGGCTGGAGCGGCCAGCCGGCCTTGGCCGACGTGCGCTGGTTCCCGGTGGGTGACCTGCCGACGAACATGCTCGACTGGGCCCGGGTCGCGCTGCGGAACTACGCCGACGGCATGCGCTTTTCTACCTACCCGGCGTTCGCCCCGACCGTGGTGGTCGGGTCTAACGGGTTCCACGTGGTTCACCCGGGTGGCGAATCATCCGGGGGCAACGAGTTCAATAGTGTTAACGGGCAATCTGGTGGGGCACATGGGACTAATGGGTTTTCTAGGACTAACGGGTTCGCATCGCGGGGAGTCTCACCGGCGCGGCGGGAGGAAGTCGTCAGCGGACGCCGGCTGGGATGATGACGTGCCGGCGGCGACCTGGTCGCCGCGCGCCGTAGCTGACGAAGGCGACGCCGACCGGCGGCGGCCCGGGCGCCACGCCCGGCGCAGCCCCGGCCTGCACGCCCGCGCCAGCTTAGTCACCGCCCGAGGCGGCCCGGCCGGCCTGGAACGCCAGGCAGAGCCGGGCCGAGCTAGGCTGACGTGCGATGGCCGAGATCCTGAACGCGCACGGGTCGAAGAACGACATCTTCCTCCTGGCCCGAACGCCGCATGACTTCGCGTCCGACGCGGACCTGCGCGCGTTCGTCCGTCGGCTGTGCGACCGGCGGGGCCCGTTCGGCGGCGACGGCATCTACCTCTACGACCCGAGCCTGCCGGTCCCGCAGGCCTGGTTCTTCAATCCCGACGGCTCGGCCGCCGAGTTCTGCGGCAACGGGATGCGCTGCCTAGGCCGGGTCATCCTCGACCTGCGCGGCGAGGATACCGTCACGATCCGCAGCGGTCCGCGCGAGTACACGATCCGGCGCGGCCCGACGACGCCAGGGGGTGTGCGGCAGGTGCGGCTCGAGCAGCCGCCCGTCGACTTCGACCCGCCTGACCCGGTGGTAGCGGGCCTGAGCCCGGCGGTCGAGGTCGCCCTGCCCGAGCTTGACCCGGCCCTGGCGTTCACCGCGGTCGCCATCCCGAACCCGCACCTCATCGCCCTAGTCGACAAGTACGTCGAATCCGACCTGATCGCGATGGGGGAAAAGGTTGCGGCGCGGCCCGACCGGTTCCCCGCGGGGGCCAACCTGTCGGTCATGCTCCCCATGACCCCCGAAGAGGTCTTCGTCAGGACCTTCGAGCGCGGCGCGGGGCTGACCGCCTCCTGCGGCTCGGGCATGGCCGCGGCCCGCGCGGTCTACTCGCGCCTGCGCCGCGCCGACCCCGAACGCGAGGTCGTCGTCCGCAACGCGGGCGGGATGGCCACGGCCTCGCTGCGGACCAGCGACGGGCTATGGTTCCCCGTCCTGCAGGGCAACGCCACCTTCGTCTACCGCGCCGACGTCGACCCGGCCCAACCTGCCCGTGAGCCCGCCGAGCGCGAGCCCTTCCCCGATGAGATCGCCGCGTACGCCGCCGCGGAGGCGCAGAACGCCGAACGCCTCCGCGCGGCCGGAATCGAAACCGCCGCGCTCTAAGTACCGGGCGGCCCGGGCCGGGTGGGACGGAACAGGCTCCCGTGCTGCGCCTGGCCCTCCCGGTCATTGCCGTCCACCGGCCAGGCCTGGCCGGCCGCCCGCCGGTACGGCTGGTGTTGCGGGCCCCGGGCCATCCTGGCCATGAGCTCGGCCTCCTCGACCATCTCGGCCGCGGTCGGCGCGAGGGAGAGCACGGTCGAGAAGACAAACGCCGCGCAGGACAGGCCCAGGATGAGGGGGAGCAGGATCCCCTCGGCGCTGGCGGCCCACGCGTCGCTCACCGCCAGGCCCGGGGCGGCGTGCACGCTCAGCGCGGCCATGCCCGTGTAGTGCATGCTGCTGACCGCCACGCCCATGATCAGCGAGGCGACGATGGCGGACCACAGGCTGTCCAGCCGCAGCGCCGCCCACAGCGCCGCGGTCCCCGCGATCACCGCGATCACCACGGAGGCCGCGACCAGCACCGGGTTGTAGTCCAGCGAATCGGGCACCCGGATCGCGGCCATGCCGATGTAGTGCATGCTGGCCACGCCGACTCCGATGATCGCCCCGCCGGCCAGCAGCGGCGGCCAGGCCCCGGCACGGCTGAACCCGACGATGAAGATCCCGATCCCCACCACGAGCACGGCGATCAGCATGGACAAGATCGTGATCGGCACGTTGTAGCGGATCTGCTGGCCGGGGATGGTGAACCCGAGCATGGCGATGAAGTGCATCGTCCAGATCCCCGTGGCCCCGATGGCCAAAGACGCCAGGGCCAGCCAGCGCGCCCGCCCCGCCCCTGCGCATGCGCGGGCCCGGGTGGTGCACCGGAGCCCGGCGAAGCAGCCCACGCACGACACGAGGTAAGCCAGGGCCGGATTCAGCGCACCATAAGTGAAGTTGTGAAAGTGGATCACGTTAGAACCCGCTCCAGAAGGACATATGGCCGAACCCGCCAGGCCGCGGAGTCAATTATGGTACTGCTCTGTTAGCGAGCGCAGGTATGTATCCCCAATTGTGACGGCCGGTAAGTTAACCGGGCGGTGGCGGCCTTGCGCCCGAAGCCAAAAGGACCGGAATCGGGGGTCGGATGCAGGAGGTGGCCGCGGTGCCGCGGGCCGGTGACGCCTCCGCCGCGCGGACCATCGAGCTGTCGATCCGCGGGATGACGTGCGCTGCGTGCGCGGCGCGGGTCGAGAGAAAGCTCGCCGCGATCGGCGAACAGGTCATCGCCTCGGTCAACTTCGCGACGGAGCGAGCAACGATCACGACGCCGCAGGAAGTCTCGGCGCAGACGCTAGTCGCGGCGGTCGAGGCCGCCGGGTACACGGCGCAGGTCGTCATTCCCGCCGGATCCGGAGCCGCGGGGGCGGCGGGCACTGCCGACGACGACGGCGACGACGACCAGGCCACCAGGTACCTGCGCCGGCGGCTGCTGCTCGCGCTCATCTTCTTCGTCCCGCTCAGCGACGCCTCGATCACGCTGTCGCTGTATCCCGCCTACCGCTTCCCCGGCTGGCAGTGGGTCCTGGTGGCCCTGGCGGCGCCGGTGGCGCTGTGGGCCGCGTGGCCGTTCCACCGTGCGGCCATCCAGAACGCCAGGCACGGCGCGTGCTCGATGGACACGCTGGTGTCCCTCGGGGTCGCCGCCGCCTGCGGGTGGTCGGTCTACGCGATGTTCCACCTGGACCCCACGTCCGGGGTGAGCGTGCTCGCCGAACTGGCGCACGCCTCGGGCGGCGGGATCTACCTCGAGGTCGCCGCGGCGGTCACCACGTTCCTGCTCGCCGGGCGGTTCTACGAGGCCCGCGCCCGCAGTTCGGCGGGGAAGGCCATGCGCGAGCTGGGGGCGCTGGCCGCCAGGGACGTCTGCGTGCTCGGCGCCGACGGCACCGAGCGGCGGGTCCCCGTGGACGTGCTCGAGCGCGGAGACGTGTTCGTGGTCCGGCCGGGGGAGAAGATCGCCGCGGACGGAGAGGTCGTATCTGGCGCGTCGGCCGTGGACCGGAGCATGATGACCGGCGAGCCCGTCCCGGCCGAGGCCACCGCGGGCGACGCGGTCGTCGCGGGCACCATCGCCACCTCCGGGCGGCTGGTGGTCAGGGCCACCCACGTCGGGGAGGCCACCCAGCTGGCCCAGCTGATCGCCCTGGTCGGCCGGGCGCAGGCGGGCAAGGCCGCCATCGCCAGGCTCGCGGACCGCGTGGCGGGCGTGTTCGTCCCGCTGGTGCTCGCCGCGGCGGCGCTGACGCTGGCCGGCTGGCTGCTGGCGGGCGCCGCGCCCGAGCGGGCGTTCAGCGCGGGGCTCGCCGTGCTGATCATCGCGTGCCCGTGCGCGCTGGGCCTGGCGACCCCCGCCGCCCTGGTCGCGGCCTGCGGCCGCGGCGCGCAGCTCGGCATCTTCGTCAAGGGACACCAGGCGCTGGAGTCCTCCGGGGTGATCGACACCGTAGTGTTCGACAAGACCGGGACCGTCACCACCGGCCAGATGGCGGTGACCACGGTGATGACGGCCCCGCAGACCGGGCGCAGCGAGCTGTTCCGCTACGCCGGCGCCGTGGAGCACGCGTCCGAGCACCCGATCGCCGCCGCGATCAGCGCGGCGGCCCGAGCCGAGGTGGAGGGGCCGCTCCCGGCCGCGGAAGACTTCCAGGCCCTGCCCGGCCTCGGCGCGCGCGGGATCGTGGCAGGCCGCGAGGTCATCGTCGGACGCGAGCGGCTGCTGCGTGACCAAAGTATCCACATCCCCGACGGCCTGTCGGCCCAGTGCGCCCGGTGGCACGCACAAGGCTGCACCGCAGTCCTGGTCGCCTGGGACGGCCAGGTCCGTGGCGCGCTCGCCGTGGCTGACACGGTCAAGGCGTCGGCCCCGGCGGCCGTGGCCGGGGTCCGCCGCCTCGGGTTGCACCCCGTCCTGCTCACCGGCGACCACGAGGCGACCGCGCGGGCCGTCGCCGCGGCCGTGGGCATCGACGACGTGATCGCCGGAATCCTGCCCGCCGAGAAGGCTGGTGTCATCAGGAACCTGCAGGCGCACGGGCACCAGGTGGCCATGGTGGGCGACGGGGCCAACGACGCCCCGGCGCTGGCCGCCGCCGACCTGGGCCTGGCCATCGGCTCCGGGACCGACGTGGCGCTGGCCGCCGCCGACCTGATCCTGCTCAGGGACGACCTGACGATCGTGCCCGAGGCCATCGCGCTCGCCCGGTCTGCCCTGCGCACGATCAGGTGCAACCTGGCCTGGGCGTTCGGCTATAACGCGGCGGCCGTACCGCTGGCCGCCCTGGGCTTCCTCAACCCGCTCATCGCGGCCGCCGCGATGACGATGTCCTCGGCGCTGGTGGTCGCGAACAGCCTGAGGCTGCGCCGCTTCCGCTACCGCTACCGCGGCAGCGGGCCGCCCAAAAGAGCAACGATCAGGCCCACCGCGGCGGCGCTGAGCAAGGTCAGCACCACCCCGCGCCGCAAGACCAAAAGCAGCACCGCGGCCCCGCCGAGCACCGCGAACTGCCAGGGCACCGACAGCGCGCGGGCCAGCAGGACCGACGCGCCGAGGATCGCGCCGATCGCGGCGGGCCCCGCGCCGTCCAGGAACGACTGCGCGTAGCGGTTGTCCCGCAGCTTGCTGAAGTACCGCCCGCCGCCGAGCACGAACGCGAACGAGGGCGAGAACGCGACCGCCGCGGCCAGCAGCCCGCCGGGCAGCCCCGCCGCCGCGTACCCCACCGCGGCGACCGTCTGCACGACGGGACCCGGGGTGATCTGGCCCAGCGCGACCGCGTTCAGAAATTGGCTGTTGGTCATCCAGTGGTGACCCACCGCGTCGGCCTGCATGAGCGGGATGATCACGAACCCGCCGCCGAACGACAGCGCCCCCACCTTGAACGCCACCCACGCGACCGAGGCCAGGATCCCGCCGCCGAGCGCGGCCGGGAACAGCGGCGCGATCCCGGCTGCGGCGCTCGGCCAGCGCCGCGCCCGCAGCGCGAGCTCGAACCCGCCGCAGCCGAGCAGGACCAGGACCAGCCAGGGCCCGATCGTCGCCGCCGCCGCCCCGCCGGCCAGCAGGTACGCCACCCAGCGCAGGCGCGAGGCCCGGACCGGCTCCCGCGCGGACGCGCGCTTCCAGCTCGGCACGAGCAGCGACCACCCCGCCTGCACCGCCACCGCCGCCACGGCGGCGCCCGCCCCCGCGCCCGCGCCGCGGACCCACAGCGGCGGCGCGCCGGCCAGGAACAGCGCCGCGAGGACCAGGATGAGGATCAGCCCGGGCACGATGAAGGCGAGCCCGCCCACCACGGCGCCGAGCCTGCCGCGCACCCGCCACGCGCAGAAGATCGCGAGCTCGGTCGACGCCGGCCCGGGCAGCAGGTTGCAGGCGGCGATGGCGTCCTCGAACTCGGCCGCGTCGAGCCACCCCCGCTGGTCCACGCACAGCTTGCGCAGCAGCGCGATGTGGGCCGGCGGCCCCCCGAACCCGGTGACCCCGATCCGCCCCCATTCCCGCAGGACCGTGCCCAGGCCGGCCGTGTGCTCCACGGCCTCATTCAACTACACGCCTTTTTTCCCGAACGAGCGGTGGTGCCCGCCCCGGTCCGCCTCTTCGCTCCCGAGACGAACCGTCAGCACCCCGGGGCGCACGGACACGGTCAGCGAGCGCCCGGGCGCGATGACCTCCCCGTCGACCTGCCTCGGCAGGTCCATCGCGGCGCTGATCTCCACGCGCCGCGCCCGGAACCGCTCCAAGTGACGGTCCGCCCGCCGGCTGCGCGTCAGCACCAGCCCCGCCACGCGCGGCCAGCCGAGGACCCCGGTGGGCGCGAGGATCCCCACGTCCAGCCACCCGTCGTCGCACCTGGCCTCCGGCAGCAGCCAGAACCCCCCCGGCAGCAGCCCCGCGTTCCCGACCACCACGCACCGCGCCCGCCGGACCAGCGGCTCCCCGCCGTCCAGGCGCACCGTGAACTCCCGCGGCGGCAGCGACAGGTGCAACACCCCGGACACCGCGTACGCGACCCACCCGAGCCTGCGCTTGCCCTCCGCGTGAGCCGCCGCCACCACCGCCGCGTCCAGCCCGATCCCGGCCATGGCTGCGAACAGGATCCGTGAGGCGCTGACCTCATCCGCCGAGCTGCCCGCGGCTGCCCGGCCGTCGTCAGCATCGCCCAGCTCCGCGCTGGCCAGGTCGATCCGGTGGTCTCGCCCGCGGAACCCCACGTCGATCGCCGGGCCGGTCCGGGCCGGGATGCCCAGCGCCCGGGCGGTCAGGTTGGCCGTCCCGAGCGGCACGATGGCCAGCGGCACCCCGGTGCCGGCCAGGGCCTGCGCGCAGGCCCGCACGGTACCGTCGCCCCCCGCCGCGAACACCAGCCCCGCGCCGTCGGCGACCGCCTGGCGGGTTAGCCCCAGCCCGCTCTCGCCCGGGCCGGTCTCGGCGAGCACCGGCTTCCACCCATGGGCTTGCGCCGCGGCGCAGCACCGCCGACCGAACCCGCGCGGATCGCGCACCAGCGTCCGATTGACCACGAACACCACGGACCGCATGGTCCATTGTGCGCACCGCCGGCACCGGACCCCTGGACGACATCCGCTCAGCGACTGGGCGGAGTCTGCTGATGTAGCTCAGATCTGCGCCCGGTGCGGGGCCAGGACACCGACCCCCGCCGCTCGAGCCCGATCCCCGCCGACTCCGGTTAGCACCCCCTTCCCGCCGGAGATTCTGCGGTGGTACGCGGCTTGCGCGGGAAGGATTGATGGCAATTTGTGACGTTATTGCCGAAAGATTGATGCAATGCGGAACTTAGGCTTCGGCTAACTCACCGGTAATAGACCGGTCGGCCCAGTGCGGGCCGACACGGAGGTGCCGGGGGATACGGGTCGCGTACGGCGGATATCGCGACCCGAAGACCCCGGCCACGGTGACGGAGCGGATCGCCGGCGAACTTCGACAGAAGGGCGATTCGCTCATGAAATTCCGGTACAAGACTGCCGGGGTAGCCGTTGCGGTCGCGAGCCTGACCGGGCTTGCCGCCTGCAGCAGCAGTAGTAACCACAGTTCGACCACGACCACCACCCCCGGGTCGGTCACGGTCCCGGGCGGGATCGGCGCGGTGCCGCTCGCGGCCGCCAACGGCCCGAAGCACGCAGGCACGATCACCTGGTCGATATTGCCCAACTCCGCCCCGAACTGGATCTTCCCGGTCGTGCCGGGCGCGTCCAACTCGGTCTACAACAACTTCACGTTCGAGTGGGAGATGTGGCGGCCGCTGATCTGGACGGTGTACGGCACCGCTCCCGTGGTCTACCCGCCGATGAGCATCGCCGACACCCCGGTGTACGCCAACGGCGACCAGACCGTCACGATCTCGCTGAAGAGCAGCTACAAGTGGTCCAACGGCCAGCCCATCACGGCCAACGACATCTTGTTCTTCGTCGACCTGGTCAAGGCCGCGATCAAGGAGTCCCCGGCGGACTGGGAGGGCTACGTGCCCGGCCACTTCCCGGACAACATCACGAGCATGTCGGAGCCGAACTCGAGCACGCTGGTGATGAACTTCAGGTCCCCGGTCAACCCGACGTGGTTCACCGATGACTACCTCGGCCAGGGTCCGATCATCCCGCTGCCGAGCGCCGTCTGGGCTACGGAGTCGACCGGCGGCGCGATCGTCCCGCCGTCCGGCTGGACCCCCGCCACCATGGCGAAGATCTTCAACTACCTGACCGCGCAGTCCAAGTCGCTGAGCACGTACGCGACCAACCCGCTGTGGCAGGTGGTGGACGGGCCGTACAAGCTGTCCGCCTACGACGCGACCACCGGCGGGTTCACCATGGTGCCGAACCCGACCTACGGCGGCCCGCACGTGACCCCGATGTCGAACTTCCAGGGCGTCCCGTTCACCTCGGACGTCGCGATGTTCAACGCCATCAGCGCGGGCGCCATCGACGTCGGAAACGTACCCTACGACGACGTCCCGCAATTGCCGAGGGTCGTGAGGCTCGGCTACAGCTACTTCGGCGAGCCGGAGTACGGCCTGACCTACGCGGCGTACAACTACAAGGACACGACCGGCGACTTCAACAACATCATCGCCCAGCTCTACATGCGCCAGGCGCTCGCGCACCTGGAGGATGAGCAGGGCTGGATCACCGCGTTCATGCACGGCGCGGGCGCGCCTGCCTACGGGCCGATCCCGGCTGACCCGCAGAGCCCGTTCCTGCCGGCCGACGCCGCCACCGACCCGTACCCGTTCAGCATCTCCACCGCGGTCAGCCTTCTCAAGGCCCACGGCTGGACCGTCAACCCCGGCGGCACGGACGTATGCTCGAGCCCAGGCACCGGCCCGAGCAACTGCGGCGCGGGCATCCCGGCCGGCACCAAGCTGGCGTTCAACTACATCTTCAGCTCCTCCCCGAACCTGATCGGCGAGCAGGCCACGGACTTCGCGTCCAAGGCGAAGCAGGCCGGCATCACCATCACGCTATCCAGCAGCAACTTCAACTACATGATCGCCAACTACCTGGACCCGTCCGCGCCGGCGAACGAGAACAAGTGGGCCATGGAGGACTTCGGCGGCTCGACCGACGTGCCGTACGCGACCACGTTCGGGCTGTTCAACACCGGCGGGCCCGCGCAGGTCGGCGACTACAGCAACCCGACGGCCGACTCCCTGATCAACGCCTCGATCGCGGGCGGCGACCCGGCGGCGGTCAAGAACGAGGCGTCGTTCCTGACGGCGAACCAGCCGGTGCAGTTCCAGCCCAACCCGGACATCATCTGGGCCTGGAAGAACACGCTCTCGGCGCAGAACCCGCAGGCCTGGGAGAACCTGACCCAGTACTACGCGACGCCCGAGTTCATGTACTTCAACTAGCGACAGAACAATGGCGTCCCGGCACTTGGTGCCGGGACGCCATTGTCTAGTGTTCCGACAGGTGCCAGTGGTAGGGCTCGATCATCCGGTTGGCCGAGTCCGGGCCCCACGATCCGACGGCGTACGGCTCGACCGGCGGCGGCTTCTGCAGCAACGGCTCGGAGATCTCCCACAGCCGCTCGATCCCGGCGGAACTGGTGAACAGCGACTGGTCGCCGATCATGGCCTGCAGGATCAGGTGCTCGTAGCCCTCGAGCGCATTCGCCTGGGCGAACGAGTCCTCGTACCTGAACGTCATCGTGGCGTGGCCCAGGCTCAGTTCCGGGCCGGGGACCTTGGCCAGGAACTCGGTGGTGATCGAGC
>Ga0187808_10000584_pt1 | contig 11707 bp, 9 predicted proteins | sample NC_wetland_sal_i_5_FD_132427 | JGI IMG/M metagenome (GOLD analysis project Ga0187808, IMG submission 132427) | Wetland sediment microbial communities from Neuse River Estuary, North Carolina, USA - ASW_3 | ecosystem: Environmental > Aquatic > Freshwater > Wetlands > Sediment | place: USA: North...
GATATCAAGATTCCATTCAAAGTTGCCCATGCGCTGCTTTCCGGCAACAAAGACGAGCTCAATGTGCTGGCGGCACTTCGAGCCCTCGATGAGTACCAGAGTCTCGACCTGGTCACCGTGAAGGACGACAGCGACAACGTCCACATTTGGGTTGACTCGAACAATACTGTGGACTGAACTTGGACGACTTCTCCGCGTCCTCCGTGCCACGAAAGACTTAACCCAGAGACCACGGAGGATCTCAGTGGCCTCTGTGTTCATTCTTTTTCAACCACAGAGAACACCGAGAAGGAAATGACTTTGCGAAACAACGGCGGCGCACGGATCAGCGCTGCTGGTTCCGAGAAAGGTGGCAGGTATGACCACAGGCATGACGGTTCTCGCAGGGGCTCTCGGGGTTTTCGCGTTAGGCACGGTAGTTGTCTGCAACGAGGGGGCGGTAAGGGTGGACGTACAGGAAAAGGCTCGCGACGGCCACCACATCCACTTGATCGTTCCGGCCGCTGCGGGGCCTGTGGCTGCCTGGCTGATCCCCAGGAACAGACTCGGGGACGCTCGATACCAGATTAGACCCTGGCTCCCAACCATCAAGGCGGCAAGCGAGGAACTGGCTCGCTGTCCCGATGGCCCGCTGGTCGAGGTGGATAGCCATCGCGAACACGTTAGGATTTACAAGCAGGGTGGATCGCTCTTTATCTACGTGGACTCCGAAGACGAAACGGTTCACCTGTCATTCCCACTCGAAGCGGCCGCCGATACAGTGAGCCAATTGGCAAGATGATATAATGCGCCGATGCGCCTACTACAATTGGGAACCCTCCTGCTGAGCGCCGCAGCTTTGCTGGTCTCGCAGCCTACGGCCTTCGCCCAGATCGATGCCGCGACCCAGCAGTTATCCCGCGATATTTTCAAACAACTAATCGAAATCAACACCACCGATTCCGTAGGCAGCACCACCGTGGCGGCTGAAGCCATGGCGCAGCGGCTGCGCGATGCCGGCTTCTCCGCCGACGATGTCCTGATATTGGGCCCCAATCCCCGCAAAGGCAACCTGGTGGCTCGCCTTCACGGCTCGGGCGCGCACAAGCCGGTGCTCCTGATCGGCCATCTGGATGTCGTCGAGGCGCGCCGCTCCGATTGGACCACAGATCCTTTTGAGTTCGTAGAGAAGGACGGCTACTACTACGGCCGTGGCACCCAGGATATGAAGTCTGGCGACGCCATCCTGGTCACCAATTTCATTCGGCTGAAGCGCGAAGGGTTCCAGCCCGACCGCGACATCATCCTGGCGCTTACGGCCGACGAGGAAGGCGGCCTCTCGAACGGCGTCGATTGGCTGATCAAAAATCACCGTAAGCTGATTGACGCTGAGTTTGTGCTCAACTCCGATGGCGGCGGCGTGGACACCAATAACGGGAAACCCCTCATCGTCTCCATGGACGCCAGCGAGAAGCTTTACGCCGACTTCCGGCTCACCGTGACCAACCCGGGCGGGCACAGCTCCCTGCCGACACCTGACAACGCCATCTACCACCTTTCCGACGCGTTGGGCCGCCTGGAACGCTTCCAGTTCCCCGTTGAGCTGAATGAAATCACGCGGGCCTATTTCGAGCGCATGGCTACAGTCGAATCAGGCCAGAAAGCCGCGGACATGAGGGCCATTCTGAATCAGCCGCCGGATGCCGGCGCGCTCGCCCGCCTCTCCGCGGACCCCCTCCAGAACGCCACCCTGCGCACCACGTGCGTCGCTACGCGCCTGGACGCGGGGCATGCCAACAATGCCCTGCCCCAGACCGCTCACGCGATTGTGAACTGCCGCATTCTGCCCGGGCACGCGCGGGAGGAGGTTCGGCAAACGCTCATCCGGGTGTTTGCTGATCCCAAAGTTGAGGTGGCCTATGTCGACCAGAGCGGGCGGGTCCTCGATAGCGCCCCCAACGCTCAGGCCCTTCCGCCCGTAAAACTGCGGCCTGAGGTGATGGATACGCTCGACAAGATCGCGGGAGAGATATGGCCTGGGACACCGGTGGTCCCCACCATGTCCACCGGCGCCTCAGATGGGGTCTACACCAACGCCGCCGGCATGCCTACCTACGGTGTTTCCGGCGTCGCCATCGACTTGGACGACGTGCGAGCCCACGGCCGCGACGAGCGCCTGCGTGTGCAATCCTTCTTCCAGGGTGTCGACTTCTATTACCGCTATCTGAAAACTCTCACTTCCGGCCAGTAGCGCAGACTCGCGGTTTTTGGCTCTGCGGCTTTGAAAACTGGAGCGCGGGCATCTTGCCCTCTTTCGCGGGGCTATTTCGCAGCCGAATGGCAAGGCGGGCAGGATGCCCGTGCTCCATTGCTGCGCCGTGCCACTTTTCAATGGTTTCTGGGTGCCGGAGGCGGGGTGGGCGACTGCTTTGAAAATCCACGGGTTGGGTAGCGCGGACCCTCGTTGTTGGGGTCCGCGGCTTGTCTATGGTCCCACGGAAAAACCGCGGACCCCAACAACGGGGGTCCGCGCTACCAGACCTTGCTCAAAGCTATGATGGCCCAATGACGGGATTAGTGAGGGTGCCAATGCTCTCCACTGTAACGCTGACGGTGTCACCCGGCTGGAGGTAAATCGACGGCTTACGGTGATGGCCCACGCCTCCCGGCGTGCCCGTGGAGAGGAGGTCGCCCGGTTCCCAAGTGAGTGATTGGGAGAGATAACTAACCAAAAATGGAATCTTGAAGATGAGATCATTGGTATTCGAATCTTGCATCGTCCGCCCGTTGAGGGTGAGCGAGATGCGCAGGCAGTGAGGGTCTGGAATCTCGTCCGTGGTGACGATGCAAGGGCCGATGGGCGCGAAGGTGTCGCAACTCTTCCCCCGGAACCATTGCCGGTCGCCGATTTGAAGATCGCGCGCGCTGACATCGTTAAGGATGGTATACCCGGCGATGTGCTCGAAGACTTTGTCTTGCGGTATGTGCTTCCCCCGCTTTCCTATGACCACAGCGAATTCCGCCTCATAGTCCACTTGGGTCGAGTTGGGCGGAAGGACAATGGCATCGCCAGGACCGCAGATAGTGTTACCGGACTTGAGGAAAAAGATTGGCCGCGCCGGCGTTTGGATGCCCTGCTCGGCTCGGTGGGATTCATAGTTGAGTCCCACACAAACAATCTTCCCAGGCCGCAGCAGGGGAGCGCGCAGCCGCACTTGCTCGACAGGCGCGAACAAACTTTGAGGAAGGCGCGGGGGTTCTTGATTGGCAGTCAGGGCATCGAGGATCTCCGCCAGCGCCCGGCGCCACGTTTCCCCGCGCTCGAGCAAATCAGTCATCTGCTGAGGGGCGGCTCCACCGGCCAGCACCGTCTTGATGGCCTCTTGCAGCTCAGGGCGCTGCGCGAGGCCCAGCGAATTGTTTCGCAGCGAGCCGATAACGAGCCCAATATCAACTATCAAATTGTCCTTCAAAACGCCCACACGGTCTTCGTTGCCAGTCACAAAGGTCACTAGTTTCATTTCAGATTGAGTCTCCTCTTTCCATTTACATACGAACGCGCGCAGCGGGATAAAGGGACGGCTTGCCGTCTCCATGGTGTCTGGGATTTTCAACTTGCCGCGCTATTAACCCCTCACCCGTCCCGCTCCGGCGGATGAAGGCGCCGGAGCGGGACACCCTCTCCCCATGGGAGGGCTCTCCATTCATTTCTAACGGAGGCGTCCTTCTGCCTTTCGCCTTTTGACTTCTGCCTTTTGACTTTTGCCTTTTGCCTCTTGGCTACTGCCCGCTGTCCATGCCTAGTGCTTACTGCCGACTGCCTACTGCCTAGTGCTCTCTGCCAGCACTCGCGCCGTCTCGCGCGCCACCACGATCTCCTCATTGGTGTAGACAACCACCACTGCCACCTCGGAATCACGGCTCGAAATGATGCGGTCGGCCCGCGCAGGCTGGCGGTTAGCCTCGTCATCAAGATGAATTCCGAGGAATTCCATGTCCCGGCAAACTTCCTGTCGAACCCGCCAGGAGTTTTCGCCGATGCCGCCGGCAAAGGCCACGGCGTTCAGTCCTCCCATGGCGGCCGCGAAAGCTCCAATGTATTTCTTGATCTCATATACCAATACATCCACAGCCAATGCGCTCCGCCTGTGGCCTTTTGATGCCGCTTCCTCGAGATCACGAAGGTCGCCGCTGAGCCCCGAGATGCCTAGCAAGCCTCCTCTCTTGCATAGGACTTCACCGGCTTGGGCGGGGGTCAGTTTCTCCTTCTCCATAACGTGGAGAATTATGAAGGGGTCGAGGTCGCCGCAACGCGTGGCGTGTCCGATTCCGGACTGGGCTGAAAAGCCAAAACTCGTGTCCACGGATTTCCCCTCCCGCACGGCACAAATCGAGGAACTCCCGCCCAGGTGGCACGAGACAAGGCGCAGTTCGGATGCGGGCCGCCCAAGGAGTTCCGGGACACGTCGCGCCACATAGCGGTGAGAGGAGCCGTGAAAGCCATAGCGGCGTACTCCATGTTTTTCCAGCCACTCGTAAGGGACGCCGTAGGTGTAAGCCCTCTCCGGCATGCCAGCGTGGAAGCCCGTTTCAAAAACCGCCACCATTGGAACTCCTGATAACACCTCCCGAAAGATATGCATGGCCTGAATGTAAACCGGGTTGTGGACAGGCGCGACCGGGACGAACTCCTGCATCGCGGCCAGCAAAGCATCATCGATCAGGAAACTTCCGCAGTAGCGCGGGCCGCCATGGACGGCTTTGAAACCCACGGCTGAAATCGCGTCTTTCTCTTTCGTCGCCGTGCCGAGGTGAGTGAGCTTTTCAATCAGGATTTTGACCGCAGACCGATGGTCCGGGACTTGCCTCAGCTCTTTCACTTCCCTCTCACTATTCGCCTCCCACGTAGTGATCGGCGACTCGGCGCTTCCGATGCGCTCAATCTTTCCTCGCGCCACAACTTTCTCGCCATCGGTTTCAATGAGTTGATATTTCAGCGACGTGGAGCCGAGGTTTGGTACCAGAATCCGCAAGGCAGGTCTCCTTTTTGGAGTGCGGCAGCTTGCTGCCGCTTTGTTTCAGGCCAGCTTGCTGGCCGTCCTGGAAGGCGCAATCCAAACACGAAGATCGCGAGCAAGCTCGCGAGGAAAAAGCGGCAGCAAGCTGCCGCACTCCAAAGCTACGCCCGGCGCTGATGATTCATCAGGAGGAGCGCCAAAGAAATGGAATGAATCTTGGTCTCGGGCGGTTCCGCACGCGAAAGCACTACAAGGGGCACCCGCGCCCCAACGATGATGCCGCCGGACTGGCCTCCGGCAAAATACGTAATGGCCCGATACAGGATATTGGCCGCCTCGATATCCGGAGCAATGAACACATCCGTAGCCTCGACGACAGGGCTGGCAACGGATTTGCGCTCTGCGGCAAAGCGGCTGAGGGGAACATCAAGGGCCAACGGGCCTTCCAGGTAGGCGCCCGAGATCTGCCGCCTCCGGTTCATTTGCACCAGCGCCGCCGCGTCGACGGTCGCCGGCATGGCGGGATTCACGAATTCCAGCGCCGCCAGCAAAACTACCTTGGGCTCTGTGATTCCCAACGCGTGCGCCACCTCGATGGCGTTGCGGCAGATTTCCGCCTTTTGCTCCAGCGTTGGGGCGATGTTGATGGCCCCGTCGGACATGACCATCAGTCGAGGGATTTGAGGCGTTTGGAAAACCACGACCTGGCTCAATTGTCTTCCCGTGCGTAAGCCCCGATCCTTGTCCAAAACCCCTCTTATCAAGTTGGCCGTCGTCACCTTGCCTTTCATGAGCAGATCGGCCCGCCCTTCCTTTACCAAGTCAATCGCTTGCCGGATCGAGGCCTCTTCGCCGGAAGTCGGAATCAGCGACTCGGCGCGCAAGGTATAGCCGACCTTGCGAGCAGCCTCCTCGATCTTGGCGGGCTGACCAACCAGGATCGGCCGCGCCAATCCCAGCGGCTCCGCGCGCCCCAGACTTTCCAGCACGTCAGGATCGTGCGCCTCGACCACTGCGATTTTCGTCGGACCGAGCTGCAGCGCCCGCGCAATCAATTCCTCCACGCTGCTGATCATTGGTGTGTCCCCACACGCAGGATTTCTAGCTCGCGGCTGCGGCCCGATTTTGCACTTGGCCGACAATGGCCTCGAATTCGTCCTGGGTAAGCAGATCCTTCTTCTCGAATGACTTCTCCTTCACCAGGCGCACCATTTCCATCATTTCTTCCTCGCTGGCTTTCACTTTCAGCTTCTCGCACCATTCCTCAATCGAGGGCAGGCCGCTGTTCTTCCCCAGCACGACGGACACCGGCGTTTGCCCCACAAGCTCGGGCGCGAACGGGACATATTCCAGCGGGCTCTTCTCCCGCGCTTTCCGGAGCCAGCCGGCCACGATCCCTGACTCCACCTTGTAAAGCATCTCGCCCACAATGGGGCGGTTTCCGGGAATCTTGACTTTCGCCAACTCCAGTACATACCGCGAAACCTCGCACATCTTCTCGGTGCGTATGCCCAGCTTCACTCCATATTGGCAGAGCAAAGAGAGGACTACATCTTCCATGGGAACGTTGCCGGCCCGCTCGCCCAGGCCAGTCACCGTCGTGTGCGCCACCGACGCTCCTGCCGCGAGGGCATAGATCGTGTTGGCCACACCCAGCCCGAAGTCCTGATGACAGTGAATCTCCACCGGCTTCTTGAGCCGCTTGATCGCTTTTTTGACTACCGTGTAAATCGCCTGTGGTGTGCACCCGCCCAAACTGTCGGCGAGCGTGAAGGCATCCATGTGGCCGTCCTCAGCCACATGCTGGACCAGGTCCAGTAACTTCTCTACGTCGGCGCGTGTCGAGTCGATGGTGAAAAAGACGGTATAAAGGCCAGCCTCTTTCGCAGCCAGCGTGGCCTCAATGGAGGATTTCACCGCCCGCTCCAAAGGCCATCCATAAGCATTCTTGATGATATGCTCACTGGAAGGGATTTCGACAATCACACCTTTGCATCCACAAGCTTTGGCCGCCGCCACGTCGCTGACCATGCAACGGGCGAAGGTAAAAACCTCCGCCTTCAGGCCGAGGCTGGCAATATCGCACACCGCGCCCTGATCCTGCGGCGAAACCGCGGGCATTCCAGCTTCGATGCGATGAACACCCATCGCGTCCAGCCGCTTGGCGATTTCCACCTTCTCCTCACGACGGAAAACTACGCCCGTCTGCTGTTCCCCATCGCGCAAGGTCACGTCATGAATTTTGATCTTGGGCGGGAACTTGAAGCCCTTCGTGGCTTCCGGCAAATAGCACCAGGGGCTAACGAACCACTTGTTGGTTTTCCAGGGTTGCGCCATAGTACCTCCATTTGTTATTGGGAACCGTCTCCTGCCTTGCTGCACGGCCTCGCTTCGGCGGGCAATCAACTGCCGGGCTCTGCCCCGCTCAATGCGATTCACTTTCCACCGGGGACTGAACAGTTTACCGCAAGTTGCAATGTAGGGGTAGGGCTTGCCCTGCCCTACTTTGAAAACCCGAGCCAAGACCCCTCACCCTTTCACCCCTTCCCCTCTTCCCTCTCCCTGGGGACAGGGAAGAGGGGAAGGGGAGTCGGGGTGAGGGGTTATTTTCATGGTTTCTGGGTGATATCAACATGAGGAATAGTCAGCAAGCCAGCCCCTTACAAATCTGTTGCACCTCCCTGGGATTAGGCGCAAAATGGAATATGCGGTGGTGGCTGGCATAAGCGGCCCGGTTTGGCGAAGACACCAATCGCGAGGGCTGCGAATTCAAGCTGGCGGCCGAAAGCCGAAAGAATGTGGGGGCCGGGTTTCGGACCGAACGCCTTGAGTCAAGGAATTTAGGACCGCTAGAGTAACCCAAGACTTATCCTTCCTGACTTGGAGGAGAATTTTTGCAGCTCGCGCCTTATTTCTTCCCATTATTTTCTCTCCCAGACGATAAGTTTCATGACCACTGCGGGGTGTTCGCGGTTTATGGTCACCCTGAAGCGGCGAAATTAGCGTACCTGGGCCTTTACGCCCTCCAACATCGGGGGCAGGAGAGCGCCGGCATCGCTGTTTCTGACGGCGAGTCCGTGACCTGCAAGAGGGGCATGGGCCACGTAGACGAGGTCTTCCCCCCTGAGGTCATTAAAAGCTTGCCGGGACATCTGGCCATTGGGCACACGCGGTATTCGACCGCGGGAGACACGGACCTGAAAAACGCCCAACCCTTGAAGGTGAGCTGTAATAAGGGCCAAGTGGCCTTGGCGCACAACGGGAACTTGGTAAACGCCAGTTCCATTCGGCGCGACCTTGAGAATCGGGGCGACATCTTTCAAACCACCAGTGATACAGAGGTGATCCTGCATTTCTTTGCCCGCTCCCGCCAGGGAGGCATTCCAGAGGCCGTCGCGGAAGCGCTCGACAAGGTGGTAGGAGCTTATTCTCTGGTCATGCTCTTCAAGGAAAGCGTCTACGGCATCCGCGATCCACGCGGCTTCCGCCCCCTCAGCCTGGGGCAACTCGACGATGCTTACGTCCTGGCCTCGGAAAGTTGCGCCTTCGACCTGATCAATGCCAGGTTCATTCGCGACGTCGAGCCGGGCGAGATGGTCATCCTGGACCGCCGTGGGGTGACCTCCCTGCGTTTTGCCCCTCCTGTGTCGCCCTCCCAATGCATCTTCGAGCACGTTTATTTTTCCCGGCCCGATAGCTTGGTATTTGGGCGTTCGGTGCAGGCCAGCCGCGAAATGCTGGGACGCTTTCTGGCCCGCGAGCACCCGGCTGAGGCCGACCTGGTGGTGCCAGTTCCGGATTCCGGCGTTCCGGCGGCGACAGGCTATGCCGAGGAATCAGGGATCCCGCTCAAGATTGCCTTGATCCGCAACCATTATGTGGGTCGCACGTTTATTGAACCCAGCCAGGCTATTCGTGATTTTGGGGTCAAGCTGAAGCTTAATCCCGTGCGCAGTCTGCTGGAGGGGAAACGCGTAGTTTTGGTGGACGACTCGATTGTCCGCGGCACCACCAGCCGGATGATCGTGCGGATCGTAAGGGAAGCCGGGGCAAAGGAGATTCACATGCGCATCAGTTGCCCGCCCACGACCTCACCTTGCTTTTATGGCATCGACACGCCAACGAAAAAGGAATTGATTGCATCTACCCATAATGTCGAGGAAATAAGGCAATTCCTGGGGGCTGACTCCCTGGGTTACCAGTCGCTCGAGGGTCTGCGCCGGGCGGTGGGTGATACGCAAGGGCGATTCTGCCTGGCCTGCTATACGGGAAACTATCCCACTACCGTTCAAGAGCCCCTCATTGCGATTAGAAACCGGGACTGAGAGAGATGGAACCACTCGAGAAAGAAACCACGGGGGGACCTGTTTCAGAACCACCCGTTTCAGGACCGCCTGAGCCGGCGAACGAAAATCCGGCCGCCAAGTCCGGGCACCGGGAAGGCGTGTGGGAGACCGTCCGTTCCCTGCTGGTCGTCCTGCTGGGTGTGTTCTGCATTCGGACCTTTATTGCGGAAGCCACAGTGATTCCCACTGGCTCCATGGAACAGACGATCTTGATCGGCGATCATGTGTTCCTAAACAAGCTGCTCTACGGGCCGCGGCTTCCGTACACTTCCCTTCGCATTCCTCCGCTGCGGAGTGCCCACCGGCAGGATATTGTGGCTTTTCGCTATCCGCGAAATCCTTCTGTGATGTTCGTGAAGCGCGTGATCGCTGTGGGCGGGGACGTGCTCAGGATCCAGGAACGGAAGGTATTCGTGAACGGTCGAGCGCTCAAGGAACCTTACGTACAGTTCCAGTACTCCTCCACCTTGCCTTTGCGGGACAACTTTCCTCCGCCTCTCAATGTTCTGGATACCTTGCCCGCTGCCTGGGGGCTGGACCCGGCGTGGGCGCGCGAAATGCCCAATTTCATCCGCGAAGATGGCTTGCACGTGCCCCAGGGATTCCTCTTCTGCATGGGGGACAACCGTGACAACTCTTTGGACAGCAGGTTCTGGGGATTCGTTCCGGAAGATAATGTGGTGGGCGAGCCCCTCTTCGTTTATTGGTCATACGATGCTCCCAGCCGGGACTGGACGAGTGAGGAGCTAACCTCGCGGCTGCGGTTTGACGTCTCCATTCTTTGGAATTTCTTCACCAAGACGCGCTGGTCGAGGACAGGAAAAACCTTCTGATTTGTGATTGGCGATTGGCGATTGGTGATTGCAAGGTAAATCACCCGGTTGGTGATTTGCGGCCAGAGCATCGCCGGCAATTAGAAGCCAACCAACACAATTCGCCAGCGGGCTCGGATTCACAAATCACCAATCACCATTCACAAATGTGATATGCTCTAGCGCGGTGAGTTCGTTAGTTGAAGCTGGAGCACAACCGGCAATCACAAATCACCAATCGCAAATCACAAATTCCTATGCTCTATCGTGACGCAGGTGTTGACATTGACGCTGCCACCACGGCCAAAGCGTCTATCAAGCAATTGGCGCGCAAAACCTTCAATGCGCGCGTATTGAAGGAGGTTGGGGCTTTTGGAGGATTTTTCTCCATCAAGGGCCTTTCTCGCGACGCCGTCCTTATTTCAAGCATCGACGGGGTGGGGACCAAGCTTAAGATTGCCTTCGCCTTGAATCGCCATTCCACCGTGGGAGCGGATCTGGTCAACCACTGCGTCAACGACATCGCCGTCCATGGCGCCGCGCCCTTGTTTTTGCTCGACTACCTGGCCACGGGGAAAATGCATCCTAAAGTCGTTAGTGAAGTCGTGGGGGGCCTGGCCCTAGCCTGCCGCTCCGTCGGCTGCGCCCTGATCGGCGGCGAAACCGCAGAGATGCCGGGATTCTATCCGCCCAATGAATACGATTTGGCAGCCTGCATTGTGGGCTGGGTGCGCCGCCAGGACATCATCGATGGCAGCCGGATCTCTCCCGGAGATGTCATCGTGGGGCTGCCATCGACTGGATTGCACACGAACGGATACTCCCTGGCACGAAAGGTCCTGCTCGAAAAGCAAGGATTCAAGCTCACCCAAAAGGTGCCGGAACTGGGCTGGACCCTGGGCGAGGAACTGCTGGCGCCGCACCGCTGCTACTGGAAAGTGGTGCAACCCCTGCTCCAGGAGCGTCTGCTCGAGGGATTGGTTCATGTCACCGGGGGCGGGATCACCGACAACACGCCACGCATACTTCCCGCGGGGACGCTGGCGGTGGTCCGTCTGGGAAGTTGGCCGGTGTTCCCGATTTTCCACTTGATCGCCAGGTTGGGGAGGGTGCCGCAACCGGACATGCTCCGCACTTTCAATATGGGAATCGGCATGATGCTGGTTGTGGCGAAGCGAAAGCTCGCTCGCGTTACTACCCTGCTCACTCGAGCGCAGGAAAAGTTCTGGATCATCGGCGATATCCGGCGCGGGAAGCCCGGCGTCAAGTACATTGGCGATTTGTGATTTGCCATTGATTTGGAATTTGCGATCTGCCTTGTCATCCTGAGAGTCTGTGACTTTTTACACGGGTGGCGCATACATTGCTTTTTATGTATGCGCCACCCGTGCAACTCTGCAATGAAGTCCCATGCTCTGAGCGAAGCAAAGGATGTCCACAGTGGCAGTGATTGAGCAACTTACGTGTAACGGAAGAAACCCCTCACCCGGCCCGCGACGGCTGGTGAGGGCGCCGGCACGGTCCACTCTCTCCCCAGGGGAGAGGGCAGAAC
>Ga0187808_10000585_pt1 | contig 11704 bp, 10 predicted proteins | sample NC_wetland_sal_i_5_FD_132427 | JGI IMG/M metagenome (GOLD analysis project Ga0187808, IMG submission 132427) | Wetland sediment microbial communities from Neuse River Estuary, North Carolina, USA - ASW_3 | ecosystem: Environmental > Aquatic > Freshwater > Wetlands > Sediment | place: USA: North...
CAATCGCCTCCCGAACTTTGCGCAGAAACTCTCCTGGGTCCTGCTCCACCATCCCGTTCGCAATGCGCAACAGCCTTATCCCCCTGGCTCTGAGATTATCTTCTTTCGCGGCATCTTTGCGCATTTGGGTGGGTTGCGAGTGAATCCCTCCGTCCAGTTCGATCGCCAGTCGGTGTTCGAAGCTGTAGAAATCAATGACCCCGTTTTGGAGACGACATTGGCGGCGAAACTTGGCGCCCAGCTTTCGGCCCCGCAAGAGATACCAGGCCGTTCGGCGTCGGTCTGGGCACGGCGCAGTACGCGAACACGTTGGGTTGGGACATGCACGGGCCTAGTATAGCAGGGTTGAGACGGTGGGGAGAGGCGGTCCAGGCCCTTCGCGAAGTAACCCCTCACCCGTCCCGCGACGGCTGGAGAAGGCGCCGTCTCGGGACACCCTCACCCTCTCCCCAAGGGAGAGGGCAGTTTATCGACAAGGCGAAGCCTTTCCGCAAGACGGGGCGGCTTGCCATCGCTTCGCGGATGCCCTCACTATCGATGAGGGTAGGGCAAGCCCCTCGTCCTACAACTTGTAAGGCGGCAGCTCCGCAAGCTCCGCTGCCGCACTCCAAGGTCAGGCCGCCCGGTAGGCCATAGTGGTCATGAGGGCAAGCGCCGGCTGTGTGGTATCGAGCCGCGTGTGTTGCACCACCACCTTGACGCTGCTTTCGATCTTGAGTGCGAAGGGCGTGCCGGCTGGAATTGCTTCTCCGCGGCGATTCTTGAGGGAATTGAGCCGGATGTGGTTGGTGCGGCGGGGCGCGCAGGCCGCCTGGAATCCCTCAATTGGCTCACGATTTTCGAAATAGGCCGTAAGTTTCAATGTGGCCGGCCTTTTGCCGATATTAAGAACACAGGCTGACTCATGGCTCTTGAGATCGCCGGTGCTTTGCGCCGGCAAAAAGCAATCAGGGACGATCCAAACCTTGCCGCCTGCTTTTTCACTTGCCATGTTGCCTCCCATCTTTTGCAGGGCCGAACGCCGTTCGGCCCTAGCAGGATGCTGAAAAGCCTTTGGACGCTGTCATTCTGAGCGAAGCGAAGAATCTCGGCAATATTACCATACTAAGCAATGCGGGACATGAGGTTGTTGCGCATGGCGTGTGGGCTGGTGGCGCGGGACCCCAAGAACTCCTACGTAAAGTGTGGGAAGCCATTGCCTTTGGCCAGGAACTGACCCCTCACCCGACCCGCGTCGGCCGGAGAAAGCGCCGTCGCGGGCCACCCTCTCCCCAAGGGAGAGGGCAGTCTATTGACCGAAAATGTAGAAACTCCGTGGCGCAAACCTTCGGTCCGCGCAAGTGCCGAGCCCTCTCCCTGCAAGTATGGAAAAGTGCTGAGGGTTGGAACAGAAATGGTATTATGGCAGGCACTATGAATATGAATGCGCATTTCTTCGAAACGCTGTCTGGGTTCTTTGTGTTTTGCCCTCTCTTTTTTTCGGCATTTGCTCAATCCACGCCGCCTGCGAAATCGAGTCAAGCGGTGGTGTTGCACGCCGCGCGGCTGCTGGAAATCGAGAGCGGGAAAATAATCACGCCCGGCGAAGTATTGGTGCAAGGGGAGCGAATCGCCGAGGTGGGATCGGCGGTGAGACACCCCGAAGGAGCGGAGGTCATCGATTTGGGTGACCGCACGCTAATGCCCGGGCTGATTGATGCTCACGTGCACTTGTTCCTTCATCCGGGGGCCGAGGATTTGCAGACGGTTGAGGAGTCGCTGCGACAGCTCACGATTCTCGCCACTCTCGCGGCGCGGTACGACCTGATGGCTGGCTTCACGGCAGAGCGCGACATGGGCACCGAGGGCGCAGGCTCGGCTGACACTGCGGTGCGCAATGCGATCAATCAAGGTTTGATTCCCGGGCCACGCTTGCGCATCAGCGGCAATGCGGTGGACATTCTGGGCGGCCACGAGGATGCTATCCGCTTCAACCCCGCACAGCACATCTTCTCCAATGCCACTTACGCCAACAATGCGGCCGAACTGGTCTCAGTCATCCGCCAGCAATTCAAAGAGGGAGCGGACTTCATCAAGATCTACGAGACGGGTCCGGACTCAATCCGCGAGGGTCGCCTTTCCACGCCCTATCAGTATACGGAAGCTGAACTCCGAGCGGCTGTCGAGGAGGCCGCCCGCACGGGCAAGCACGTCGCGGTGCATGCGACGGGTGAGCCGGGCACGCTGTATGCCGCTCGGGCCGGGGTGGCCTCGATCGATCATGCCAACCAACTCAGCGACGAGACGATGCGGTTAATGCGTGAGAAACAGATCTTCGCCGTACCTACGTTCACTATCATGGAGTACTTTGCCCAGCACGCAGCATCGCCCGCGCAAGCCGAGCGGGAACAGAAGATGATCGACTTGCACGTGGAGGAGTTCCGCAAGCAGCTTGCGGCCGGTGTGCCAACGGCGGTGGGATCGGATGTGGGGCCGTTCCCCCATGGCACGCAGGCGCGGGAGTACGTGCTGATGGTAGAGCACGGTATGTCGCCGCTAGCCGCGCTCCAGGCCGGCCTGCTGAACGGCGCAAAGCTATTGGGCTGGCAAGATCGAATCGGCGCACTGAAGGCCGGCTGTTGGGCCGACATCATCGCCGTTCCGGGTAATCCGCTGGACGACATCAGCGTCGTGCAGAGGGTAAGCTTTGTAATGAAGGGCGGGATTGTTTACCACAGGTAAGGATTGTCGATGGACGATTGTCGATTGCCGATTATTGATCGTCGATTGCTGATTCCTGGTTCGGAATTTGGAAAATCAGCCCTTTCACTTAAGTGAAAGGACAGCCCTCTCCCTTGGGGAGAGGGTGGCCCGCGACGGCGCCTTCACCAGCCGTCGTGGGCCGGGTGAGGGGTCCCTTGCCTGAGGAGTTCCAACCATCGGCAATCGACAATCGAAACTCGCCAATCGCTACAGGTCCTTTCTCTCGAACCCGAATTGCGCCAGCAATGTGAGGGCGGCGGTGGCGGCGAGCATTAGCAAGAAGACGACGTACCGCAGATGTGGGTCGTTGAGGAGCCCATAGGCGCCCTCCCAGTAGATGGGAGAAGTGATAGGCCATCCGTGAGCGATGCCCCAGATGGCAAAGCGCCAACTCACCTCCTGAACGGCGTAGTTGATGATCAGGAGCGACGCAGCCAGCTCGAATCCGCTCCGGCTGCTTCCTGTGGCGAGGGACAAGGCAAAGGCCCCACTGAACACCAGCAGGCCCAATATAAACGCCCCCAGGCTCCGCTGCCATAATGGGTCCGGATAAATCCCCGAAGTGAGGATATAGAGAGTGGTAACGGCAACAACGAAGGCAGCGAGCGCCAAAAAGCAAAGTTGCGTGAGCCCCGCCAGCCAGGCACTCCAAACAAAATGTCGGCGTGCGCGCGGACGTGTGAGCAGGAAATCGTACTCCTTGCGGGCGGCCGATTCTCCCACTCCTAGAGAACCAAGGTCGGCGGCGGAAATGAGCAGCAGAAAGACCAAGACTAGCGCAACGTGCTCGGTGCCATAGCGCCAGGCATCCATCACGTCCCTGACCGAACGCGGATGAACCCAGACCCAATGGCCGTGCACCTGTGCCATGGTGACAGGCAGCGTCCCAACCAGCATGAGCGCGCAACCAAAGAAGAGATAAGCTGCCAGCCGGAAACGGTTCCTCAACCAGCAGTTCCAAAAGAACACCACGCTCTCCTTTCCGCAAAACTGTCATTCCGAGCGGAGCGAGGAATCTCGCTCTGAGTACACCCCGTGGTCGACCCCCTCACCCGCCTGCGGGCCGTAGCGGGCTGTGCGCCCTGAGCGTCCGTAACCCTTCGGCGGGCGAAGGCCCGTCCCGCGCCGGCTGAAGAAAGCGCCGTCGCGGGCCACCCTCTCCCCCAAGGGTGAGAGGGCGTGTTCTCGGTTAGGGGCGGCCCTTGTGGCCGCCCTTGGGATTCATCCGCTGCCGGGCAACCATCCGCCTGTCGGCGAATTGCCCCCGCGGCGGCTTACACCTCGCGAAATCTGATCCAGGCTAAAGATGCTCCCAGAAAGCCCGCTGCTACGGCGAGCCAGAATACCGCCGCGCCCCAGGCAAAGGGGCTCAGCGGCCAGGCGTCATCTTCGAGCCCTCGCAATGTCCACTCGACGGCCCGCAACAGGAGATCAGCGTGCCACCACTCGTGCAGAGCGGTCGGAAGAAAGCCGTACATCAAAAGCGCGGCTGCACTAAGCGTGAGCCCCTTAGCCGCGCTGCCGGTCACCAGGGTGGTGAAGTACGAAAGCCCATAGATCGCCGCTCCCAGCACCCACAATACGGGCAGGCCGCCCAAAACATTCCCTGGGCCCTTGGCATGGACGGAGAAGAGGAAAGGAAGCAGCGGGAAGGCGAGGGCGCTCGGGATAATAACTACTGCCGTCAGGCCCACTACCCAATCCACGAGGACGAAGTTCCGCCTGTGGCTTGGCCGGCTTAAGACAAAGTTCATCGTTTGGGCGCCATATTCTTTTCCCACGCCGCTGGCGCCCAGGCTCAGGCCGGCCAGCAGCATTGCCAACGGGCCGTATCCCAGGGCGTCCCAACGAGGCTCATAGAAAGTGTGCATCCAAATGCCGTAGTAGCCGAGGGCATGATGAAGGGCAGTAAAGGTAATATAGAAATCATCGAAATAAAACCACTGGTTGCGATGCACGCCGCGAAAAACCGTGAGGTAAGCGTGAAGATTTGCCCAGCTTTCCACTTGCAGGCCGAACAGCACGCCGATACTCAGCGTCGCCAGGATGTATAGGATTACGCGGGCACGGCAATCGTGCCAGGCTTTCCAGAGATACATGGCACCTCCTTTCGCGTGAGCCCCAGGAAAACTTCTTCCAGGCTGACGGGCAGAATTTCAAGGATAGTCATTCCCTTGGCGCGCAGCATAGTGGCGAAATCCTCCGCCTCGCGCGTCACCAGGTAACTTCGGAAATTCTCCGAACTCTGCACCGAAACGAGATCGGGCGAAGAGATGACCGGCGCGGTGTCAGCAGCCGCGCGGATGAGGCGGTAGTTTTGCCGGATGTCTTCGAGGCGTGTCTCCAGCAGGATTTTCCCTTTCTCGATAATTCCCACCCAATCGGCGATGCGCTCGACTTCGGTGAGTTGATGCGAGGAGAGGAGAACCGTCTTCCCTTCGCTGACGTGATCTTCCACGAGCACGCGGAGCAATAAATCCGTGATCACGGGGTCAAGGCCGATGCTGGGCTCATCGAGGATCAGCAGGTCGGCGCCCTGGCAGAGCGCCAGCAGGTGGCACACCTTGGTTTTGTTGCCCAGCGAGAGCTTCGAAAACTGCGTCTGCATGGGAATCTCAAAAAGCTCGGCATAGCGCGCCACCAGTTCACCGGACCATTTGGGGAAATATCCCTGGTTGAAGTGGACGAGTTGCGCGGGCGTGAGCGAATCGAACAGCGTCTTGTTTTCCGTCACGAAGCCGGTGCGCTCGAGGATGGCGACCAAGTTCTGGCGAATGTCGTAACCCAGAACTTGGGCTGAGCCGGCGCTGGGCCGCAACAGACCCAGCAGGGTCTTGACGGTGGTGGTCTTGCCCGCCCCATTCCGCCCCAGGAATCCGTACACCGACCCGCGGGGAACTTTCATGTCCAGGCCATCGACGGCGCGCGTCTTGCCGAAAAACTTCGCGAGACCCGCAGTGTGGACCGCCAAATCGTTCATCGCTTCCCTCCCAGTCCGTCCAGTTCGTCTTCGACCAACTTCACCACATCGCCAGGCGCCAGGCGCAGTTGAGTGCTCTCGACCGCCAGTTGCCGCGCCACGGGGCGTAGCCGGCGCAGCTTCTCGGATTTCAAGAGCCCAGGGCTGTTGTCCGCCGCGTAGGTGCCGCCGCCTGGCACGGTGCGGATCACTCCCTCGCGCTCCAGGTTCTGATAGGCCTTCGCCACAGTGTTGGGGTTCACGCGCAACTGGGCGGCCAGCCGGCGCACGGAGGGGAGGGCATTGCCCTGTTGCAGCGCTCCGGCGGCGATCGCCTGCTTCACTTGCGCTTCGATCTGCAAGTAAACGGGGAAGCCCGAAAACGGATTGACGTGGAGCAGCATGCTGTACTAGTACAATAATACAGATACGATGTCAAGAGAATTTTGCCGGGGACACTGTGGTAACGCGGACCCCCGGTTTTGGGGTCCGCGGCCCTAGTCCCGATTTCTCACCACGGAGGGGAAGGGCGGGGCTAAAGCCCCGCCCTTCCGGTGCCCCGGGCCACCTGCCTCGCGTTGGTGAGAAATCCGCGCTCGCGCTTAGAAGGCCGCGGACCCTAGGACCGGGAGTCCGCGCTACTGGCTGTCGTCCAAGACAAATTGTGGGGATAGACTTACGCGGGACGGAGCCCGAGACCGGGACCGTTTGGCAGGAGGAGCTTCCCGTCCTTGACCCGCACTCCAACGAAGGAATCATTGGCAATCAGCAAGTTCCCGTCCAAGTCGGCGTAATTGACCCCGGGTGAGAGGTGAGCTGCGGCGGTGACGCTGACAGAACTCGAAACCATGCAGCCGAGCATGGTGCGAAGGCCGAGCGCACGCGCCATCTGCAGCATTTCGAAGGCGACCAGCATGCCGCCGGACTTATCCAGCTTGACATTCACGCCGTCGAAGATGCCGACGAGCTTGGGGATGTCGCGGGGGTGTTGGCAGGCCTCGTCAGCAATCAGAGGCAGGTGGACACGTTCGTGGACCCAGCGTGTTTCCTCGAGCATCTGGGCGGGCATGGGCTGCTCGACGAATTCCACACCTTGGGTTGCCAGCCAGTTGATTTTCCGCACTGCCTCTTCCTTATTCTTCCAGCCTTCGTTAGCATCCACGCGCAGCGGTTTGCTCGTGACGCTGCGCACGGCGGCGATAGTGGCCTCATCGGTGTCGAGCCCCACCTTGATTTTGAGAACGGGGAAAGCTTCCGCCTCACGAACCTTCTGGCGCGTGATTTCCGGGGTATCAATGCCGATGGAAAAAGTGGTGATGGGGGCATCGTTGGGATCGAGGCCGAAATAGCGATAGAGTGGAATGCCCAGCTTCTGGCCGACCCAGTCCATTACGGCAATGTCGAGAGCGGCCTGCGCGGCGTATTGGCCGGAAAGCCGACGAGCGATTTCCGCATGAAGTTTTTCGAACTCCCAGGGGTCGGCAGCGACCACCAAATCGCGGACTGACTCTACCGCTTGGCGGGCGCCTGCGGCATTTTCCTGGTAGCGGATGATAGGCGCGCCCTCGCCGTGGCCGGTTATGCCGTCCCGAATGAACCGCACATATAGCGTGTCCCGATAGGTGCTCGAGGACATGGTGGTGGTCCAGGTGTGGCGCAATTGGAGGCGAACGATCTCAGTTTCGAGCGTGGTTGAAGAAGTTGCAGCGGCGGGTCCATTCGCACCCCGTAGCGGCACGCCATAGCGTGCCCCTACCGTGCAAGCGGCACCCAACGTTTTCATCCAGTCGCGGCGGTTCATTTTAGCCTCCGGCATGCCACGAGAAGTTTCGTCCAGTACGGATCACCCAGCCGGCTGATTTGCACTCCGGGATGGTCGTGGGTTGTGTCGTTAATAAACTTTCCATGCCCGATATACATGCCCGTATGAGTGATCTTTTGGGGCGAGCTACCAAAGAAGAGCAGGTCACCCACTCGAAGCCTATTGGGTTTCACTGGCATCACCCCCTGCCACGCTGCTTGCAAGTCGGCGTCGCGGGGCATCACGATGCCGCGCCGGCGAACAAGCATCTGAGTAAAGCCCGAACAATCAAACCCGAAGGTAGAGGTCCCGCCCCAGAGGTAGGTCAGGCCGAGAAAGCGCTGGGCAAGTTCGATCGCTTCGGACACGCTGAGGGGCTTAGGGTCAGAATCGATGTCGCCACGTTGAATCCAGCCCGTGCGCTCGTCCGGGAGGCGGATCTGAATCCATCGACCGGCATTATTCCCCGCGGCCGGGACTACCTCCAAACGCGCCTCGAAGGGCAGGGTCATCATGGGTTGGTGCTTAGTCACCGAAGCTTCGCGGTAGATATTCGCAAAAAGGCTTGTCACCTGCACGACATCGCCCGTGGCGGCGTAGGGGTGGTCGCCGGCGCTGTACCGGCGCAGTGATGCGACCGGCATCCAGCCCGGGTAGTCATCGGGAGTGCGGACCTTCACCCATTCCCCCTTTTCTTCCTCCAAAACGACGCTGACGCCGCAGACCGCTTGCGAAACCACATCGGCATCCTCGGTTGGGGCGGAATACATGTTGGCGACAGGCTTCACAACAACTGCGCCCGGGGAAGGAAAGGCCATCAAGAGTAAGGCTAGGAACAAGCTCATAAATCGCTCCCTGGGACAACCCTAGCATTGCGCACGAATGTCATTCCGAGCGGAGCGAGGAATCTCGCCTTGATTTTCCCTTCCAACCTGCCCCCTTGATCCACGTGGGGCTCGAGTTCACCTCCAGCCAAAGCAAGATTCCTCGCTCCGCTCGGAATGACATAGGCGGCGGTTGATTTCCTCACTCGGTTACAGCCTTTCGGCAAGCCAGGCGGCGAAGCCGCGTTCTTCTCCTCCTCGTGCGACCCGGTTATTCCCGCGAAAGCGGGATTCCAGCTTTTTGTTGGACCGCCGTGGACCCCCGTTTCCGCGGGGGTGGCCACAATGGCGATTACTTGTATGAGATAACACGTCCATAAGAGCTGGAGCGGCTTAGCTGGCTGAAGTAATCATAGGCAAGCCGTGCAGCCTCTTCGACGGCGCGCTCGCCCTCATCGCCTCGCGCGACGTAGGTGGTGGCGATCGACATCATGAACGGATGGCCAGGAATGTCGATCAAACCGGTGTCGCAACGCACGCCTTCCAGCGACCCAGGCTTATCCGCTATGGGAACGTCTTCGGGGAGCGCTTTGTGGAACTCGCTATCCTTGGGCAGCCTGAGGAGGTCAAAGTATTGCTTCGCATGCGGGGCGTCAAGTGCCAGGCCGGCATGGACTTTCTCGATCAGGGTGAGCATTTCGCGCGGGGTGGAGACGTTTTCATTTCCTTTCTTGGCGGCTTCGAGGTCAATCATGCGGCGTCGCAGCTTGGTTTCTTTGAGTCCAAGGCGAATAACCCCTTCGTTGATATTATCCATTCCTAAATGATCGATGAGGATATTCGTTGCCGTATTGTCGCTCAGCACCAGCATGAAAATAGCAAGATCGCGCAGGGTCATGGTGACCGTACCGTCGCCCAGCATAGTAAGGATGGGTTCCGTGTCCCCGATGGTCATCTCGCTGCGCCGCAAGGTATGCTTCTCTTCGAGAGACAGCTTCCCCTCCTGCGCCTGGCGCATCAACTCCAACAGGACGGTCAGTTTGATGGAACTTGCCTGAGGAAAGACCGTGTCCGGAAGACGCAGAAAGGTCTCGCCGGTTGACAGATCTTTGATGGCATACCCCATCACGCCGTTGAGATGCTCCGCCACGTTCGTCAACTGAGTCTCGAGCTTCGCATGCAGGGCCGCCTGGAGGGTCTCCTGTGCGCACACAGCTGAGCTTAGGGAAAGGACAACCGTCAGGATTCCCAGCGCTCGGGACGAAACAAGAATCTTCACGAATTCACTCCTTTGAAATGGTACGTGCATGTTCATCACAGGTGGCCGTACATAAAACCCAATGTATGCGGCGCCCCGCATTCATTGCCGCGGCATGTCAGCGTGCCAATACCGCGAGGAGCGCCTGGTAGTTGTCCACCAGCAAGCCCTCGTAGCCGTGCGGCGCCCCGTCCCATGATTTCCAGTCGTAAGATTTGCCATGGGGGCCAAACCCCTGGAAGCCTCCATCCTCATAGCCCTTCAGCATGGGGAAGAGAATCGCGTCGCCCTCGGCGCGGCGGCCCAACTGATACAAGGCCTCAAGGGTAAAGTAGGCGAACGATCCTGACGCGCCGCCATTTTGGTAAACCTGAAAAGGATCGCGTGTGCCCCAGACATAATCCTCTGGGCGGACCGGAATCAGAACCCCCGGCAGGCCATATTGGAAATAGCTATAGCCCACCTCTTTCATTTTGGCCAGCAGGCGGTCCATGATCTGATTGGCCTTCTCGGGAGGGATTAAGCCATAGATGATGGCCGCGCCGTTCACAAACGTAAAGTAGTAATCGTGGAGCTTCCCGTCGGCGCTCTTCCAACCGGCTATTAAACCTGTCTCGGGATTGTAGAAGGTCTGGAAATAGACCGATCGCAATTTCTCGGCGCGTGATGAATACAATTGCACATCCTTCCCCTGGTTCGCTTGCCGCGCCAGCTCGGCCATTCCGATTAAGGCGTGGTAAGCCAGGGCGTTGGAGTACGCGTCCTGATGGCCAAAGCCGATGTCGTCCCACCAGTTGGCCGGGCGTATGGGGACACCGGGAAGCCAGGAACCGGAGTTGCCACTCATGGGGTATTCAATCAACCCTTTCCCATCGCGATCCATGGCGAGCATTTTCGTGGCCCAGTCTTTCAAGCCTGGATAATTCTTCTCCAGCCAGGCGTGGTCCTTGCTGCCGCGAAAATAGTCCGAGGCTGCGATCAGCAGCGAGGGATATGAGTCCAGGAAGTCGTACGGGACATCGTGCTGGACTCCGGCCATGCCGTACGCCTTCATCCCGCCCAAGTAGCGGTCCAAAGTTTGGCGGAGGAGATCAAGCGCGGTCAGGCCCGGCGCCAGCGGTGGCGTGCGCGCCGCCATGGAGGAATATTCAAACAACGTGAAGGCGCACGGGTCGCTGGACGCGTGGTTGGCCAGCACGCGTAATCGGGGGTTCAACTGAAAGATGTTGAGCCAGTTGCGGCGAAAGCCGTCAAAACGCGGGTCGTGCGCGAGGTCTCGAGGGCCCGGGTGAATTGCGACGACGTCCAATGAGTAGTCGATTTGCGGTGTAGTGGAGGAGGCGGCAGGAAACGTCACCTTCACATAGTCGTTGTCCCCCAGAAGCTCGTCGTGAGAACCGCGAAAGCGTAACGCATCGTAGCCTAACGCCAACCCCGCCGTGGATGTGCAGACAATGCGAAAGGTCCCCAGGTCAGGCAGATGTAGAAGCGCCGGCAGCCGTACACTGCCGTCGGCGTTCATAAGCCCCAGCAGCGTGGCGTGGTTAAGGCGAGAGTTGAAGTTCAGCGTTAGCGGGGGCGGAGGGCTCCCTTCGGCGAAGCGCGACCGCAAATGAATTTGACGCGGGGAAAACTCGAAGATCCAGGCGGGTGGCGCGCCCGGCGGTGCCCCGGAGGGACGATACTCAAAGGCATTACCCACGTGGCGCAACTCGTAAACTCGTTCTGCCTTGGCTGGCGGGCGAAGTGGATTGACACTGAGCTTGTTCTTGCCCAGAGAATCCACCGCCAGCGCTACCAAGGCCGGTTGATCCGGAGCGACTTCCACACGCATAAACGCGGACTGATATTGCAAGCCGGTCGCGGGTGGCGTGGCCACCCCGAGGGCACCGAGAAGGAGCGCCCATAACAATGAATTGATGCACCTGGTCATGAGTAAGTTTGTCTCGGTCGAAACGATATCACATCCTTGGATACGATAACAGAATGACTTGTGCGGGGGCAGTGTGTGGAGCGCCCGCTGCTTTGAAAATACCCCTCACCCTTTCACCCCTTCCCCTCTTCCCTCTCCCCTGGGGAGGGGGAAGAGGGGAAGGGGAGTGGTCCCACGGAAAGACCGC
>Ga0187808_10000586_pt1 | contig 11702 bp, 10 predicted proteins | sample NC_wetland_sal_i_5_FD_132427 | JGI IMG/M metagenome (GOLD analysis project Ga0187808, IMG submission 132427) | Wetland sediment microbial communities from Neuse River Estuary, North Carolina, USA - ASW_3 | ecosystem: Environmental > Aquatic > Freshwater > Wetlands > Sediment | place: USA: North...
ATCGGCCCCTGACAGGGCGCATTCGCCCGGACCGCACGAGAAGGCCGCCGCCGCGGCCGTGCCCACCGCGATGGTGAGCACGGCCGCGGCGAGCAGCAGCCAGAACGTGCTGGCCAGCGTCCGTAGCTTGGTCCATTCCGCGTGCAGCGCGTCGGCCATCAGGCGTCCCGCCGGCGCAGCAGATAGACCGCGCCGGCGAGCGCGATTGCGGCCCAGGCGCACAGCACCGCGAACCCTGCCCACGGCTCCAGGGGGTAATAGCCGTTGGCGGCCGAGTAGATCGCCGCGACCTGCGCGTATTCCGGATAAGCCCCCTGGATCGCGTAGCCGGCGGCCGGAGTGACCCGCAGCACCCAGTCATCCACCCCAACCGGCAAGACCGCGGTGACCGACAGGAAGTAGGGGACCACGAACACGACGATGGCGATGGCGATCGTCGCCGCGCCGCGCCGCACCATGGCGCCGACGGAGAGGATGAGGACGGCCGCGACGGCGAGCAGCAGCCCCGTGCCGATGACGAGACGTACCTCGGTCATCAGCGGCGTCGGGAACATGTAGTTGCCGCGCGAGTCGGTTATCTTCGTGCCGAGCGCCAGCGCGACGGCGGCGCCGATCACGCCCGCCACGAACGAGACCGCGCCGATCACGATCGCCTTCGCCCCGAGCACCCGGCCGCGCCGCGGGCTCGCCGCCAGCGTGGTGCGGATGAGCTTGCGCCGGTACTCACTGGTGATGAACATCGCGGCTACGACCGCGATCGCGATCAGCCCCGCGAACGTCCCGATGAGGATGTTGTTGATCAACTGGGCCCCATCCGCCGGCCCGCCGTGGCCGGCCGTGATCGGAGCGATGTCACCGGAGCCGGTCACCGTGAACTGACCGCCTGCCTGGTGATACGTCCCGGTTCCCGTCCCTGACCCCTGACCGGCCCCGATGTACTGACCGGTCCATGAGCCCCGCGCCCCGGAGAGATCGAGGCGATCGAAGGTCGCGGTCGCCTGGGTAGGGCCGGTGGAGGCGCTGACCCCATGCGACACCTCGTAGTTGGGAGAGGCGGTGAACAGCCCGGCCTGCACGGTGGCGGGGAGGCCGGACAGTGTGACGGCGCCGACCTGGGTCCAGTGCGTGCCGTCCGCCGAGTCGTAGCCGGTGATCATGTCACCGGCCCGGGTCAGCCGCAGCCAGCGCGGGTTTGCCGGGCCGACGGCACCGGACAGGCCCGCGGTGTCGCCGGTGTAATTCCACTGCATGCGGACCCCGTGGTCGTGGGTGACCATCATCGCCGCGTACGCGGACCCCGGGTTCTGGTTTTGCTTGATGATGACGCCGGCCTTGGTCCACGGCTGGATGCCCGGCGACCCGAACGAATTGCCGTCCGAGCTGTTGACAACGCCAGCCGGGCCGGTCAGCGAGGTGACCCGGACGGTGATGCTGCCGTCGCCGGCCAGCGGCTGGTGCACGAAGTAGAAGCTGTCGGTCACGGGCTCGCCGCCCGGTCCGAGGATGTAGGAGGGGGCGGCGGGTTGGCAGCCGCCGCTGGGGGGCCCTCCGCCGCCGCTGACCTGGCAGGAACTCGAGTCGCTCGCGGGCGCGAGCAGCCCGAGAGCGACCGATGCCAGAATCGCGACGATCATGGCGATGATCCAGCCGCGGACCGTGCGGAACTTGGTCCACTCCGCGTGCACCAGCCGCGCGAACCCGTCGCGGCCCGACCGCAGGTCGGAGCGGTACGGCGTGATAGTGGTCACGACGCAGCCTCCTGTCGCGCGGTTTCCGCCAGGAACTCCACGGAATCCCTGGTCAGCTCCATGTACGCCTCTTCGAGCGTCGCGCGGTGGGCGCGCACCTCGGCGAACCGGACGCCGCCGTCGATGAGCGCCGCGACGATCCGTTCGGACGACAGGCCGGAGACGGTGAGGAGGTCCGCGTCCGTGACGGCGACTGTCGCGCCCGCGTGCGCCAGCACGGTCATCGCCTGCGTCCGCGCCGCCGTGCGCACCTCCACCCGGTCCCCGGAGGCGGCCTGGATGAGAGATGCCACGCTGGTGTCCGCGATGACCTTGCCCCGGCCGACCACGACCAGGTGATCGGCCGTGTCCTGCAGTTCGCCCATCAGGTGGCTGGAGACGAGGACCGCCCGGCCCTGCGCCGCGAGCGATCGCAGGAACGTGCGCATCCAGACGATCCCTTCCGGGTCCATGCCGTTGAACGGCTCGTCCATCATCAGGATGGCCGGATCGCCGAGCAGCGCGCCGGCTATGCCCAGCCGCTGACGCATCCCGAGCGAGTATCCCCCGGCCTTGCGCTTGGCGACCGATGTCAGCCCCACCAGCGACATCACCTCGCGGACCCGGTCGGCGCCCAGGCCCTGGGAGTGCGCCAGCCACAGCAAGTGATTGCGCGCTCTGCGGCTGGGCTGCAGCGCGCCGGCGTCGAGCAGCGCGCCGACCTGGCTGAGCGGTCGCCGCAGCGAGTGGTAGGGCTGGCCGCCGATCAGCGCGGTGCCATCGTCGGCCGCGTCCAGGCCAATGATGATGCGCATAGTGGTGGACTTGCCCGCGCCGTTCGGGCCGACGAAGCCGGTCACCTGGCCGGGGAGGACGGAGAACGTCATCCCGTCCAGCGCCTGTGCCGCGCCGAACCGCTTGCGCAGCCCGGCAACTTCGATGGTTGCTTCCATGGTCCGCAACGCTAGGGTCCGCGCCCCGCTGAGGTCGTCACCCAGGGGAGGGTCCCCCGTGAGAGCTACATACTGATGCCTTGTGCGAGTGACGCCGGCGGGCTGACTGGCGGGGACAATGATTGCTATGGGTCCGGACCGGGCCGCGCTCGCGCGGATCACGACCGCCCGCCATGCGCCGGCGGTCGGTGCCGCGCTGCTCGGGCTGGCCGCGGTCGGCCAGGGGGGCGCGCGGGCGGTGGAGACCACGACCGGCGGCAGCGTCGTCGCGTACGCGTCGCTGCTATGCCTGCTCGCGCTGGCCGGGACGGTTCCGCTGGCTGTCTTGCGCTCGGGCCCTGCCGCTGTGACGATCACGGCGGCCTGCGCGGCGCTCCTTGCCCTCGGCGCGCTTCCTGTCGCCGTCGCGGCGGCGCAGCTGATGGCGATGTACCGGCTCGGCACGGCCGACGCGCCATGGCAGGCCGCCCGGCCGGGCACCCTTGCGGCCACCCGGTTCCTCGCCGTCGCGCTGGCCGTGCCGTTTCTCGTGCTCGCGCTGACCAGCCGGGGCAGCGTGGCCGCCGTGCTGCTCGCGTCGCTGGCGCCGGCCGCGGCCGGGATCGGGATCGCGGTGCGGGCCCGGCGCGCCGACCGGTCGCAGACCGCCGTGCGTGAAGAGATCGCGGACACGCTGACCGAGCACCTCGCGCGCGGCGAGCGCGCGCGCATAGCCCGTGAGCTGCACGATGTGGTGGCGCACCACATCTCGATGATCGCGGTGCAGGCCGAAACGGGGCGGATGACCACCGCCGGACTGCCGCCCGCCGGGGCGCAGCGGTTCACCGAGATCGGCGACACCGCCAGGGCGGGGCTGACCGAGATGCGGCGGCTGCTCGGTGTGCTCCGCGAAGACGCCGACGCCGCCGTCGCCGATCGTCATCCGCAGCCGAGCCTGCGGCAGCTCACCGGGCTGATCGACGCGGCCCGGGCGGCGTCGAGCGCGTCGGCGAGGCTCATCGTGTCCGGGCCGGTCGCCGAGTTCGACCCGGGCGTCGAGCTCGCCGCGTACCGGATCGTGCAGGAGGCGCTGACCAACGCGCGCAGGCACGCGCCGGGCGCGGCCGTGGACGTCGAGCTGCGCTATGACGACGACGCGTTGTACCTGCGGATCCGCGACAACGGCCCCGGTCCCAGCCCCGGCCCCGGCCCCGGCCCCGGGCAGTCGCAGGCCGGAGGCGGCCACGGGCTGCTCGGCATGCGCGAGCGGGCGGCTACCGTGGGCGGGTCGCTGCGCACCGGGACGGCCCCGGGCGGCGGATTTCTCGTCGAGGCGGACTTGCCCGCGAAACCGGAGGTCTCATGATCAGCATCGTGGTCGCCGACGATCACGAGGTGGTGCGGGCGGGGTTCGCCGCCCTGCTCGACACACAGCCGGACTTCACCGTGCTCGGCACGGCCGCCGACGGCGCGGAGGCGGTGCGCCTCTGCCGTGAGCTGACTCCCGACGTGGTGCTGATGGACGTGCGGATGCCCGGCACCGACGGGATCGAGGCGACTCGGCTCCTTGCTGGTTCCACGAAGGTGCTGATCCTGACCACGTTCGATCTGGACGAGTACGTGTTCGACGGGCTGCGGGCCGGCGCGAGCGGGTTCCTGCTCAAGGACGTGACCGCCGAGCGGCTGTTCGACGCGGTGCGGGTCGTCGCGGCCGGCGAAGCGCTGCTCGCCCCGGCGGTCACCCGCCGGCTGATCAGCGAGTTCGCGCGTATCCAGCCGCACGAAGGACCGCGGGCGGTGCCCGCGGCCCTGTCGGCGCTTACCCCCCGGGAGACCGAGGTGCTTCGGCTGGTCGCCGAAGGCCTGTCCAACCCGGAGATAGCGATGCGCCTGGTGGTGACGGAGGAAACCGTCAAGACGCACGTCAGCCGCCTGCTCGCCAAACTTGGGCTGCGTGACCGCACTCAGGCGGTGGTCGCCGCCTACGAGTCGGGACTCGTGGTGCCCGCGAGTCAGCGCGGCGACCGTTCGGAAGATTGAATCAATTGATTAGCTGGGTGCGTCAAGCCCCGCGGCGCTGACCACGCGGGCGACGGCCTCGGCCTCCCAGCCGGGCGCCATGATGTGCACGCCGGACACGCCGGGCACGTCGCGCAGTTCGGCGATCACGTCGACGGCGACCGCCACCCCCGCGTCCTTCGCCTCGTCGCCGGTCCGGCCGGCCAGCCGGGCGAAGGTCGCGTCGTCCACCTCGACGCCGGGGATGTTGTTGTGCATGTGCTCGAGCGCGCGGCTGCTGCGCGGTGGCATGACGCCGACGAGCACGGGGATGCCGTCGAGCAGGCCCGCCTCCGTGAGCGGCGTAAACCACTTGGCGAAACGCGGCACGTCGTAGACGATGTTCGTCTGGAAGAACTGGGTGCCCGCGGCGAGCTTCGCCGCTATTTTCTGCGGGGTGTCGACCAGCGGGTTCATCGCGCTCGCGACGAAGAATCCGGTGGGGGTGCGCAGCGTCTCGCCGGCCGCGAGCTGACCGTCGTTGAGCTTCCTGATCAGGCTGACCAGGCCGCGGGAATCGAGATCCGTGACCTTCGTGGCGAGGTCCGCGTACCGGCCGACCTTGAGCGGGTCGCCGGACAAGGCGAGGATGTTCCTTACGCCGAGCGCCCAGGCGGCGAGCAGGTCGGACTGCAGCGCCATGATGTTCCTGTCCCGGGTGGTCACCTGCATGATCGGTTCTAGGCCCTGCTCGATCATCCAGGTCGCCGCCGCCAGCGGGCTGACCTTGACCGTCGCCGCGGCGTTGTCGGTCACGTTCGCCGCCGCTACCAGGCCCTTGAGTGTCGCGGCCGCCCGGCGAACCGGTTCGGCGACCGGGTCCAGGGGCGGGTTGAGTTCGGCGGTGACCGAGAAGGTGCCGGCGGCCAGTACCTCACGCAGCGTCATGTTTAACGAATCTCCTCCCTACACCTACCGATTCTTCATCCCCCGCCCCAGATGAGGAAATGTTTCGGCGCACAACGGTTCGGCTGGGGGATGAGGACATGGTCATGGGTTAGCCGGGTTTCCTCCCGGGTACGTAGCGACCACCCCCCGACGTGCGGACTATTCGCGGTAAGGGGGCAACGCGTGCATTACAAACTCGACATTCTGGCCGAGAAGGGCTATGTCGTCCTCGAGGATTATGAAGGGACGACTATCCCGCGGACCGAATGGGAGTCACTGGAGTACATGGACTGGAAGAGCGGCGGCGATACGAACTTCGCGCCGCTGGCGTCGGCTAATGGGGACATGGACTGCCGCGGTTTCTGGGACCACGGCAAGCCGGACAAGTACGGGATCTGGACCCGCAACCGTGACATCGCCCCAGGCCTGGTCCGCTATGTCAACGAGATCGGCGGCAACTACGGGCGGGTCCGCGTCATCAAGCTCAACCCAAGCGACGAGGCGACCGCCGTTCGCCAGCTGCACAGGGACGACAACAACCGGCTCAACCCCGACGGCAGCGGCTACGTGATCCGCTCCTGGCTGGAGCTCGACAACTCACCCGGCCAGTCGGTATTCATCCTGCGCGAGGACAAGGCGGATCCCGATTCTGAGACCCGCATCAGGCTGCACCCGGGCATGCAGCTTGTCATCGACTCCGAGCGCCTCTATCACGTCGTCTGGCATCCGGGGCCGCGGCCGCGTTACTCGCTGATCACCTCGTGGGAAAGCGACGCGCAGATCGATGACTGGATCAAGGAGCAGGCCGTCGTCATGGCCGGTCCAGGAATTCGCGCACCCGGGTGACATACGGGGCCTTGTCGTAGCCGGCCACGTAGGAGCCGGCCATCCGGACCGGGTCGCCGAAGAAGTAGTACTCGTACAGCGCCTGACGGCTGGCGAACGCTGAGGCGCACGTGTCCCACACCAACCGGAACAGCCGGACCCGCTCCGCGCCGGTCAGCGTCGCCGCTTGCAGGTAGGTGTCGATGTCGGCGGCGGCGGGGCCGGTCACGTCGGCCTCGGTCGGCGTGGCCATCAGGCCGGACGCGCCGAGCTTGCGCAAGATCTCGGGGAACCGCTGGTACAGCTTCGGGTAGAGGTTCCGCGCGGCGTTCAGCGGCGGCCAGGCGGGAGTGAGCACGCCGAACGGGTTAACCGCCGCGTCGGCCTCGGCGGCGCGGCCGAACGCGCGCAGCGTCTCCAGCGTGGTGATGATCTCGGCGATGTCGGCTTGGACGTGCTGGAACTGGCCGATCCCGATCGACTCGGTCAGCAGCGACGTCAGGCCGAGGATGTACTCGGTCTTCGCCGTGGTGCGCGCGACCACCTGGTGCGTCATGTGCTCGATCGCCGAGGTGGCGGTGTAGAAGCCGTTGCACAGCTCCGGGTCGCCGAGCACGAAGCACCGCTCGTAGGGCACGTGCACGTCGTCGAAGACCACGACGGCATCGGACTCGTCGAACCTGCTGGCGAGGGGATGGTCGAAGTGCGAACGGCCGTAGTCGAGCGGTTCGCGGGCGATGTACCGCAGCCCGGGGGCGTCCGACGGGACCGCGAACGCGAACGAGTAGGGCTTGTCCTCCGGCGTGCCGCGAAGCACGGTCGACGGGAACACCAGCAGTTCGTCCGCGAACGGGCCGATCGTGGCGAGCATCCGGGCGCCGCGGACGACGATGCCGTCGTCGTCCTCGCGCACGACGTGCGCCATCAGCGTGCCCGCGCCCTGCTGGCTGCCGCTCACCGCGCGGTTGGCCTGCGGCGGGATGAGGGTGTGCGTGAGGAGCAGGTCCTCCTCGCGGACCTTCTCGTAATAGGCCCGGATATTGCGGGCGAACGCCTGGTCCGCCTGGCCGAACCAGTCCGCGGCGGACGCCAGCGCCATCAGCGCGCTGTTCAGGTAGTCGCCGGTCCGGCCCAGCATGCCCAGCGACCTGTCCGCCCAGAGCTTGAACGCCTGGCGCCGCTTGACCAGGTCCGCCTCCGTCCGCGGCACGAGGAACGCCGTGGCGACCGGCTGGTTCGTCGAGGGCGACGGGTACGTCAGCACGTCACGAAAGCGCGGATCGTGTTGCATGTCGAAAAGGTCCGCGTAACCGCGTACCACGTTGCGGAACGCGGGGTGCTCAGCCACCCCGCCCCGCAGCGTCTCCCCCTGGATCTCCACGTGGGTCCGCGTCCTGGCCAGCCGATCCAGGAATTCCGCGCCGGTGCGTGCGGGCATGCTGCCCAGCCTAATGACTTGCCACCTCGGCCGACAGATGGTTGCCTGGTCGCGTGAAGAACCGGTGACTCGCAGGTCAGCGGCCGAGTGGGTGACCTACCTGCTGGAGCCCAAGAACTGGATCATCGCCACCGTCGTCGCGGTCGGCTGGCGCGCGGACGGTGCGGCCGGCCTTGTCTGGGGACTGGTCGCGGCTCTGTTCGCCGCGGTGCTGCCCACGCTGTTCATCACCCGCGGTGTCGCGCGAGGCCGCTGGAACGACAGGAACGTCGGCGCCAAGAGGCCACGGCTGCTCGTCTTGAGCTTCATGCTCGCGTCGGTCACCGCGGGTCTGGTCGTCCTCGCCGCGCTCGGCGCGCCGCCGGAGCTGACCTGGTATTTCGGCTGCATGCTCGGCAGCGTAGCGGTGCTCGCCGCGATCACGACCGTGTGGAAGATCTCCATCCACTGCGCGGTCGCTTCGGGATCGGCGACGATCCTGTCGCTGATGTTCGGGCCGCGGCTGCTGCTGACCTACCTGCTCGTCGCGCTCACCGCCTGGTCGCGGGTGGCGCTGAAGGATCACACCACCGCCCAGGTGATCGCCGGCTGCGTGCTCGGAGCGGCAGCCGCCGTCGTCACGTACGCGATCATCCCGCACGAATGAGCCCGGCGCACCGGGTGGCCCTGGCCCGGCCGAAGATCGGCCGTCCTGGCCTGCTGCTGCTCGCCACGGCGACGATGTCCCGGCTCGCCGACAACGCCGCCGCGATCGCGCTCGTCTTGCTGATCTTCGCCCGCACCCACGACCCGCGGCTGGCCGGCGTGGTGGTGGGCGCGTTCAGCGTGCCGACGCTGGTCACCGGGCCCGTGCTCGGGGCGTACCTGGACCGGATGCGGCGTAAGCGGCCGCTGTTCGCCGCCAACCAGGTGCTGCTCGCCGCGGCGCTGACCGGCGTGCTCGTGGTCGCCGGACGCGGCCCCGACTGGCTGCTCGCCGTGTTCGGGCTGTGCGCCGGGCTGACCGCGCCCGTGCTGACCGGCGGGTACAGCAGCCTGGTACCGCTGGTGGTGCCGACGGACGCGCTGGGGAAGGCGAACGCGCTGGACTCGGCCAGCTACGACGTGGCGGGCCTGTCCGGGCCGGGGCTTGTCGCCGCGATCGCCGGGGTGTTCGGCGCGGGCGCCGCGCTCGGCTTGATCGCCGCGATCGCGGCCGCCGGCCTGCTGCTCGTGCTGGTCGCGCCGATGCCCGCCGCCGTCACGCCCGCCGTCACGCGCGGTGAGTCGGTCGCCGCCGCCGTCGCCGACGGCCTGCGGCTGCTGCGCGACTCACGGCCGCTGCGCGCGGTGACGCTCGCCGGGGCGGCCAGCCAGTTCTTCCAGGGACCGCTGCCGGTCGCGCTGCCCCTGCTCGCGGTGGCGCTCGGCCACGCGACATCCGACGGCGGCTGGCTGCTGACCGCGATCAGCGCCGGCGGCCTGATCGGGTCGCTGCTCAGCGACCGGCTGCTGATGTGGCGGTCGGGGCGGACGGTGTTCGCCGGGGCGTTGTTCGGATTCTTCGTGTGCCTGGCCGCGATGGCGGTCGCGCGGGGTTTCTGGCCCGCGATGGCCCTGGCCGCGCTGGCCGGCCTGGCGGACGGCCCGTCCTTCGCCGCCACGCTGAGCGTCCGCCAGCGGCTATCCCCGCCGGACCGGTACGCGCAGGTGAGCGCGACCGGCGCGAGCCTCAAGACCGGCGCCTACGCGCTCGGCGCCGCGTCCGTCGGCCTCCTCACCGGCGTGCTGACCGCCCGCGAGCTCATGCTGGCCATCGCCGCGGGACAGCTGCTCGCCGCACTCCCCCTGCTGCTCCCGTCCGGCACGGTCCCGGCTATCCCGACCGAACCGCGGGTCCCCGCCGAAGACGTCAGCTGACCGCCAACCGGTCCAAATCCCGACCGTCAACCGGTCAAATGCCGCCCGCCGACCGGTCAAATGCCGCCCGCCAACCGGTCAAATGCGCTTTTGGCACGGCTAGAGTGGGCCGAATGCGCATTTGACTGAATGGGGCAAGGGCTAGAGGGGCGAGGGCTAGAGGGGCCAGAGGCGGGCGGTTTCGTCGGCGCTCGCGGTGGCGAGGAGCGCGCCGTCGGGGCTGAACGCGAGGGAGCCCACCGCGCCGGCATGGCCTTCCAGTGTGCGCGCGCACCTGCCGGTGGCGGTGTCCCACAGCCGGACCGTCGCGTCCGAGCTCGCGGTGGCGATGAGCCTGCCGTCGGGGCTGAACGCGACGACGAACACCGAATCGGTGTGACCTTCGAGCGTCCGCAGCGGCGCACCCGACGCGGCCTCCCACAGCCGGGCGGTGGCGTCTTCGCTGGCGGCGGCCACCACGCCCCCGTTCGGGCTAAAAGTGATGGACCATACCGTGTCGGCGTGGCCGCTCAGGATGCGCACGCAGTTGCCGCTGCTGGGGTCCCACAGCCGGGCGGAGCCATCGAAGCTGGCGGTGGCGAGCAGCGTGCCGTCCGGGCGGAACGCCACCGCGGACACGATGCCGGTGTGGCCGGTGAGGACCTGAAGGCAGCGGCCGGTTCGCGAGTCCCAGAGCCGCGTGGTGCCATCGCCGCTCGCGGTGGCGAGCAGCCTGCCGTCCGGGCTGAACGCCGCGCCGTACACGATGTCGCTGTGGCCGTGCAGGACGCTGAGGCAGTCGCCGGTTCCCGTGTCCCACAGCCGGACGCTCTCGTCGTAGCTCGTGGTGGCCAGCAGCGTGCCGTCGGGGGCGAACGCCACGCCGAACACGGCGATCGTGTGCCCGGTGAGCTCGTTCACGCAGGTCCCCGTGGTGGGGTCCCACAGCCGCGGTGTCAGGTCAGCGCTCACGGTCGCGACCAGCGAGCCGCCGGGGCTGAACGGCGCCGCGAAGACCGCGTCGGTGTGGGCGGCCAGCGTGTGCAGGAGTTCGCCGGTGGCGGCGTTCCACAGGCGCGCCGACTTGTCCTCGCTGGCGGTGCTGAGCCGGGCACCGTCCGGGCTGAACGCCACCGAGTTGACCGCGCCCGTATGGCCGGTGAGCGTGCGCGCTCCCGCCGTTTCGATAACACTCATGTAACCGCCTCTGCGATCCTGCCGCGTGTGCGCGCCTAATTCTGCACTTTCCTGCAGGCGCGGTAGGCATTTTTCGCCCCTTCGCATCCCGTGTTGCATCAATTTGTGACATAACGCGCGGGAATGGTGGCCAGGAATGCCGCTATTCCCTGGTCAGGCGCCGAATTCCGCTGCTTGACAGTCGCGGTTCCCCGTGCGTCCACGCTCGTTAGGAGCGAGGGAGTGCTGTGATGCGTGAGCCGGGGAAGCTGGTTTTCGCCGCTCTGGTCGCGGTCGGGATCGCCGTGCCGTGGGTAGAAGCGCAGCCGCTGGCCAGCGCCGCGCGGGCGGCCACGGACCGGCCCGCGACCGTGGTTGTGCTGAAGAGCTGCACGTTCGGCACGCTTGCCGCCGCGGCGGCTGGGTCGGGGACAGTGGCCTTTGGCTGCTCGGGGGTGATCACCTTCCCGGGCGCTGACCGTGAGCGGCCCGCGGGACCTCACGATCAGCGGCTCGGGCCAGCACGTTATGTTCCGGGCCGCGACCAACCTCCTCGCCATGAAGGAAACCAGCTGTTCATCGTGAACGGCGGCCTGACGCTTACCGACCTCACGCTGAGCGGCGCCGGCCAGTTCGGCATGAACGGCCTGCGGGGAAGCCCCGGCACCGCCGGGACGGACGGGGCCGACGGAGGCGTCGGCCAGCCGAGCGGCTCGGGGGGTGACGCGACCGACGGCACCCCGGGCCACCCGGGCGGGAACGCGACGGGCGGGGCGATCC
>Ga0187808_10000588_pt1 | contig 11701 bp, 9 predicted proteins | sample NC_wetland_sal_i_5_FD_132427 | JGI IMG/M metagenome (GOLD analysis project Ga0187808, IMG submission 132427) | Wetland sediment microbial communities from Neuse River Estuary, North Carolina, USA - ASW_3 | ecosystem: Environmental > Aquatic > Freshwater > Wetlands > Sediment | place: USA: North...
AGCCGGCCGTCGTCGACGTAACGGGCGAAATGCGCGTCGATCCGCGCCAGCCGTTCCGGGTCCAGGCCCACCTCGGCGGGGTCCGCCTCGACCTTGAGCTCCGTCATTGGTTTCCCGCTCTTGCTAGCTCTTCCTTGCGGTCGGACGCGAACATGTGCACGTACTCCTGTCCCGACAGCTCCTGGATCGCGGCCATGACCTGGTCGGCGATCAGCCGACGGGCCTGGCCCGGCGGCAGATCGGCCAGTTCCGGGGCGATTTCCAGCGGCTTACCGATCGTCACCCCGATCCGCCCCGGCCGCGGCACCACGTGGCCCGGCGGCAGCACCCGCCGGGTCCCGGCCAGCGCGACCGGGATGACCGGCAGGCCCGACTTCAGCGCCAGCCAGCCCACCCCCGGCCGGCCCCGGTACAGGCGCCCGTCCGGCGACCTGGTCCCCTCCGGGTAGATACCGAACAGCTTCCCCTCGAGCAGCAGGGCCAGCGCCGCCTCCAGCGTCTCCTGCGCCGCCCGCGGCCCTTCCCGGTCCATCCGCAACTGGTTCGTGGACTTCAGGTAGGCGGCCCACAGGCGCGCCGCCGGGCCGGACGCGGTGAAGTACTCGGCCTTGGCCGAGAACGTGACCGGGCGGTCAACCATCAGCGGCAGGAAGACCGAGTCGACCACCGACAGGTGGTTGGCCGCCAGGATCGCCCCGCCCGAGGCGGGGATGTTCTGCGCCCCGGTCACCCTCGGACGCCAGATCGTGTGCAGGAACGGGCCTGCGACGATGCGCGATAGCTGGTACTGCACGCGTTTCTTTCTGCGTCGGGGGGCGACGATCATGGTACGCGGCGGGTCCTGTTTGGGCGGGGATCCTTCGGCCATAATTGGGCTGATCGTTGTCCAATGGGTACGAAGCGTTCCGGGGGCCCGATGAGCGTCATGGTTGAACGAGACGCCCTCAAGGAGTTCCAACGGTCCACCTGGCGGAGCCCGGCGCAACTGGCGACGACGGCTACCGGGCTGGCGGCCGGCTGGATCCTCACCGACCGGGCGATCGCCGTGTCCTGGGCGCTCGGCGCGGTCTCCTCGCTCGTCATCGCGGTTTTCACGGTCCGGGCCTTCATCATCTTCCACGACTGCGGCCATGGGTCGTTCAGCCGCTCACGCCGGCTGAACACCCTGGTAGGCAGCGTCATCGGGGTTATCGTCTTCACCCCGTACGCCCACTGGACCAAGGCGCACAGAAGGCACCATGCCACGACAGGTGACCTCGACCGGAGAGGATCCGGTGACGTTTGGACGATGACGACCGACGAGTACCGGGCCGCCTCCCCTGGCAGGCGCCTGTATTACCGGATCTACCATCATCCTTTCTTCCTCATGACGATCGGCCCATTGATCAAGTTCGTCATAGTGGAGCGCCTCATCCTGGACCCGAGATTGACAGGCCGACGGCTCCGGATATCGGTCTACCTGACGAATCTGGCGATCGTCGGCTACGCCGTCCTCATGTCGGCCTGGATGGGGCCGTCCAGATATCTAGCTGTCCAGCTCATGGTCCTGACCTTCGGGGGGATCCCGGCCGTTTACCTTTTCTACGTGCAGCATCGTTTTCCCGGTACCTATTGGCGACGGCACGCCGAGTGGGACTACGTGGAAGCGTCGCTCGCGAGCAGTTCCCGGGTCGCGCTGCCTCGGTTCCTCCAGTGGGTCACCGGCAATATCGGCTTCCACCACATCCACCACCTGGCGCCCCGCATCCCGAACTACCTCCTGCCGCACGCCCAAGCCGCCTGCCCGCAGTTGCAGCCGGGCGCTACCCTGACCCTGAGGTCGAGCGCCGGGGTGCTGCGGACAAACCTCTGGGATGAGGCGGCCGGCCGCTTCGTCACGTTCGCGGAGGCCGGCTTCTGAACCCGAAGACGAAACCAAGCGAGCGCCTTCTCGCCGGGCTCGGCATTCGCGGCGACGAGGTAACCCGTCTTCGGACGGTGCTGGTTGGTTCCTTTCTGCTGGGGCTTTGCCTCGTCCTGTACTACTCAGCCGCCAACGCCATCTTCCTGACGCGCTCCGGCATCCAGAAACTGCCCTACGTCTACATCGTCAACGGCTTCCTGGTCATTGCTTTCGGTATCGGGCTGGCCTTCCTGGGTCGGCGCGTCACGTTCCGGACTCAGGCGTTGACCCTCAACTTCGTGCTGGCCGCCACGATCTTGCTTTTGTGGGCCGGGATCAAGACGACCTGGACCGGGAACCACGTCGTCATTTTCCTGCTGATGGCGTGGTTCCGCCTGCTCTTCATCTACACCACGCTCAGCCTGTGGGAACTCGTTTCCCGCCTGTTCGATATACGCCAGGGCAAGCGGCTGTTGCCCCTGGTCGGGCTCGGGGTGATGCTGGCCTCGGTCGTCGGCGGTCTGCTCATCCCGGTCATCGTGGCCGCCACCGGCACCGTCAACCTGCTGCTGCTGTCGGCCGTGTTCCTCGGTCTGTACTCCCTTTCCCTGTCCCGCATCCTCCGGGACGTCAACGAAACGCGTCAGGAAACGAAGCGGAACCGGCGCGAGGGCCTCACGCCCCTGGTCCAAGACCGGTACATCCGGGCCATCTTCAGCCTGAAGACCTTCACCGTGCTGACGGCGTACCTGATCGAGTACGTCTTTTACGAGCAGGCCGCCCGGCACTTCCCGACCCAGCAGTCCCTGGCCGGGTTCTTCGGCACCTTCACCGCCGGGGTGACGCTCACGATGATCCTGGTCGCCGCCCTGCTGGCCGGGCGGCTGATCGCGCGCCTGGGAGTACGAGGCACTCTGTTCATCATGCCGCTGGCCATGACGGCCACGTCGTTGGCGGCGACCGCCTACGGCGGCCTGATCGGCGTGGGTATCGCGTTCTTCGTCCTGGTCGCGGTCACCATGTTGGCGAACCAGGTGCTGGACAAGGCGGTAGACACCCCGGCGTTCGTCCTGCTGTTCCAGCCGATACCCCGGGAGCGCCGGCTGCCCGCGCGCGTAGCCACCGAGGGCTGGCTCGGCTCGGTGGCCTTGATCCTCAGCGGTGTGCTCCTGCTGTTGCTGACGTCGCTGCACCCGGCCAACGTCGTGCCCTTCGTCGCCCTCCTGGTCGTAGTGTCGGTCGCTTACCTGCTGCTCACCCGGACGGCCACCGCACGGTACGCGACGGCCCTGCGGCGCGCCACGCACCGCGGCTTCGCCGTCGCGGCAGCACCGTCGGCCAACGGGTCCTCCGACGGGGTCGACGCCCTGCTCAGCCGGCTTGCTCCGGGCGCCTCCTACCTCGACCAGGAGCAGGCGCGGGCGGAGTTGCGCGCCAGCACCCCGCTGCTGGACGACGAGCGGCTCGGCGCGGCCGTACAGGTCCAGGTCCAAAGTGCCCGCTCGCTCCTGGCCGCCGAGCGCGACCTGTCCGGCACCTGGCCCTTGCTGGCGCAGTGCCTGCACGAGGAGCTAGCCCGGGTCCAGGCGAACCTGTTTTCGCTGCTCTGCTGCTCGCGCGATGCCTCCGGTGTCCCCCTGGGGGCCACCCTGCTCGATGCCGAAGCGCGCATCGCCAACGGAGTAGCCGACGACCGGGCCAACGCGATCGAGTTGCTCGACGTCACGCTGCCGAGCTCGCTGAAGCTCCCGGTGGTGGCGCTGGCGGAGGACCAAGGGCCGCTCCAGACGCTGCGCAGGCTAGGCGCGGACCTCGTGCCCACCCCCATGACGGCCGAGGAACGCCTGGCGTTGATGGGAAATGACGCATCGCTCGGCAGCTGGACGCTGAGCCTGGTCCGCCTGGGCCTGGCCACAGCCAACGGCCACCCCCAAAGCAACGACAAGAAGGCGCCCGGCATGTCAGACCTCGGCTCACCCGGTACCTACCCGCCAGAAGTCACCTCGGTCGTATGGCTGCGGACGATCGACATATTCGGGCGCGTGCCCTACCAGGTCCTGTCGGAGCTGTCGGACAGGTTGAGGCCGTATTCGGTGTCCGCCGGGGTGCGCGTCGTGACGGAGGGCGAAGAGGGCGATGAGCTGTACATCGTGCGGGCCGGGGCGGCCGCGGTCCAGCGCGGTGATCGCGTCGTGGCGCAGCTAGGCCCGGGCTCGCTGTTCGGGGAACTGGCTGTGCTCGACCCCGCGCCGCGCTCGGCCGACGTGGTGGCCACGGTTGATTCGGACCTTCTCATCCTCGACCGGACGACCCTGCTGGACCTCATGGCGCGGCGGCCCGAGGTGGCGGCCGACATCATCACCATGCTCGTACGCCGGCTCCGGACCGGCACCTACGAGGCCTGAGCCTGGACTTTTTCTCCGATTTTCTCGCCTAGCCGGACCTTAGTCTCGATTTGCTTCCGGGAATACTCCATGATATCGGAGTCGATTGTAACGGCGCCGGGCTTCAGCAAGTAGAGTATGGCCGATCCGCCGAGGCTGAAGTAGCCCTTTTCCTGGCCGCGCCGGCAACTGGTTACGTCATGATTATTGATCTTTCCGACCAGGATCGCTCCCACCTCAACAGTAACGACGGTGCCGAAGTTGGTGGTCTCGATAACCGAGTACTCGCGGTGGTTCTCGGTGAAGGTTTTATAGCGTTTCGAGGAAATGGGCTGGACGGAGTGCAGCACTCCGTTGATGGAGTGTGTCCTGATAACTTCCCCGTCATCCGCAAAACAATAGCGGTGGTAATCTTCCGTGCCAAGGCGGAATACCAGGCAGGTACCTTCGTTATACGCGGCAGCCAGATCGGGATCTCGGAGCAGCTCAGTTATCGTGTAGGAGCTTTGCTTGACCGGAATGCGGCCATCGCCGGTGACCGAGTACGCTAGCAGCCTGGAATCGGCCACGGCGATCAGGACCTCCGGGTGGTCGGCTACCGGACGCTTGGCCGGGTCGATCTTACGGGTCACGAAGCTGTCGTAGGACGTGTAGCTCTGCTCCGGGTAGTCGCTCATGTCTATACCAAACCGGTCGACGAGCGGCTGGATCTTTCTTACTGAAGACGGCCTCTTGTCCAGGATAGCGTTCAGGCCCGAATACCACCGACGAGCGAAAATAGCGCCGAGCAGAAGCCTGCCAAACGCCGTCTCGTAAAGAAGGTGGAGTCTTCTTTCGCCGTACTGCGGTTCGTCGTAGACAGCTCCCCGCTTACGGTCGTATACTTTGACACTCATTGTGCTGATATCCGGGACGATGAGTAGGAATACAGTGATTGCGCTAACTCTAGACTAACTTCGATCTTTCGCGTTTGTGATGGGGGCCGACATCATCACCATGCTCGTACGCCGGGTGCGCGCAGGCACCCCCTGGGCCTGAGGTGTCCGTCTCCGACACCGATGCCCCGCAGGCCGCCGCGGCTGAGGTCCTGGCCGCGATCGACGCGAGGGTACGGAGGGTTCTGTACCAACTGCACCAGGCCATCGCCGTATTCGCGGGCGGCGAGGCCGGCCGCGTCCCCGCCGGGTCGACAGACGGCGCGGTCCTGACCGCTCATGACCTGGACCGGGCTATCGATTCCTGGCCGCGGCTCGTGCCGGCCGATCACGAGATCAGGGCGGCGCTCCTGCACACGGTCATGCGGCGGTCGGGGCTCTCGTCCACCATGTTCCCGGCCGTCGCCGCGGCCCTCGGAGCCGACGACCGGCAGGTGGCTGAGGCGTTCCGCGCCAGGTACGGCACCGACCTCACGCAGGCCATGGCCGAGGTCCCGGTGCTGCCGCCCAGACGCGACTTCGGCCCCGGTACGGCGCTGGACGCTCAGCGCTGGCTGGACCTCGAGCGGTCGTTCACCCGGGTCACCGTGGAGGCCGGCGAGGTCCTGTTCCGGGAGGGGGACGTCGGGGACAGCCTGTACGCCATCGTGACCGGTCGGGTCAGGATGCTGGTCGGTGAGCCGGGCGCCGAGCGGGCCATCCGCGACCTAGGCCCGGGTGAGCTGATCGGGGAAATGGCGCTGCTGACCGGCGATCCCCGGACGGCCACCGTCGTCGCCGTGCGCGACACGGAGCTTTACCGGCTCACCGCGGAGAGCGTCGAACGGTACCTGTTCAGTGACGTGTCGGTCATGCGCCGGATCATGACGACGCTGGCCCGTCGTCTGGCCCGGGCCCCATCCGCTGCGGCGGCAGCGCAAGCGTCCGTGAGCAGCATCGCCCTGGTGGCAGCCGGCGATATCCCGCTGCCCGAGGTCGCCCGCTTCGGTGAGGTCCTGGGGGCCTTCTTGTCCGGGCATCTGCGGGTGGCGGTGCTGAGCCCCCGCGCCGTGGAGGCGGCCCTGGGGACGGGCGCCACCGCCGACTCCGACGGCGCGGAAGCCGCGGGGCTCGCCGGCTGGCTGCGCGATCAGGAGGACCGTCATGACCTCGTGCTGTATGCCCCTGCGCCGGGGCCGGAAGCCCCGTCCCGGGATTCCGGGGATCCCGGCTTCTGGGACCGGTTGTGCGTGCGGGAGGCGGACGTGGTGCTCCTGGTCGGCCACGCCGGCGCCAGCCCGCGGCTCGGGCGCGCGGAGCAGCGCCTGCTCGCCGGCAGCGTGGCGCGGAAGGCCCGCAGGGAGTTGGTGCTGCTCCACGATGACCTGCGGCCGGGCACCTGGCAGACGGGGCAATGGCTCAGCCGCCGTCAGCTCGGCCGGGCTCATCACGTCGTCCCGGATGAACGCGGGCACCTCGGGCGCCTGGCCCGGTTCCTGCTCGACGTCCCGGTCGGCCTCGTCCTGAGCGGAGGTGGCGTACGGGGTTTCGCTCACGCCGGGGTGCTGAGGGCGTTGCACGAACACGGCGTCCCGGTCGATGTGATCTGCGCGACCAGCGCCGGCGCCCTGGTCGGCGGACAGTTCGCCATGGGCTGGACTCCCGGGCAGGTCGAGCGGCGTAACACGCGGCTCTTCGGCGTACCCCGGCGGCGGCTGTTGGACTACACCATCCCCACGACGTCGATCATCGGTGCCGTCCAGCTCAACCGGGTCCTCAACGTGATCTTCGGGGACCGCACCGTCGAGGACCTGTGGGTCCCGTTCCTGTGCACGATCACCGACCTGACCGCGGCGGAACTGGTGGTTCGCGACGCCGGCTCCCTGCGCGACGCGGTCCGGGCCAGTTGCTCGCTCCCGGTCCTGCTCCCTCCCGTGGTGGGGCCGGACGGGCACCTGCTGGCCGATGGCGGCGTGCTCAACAACCTCCCCGTGCTGCCGTTGGTCAACCGCACGGCGCTCGGCGCGCTCATCCTCGTCAACGTCACGGCGCCCTTCTACACCGCCGACGAACCGTACGACTACTCGGACAGCCTCCCGCTCGGTCGGGTCCTGCGCAGCCGCCTGAACCCGCTGGGCTCCCCGCTCGTGGCCCCCGGCATCGGGCAGGTGCTGCTACGGGTCATGGAAATCGGCTCGAAGAGCCTCGAGTCCGGGCAGATAGCGCGCGCGGACGTGTACATCCGTCCGCACTTCGATTCGTCGTCCTATACCGACACCACGCAGCTCCCGGCGGTCATCCGGGCCGGATACGAAGCGGCCCGCGAGGCCCTGTCCGCCTGGGACAGCTCGGGCATCCCGTTCCGGTGAGGACCAAATGGCTGGAGTGCGGGATCTGGGCCGCCCTCACCTTCGTGGATCTCGGCGTAGACATCGGTTTCGTCATCGTGGTCATTTACCGCGCATCCCGGGGAACGCTCGGGATGTGGGAACCGCCGACGAGCACCATCGTGGCGCTGACCGTTCTGCTAATCGTCGGTGCTTACGCCGTGCGCCTCACTAATCCGCGCCGCCGCCCGGCCGCCGGATCCCCGGACCCTGGTCAGCAGTTCGCGGGCGAGCACCAGGATCAGCATCGTGGAGAAGACCACGAAGGGAGCGGCCCACGGGAGGACGGCGGTAAAGACGACGGCGAGTAGGAAGGCCCGGCCGCGCCACGACCGGACGATACGTTCCGGGGTGAAAAAGGCGCCCTTTTCCACCCGTATCTTCGAGAGCATGAGGAACGACAGCACCGCCATCAAGGCGAAGACAAGCCACGGGTACGGATAGTGGTGCCAGACCCGGGAGCTGAGCAAGACGACGCCGACGAGGATATCGGCCGCCGGCGGTGAGGGCAGCCCGATGAAATAGAGCCGGTCGCGCGCCTCCGTAGCCTGGAAGTAGGCGAGGCGGGCCAGCACGGCCACCGTCCAGCCAGCGGAGATCAGGCCGCCCGCGGCCCAGCCCTTGAAGTACACGGCGTAAACCAGGACGCCGGGCGCCACCCCGACCGTGACGGCGTCGGAGAGCGTGTCCAGGTATTTGCCAAAGGGACTCGTGGCGTGCAACAGCCGGGCGGCCAGGCCGTCGAAGGTGTCGACGACGCTGGCGAACACGATCAGGTAGGCGCTGGCCGCAAATTGCCCCCGGAACACGTTCTGGATGGCCAGCATGCCCAGGACCAGGCTCGCCATGGTTATGGCATTGGGGGCGGCATAGCGGAGCCGGTTCACCGCGGCCAGCCTATCGGTCCGCGCCCGGGACCCCGAGGGCAGATTCCCCAGTAACCTGGGCTGGTGAAGGCCGGCGAAGCCTTGGTCCTTACCGCAGACCCGCGTGAGGCGGCGAGCCGGGCCGTCGGACAGGCCCTGGCGTCGCTGGCGGGTCAGCCCCCCTCGTTCGCGGTGCTATTCGCCTCGGCCCATTTCTTCTCCTCGGCCGAGGCGCTCCTGGCCGCGGTCGGCGAGGAAACCGGCCCGCTCCCGCTCATCGGGTGCGTATCCGAGGGCGTGGCGGGCGGCGCCCGCGAGGTCGAGTCCGGGCCCGCGGTTTCGCTGTGGCTCGCGGCCGACCTCGGCCCGGTCGAGACCTTCGCCATGGAGTTCGTCCGGACGTCAGACGGGGGCGCCTTCGGCGGCTTCCGGTTCGGGGAAGACCTGGCGGGCATGCACCTGATGATCTGCGACCCATTCACGTTCCCGGCCGGTGACCTGCTGGCGCACCTGAACGAGCACGTACCAGGGGCCCTGGTCATGGGCGGGATGGCCAGCGGCGGGCTGCGGCAGCAGCAGAGCCGGCTGTTCCTGGACGGCCGGGTGCTCTCGCACGGCGCGGTCGGCGCTCACCTGCCGGGAGCCGAGGTCCATCCCCTGGTGGCGCAGGGCTGCCGTCCGGTCGGTAACCCCTTCACCACCACCCGCGCCGACGGCAACCTGATCTTCGAGCTCGGCGGGCGCTCGCCCCTGTCGCGCCTGCGCGAGCTGGCCGCGGGGCTGCCCGACCGGGAGCGGGAACTGCTCGCCCGGGGCGCGCACGTGGGGATCGTCATCGACGAGTACCGGGCCGAGCCGGGCCAGGGCGACTTCCTGATCCGCGGCATCATCGGCTCCGACCCCGAATCGGGCGCGCTGGCCGTCGGCGAGGAGGTGGAGGTCGGCCAGACCGTGCAGTTCCACGTCCGCGATGCCCGGTCGGCGGATGAGGATCTCCGGCGGACCCTGGATCGGGAGTGCGCCGCCCTCGGCGACCGACGCGCGGCCGGGGCCCTGCTGTTCACCTGCAACGGCCGTGGGTCGCGGATGTTCGACGAGCCGGACCACGACGCCGGGCTGATCGCCGAGGTGCTGGGCGCTATCCCGGTGGCCGGGTTCTTCTGCGGCGGTGAGCTCGGGCCGGTCGGCGGGCAGAACTTCCTGCACACCTTCACCGCGTCGATCGCGGTGTTCCCGGAAACTACCTGACGACCTGCTAGCCGGGCTGGGCGGCGAGTTCGCGGACCTGCCGCATCCCCTTGGCGTTCCGCGCCAGGGCCATGGGCGTCCAGATCAGCCCGAACGGGATGCCCCACCAGCCCAGCAGCAGGTTATGCGTTTGCGCGGAACGGGCGGCGGCCTCGAGTTGCTCCAGGGTCCCGGTGTAGACGGTGTGTCTTTGCTGGGTCATGAGGATGAAGCTGCTCACCTTCGTGAGCCTGACCCGGTACAGTCGCGCGTTTCCCGACGAGGCCGGCGGTGGCGGCGCACCGTAACCGTAGCCAGCCCCCTGCGAATCGCTCATGGGTCCTCCGCAATGCGTGGCCGATTAGGAGAACATCCAATCGCACCCACGGCCACCGGGCCAAGGGGCGTGACCATCCGCATCCGTTGCTGCCACGGTGAGCGACGGAGCGTACCCGGATCGCCTGCCTCACCGCACACAGAGGACGTGCGGAGTACCGCCCGGCACGGGGCAAGAATCCCCCATAAGGGGCATAGTGCATGGCCGATTCCCGAATACCCACTATTCATCATCTTACGGAAAGCCCGTAATTCACCGTTTCCCGGTAAGTAATCTGGCCTCAGGCTGGTTCGCCCCGCGAACGGCAGCGGGGACGCGCAGCGACGTGACCTATCCCTGGGGGACACGATGACTGATCGATCATTAGGCGAAGGCCTGCCCGCCGACTGGCACCGCGCCCGTTCCGCCGCCCGCGAGCCGCACTTCTACGGTGCCGACACCTTCTGGGCCAAGACCGCGACCGCCAACGGCACAACCACCACGAACGGCACAGCGAGCGCCAACGGCACGCCGACCACCGCGCCCGCCCACGGCACCGCGCCCGCCCACGGCCCGGTGAGCGCCCACGGCACGGTCGGGCGCGCGGTGCGCCCCAAGGACGCGGACACGACGGGATTCCTCGGAGCGCTATTCGACTTCGGATTCACGTCCTTCGTGACACCCAAAATCATAAAAGTGCTCTACGTGCTCGTAACGATAGGCACGATAGTGAGCGCTCTCGCATTTACTATCGTCGTATTCAAGGCAAGCGTGGCATTCGGCGTCGTGGCGCTGGTCTTCGGGGACCCGCTGATCATCCTGGTCATCATGGCGGTATTCCGCATGTTCGTGGAATTTTTCGTCGTCATCTTCCGGGCCGCCGAGGACATCCGGGCGCTGCGGGAAGGCGGCGGGACCGGCTGAGGGCGGACCCGTCCGGGGCCGTCAGTAACGCCGTACAGTGTCGTCATGACGACTTGTGGTTTTCGCGCCAGGGGTTGTCGCCCAGATATGTCCGACGGGACTGGACTCCCCCCCACAAGTGTCCTACGGTGCTGTCATGGCGTCGGGTGAGACAACGGTGACTCAGACGGGCCGCGGACGGTGAACGGGCCTGGGGGGCCTGACCAGGACGGTGCGGAGGTTTACCGTCTGTTCGAGTTGCGCTCCGATCCGACGAGGGCCCTGGCCGGGCAGGCCGATGCCGTCGCCGCGGCGTGTCACGCCATGGCCGTACGCTTCCACCGGGGCGGCAAGCTCGTGGTGTTCGGCGCCGGCGGGTCGAGCACCGACGCGCAGCACGTCGCGGTGGAGTTCGTGCACCCGGTGATCGTCGGTAAGCGCGCGCTGCCGGCCATCTCGCTGACCACCGACGTGGCCACGGTCACCGGGATCGCGGAGCGGGACGGCGTGGCCGCCATCTTCGCGCACCAGATCCGCTTCCTGGCCGGTCCGGCCGACATCGCCCTCGGGATTTCCGACGACGGCAACAGCGTCAGCGTGCAGGCCGGGCTCGAGGCGGCCGCCGCTCTGGGGCTGCTGACGATCGCCCTGGTCGGCGGGGACGGCGGGCGGATCGCGGCCAGCGGCGCGGTCGACCACATGCTGCTGGCTCCCTCGGCCGATCCCCGCGTGGTCAAGGAGATGCACGTCACCACCTACCACGTGCTGTGGGAGCTGGTGCACGTGTTCTTCGAGCAGCCCGGTGTGCTCGCCCCGGGGGTG
>Ga0187808_10000589_pt1 | contig 11698 bp, 11 predicted proteins | sample NC_wetland_sal_i_5_FD_132427 | JGI IMG/M metagenome (GOLD analysis project Ga0187808, IMG submission 132427) | Wetland sediment microbial communities from Neuse River Estuary, North Carolina, USA - ASW_3 | ecosystem: Environmental > Aquatic > Freshwater > Wetlands > Sediment | place: USA: North...
GAGCAAGATCGCGAGCAGCACCCGGTCCGCCCAATTCAGTCTCGGGCGGCACGGCTGCCGCCGCTGCAGCACAGCGAGCTGATGGCGCAAGATCAAGATCTCTGTGGTCCCCCACGCCTCCTCACGCCGTGACAGCCGCAGGCACGCCACGACCCGCGTGATCAGGAGAAAGACGAACCCCAGGCACAAGACCGGGGATCATCACGGTCAGACGGCCGGGATGGCAACTCTGCTGGTCGCAGCCCTGGACGGGTTTCTCGGCACGCACAGGCCGCCACCCCACCCAGTGATGTAGAACCGGCAGCTTCCGGAGGACAGAGGCCGGGCCCGAGTATCTGATCGTGTCCCGTCGCCTGGCAGCCCCAGCCGCAGCGGGCGACGACATCGGGTCAGCCGCCTGCGCTGCGTCGCTGTCATCGTCGTGCAGGCCTTAAGACCTCGTCGGAATGCAGGTTAGGCCGTTGTCCGCCCACTGCGGCAAATCCCTTACCGCTGTCATCTCGCCTCAGCCTGTCCGGTCTCGGCGTGTGCTCGAGCCCGTCGCCGTCGACTCGGCTGGCCCGCGCGGGGCTCACGTCGGGTCGGCGAAAGTGCCGAGAGCTCAGCTGACCAGTGTGATGAGCCGCAGAAAGTACGGCCTTCCGATTCAATATCGAGGGTGTGCCGACGGCAAACGCCAACAGAATTATTGTAATGACACCTAGCACAACGACAACGCCCTGCGCCTGGAAGAACTGCATTAGTGTGCCGCCAAGCACCGGCCCGACCGCGCACGCACCCAGAATCGCGAAGCGCCGGAAACTGATCATCCGAGCGAGCATTTCCTCATCGACATGCCGCATGAAGTGGGTACCAACTTCAATATTCCCCAGAGCGCCGGCCAGGCTAAGCGAGCCCATAACAAACGCTATTCGTATCAGTGAATGCGCGCCACTTACCACTAGAAATGCGAACGTCACGGTCCACGTGATCATTTGAATCAATAGCAGGGAAGCCTTGATTGGTACCGACAACCGCGGGGCGATGAAGGAGCCGATCACACCGCCGGCACCGGATGCCGCGAGCACCAACCCGACGGTTCCCGATGACAGCCTACTCTCGTGAGCCTCAGCGAGGAACATCATGATAAGCGCTTGGCCAATGAGCGTCGTGCCGAAAGTCAGTATCAGCGCCGCACGAACGTAACTGTCGCCCCAGGCGAACTTCAAGCCATCACGAACGTCTCTCATCAGTGGTTGCCGTGGCGTGGACTTCGCATCGACAGCGACCGCTCGCTTACCCTTAAGGCCAACGATGAATAGTACCCATACGGCAAAGGTGAGCGCGTCGGCAACGAACGGGAGGGCGTAGCCTAGACCGAGGAGAAACGCGCCGAGCGACCTTCCCGCCAGCACAACCACATGTGTCCGAGCCTCAAGCTGGGCTTGCGCTGACGACGCCTGATCCAGCGGGACCATTGATCGGACACACCGCTGATCCGCGAGCGTAGAGAATACTTCGAGTACTTCTTCGACCACCACTGCGACGACCAGCACCAGCAGGCTCGGCTTGCCATCCACGAGCGAGAGGGCGAGGGCCGCAACGACCGCGCCTCTGCCGCATTCACTCAAGAGCATGGTCCGCCACGGGTCGAGACGATCGACAAAGGCGCCAGCTGGCACGTAAACAATGATGCCTGGGACGGTGGCCGCAAAGGCGACCATGCCGGCGGCAAGGGGCGAACCGGTCACATAGAGGGCGAGCAGGGGACACGCAATCGTTGTAATTCGACTGCCGACCATTGAAATGTAGGAACCGAGCATAAATAGAGAAAAAGCGCGTGGGGCTCGTCTTCGCCGCTGGCGATCGGCGACCTGGCCGTGGGCGTTTTCTTCGGAAGTGTCAGGCATCTCGATCCGAGGTAGTCTCCCTCTGATTAGAGGTCGCCCGACACCAAATCGAACGACCGTGATTGTAATCTACCGGCTCCGATGCGGTGACTGATCACGCATCGGGAGAATCGATTTCCATCTATTTTTACTGTTGTTCAAACTACCTGCTAAGAGCGGCCGATGGACGGCGTTCTGCACACCGTTGTGAGTTACAGCGCCACAGCCCAGTGGTCGACGTGCCCCTGCATGCGCCAGCGCGAAAACGCGTGCCAGAGCATGCCCTGATGACGTTGCGGCGAAACCGGTCAGGAGCGAATGATGTTACGGGTGGGTGCTATGTGCCAGCTCTGCTGTCTGATGACGACTGGTCCGATTGATGCGACTCGCCACGTCGAGAAAAACGAGGCATCAGGCTATCTTTCTATCTTTGCATGGCAGTTATTTATGGTTTAATCACGATATGGGGTCACAGCCCGAACTCGAATGGCCGTCAACTCTTGATGTCCCCGCGCTCATGGCCGCTGGCTGGGCTCCTGTTCCCTTCCGTGAATTCATCGTCAAGATCCACAGTCGATGCGACTTGGCGTGTGACTACTGCTACATGTATGAAATGGCCGATCAGTCGTGGCGGCTGCAACCTAAGCGAATGTCGCTGGATATCGCCCGGCGCGCGGCATCACGTATCGCTGAGCACGCTCTGAACCACAAGGTGCCCGAAATCGTATTGACCCTGCATGGCGGGGAGCCACTGCTAGCGGGCCACGACCTCATCTGGCATCTGGTGACGGAGACCCGAAAAGCGGTAGAACCTGAGGTTCAGGTGCGCGTGCGGGTACAGACAAACGCTGTAGGGCTCGATGAGCCCTACCTCCAGCTGTTCTGTGAGCTTGGCGTCCGGGTAGGGATCAGCCTCGACGGCACCGCCGAGGCTCATGACCGGCATCGCCGATTCGCCAGCGGCCGGGGCAGTTACACGGCAGTGCGCGCCAGTCTGGACCGGCTGCGCCAAGACCATTTCAAGCACCTGTTCGGCGGCTTGCTCTGTACAGTCGACTTGCGCAACGAGCCGGTTGCCACCTACGAGGCGCTTGCCGCGTTCGATCCGCCGAAGATCGACTTCCTGCTTCCGCACGGTACGTGGAACACACCGCCACCGGGCCGGAGCCTGGATCCGGCAGATGCCCCCTATGGCGACTGGCTGATTGAGGTATTCAACCGGTGGTATCCAGACCCGGTTACCGGGGTTCGGTTGTTCGAAGATATCATCCAGCTGATCCTCGGTAAGACCACCGCCGGGGAGGCGGTCGGCTTGGCGCCGGCGAGATTGGTTGTCATCGAAACAGACGGCTCGATCGAGCAGGTCGACTCACTGAAGGCCACCTACGACGGCGCCGCCAAGACCGGTCTGCATGTGAACGACGATCCGTTCGACTCGGCGCTGTCACTGCCTGCCGTGGCGGCACGTCAACTTGGCGTGATGGCCCTCTCGCCGCAATGCCGGGCCTGCCCCATCCGCCTCGTCTGCGGGGGCGGCCTTTATGCGCATCGCTACCGATCCGGCACCGGTTTCCTCAATCCCTCGGTCTATTGCCCTGACCTCATGCGCCTTATCCGCCACATCCACCAAGTCGTCCAAACCGACATCAGGTCCCGGCTGGTGAGGAGTCACAATGCTGCCCCGTCACCGGCTGTCCCGTGATGTCTTCGCCGCCCTAGCGGCCGGAGGCGGCGGAATGGATGCGATGCGGGAACTCGCCGCGGCCGAATACAGTAAGCACCTGACCCTGCTCCGGGGCGTCCTGGCTGCCGCACAGGGGGACGACGAGTATCACCACGCACGTCTGGGCTACGACCTGCTGGCTGCTGCGTGGCGTAAAGACCGTCGGGCGGCTGAGACCGTCATCGAGTATCCAGCAGTCGGGGCATGGGCCCGCCGGACCATCCAAGCGTGCCGGGCCGGTCTGGCGCTGCCGGGGGCAGAGCCTGGCAGGTTGCGCGCCGTGGCGGCCGCGGCGGCGATCCGCGCAAGGTTGCCTGCCGAGATCGAGGTCGCGGCAATCGACGGACACGTCAGTTTGCCCTCGCTGGGCGCCGTCATGGTCGCCGACTCCCCCGTCGTGGTTCGCAGTGGCGGCGGGCGCGCGACGGTAGGTCACGTTGAGGTACCGGAGCATCCCTACCGCGATGCACCAGGATGGCTGGGACTGCGTCGGGTTCGAGTAGGCTCTCTTGACGTCGTCATCGACGACCTCGATCCGCTTAGGATGCCGGGCGCGCGGGGCCTGCTGCCGCGGCAGGCAGCTTCCTGGGACGCCGCTTCCTGGGACGCCGCGCTTCGACGGAGCTGGGCCGTGTTGGAACGGCACCATCCAGTCGTCGCTGCCGAAATCGCCGCGGCGGTATCGGTGATCGTGCCACTGTCTCGCCCCATGGAGGGCATCGCGAGCACGACATCTCCGGATGTCTTTGGCGCCATTGGGATGTCGCTTCCGAGTGACGCCGTTCTCGGCGCCGAGACGCTCACTCATGAGCTGCAGCATGTCAAGCTTGATGCCTTGCTCGATCTTGTCACCCTAACCTTGCCCGATAATGGTCAAAGCTACTACGCGCCCTGGCGTGACGACCCCCGGCCGTTGCGCGGCCTGCTCCAAGGGGCGTACGCGTTCCTCGGCGTGTCGGGATTCTGGCGGCGGCAGCGACTGCTCGCTAGCGGCGGGCAGCACGCGGACATCGTTTATGCGCGGTGGCGCGCCGCAGTGGCGCTTGCCATCGAGACACTCATCGGCAGCGGGCGGCTGACCAGCGCCGGGACGGAATTCGTGAGCAGCATGGCATATACGCTCGCTGACTGGCTCGCCGATCCGGTTACAACGGAGGCGGAGGCAGCGGCCCAGCGAGCCGCGCAGTCCCACCTCGCCCGGTGGCGGTCAGTGAACGGGCCCAACGCAGTCTGACGAGGCACCGGCATCAGAACGGCGATGCGTCGAAATCGAAGTCCAGTCGGCCGCCCGCTGCCGCAAGCACGGTGTCGGGATGAGCGGTGCCGAGCGCGCTCTCGTAGCGCCGCATCGTGTCAGCGAGCATGGAGTCCGCTTCAGCGATCGCGCCCTCCGCTCGCAAGTCCATGGCTAGGTTGGCGGCGCAGCCTAGACTCAGCGGATTGTCCCTGCCGAGCCGTTCGGTCAGCCTGCGCAAAGTGTCTTCACCACGCGCACGCGCCGCCGCACTATCCCCGAGCAGCGCCAGGTCACTGGCCAGGTTGATGGCTACCGCGAGCGAATAGAAGTGATCACGGCCGAGTCTGGCGTCCAAAGCCGCGAGCGCGGCCTCGTTTAGGCGCCGCGCCTGTGCCAGGTCACCGTTGAGCCGACACAGTAGCGCCAAGTTCCCGGTACACCCGTGGACGAACGGGTGATCCGGATCGTAGACATCGGGGTAGCGAGCGACCGTGTCCGATGCCAGCGCCAGCGCGTCATCGATCGAACCGTTCACGCGGAGGGCGTTGGTAAAAGCGATGGCCGCTGCCAGAGTGTCGGGCGCCTCTTCACCAAAGCGCTTCTTGGATTGCTCGTAGACATTCCGTGCTAGCTGCAGGGCCTGCTCGCGTGAATGCGCCATGCGGCGCAATGCGATTGAAAGGTTGAGGGAGGCCCGCAGCGTTGCGAAGTGATCGGCTCCCAAACGTTCCGTGCCATAGTCCCGTGCTTCCTCGCCGACATCCCTCGCTTCCGTGTACTTGCCTTGCATCCGGACGACCCACGCGAGCGTGTACCAGGAGATCAGCACCTCGGTGGGCGACACCCCGGTACTGGCTTCGCTCTGCAGCCGGAAGGCGAGCTGGCTCAGCTCTCTGGCTTTCACGTAATCGCTGTTCAGTCCGTGGTCGGTGGCGAGGTTGGTAAGAGTACGCAGGGTCTCAGGAGCCGTCGGCCCGAAGATCTCCTCATTAATTCTCCGCGTCTCCTCATCGACCTTGAGTGCCTCGGCGAAGTCGCCGCGCGCTCGCAGGTCGCCAGCGAATGCGTTCCGCAGCACCAGCGTCAGCGGATCACGGTCTCCCCGCGCCGTAGTCGCGAGCGCGAGCGTCTCTTGGACGTGCCGGTGGGCCTCCGGGAACCGTCCGAGTTGGCGGAGGGCGTCGCCGTGGTGGCGTCGGGCGGCTAGCACGTCGGGGTCGTCCGGGCCGGAGTCCGCCGTCCACTGATCGATAAAATTCTGAGTCAATGTCAAGCAAGAGGCGAGGTCGCCGGAAAGGTAGAGGTAGCGCATCAGTCGCAGGACGAACGCGCGCACCTTCGGATCTCGCGAGCTCGCCATGGCCGTAGCTTCTGCCGTCACGTGCGGCACCAGCTCCTGGTAGCGCCACCACTGCCGGTCGTCGGCGGGGTCTGGCGGGGCGGCGGCCGCGATGATCGCGTGCACGTCATTCCGGTAGACCGCCTGCTCCTGCTCGCTCAGTTCGTCGCGCAACAGCGCCTGGACAAGCCGGTGGACTGAGATCGCGCGGCCGCCGATCGTCACCAAGGCATAGCGGCCGAGTTCGCGGATAGCGCGAGCCAGCAAGATGCTGTCGGCCATCAGGTCGCTCACGCGCGTCCCGGTGGCCTGCGAGCCGCGGCGGAACACGTCCCGCGGAATCGGGTCGGGGCCGAAGAAGGCGCAGCACCGCAGCAATTCCTGCGCCTGCGGCAGCTGCTCGCGGACTTTCTTCACCGAAATGGTCCAGGCAGCGTGCACCGATAGCGGATATTCCGCCGACCTGCCCTCGGCCATGATCTTCCCGATCTGCTCGTCAAGCAGGCCGATGTACTCGTCGACTGGCATGCCGCTCTCAGCCAGCATCGCACCCGCTTGGTCGAGCGCCAGCGGAAGATCACCGAGCTTGTCGGCCAGCAGGTTAGCCTCCGAATCGGACACCTGGGCCGGTGCTCGCTTGCCGAGGAACTCCCTGCTCTCGGGCCGGCTGAAGACGTCCACCTCGACGGTTTGAGCCGTCGCCTGCCATGCGGGATTCCGGGAGGTGATCAGGACGTCGCCGGGACCGCTGGGAATGTATTCACGGAAATCGGTTGGCTGGTCGGCGTTGTCGAAGATCAGCAACCAGCGACCGTACGGCTGGCCGCGGCGCAGCGCGTCCAAGGCCGCGGCGGCAGCCCCTTCGATGCCGGTGGCTAGGGCCGACTCCAAGCCGAGGCGCCCAGCGAGCGCGGCCAGCGCGGACCGTACCAACAGCAGCTGCTCAGATGGAATCCACCATACGACATCGTAAGCGGCGCGGTATCGGTACGCGTACTCGATAGCAATAGCTGTCTTCCCAACGCCGCCCAGCCCGCGCAGCGCGGCCGGCTGCTCCGGGACTACCGCCGTGATGTTGCTTGACCTGCCCTGCCGCAGACGCTCGAGAATCTCCTTCCGGCCGGTGAAATTCCTGTTGCGTGGCGGTATGTCCCCCCAGATCACGGGTACGGTACCCGGCGCAGCGTCATCTGCTTCCGTCATAGCACGTATCGTACGCGGCCTTTGCCAATTCAGGCAGGGCTCGCTTTCAGATCGGCAATGAGCGAGCACACTGATGCCAGAGAGCCTGATGATAGCGAAGATTCCTGCCAGGAACGAGCCGCACAGCCTGCCACACCATTGCCACACAGGGCGCGCGTCTGTACCGTCTTATTCAGTGAACTGGCCGAGGAGGAACGTGAACGAGGATGTTGCTGACGGCCTGCTACTCGACCTTCGTGGCGTGGACATGGCAAGCCTGCTGACTGAGACCGCCGATTCGAGCATGGAATCGGCGCTGGACCGAATTCTTCTGTACGGCATCGACATCTACAACGACTTCAGCAGTAGTATCGGCTAACCCCATCGCATCGCGCCTGCGCGCTGGCGGGAGGCCGGTATGCTAGAGCCGCCGTGCCGACTCCACGGAGTTGCTGGCACTTGGGTGAAGTCGGCTTGATGAGCAAGATGGCGCGTTCGCCGTACCCGGGCCCGCAGCCCTTCCAGCAAACTGACGGCGACCGGTTCTTCGGACGCGCCAGTGAGGCTCTCATGCTCGCGGAATGGTGGCGGCAGTGCCGCCTGACATTCGTGGTCGGGCAGGCTGGTAGCGGAAAGACGTCGCTGCTACAGGCGGGTATTCTCCCTGTTCTGGACCGTGCGCAGGCGCGGTCGGCTGTGCTGCCAATCGGCCGACTCGCATACGGGAGCACGTACCCGACCGCCGCACTCCCCGAGCACAACCCTTATACGCTTGGGCTGATCCGCTCCTGGTCGCCCGGAGAGAATGCGACCAGGCTGTTCCATCTCACCGTTCGCGAGTACTTCCAGCGCGTCACCGCAGACGGCATCATTTTCGCTGCGATCGACCCTGCTGACGAACTGCTCGCCGAGTCAGGTCCACGGCGGGCATACCGACGGCGATTCCTCGAAGAACTCGCAGACGCACTCGGACATGAGCCGCGCCTGCACTTGCTGATCATCGGCCGCCACGAAGCGATCGACATGGTGGCCGATACCCTCGGCAACGGGGCTCGGCACGAAGTCACGGCCTTGACGCTGCCGACCGCAGTTGAGGCAGTATCGAAGCCGCTGGTCAGTACGAGCAAGACTTTCGTCAACGGAGCGGCCGATGCGTTCGTTACGGACCTCGGCACAACCCGCGTGGTCGCCAGCGAAGGAACCGAACGTTACCTGACCCATGATCATGTCGAACCGGCGCTACTCCAGGTAGCCTGCGCTCGCCTCTGGGACGCGATTCCGGCTAGCGTCCACAGCATCTCCATCCGCGACATCCGCAGGTACGGGGACATCGACGACGCGCTTACGGCTCACTGCGCTATGGTCATCGCGCAGGTGGCCGGTGAGCATAATCTCCCGGTGAAGCGGCTCAGCTCCTGGCTGCTTAGCAATTTCGTAACCGAATTCGGCACCCTCGGCAAGGCTTATGAAGGTATCACGACGACGGCGAGCATGCCCAATGCCGTAGCACGCGCGCTGGAGGATCGCCATCTTCTTGTCGCCAGACTGGAATCTGGAGCACGGTGGTATGAGCTGATCAGCGACCGTCTGATCGAGCCATTGCGCCAGGTCGGCGACGTGCGCCCCGCTCCCATCGACGCGGCCGGCCAACTGCGTGCCGCCGAGCATGCGCTGACCATTGGCGACCTGCAGCTTGCCGAACAGCACGCCACCGAGGCCATGCACGCGCCGGCAATCTCGTTGCGGTTCCGCGCGGAGGCCTGTTCCCTACTCGGGAACGTGTCATATGAAGGCGGCAAGCCAGAGGATGCCGAAGCGCACTACCGAGAGGCCGCCCGGTCGTACGGCGCGGCCGGAGATAGCAGGGCAGTTGCGTATGCGCTAACCGCCATCGGGCGTTTGCTGCTGATGCAAGGGCGTGTGGCGGAAGCGGCAGACGAAATCTACGCCGCCGTGGCCCGAGTTCCCGGCGACCTAGGCATTCAGACGGAACTGGCCCAGGCGCTGTGGGAGGACGATAAAGGATCAGCGGCAGTCGCGATCCTCAATGATGTGCTGAGGGTTGACGGCGGCAACAGGATTGCCTTGCGCGCCCGTGGTGAAATCCTGGCGTACCTAGGCGAAGCACGCCAGGCCATGCGGGACCTGGACCGGGTGACGATACAGGGTCAGCCATCGACCCGCGCAGCTCGCGGGCTGGCTCTTGCCCAGCTCGGCGAGCAGCGGGCGGCACGCAGGGAAATCGAGGACGCGGTCGCCGAGGGCCGTCACAGCGGACCGGTACTCCTCTATGCCGCGCGCGCCTTCGCGCTCGGCGGCGACGAGAGCGCGGCACAGGAACACGCTCGGTTGGCATCCGATGCTACCGATCCCCCGCTCTCGCCCCGTCATCGGGAGGTTGCTCGACACCTCGTTGCTGGTGACCGCTGAAAGCGCCAAGAATACATTGGCGTGGACCTGGGCAGCCGCGCCTTCAGCCATGAGCCGCGCCACCGGACTGGCTTCTGATGGCCTCCGTGGTGAACGCCGCAACGCAGTTGTCGAGCTCCGAATAGTCGGGTGGGCGTTTCGGATTGTCCTCTGCGTTCACGGCCAGTCGCGACGCCGCCGTCGCGAGCTCAGTCGCAAGGCTTCCCAGCGGCTGTGGCACGAGCAATGCAACGCTGACTGCGCTCAGCTTGGTGGCGGCAGAATGCTGCCGGACCAGCTCAAGCCGCGGTGCCAGCTCAGCCCCTTGATACGCATGATTATTAGCGATCTGTGTCCGCAGCTCTCCTGCTGATCGCAGCAGAGCCACACAAGCGTCCCGCTTCTCCAACAGGAACTGCTCGCGTTCCAGGCGCCTCGCCTGTCGAGCGGTTTGGATGACCGCGGCGGCTTGCGGAATAGTCGCACCGATCACGGTAAACACGCCGGTGACAATGGCTATGTAGACAGTAGTTACATCAGTCATTTGCGTCGTCCCTGCAGGGCATTTGCGGTTAGCTACCCTGATTATGGTGGTAGGTAGGTACCTGTGGGTGGCCGATAACGTATGTCACCAGGCGATATTCGTGGATGATGCCACCCGTGCGGTCATGTCGTCGGACCCGGAAATGATCGAAGTCGGTGATGCGATCTGGCAGCGGCCGCAGTTGTGGCCGCCAAGAACTTCATCCGCGTTACGCGACCAGCGATATTCGTTGAACAGGCCACCGGCGCGAGCCTGTCTTCGGACGCGGTATTGCTCGAGGTCGACCGGTTCGGGTAGCGGTTTCAGCGGCGCGGCTGCGTGCAGGGAGCGGTGCGGCCGATGCCGACCGGAGTCTTCGGGTCGCAGGTGACCGCGCCGCGCTCGAAGCAGGCGGCCAGCCACCACGAGCCCGACGGGTTCCGCTTCGGGCGGCCCGGCAGGTTCTTGACCTGCTTGGCGTCCGCCAGGACGCACTCGAACCCCTCGGCCTCCAGCCGGTAGAACACCGGCTTCCAGTAATCGCCCGTAATCACCACGGCGGGCACCTGCCAGCAACGCAGCCAGTCCGCCAGCGCCAGCACCTCCCGCTTGGGAGTGCCGAACTCACGGGTCTCCCGCATCCGCTGCGACGGGTTCTTGTCCGACGGCACCCGGATCGTCGCCGCCATGCCCGCCTTGCCGATGTCGATGCCGCATACCCGGTCCCGGTACAGCGGCTGACACGCGGCCTCTGTCGGCCACAGTTGAAACGACGTAACGAGCGGTACCACCGCCATTTTCACGCCCCTACGGCGGCGCGCAGCGGCATGAAGGGCTGATACGAAAACTAGCCCGAAAAATATAGAGAGTTAGCGGGCGCGCGACCGCAGCCGGCGGCGGTTTGAGCTGTCGGCTGCCGGTACCCGGTGCGGTCGCGTTCCATGTCCAGCGTGCCTCCCGCGCGCCCGCCGAGCAGGATCGGCACGATGAGCTCAGACCCGGAATCTCCCTGGTTGGCTAGGAACCGCGGATAGCTCCGGCAAGCCACGGACCGCAGCGGCGCGCAGATTGGGCAGATCTGAAGACATTGCTTGGTGGGAGATGGCGTAGCCCTCGACCAACTGGACTGCATGAGTCGTACGCGTTAAGCACGCGATACGCTCACTCCGAATTCTCTACGCAGAGTGGCAAGCACGTCACCAAACGTCTCTCGTACATGACCTTTGGAATATTGGATTTGCTGGACTCCCTCGATATTGCTGAATAGATCAGTACCAGTTTCAACGAGTAGCAATGCACGATGCCAGCCCAGCCTCCCTTGGAACAGGCCAAGTTCATGGACTACGTTCTGTCGAGCACGTCGGCTTTCATCTGCCATGTCGTCCTCTGCCGCAAAGACAAGGATTGCAAATGCCGA
>Ga0187808_10000590_pt1 | contig 11696 bp, 8 predicted proteins | sample NC_wetland_sal_i_5_FD_132427 | JGI IMG/M metagenome (GOLD analysis project Ga0187808, IMG submission 132427) | Wetland sediment microbial communities from Neuse River Estuary, North Carolina, USA - ASW_3 | ecosystem: Environmental > Aquatic > Freshwater > Wetlands > Sediment | place: USA: North...
CGCGCGAAGTACTTGCGCAGCCTGGGACCGCTGAAAACGTCCACGTCCCTGATCGTGGCGAAGTCCCACGGGACCGGCGGGCCGTATACGGCCATCGCGGGCCGGACGACAACCTCCCTGCCGACCGCCGCCGACAGCCGCTCGCTAGCCTGCCGCGCCTCCCAGCTGGCGTGCTCCAGACGCGGCGTCTTGGTGTCCGGTCCGTGCCAGAGCTGCTTGCCCTTGCTGGTGCGGATGGGAAAGTCCTTGCGCCACTTCTCCGAGTCGATCGCGTATACCCCGGTCGGCCCGACGACCAGGTGGTCGATGACCTCCCGGCTGCCCGGGATGGGCCGCGCGTGCAGCGTGAGGTACCCGCGGCGCCGCATGCCGGCCAGCTGCCGCCGCGTCCGCCGCTGCGCCCGGTCGGGATTTCCCCCGGTGGGGACGGAGCCGACCGTGCGTGCCCGGTAGATGATGTCGATGATGCCGGCCAGGACGATGAGCGTCAGGGTGACGGGCACGTTCCGCAGCAGCAGCCAGGAGGCGACGCCGACGACCACCACGATGAGCAGGCGCCATCGCCAGATCCGCAACCGCTGGTCCAGGCCAAGGTCGCGGACCCTCTTGGGCTGGCCGCCGGTCGAGGCCACCGGCCTTCCGCCGTACCCGATCCCGAAACCTGTCCCAGCAGCGGGCCTGCTCGGCACCTCACTCACCGGTCGCGGCGGCGCGATCGGCTCATTCACCACGGGCTGCGGCGCGGTAGGCGCGTCGCCGGGGACCTCGGTCGTCGGAATGCCGCCGAGGATGGCGATCCCGCTGTCCAGGGGTTCGTCGTCGTCGTAACCGAATGCCGTCGTCTCCTCGGTTTCCGCGGGCGGTTCGCTGGCGTCGGTGCCGCGGTCCGCGTGCCGCGGGCGAGCGCGGAAAGCGCCGCCCGCCGGGGGATCGACTACGGAGTGTCGAGTGCCGCTGACCCCTATGTTTTGCCTCTCGGAGGCAGGGTCAGCGTCAGGTGCCGGTGCCACATTGACCTGCACGGCGCTGTGCTTGTGTGTCCCGGGCAGCGCTGATGACCTGGAGTTCTTGATCCGGGGCCAAGCCATCCATCTCACCACCTCAGCGTACCGATTTCAGCGCAGCGGGATGCAGCGCTCAGTAATCAATTCTCCCCTTCAAGTACGCCTTTAAAAAGGGCCTAACCATGCAGGTAGTGGACGAAAGTGGTCAGTCAGACGTGATAAAACAGGCGAAATGTTTAAGCGTGGGAGGGTTGTGACTAGGGCACGGCGGCTGCACCGAGTGGTCAATGTGGTGGGCGCCGTCGCGGTCTCGGCGGTGCTGCTCGGAGTACTCGGCTTCCCCGGCTACCGCGCCGCGCAGGCCTACAGCGCTCTTGAGGCCAACGAGCCGCTGTCCGCGACGTCGATCGCGGCGCTGCAGAACAATCTCACCGACAATCTGGCTCAGCGCGTGGTTCCATCCTTGCTGTCCGCGCTGGGTTCCGCCTCTTTGAATTCCTCGGAACGAACCGTGCTTTCTCTCATGCGCTCATGGAACTACTCCATGGACGAGAACTCGGCGGCGGCGGCCTGCCGCCGTACGCGGCGGTCACGATCGTCGCGACGCTGCTACTCGCGGCGTTGCAGGTGCTGGCGGGCGCCTGGCTAGCCCGCGCCGTGCTGCCGTCGGCGATACACTCCGGCTTGAACTTACAACGGGAGGCAAGCGTGCGCTGGTCAAGCATGCATATTCCAACGCTGCGCGAGGACCCCGCGGAGGCGGGCGCGCCCAGCCACCGGCTGCTGCTGCGCGCTGGTTACATCCGCCAGCTCATGGCGGGCCACTACTCGCTGCTGCCGCTGGCGGTCCGGGTCCGGCTGAAGGTCATCGGCATCATCCGCGAGGAGATGAACAGGATCGGCGCCCAGGAGATCCTGATGCCGGTCATGCACCCGGCCGACCCGTGGCTGCGCAGCGGCCGCTGGGAGCTGATGGGCGAAGCGATGTTCCGGCTGCGTGACCGCAAGGGGGCCGACCTCGCCCTCGGCATGACCCACGAGGAGATCGTCGCGACGCTGGCCACCGAGCTCACCTCCTATCGGCAGCTGCCGCAGGCCTGGTACCAGTTCCAGACCAAGCTGCGCGACGAGGCGCGGCCCAAGGCCGGGCTGATGCGGACCCGTGAGTTCACCATGAAGGACTCCTACAGCTTCGACCTGGACGCGGCGGGGCTTGACAAGTCGTTCGATCTGCATTTCCAGGCCTACACGCGGGCGTTCGAGCGGCTCGGCATCCCGGCGATCCCCGCCGAGGCTTCCAACGGCACGATGGGCGGGTCGGACTCCACGGAGTTCGTCTGCCCGTCGGAGACCGGGGAAGACGACATCGTTCGGTGCGTTGACTGCGGCTACGCGGCGAACGTGGAGAAGGCCAGCTCCGCGCTACCGCCGGTCGATGCCGCGGCGGACGCGGTGTTCGCGCTGGACGCGCCATCGCGGTTCGACACGCCGGGCGTGCGGACGATCGAAGACCTCGCGTCCGGCTACGACGCGCCGGCCGACCGGCAGATCAAGACGCTGGTCTACGTGCTCGACGGCGTGCTCACCCTTGTCCTGGTGCGCGGTGACCACGCGCTGGAGGAGCGGAAGCTCATCGACGCCACGGGCGCGGTCACCGTCCGTCCCGCCGCCGCCGACGAGATCGTCGCGGCGTTGGGCGCCGCACCGGGGTCGCTCGGCGCGGTCGGCGTGACCTCATTGCCGGTGATCGCCGACCCGGCCCTGCGGGGCAGGTCCGGGATGGTGACCGGCGCGAACACCGACGACGTGCACGTGCGCGGTGTGGAGGTGGCGCGTGACATCGCCGTCGGACAATGGGCGGACCTGCGCACCGCGGCAGCGGGGGAGCCGTGCGTCCGGTGCGGCCATGAGCTTGAGGTGATCAAGGCCATCGAGGTCGGGCACATCTTCAAGCTCGGCTACAAGTTCGCTAACGCGATGGACCTGTCGGTGTCCGGGCCGGACGGCAAGCCGGTCAAGCCGATCATGGGATCGTACGGCATCGGTGTGGAGCGCGCGATGGCGGCGATCATCGAGGTGCACCACGACTCGAAGGGCATCGTCTGGCCGGCCGCGGTCGCGCCGTTCGAGGCGGTCGTGGTGGTCGCCCAGCACGACGACGAGACGGTCTCCGAGACGGGCGAGCGGGTGTACCGGCAGCTTCTGGACGCCGGGGTGGACACGATCATCGACGACCGCCCGGTCCGTGCCGGAGTCAAGTTCAGCGACACCGAGCTGGTCGGCATCCCGTTCCGGGTGACGATCGGCAAGCGCGGGCTGGCTTCAGGGACCGTCGAGGTAACCGACCGGGCCACCAGCGAGACCGTGGCGATCCCGCTCGACGACGTCGCCGAACACGTCCGCAAGGCGGTCGCCCGCGCTATCTCCGGCCACAGCTGACCGAATCGGGCTACTGACCCGCCGCGGCTGACGGCGGCGCCGGGAGCCGGTCCAGGTCGTTCTCTTCCGGTCGGCCCGCCCGTGCTTCCGCGTTCACCTGGCTCATCCGCAGCTGTCCCAGCACCTGGTCGATCTGCCGGGCGAGTTCACCCGGCAGGTAGTGGCGCGCGTGGTCGTGCGCCACCGCGGTCACGTCGATCAGCAGCCGGGCGTCATGCCGGCCCAGCTTGGCCTGGGCCGTGTTGAGCAGGCCGAACAGGAATTCCCTGAGAACCTCGTCCACAGGAAGCGCACGCAGCCGCCGCGCGTAGTCGCCGGCGTCGTCTGGCCCAGCAGTACCCATGACGGCAAACCTCCGCATCGCCCAGCGCCCCAGCGCCCCAGCGGCCATGCCAGCCGCGGCTATCACCCTAGAGCCAGACGCTCGGTGGCGCACGACATCCACCCCAAGGAGGCCGCCGCCGCCGGCGAGACCTCGGTCCGCATTAACCTGGCCGCCGCCTGGCGCGAGACCACAGTATTCACGGAGGCCGAGCGGGCCGCGCCGGCGCTAAGCCCGGCGCGCTCGCCCGCTATTCCGAGTCGTAGCGGAAGCCGCCGAGAAAACGCCGGAACACCCCGCCCTCCCGCGTCAGCGGCGCGGCGGGCGGCGGTGCCTCAGGCAGTTCCCGGCCTTCGGGTTCGTCGTAGTCAGCCCGCGCGATGGCATCCACGACCTGCGCGTCGTCGAATGCCTCAGAACCCGGGATCTCCGGGATGAAGCCAACCAGATCACCTTCGAGCAGCACCTCGGCCGCCAGCGACGACGTGCCCTCGTTACCCCAGATCGCCTCGCGCCCACCGCCGAGCACGACACGGACTCCGTAAATATCGATCCCGGCATTCTCCATGTGCGCGTCAATGCCGCGGTCTCTCAGCGCGTCGGCGACCCGCCGGGCACGGTTCTCGTCCATGCGCTCAAACTACCCGTTGCGGGACGGTGGCGAGCCATTCCGCCGCCGCTCGCGGCGAGGTGAGGCGGATCACGTTCAGCGGGGCGAACCTGGCACAGCGAGAGGCGATCTCGGCCCGGCGTCCGGCGTGCTGCGACCAGGCCCACCAGGCAGGGTGGCTAGCGCTGAACCAGGAGCCAACGGTTTCCACGTTGCCGCCGAAGACCCGGCGCCTGAGCAGCGTGCGAACCGCGGACCGGCGCAGGACGCGGTGCATGACGACGGAGCGCGGGTAATCAAGCCAGACGATGGTGTCGGCCCCGGACCACAGCAGGTCCCGGACTCCGGGGTAGCCGAAGGAATCGAAGATCCAGCACGGCCAGGAAACGATCCGCGACACGTCCTGCGCTAGGCGCTCGTTTTCGCGCCAGCCAGGCCCGGCGAAGGCCAGCGCATCCATCTCGTGGAAAGGAATCTCCAGGCGCGCGGCGAGGGCTCGGGCCAGCGTGGTCTTGCCTGCGCCGGTGCTCCCGGCGACCAGGATCCTCTTCATGCAGAGGCTTCCCGGAGTTCGCTCATGCCCCAGTCTTACCACCGTGCTGAATGCGGTGCCGTCCGCACCGCAGGGCCGCGAATCTGCTTACGATTGTCCGCGTAAGCATGAAAGGCGGTCCGCTATCCCATTGTTCAACCCGCGCTGCCCGGTCAAGGAACGTGAGCGAACCTGGATCGAGGAGAGCATCGAATGGCTGCGCAGCGAGTTCGGTGTCGCGCCGCTGAACGTCCCGGTGATCCTGCCCACGAGCGAGTATTTTCCGCCGCCGTTTGCTGGCAGCGACGCCGACGTGCGCGCGTTGGTTCGCTCCGTCGCCCGCTATATGGGCGTGCAGGCCGATGTTGACGTGCAGTTCTCCGAAGACCTTGACGAAGCGGAGAACTTCAGGCGGCTGTTCCCTGGCGGAATGGGGACGTTCCGGTCTTCAGGGGCGGCGGGCGCGTACACAGATGCCGACGCGGACGGGCCGCATGTCGTCACGATCGACCGGTCCAACGTCGGCGAGCCAGCGCGACTACTTGCCGTGATCGCGCACGAACTCGCGCACGTGCGGCTGTTCGGCGAGCGGCGGATGAGCCCCGACCGCCAGGATCACGAACCGCTCACCGATCTGGCGACCGTTTACCTGGGAATGGGTATCTTCACCGCGAACGCGGCCTTTAGCTTCGGCCGCATTTCCTGGTCCGTGATCGAGCCTGCCGGCGGCTGGCAGTCGCGACGGCTCGGGTACATGACCGAGCAGATGTTCGGCTACGCTCTGGCGCGTTACGCGGTGTATCGCGGAGAACTCGACCCGGCTTGGGCCAAGTACCTGGACACCAACCCGCGCGTCTACATGAAGCAGGGCGTGCGGTACCTTCGCCACACAGATCGCCTCGTCGATCACCATTGGTGACGCCCGTGGCTAAATTGATCGCAGTAAACAAGAAACAATAGACACTCTGGTTACCCATCCGGAATTATGAGCGTCGAGCGTGCGAGCACGTACGAAAAAGTTCGGATGGGAAACTACCTATGGGGTATACGAGAGTGCGGCGGGTAGCGGCGATCACCGCGCCTGTCTTCCTTCTAGCTTTGGCCACCACTGTCACTACAGCTATGACAGCGGCCCAAGCGCAGACCGGGCACAACGCGGGAACCGGCCAGGTGACCCTGTCACCCGCCGAGGCCCGCGCGTTGTCAACCAACGTCACCGACAAGGTGATCGTGGTGCTCAAGAACCAGGCCACCAGCCTGCCAGACACGACGTCGGACGCGACGCAGCGAACGGCCATGGTCAAGAGCCTGCAGCAAGGCGTCATGTCCGAACTCACGGCGACGGCCGCCCGCGATGTCAAGAGCATCTCGCTGGTGAACGCCGTGGCCGCGACGGTGTCGCCCGGCACGGCGAAGCTGCTCGCGGCCAACCCCGCGGTGGCCGAGGTAGTGCCGGACCTGCCGATCCCGGTCGCGACCGGGACAACCCCAGCCAAGGCCAAGGCCGCGCAGGGCCTGAAGCCGCTTCCCGGGGCGTGCGCGCCCAAGGGCCAGGTACAGCTCAACCCGCAGGCGATCGAGGCCATCAACGCCGCCGAGCCCGCTGGCACGTCGGCTCAGGCCCTGGGCTACACGGGCGCGGGGGTGAAGGTCGCCTGGATCGCCGACGGCATCGACCCCAACAACCCCGACTTCATCCGGGCCAACGGCCAGCACGTCTTCGTTGACTACCAGGACTTCAGCGGGACCGGCACGAACGCGCCGACGGACGGCGCCGAGGCCTTCCTTGACGCGAGCTCGATCGCCGCGCAAGGCCGGCACGTCTACAACGTCGCCAGCTACGGCGTTGGCCTATCCGCGCCGTGCGACATCCGGATACTCGGCGTGGCGCCCGGTGCCAGCCTGGTCGGGCTGAACGTGTTCGGCTCCGCCAACGTGGCCTTCAACTCCGTGTTCCTCGAGGCCGTCGACTACGCCGTCACACATGACCACGTCAACGTTCTCAACGAGTCGTTCGGCGACAACCCGTTCCCCGACGCGGCCAGCCTCGACCTGGTCCGGATGGCCGACGACGATGCCGTCAAGGCCGGCGTGACGGTTGACGTGTCTACCGGCGACGCCGGGTCGACCAACACGATCGGATCGCCCGCCACCGACCCGGACGTCATCTCGGCCGGCGCCACGACCACGTACCGCGCCTACGCCCAGACCGGGATAGGCGGCATCACCGCGCCCGGGGTGAAGGGCTGGCTCAACGACAACATCAGCGGGCTCAGCTCCGGCGGCTTCGACCAGTCGGGCGGCACCGTCGATGTGGTCGCGCCCGGCGACTTGAACTGGGCGCTGTGCACGCCGGACCCGGCCAAGTTCGCCGCCTGCACTAACTTCTCCGGGCAAGCCGCGTCGGTCGAGCTGCAAGGCGGCACGAGCGAGGCGGCGCCGCTGACCTCCGGAGTCGCCGCCCTGGTGATCCAGGCGTACCGCGAGGCGCACCATGGCGCCACGCCGTCCCCGGCCGTTGTCAAGCAGATCATCGTGTCGACCGCGCAGAACATCGACGCACCGGCCGAGCAGCAGGGCGCGGGGATGATCGACGCCTACCAGGCGGTGCTGGCCGCCCGATCCTGGCATGGCGCCACGGTCAAGCCGGCCGGTCAGGCCGTCCTGGCCAGCCCGACTCAGCTCAACGCCGTCGGCCCGGTCGGCACCACGGAAGGATTCACCGAGACGCTCACCAACGACGGTGCCTCGACAGTAACGCTCGGACTGTCCAGCCGGATGCTCTCGCCGTACACGGCTGTCTCCGCCAGGTCGCTGTCGCTGACCAGCGCGAGCGGCTACACCACGGAGGTCACGTTCACGGTGCCGAAGGGCATAGCCCGGCTGAACGCCTCGGTCTCGCTCGTCGGGGTGATCGACTTGAGCCTTATTTCCCCCAGCGGCCAACTCGCCGAGTACAACCTGCCGCAGGGCGTCGGCAACTACGGCAACGCCCAGGTCTCCAACCCGGCGGCCGGCAAGTGGACGGCCCTGATAGCGACCACGGGGACCGGTGCGCCGGTTTCCGCGCAGTTCGTGGCGAGCACCGCGACCTGGCAGTCGTTCGGCCACCTGACAAGCAACTCGATGACGCTCGCACCGGGTGCCTCAGGTTCGGTATTGCTCACGGCGTCCACGCCGTCGCAGGCGGGCGATGAGTCCGGCTCGATCATCGTGCGCAGCTCGGCCAAGGCCCCGACGTTCACCTTGGCGACCTCGATTCCGGTCACGCTTCGCTCGCTGGTGCCGACGCCGGACCCGTCGACGACGGTAACCGGCACGCTGACCGGCGGTAACGGCCGTCAAAGCGACACCGGGCAGACGCAGTACTACCAGGTTCAGATTCCGTCCGGGCTCCCGGCGCTGAACGTCAGCGTCGACACCGGCAGCGCCAGCAACCCCCTGTTCGCCGAACTGATCGATCCGTCGGGGAACGCGGTGTCCGCGGCGTCCAACGGGCTGCTGGTGACGACGGGTTTCGGAGCCCCCGAGATCCAGCCAGAAGTCGGCACTCAGCTGCACGTCCTGAACCCAAGTCCCGGGCTGTGGACGCTGGCGATCGACTTCTACGGCGTGGTGTCGGGGACCGCGGTGGCCCAGCCGTTCACGGTCACCGTGAACGACACCCCGGTCGGCACGACTGTCACCGGGCTGCCCGACTCGGCGAGCACCACGCTGGCCGCGGGCACGCCAGTGACCGCGATGGTAACGGTGCAGAACGACGGCACCACTCCCGAGGCGTATTTCGTCGACGCCAGGACCAGCGCGCAGACCACCGTCAACCTCGCGCCGCAGTCGACGCCCACCCTCACGCTGCCTAACGTGAACGGCGTCGTTCCGACCTTCCTCGTCCCCTCACACACGACCGCGATCAAGGCGACGGTCTCGTCGCCTTCCCCGTTGTACTTCGACTTCTCGTACCCGTTCGGCGACCCGGACCTCGTCTCGTCGTCCGGCAAGACGGCCACGGGATCGTTGTCGGAGCCCGACGTCCCCGCGGGCAACTGGTCGGTCACGCCGTTCCTGGTCGGGCCGATCGGCAAGAACGCGGCCAAGAACGTCACGGCCCATGTGTCGATGACGGCGACCACGGCCGGCTTTGACCCGACCGTCAGCTCGCCCACCGGCGACTTCTGGCTGGAAAGCACGAACGCCGCCAGCGGGTTCAATCCCTACGTGGTCAACCCCGGCCAGAGCGTCACGATCCCGGTGACGATAACCCCGAATGGCACCTCAGGAACCGTGGTGTCAGGAACCATCTACGTCTCCGACTTCTCGCTCACCTCGGGCGCGGTGACGTACAACGAGTTGCCGGGAAGCTACCCAGAAGGAAGCGACCTGGCCGCGCTCCCGTACACCTACACGATCGGGTAGCCGCCTAACGGCAAGGACCGCGGCGCCGTCGCCGGCCACAAGGCCGGGGCGGCGCCGCGCCCGTCCGCACCGGTCAGCGCCGGGGTCGTCCGCGCCTGCGCTTAGGCTGAGTGTTCTATGAGCATCGCAGCAGCCGCACAGAGCCCGGCCGGGATGTCCGGTGCCGAGCCAGCCGCGGTCATCCATACCGAAGACCTGACCAAGGTCTACCCGGGAACGGACTTCGCGGCCGTCGACAAACTCAACCTGGACGTCCGGACCGGAGAGATATTCGGCTTGCTCGGACCCAACGGTGCGGGCAAGACCACGACCGCCGGAATGCTGACCACCCGGGTGGTCCCGACGTCGGGCCGGGCGTTCGTGGCCGGGGTGGACGTCAAGGCGCAGCCGGCGCTCGCCAAGCAGCTCAGCGGGATCGTCTCGCAGCAGAACACCCTGGACCGCCAGCTCACGGTGTGGGAGAACCTGTACTTCCACGGCCGGCTGTTCGGCATCAAGGCGAAGGAGTCCAGGAAGATCTCCGATGACCTGCTTGAGCGGTTCCAGCTGTCCAGGTGGGCGAAGGCGTCGGTGTACGCGCTGTCCGGCGGCATGGCCCAGCGGCTCATGGTGGCGCGGGCCATCTTCCACCGGCCCTCGGTGCTCTTCCTCGACGAGCCGACGGCCGGCCTCGACCCGCAGAGCAGGCTCGCGCTGTGGGACCTGCTCGGCGAGCTGAACGGGGATGGCCAGACGATTCTGCTGACGACCCACTACATGGAGGAGGCAGACCGGCTCTGCGAGCGGGTCGCGATCATGGACCACGGCCGGATCCTGGCCCTCGATACCCCCGCGGCGCTCAAGCAGACCATCGGCGCCGACACCATCGTCACGGTGCGCACCACCGGCGACGCCGGCGGCCTCGCCGAGGTGCTGACCAGGGACGTGGCGGGCGTCACGAGGACAAGGATGGCGGATGGCCGGCTCGAACTGCACGTCCAGGGCAGCGACGGGCTGGTCCCGCGCATCGTGCTGGCGGCCGAGCACGGCGGCTTCCAACTCGTCGACGTGTCGGTCGCCGAGCCCAGCCTGGAGACCGTGTTCATCAACCTGACAGGAAGGGAGCTGAGGGAGGAATGACCGCCTCGGTAACCACACCGGCCCCGGCGCGCCGGATCGGTGGCGGCCCCACCCGCTCGGTGGCCGCGGCCAGCCGGACCGCGCTAGCCGCCCTGCTCCTGCGTGACCTGGTGGTGCTGCGCAAGAACCTGCGGGAATTCGTGCTGCGCACGCTGATCCAGCCCTTCCTGCTCTGCTTCGTTTTCCTCTACGTGTTCCCGAAGATCGGGCAGGGCATCGGCGGCCACGGCACGGTAGCGGAATCGGAGTTCGCCACGATCCTGGTGCCCGGGGTCGTCGGGATCTCGGTCATGTTCCAGGGCGTGCAGTCGATCGCCCTGGCTATGGCCCAGGAGTTCGGCTTCACCAGGGAGATCGAGGACCGGGTGCAGGCGCCGTGCCCCATCTGGCTGGTGGCCATCGCGAAGGTGCTCTCCGGCGCCGCCCAGGGCGTGCTGTCCGCCATCATCGTGCTGCCGATCGCCTCGGTCGTGCACGCGCCAGGCGTTGAGGCGCACCTGAACCTGCACTGGCTGATAATCGTGACGTTCGTGCCGCTGGCCTGCATCGCGATGGCCGGGCTCGGGCTAGTGCTCGGGACCAGCTTCGAGCCGAGGAACATCGGCCTGATGTTCGGCTTCATCATCTTGCCGATCACGTTCCTTGGCGGCACCTACTACTCGTGGACCAAGCTCGCCCCCGTCACGATCGGCAGCTTCCACTGGCTGCAGACGCTGGTGCTGATCAACCCGCTGCTCTACGTGAACGAGGGCATGCGGGCGGCGTTCACCGACGCGCCGCACATGCACCTGTACGTCGTCTACCCAGTGGTCGCCGGGTTCGGCGCGCTGTTCCTCGCCATCGGGCTGCGCAACTTCAGGGGCAAGGTGCTGTCGTAACGAGGCGGCGCGGTCGCGTTCCTGGCAGCGCAGCGAGCGGAGCACCTCGTCGCGGCCTTCGATGAGCAGCCGGCGCAGTGCGGCCGGCGTGTCGTGGGTCGCCAGGTACTCGTCGGTGACCGCGACGGTCTCGGCGTCCACCGCGCACACCTGGTAGCCGCCGGCCACGAAGTCCTGGGCCATCGCCGAGCTCCACTCCCGCCACACGTCTCCTACCGCCGCGAAGTACGCCGGCCGGTACGGCTCGACGAGCGAGCGCTGATCCGGGTCGACGAAGCCGGTGAGGGTCGCGCGGAACATCGCGATCGTCAGCTTGCCGTCGGTCAGCGTCTCCCACGTCTCTCGCTTGACCAACTGGGACGGCACCGCGGCCCGGCAG
>Ga0187808_10000591_pt1 | contig 11679 bp, 11 predicted proteins | sample NC_wetland_sal_i_5_FD_132427 | JGI IMG/M metagenome (GOLD analysis project Ga0187808, IMG submission 132427) | Wetland sediment microbial communities from Neuse River Estuary, North Carolina, USA - ASW_3 | ecosystem: Environmental > Aquatic > Freshwater > Wetlands > Sediment | place: USA: North...
GCTTACTGTGCATGAAATAGTCAAACCCGACGAAGCAAATGAACGTGGCAAGAACAAGCAGTGCAACCATACGACACCTAATCTCTTCGCTCGCCTACGGACGACGTACGAAGGCTGTGATTTTCATCTCCCAAGGAGCAGCTAGGTAGCCAAAGGTTGGTGCTCAGTGAACTTCCAACCGTTAACGTATCCGCTGTTTTTTCAGGCAGATAACCGCCAGCATGAGAGGCTGGTGAAATGGACAATAGGGCCGTGCGGGGGTTGGACTAGTGAGAATCGCAACACATGGAGCGTGCTGGAACTGGGGACCACTTATAACTCATTGTTTTTCAACGTAATGTGACATGATGAATTGCTCAACATAGGGTGCTGAGAATCTCAGCGGGTAGCCGCTCCTGGCATCGGGCGGCTTGCCGCCTCCTCAGCCCTTCTTGGGTGGCGCAGACGTGCCGGTTTTTGGCATGTCTGCGCCACTGTCTGTCGATCCCCCTGCTGTTGATTTCCGTGCCTGTTGATTCAGAGGGGCGCATACATCACGACAAATTGCGTCGTGACGTATGCGCCACCCACGGAAACGATGAAAATGCCTGAAGTGACCCCTCTCCCCAACTCCCCTCCCCCTCTTGCTCTCCCCCGCGGAGAGGGAGGAGGGGAAGGGGTGAAAGGGTGAGGGGTATTTTCAAGGTGGCCGGGGCAACGCCCCCTACTACTTTGCATCCACGAGGTCAAGGGAATGGAGGTACTTCTCGAGCCTCTTGCTCGCCATTTCTCGCAGCGCATGACCGTAAGGGACCAGCTCAAGGTTAAACTGGTCGCAGGCGGACTCGAACTGCTGAAGCATATCGCAGAAATAGGCTTTGGCACGAGCTTGCCCATCTTCGAGTCCTATCCCGTACTCACGCAACTTCGCCCGAGCCTTCTCGGTAAGTTTATCGAGTTCAGTGGCGAGATCGGCACGAACCTTGTCGAACTTATCGAGGGCACGGGTGTAAGAGGCGTTGTCCCGCTCAATGCGCCGAGTAAGAAAACTGCCTTGAAGACGGATAGCGAAATCGTACCAGCGCCCGCGCAGCAGTTGCCGCAGCGCTTCACTGACGGAATAGAACTGCCGGGAGATGCGGAAGATTCCTGCTTGAAGTTCAGAGGGGCTGATGCGCGAGGAGCAAACCACCGCGTGCTGAGCGTCGAAGAGTTGCCAATCACCCCAGGCAAAGATCCGTTTCTCCTCGGCAAGGCGGCGGGTCAGGGGAGGTCCGGGTAAGGCAGTCAGCGCAAAAAACTGCGTGGTGGTGAGCCGTGACTTGCGGGCAAACTCCAGAGTCTCGCGCAGGGTCTCAGGCGTGTCGGCGTCGGAGCCCAGCACAAACATGCCGTGCACCCGGATTCCCGCTTCCTCGAAGGCGGCGACGGCGGTGCGGTTTTTCTCCAGGGTGGAGTGCTTGTTGAAAAGGCGCAAGGTTTCTTCATTAACCGACTCGAGGCCGATGCAAACCATGGCACAGTTGGCGCGCTTCATCAGTCGCAGCAGCTCACGGTCTTGCGCGGTCTCGACCCGCACTTGCGCGAACCAGCGCGGCATCTTGACGCCCTCGGCGAGCAGCCGCTCCAGCAGCCGCGTGGTGCGGGCTCGATTGGCGGCAAAGATATCGTCACCGAAGAAGATCGGCTTGCCGTTCAAACGTATGGTGTGGCGCACCAGGGCCACTGCCGCATCGTCGCTCAGGTAGCGAAATCCCCGCCCGAAGTTCTCAATCACCGAACAGAAGTCGCATTCATAAGGGCAGCCGCGCGAAGTGTTGACAACGTTGTGGGTGATTCCCCGGTTGACGCGGTCGGAATACAACGGAAAGGGAAGCTCCGAGAGTTCTTCGCAGGTCAGGTAGGGACGATCCGGATTGCGGATGATCTCCTTCTCCCGGCCAAGATAACTCACGCCTAGCAAATCGTCGAGGTACGGCTGCTCGAGGTTGTCTTGCAGCCGCTCGAGTAACAGCGGCAGCGTGTGGTCCCCTTCGTGACTGACGACCACATCACCAAATTGCAAAGACTCTTCCGGCAGCGCCGTGGGGTGTGGGCCTCCGAAAATGATCTTGACACGGGGATTGAGGGCGCGCACCTGCCGCGCCAATTCAAATGACTGATTCGCCGTGCGCGTAATGACCGAGAGCCCCAGGACATCCGTATTGGCCAGGCGCTTCCAGTCCTCTGCGTCCAGGCGTCCCGCGGCCCGGTTGTACTGCGGATCGAGCGTAACAACGTCATCAAAACCCGCCCGGCGGCAGACTGCGGCGAGCAAGGGTACACCGCGAGCAGGATAGCGGAACAGCGAGTAGACATCTTTCGCTATCCGGCCGTCCAGCCGCCCATCCACGGTGGCGGGCAACTCGACAATGGTAACGCGCAGATTCTTCACCTAGACACCTGCCTTTCTCTTACATAACATCGGCGCCGCACGAGTTTTTCTGAGTGCAACACACGCCACCCCAGGATGTCACAATACAACTTCCAAGCCTTCATGTCCACAATTAGAAGTCGGCTCCGTATTTGAACGATTGGCGGTGATTGCTATAAAATGACACTTTGATGTCGATCCCAGACGCGCGCGTAGGGGCCGGGCTTGCCCTACCCTTGTTCATCATTGGGAAACGGCGAGGGGGCGGCAAGCCGTCCCCCTACAGACAACAACCGGCGTGAGGGTAGGGCTTGCCCTACCCTCACGCATAAATGCGAAACGGCGATGGGACGGCTTGCCGCCTCCTACAAACAGCAATGAGGTGACAAGAAGGGGAAAAACACTTGCTGCCGCTGAACAAATTCTTGCGGCCTTCCTGGCGCAAGATTCTGCTTTTTCTGGCGCTCTTAAGCGGCCTGGGACTACTTTTGTGGCCGGCGCGAGCTCTGCGCAGTGATAACTTCGTTTTTTACTTCCCGAATTCGCGGCACGCGGTTCCCTTGGAAGTAATAGAGAACACCAAGTATTTGCCATTCCTTCAAATCCTCAATCTGGTGGGAAAGCTTAATGGCCTGCAGGAAAAGCGGAACACCCTCAAGGTAGGCTTCGCAAACTCCCATATCGAACTTCATGCCGGCGACCCAAGAATTCGCCTGGACAAGAAAACGATGATTCTCTCGGCTCCCGTCCGTGTTTCGAATGGGAAATGGATGGTGCCCAGCGATTTCCTAACCACCATCCTGCCCAGGCTAACAGGCCAGAGTGTGGAGTACCGAGAGGGAACAAACCGGATTTTTTTTGGCGATGTCAAGCCGGGCTCCTTTACCCTGCGCATGGAGCCGGTGAGCAGTGGGGCGCGTCTCACCTTTCAATTCACGGACAAGGTAACGGTTCGCACAGAGTCCGTCAATGGCAAGTGGGTCGTGTTTCTGGGAGATCACCCCATCGAACCCCTTGAACAATCCTTCCAGTTCCAGAATCCTTATGTGACCGACGTGCGCTTCGACGACCAGGATGGCCTGCCCAAGCTCATTATCACACCTTCGGCAGGGGGATTGAATTTCTATCCCGTGCTCGAGGAAGGAGGCAAAGTTCTCCAGGCTGACGTATTGAAGCCTCCGCCACCGGCGCCCCAGAATCCCCCGCCTTCTGCACCGTCTGCGACCACCACCGCCGGCCCGCCCACGCCGCCGCCTTCATCCGGCGCGGCGCAAGCGGGGACGACGGCGCCGCCGGGTCCGCCTCTGCCGGTCGTGGTCCTGGATGCCGGTCACGGCGGCGACGACGCCGGCGCGCACAGCCGTGACGGAGTCATGGAAAAAGATCTGGCGGCCCAGTTGGTGGCGCGGGTTCGCCAGGCATTGCTTTCGACGCAAAAATTCCGTGTTGTCCTGACCCGGACGGGAGATGTCAATGTGAGCTTTGCGCAGCGCGCTGTAACGGCAAATGAGGCGGCGGCCGCTTACTTCCTCACTTTTCATGCGGGCGATTTGGGTGGCGGCTCGCCGCAGATTGCGGTTTACACCTACCGGCCTCCGGACGAACCGCTCCCTCTCCCGGGCGGCGAGACAAGACCGATTTTCGTGAACTGGAATCAAGTCCAGGAATCTCATTTAGACCAAAGCCGCCAACTCGCTGAGACCCTCCAACAGGAGTTTGCGGTCATCGCGGGGGTAACTGCGGACCTGCCCCAGGCTGCCCCGGAGCGCACACTGCGCAGTGTGAATGAGCCCGCCGTGGCCATTGAGCTCGGCACCTTATCACCCGACTACGACGCCGGCGCGCTGACCGACCCCGCATTTCAGCTCCATTTTTCAAGCGTGGTAGCGGAAGCTTTAGCCGCTTTGCAGGGTCGAGGTGCCTGAAACATGAGCCTCCGCGCTAAAATCCTCTGGCTTGCTCTACTCGTGGTCCTTGCTGGGGGGCTTTTCTATCTGCGTTCTCTGGCCAAGCACATCTTTTTTGAGACGCCCTCGCATAGTGACGAATCTGCCAAGGCACGCTTGAACGAGGCAGTTTTGCAATCGGGTGGCGGACCCAAAGAGATTGCCGTCCTCTATTTCCCCTCGCTCAGCGCGAGAACGCTGGTGGCTGAGAGCCGGCCAATCAAATGGGCCCCGGCTGCGGCTGACCGCGTGCGCCAGGTTCTGTTGGCGCTGGCGGAAGGACCGAGCCAGCACCTCGGTCACCCCCTGGCTGCCGCGACTAACGTTCGCGCCGTTTTCCTGACTATGGAAGGCACTGCTTACGTAGACCTTTCCAATGATCTGCTCAGCGGTGTATATCCGGGAATTGAAGCCGAGTCCCTTGCCGTCTATTCCATCGTGAATTCCATTGCCGTCAACATACCCTCGGTAAAAAGGGTTAAAATGCTTATTCAGGGCCAGGAAGTTGAAACGCTCGAGGGACATGCCGACTTGACCGAGCCCATCATTCCCGATCCATCCCTCGTCAAGGACGGCCCTTGAGACAGGAGACTCCATGTCCTCTATGCCAAGACCCTTGACGGGTCTCCTCTATTCCGGCGGCAAGCTGGTCCGTCCGGACGGGCGTCCCGGCAACGAACTGAGACCCGTTGAGATCGTTCCGCAATTCATCAGTTCCGCGGAGGGTTCAGCGCTGATTCGCCTGGGTGAGACTCAGGTGATTTGCACGGCTTCAGTCGAAGATGGTGTTCCCGCTTTCCAGAAGGGCACGGGGCGAGGGTGGATCACCAGTGAATACGCCATGATTCCTCGTGCTACGGAAACCCGTACTCCGAGGGAAGTGACTCGGGGCCGGCAAGTGGGCCGCACCATGGAGATCCAGCGTTTGATCGGCAGATCGTTGCGTGCCGTGACGGATTTGGAAGCGCTCGGTGAACGGACGGTTTGGATCGACTGTGATGTCATCCGTGCCGACGGAGGGACGCGTACCGCATCTATTACAGGCTCCCTCGTTGCGCTGGGCATGGCCTTGCAGAAGCTGGTTGAGTTCAAGTCCCTGCGCCGAATTCCCCTAAAGGACTACGTGGCAGCGGTCAGTGTGGGCATTGTGGGCGGAGAGACCCTCCTCGATCTGGCGTACGCCGAGGACTCGAATGCCGAGGTGGACATGAACGTGGTGATGACCGGCTCGGGCCGATTGGTTGAGGTGCAAGCTACGGCGGAAGGCAAACCCTTCAGCCTCGGCGATCTGAATAAGCTTATCGAAGTGGCTCGGCCGGGCATTCAACAGCTCCTGTCCGCCCAGCGCTCGATCCTGAAATTCGAGCCGCCTGCGGCTCCTTCGTGATTTCTGGGCAGATGGGCAGGTGGGCAGTGGGCAGGGGGGGCACATGGGCAAATGGAAACCTGTCATCTTGAGTGCGCATGGGCCCGCGGCCCACGCATAGAAATGAAAGTCATAGCCGTCGTCACCCCCGCGAAAGCGGGGGTCCATCTCGGCAAAATGGATTCCCGCTTTCGTGGTAACGACGTGACTTTCAGGATCTCTGTAGTTATTTCGCAAATCGCTTAAGACTTTATACTTCAGACTTCAAACTTCTGACTCCAACTTCCCTCATGCCTCTCGTCGCTCCCCACTCGCCGCTCTATTTGGCATCGTCCAACCCCGGCAAACTCCGGGAATTCTGCGCGGCGGCCTCGGCGCGCGGCATTCTTGTGGAACCCCTGCCCCAATTTGAGAGCCTTCCGGCGTGCATCGAAGATGGCGGGACGTTTGAAGAGAACGCGCGCAAGAAGGCTCTGCACTACAGCGCGTACGCCTCCGGCCCGGTCTTCGCGGACGATTCGGGAATCAGTGTGGACGCATTGGCCGGCGCGCCCGGAGTATTTTCCGCGCGCTTCGCGGGGCCTGACGCGACCGACGATGAAAACAACCGCAAGCTGCTCGCAGAGTTGCGCCGCGTCGATGAGGAGTCGCGTCTTGCCAAGACATTTGTCGAGGGTTCAGAGAGCTCTCGAGCATCCTCTGAAGGGTGCACAGTTGCGCCAGCGCCCGTATACCAACTCATCCGCCGCTCCGCGCACTATGTTTGTGTTATCGCGCTGGCGCAAGCTGGCCGGATTCTTTATGTCACCGAGGGTCGCGCCGACGGCTTTATCCTCGACGAACCGCGAGGCACAGGAGGCTTCGGGTATGATCCTTACTTCTTCTACCCGCCACTAGGCAAGACTTTCGCTGAGCTGAAAGCGGAAGAGAAATTCGAGGTCTCGCACCGAGGCAAGGCATTTCGCCAACTGCTCGATCGACTACTTTGAAAATGCCTTGGAGCGCGGGCATCCTGCCCGCCTTTGGCGCCGCAATTCGACGTACGCTGCGGGCAGGATGCCTGCGCTCCAGCGTATTTCATGCTTTCAGGGTGCCCGTCAGTAGACGGGCATGAGCGACTGCTTTGAAAATCGAGGGGTTGGGTAGCGCGGACCCCCGTTGTTGGGGTCCGCGGCTTGTCTATGGTTCCACGGTAAAACCGCGGACCCCAAAATCGGGGGGCCGCGCTACCAGACGTGGGCAGCGATGACTCAAAATGACAGGCGCGCTTTCAGCGGGCGATCGACAGGCTCCGATATTCGGCGTCAGCGCCCTGGGGCACAAGCACCCATAGGGTATAGATGCCTAGCGCCGTCCCAAAGGGGAAATGGATAAGACTAATGCAGCCGAGGACGATGGCGAGCATACGCGCCCAGGGGCAGCGGCTCATCAGCCCCCATCCCGCAATCAATCCCGCGATAGCAAAGCCTGAAATGAGCAAGCCGATCCCGCTTACAAACGGAGCCAAGAACAAGCGCAAGGGTCCGGGTATAGGCATCAGCATGAACGGGAAACGCATATGGCCCATGACCATCATGGCCAGGCCGGGGATCAGCCGCAGCACCGAGAAGATGATCCAAAGGACTCCGAGCGCGCTAAGGTGCCGGGCCACCCGCGACGGTGGGGCGAATCCCGTGCTCGGGCCCGGCACGCTGGTTTGACTTGGGGGATATTGAGGCGGGGCAGGAACTGCCGCCGGGGCAGGAGGCGCCGCGCCGGCAACTGGCTGGCCGCATTTGTTGCAGAATCTCTGGCCGGGCATGACTTGCGCACCACAATGAGCGCAGTGCATAGGATTAACCTCGCTTCCTAGCATTATCATACGCTTAAATCGGCTCGAATGTTCCTCCAGCCTGGAGTGCCTGTGCCACTCGCACTCTGATAAGCTGTGATTGCATGCAGTACGGAAAGCCAAGCAGGACCGCCCTGGCCGCAGCGTTTCACCGCGCCGCTCATCAGGTGCTGGAGCAGGGCCGGATCTTCTCAGATCCGCTTGCTCTGACCATTCTGGGGGCGGATGCGCAGACCATCGCTCACCAAGCTGAGGAGAAACCCTCAGGACGCCGGATGCGGCTCTTCATCGCGGTCAGGACACGCTTCGCAGAGGATGCTGTGGCCACAGCGTTTGAGAGGGGTGTCCGTCAAGTTGTGGTGCTCGGCGCGGGCCTGGACACCTATGCGTACCGCAACCCTTTCGGAGACCGCCTGCGCATTTTCGAGGTTGACTGCCCTGCCACCCAGGCTTGGAAACGCCAACGCCTTCAGGATGCCGCTATCCCTCTGCCAAGCTCGTTAACCCTTGTTCCGGTTGATTTCGAACGCGAGACTCTTGCCACGCGCCTCGCGGCGGCCGGCTTCGATCGGACGCAGCAGACTTTCTTCACTTGGCTTGGCGTCGTCCCTTACTTGAACCCCGAAGCCGTATGGTCCACCCTGGCCTTCATCGCCAGCCTGCCCAATGGCGCACATGTCGTGTTCGATTACGCGGACCCTCCGGCATCCTTGTCGCCGGAAATGCGGGCCAGCCACGAGAGTCGTGCGCGGCGCGTTGCCGACCTGGGCGAAGCCTGGGTCACTTACTTTGAAGCCGAAGAGCTCCACGCCAAATTGGAGGGCCTTGGATTTACCGAGATCGAAGACCTGGGGCCGGCGCAGATCGCCTCGCGTTACCTTCCAGGCCGAGCCGGTTCCCTTCCTGACAAAGGCGGCCACGTGATCCACGCGACCACGATCCATCGACGCACGTGAAACTGGATGTAAGGGTGGGGCTCGCCCTCCCCTTGTCGGCGATAGGCAAGACGGCTAGCCCATGTTGGCGCTTTGAGGCCGTAGTCGGTGGGCGAGGGAATTCACTGCTTTGAAATTGGCTGTCATTCCGAGCGGAGCGAGGAATCTCGCCCTGATTTTTGTTCCGCGGTCCCCCAAGCGCAGAGCAAGATTCCTCGCTTCGCTCGGAATGACATTTCAAGGTTTCTGGGTGCGCGCCAGGCCCAGCGCGGCACGCCGTGCCAGGCGTTTGAGTTGGTGGGGAAGCAAGGGAGCATCCGTGGCCACCACAATAATTATGGAACCCTTTTCTTGATCAGGGCGCGAGTCAAGCTCGCTCCAAACTTTGCCGCTGGTGATTTCCTGCCCGACGGGCACGCCGGCAATCCGCAGTTGCTCGCGGGCGCCGCAATTGCATTGCACCAGGACTCCCACCGTGTAGCCGCCCTGGGCAGCCGGGAGCAGGCGCGAGGCGGTCCCGATGCCTCCCTTGAAATCGATGGCTTCTCATCGCGCCCTCCTTGACCCCTCGACTTTACGAGCCGCGGACCTCAAAACCGGAGGTCCGCGCTACTGGCTTGTCGTAGGCTGAACTTCCGTCGCTCCTGGAAGAATCTTCACATCGGAGGTGAACTTCTTGTATTGGGAAAATCTCAACTCATAATCAAAGGTACCATTCGCCACCAATGCGAAGCGCGCACTGGCGTTGAGGGAAATTCGGCGAGGCAGCCAGATCTCATCGTTGACGCGCGTTTGTTCGAACTCCATCTGCGTTCCTTTATGGATTCGAACCAGAAAGAGTCCCCAGGAAATGGTATCCAGGGTCTCCGCTTCCAGCTTTATCCAACCATAATCTTTCTTGTCAATCCAGATCTTGCCCCGGACTTTCGACAGAATATCAGCATGGGGCTGCGTGGGATGGAAATCCGCGCGGGGATTGGCTTGTACCACGTAGGCATCGTGGCCATCCACCCGATCTTCGCCCACGATTTGAAAATCGTAAGCGTTGATGATGTCACCTTCAAAGGCACGCTCCTCCTGGCGTTCCTTCTCCTCCTTCGCGAGTCTCTTCTGGTGTTCGCTTGCGCTTTCGTTCTCACGTTCTGAGACAAACCTGTCCACCTTGTCCGCCGCTTTCTTCTCATCTTTGTCCGTGAGCGGCTTGTCGTCTTTTCGAATACGCCGGGCGTAAGGCTCGCCATAAAGTATGGTGATATCGTAGGTGTTTATCTCGTGCTTCTTGACCTGGCCTTTCCTGTCCAATACTTTGAGCTCTTCCCGTTGTTCGAAGGTGTAATCCCGCGCGCGCACAAAGTCGTGATGGTCCGCATCCAGGCCCCGGCGGACTATCTCTTTTGCGTCCTCTGGAAGGTCTTGTCGAACCGGAAGAGCCCTGGCCGGGGATTCTTGGGGCCTCAAGTTCCGGCAGGAGAGCACCAGGACCAGCGCCAAGAAACAGATCTTCTGATGGCGGCTCGGCATGAGGTTTGGATGCTCAACAGCCCTAATTGGTTCGGGCTCTTCCGGACAACTGGGCTCACGAACGGAAGTAACCTCTCATTACTGGCACAGGTCAGCGACCACGGCGCCTCTGCCGCCCCGACTTGCGGAAAGCCTGCGGCTTTCCGCAAGTCAGGCGGCGGAGCCGCAGGTTGTCGCCAACAGCAACGTGCGTAGTTTCGACAAGTCTGACGAGAAATCACGCACGGCATTTAAAACCGCAACTCAGAGTCTTGACGGCAACACACGGAGACCCACAGCTTTAGCCAGTTTCCATTGCCGCCTGTCGAAGGTGAGGAAGACGTCCGGCTGTAAACCTATCGCCAAAGCCACGTGGAGGACATCCAAAGTCCGCGTGCCCAACTTGGCTGTATACTGGCGCGACAATCGAATTGCGGTCTGCCAAGCCTCACTCGGAACCGGACGAAGTTGGAAGATTCCTGAATTCACGTGTTGCTCAAGGCGGCGCCGCACAGCTAGGGCTTCTGACGCCGTCCAATAAGCGCCCGCTCGCCGGGAAAACAGAAGTCGTTCGACAGCGTTCGTAAACTCCAGCTCGCCAAACTCCGTTAGAAAAAAGACAGGCTTATACCTTGCGACCAGCGCAATGGCGCGAGAAGAGTTGGCGTCGCGCCCATAGAGCGACATCAGAAAACCAGTGTCGGGATAACTATTCAATGCCGGTCGCGCTCCTCCCGAACCAACTCCGTGAAGGTTCGCCCCATAATCTTGTCACCGAAGATCTGCTTCTGGACCTCTTCGAAGTCAGGATACTCGAGCAGCTTTGGCTGTTCAGGCACGATCCGACCGATTATCTTTCGACGCTTGCGCAGTAAGACGGTCTCGCCGCGTTTCAGCCGCGCCTCCACTTCAGGAAAACGCTGTCGTAAATCACGGACAGTAAAGCTGTTCATGTGAAACATTATAGTTTCACCTAGAAAGGGGGTCAAGAGGCAACGTGGAAGGTAAGTTGAGGAGTCGGAAAGTTCAGAAATTGGGGTCAATCCCTTTACGCTGCCGGGTGCTCCCCGGAGGGGAGTCCATTGAGTAGCCGGGGGTGAAACCCCCGGACCAATCCCCACGCCCCGCCTTCGGCACCCCTCTCCCCGCCGGCGGGGAGAGGGGACAGGGGGAGAGGGGGCCGCGTTCCCGGGGGCGCTGCCCCCGGCTACTCACTTCCAGCCCCTGCGGGGCTGAGCCTTGGATCGCTCATTCGGTATCCCTGGCGGCATTCGGCAGCCTGTTTCCTGCCGGTAGGGAATTCAATGTGTTCTCCGAGGTTTTGAAACAACTTCTCGACTCCCCGACCCCTAGACTCTGGTGAGCACCGGCAGGGATCGACCCTCGAGTTCCTCGATGGCCTTACGCACCTCTGGAGGCAGGGGCAGGGATTTGCCGGCGCGATAGTCGAACCAGACCAGCGTCGAGTCGAGGTCGGCCGCAACGGCCCCACGGTTGCCACTCGCAATGCGGTGCGCCATCTTGAAGCTGCTGTTGCCCAGCGCAGTTACGGTGGCTCCCACGTAAACCGTATCCGGATGCGTGAGGGGCAGCCGGAAGTCGCAGGAAATCGACGCCACGATTGGCCCGGCTTTCTCAGTCGTTGACCCATGCCAGACGTCAAGCCGCGACAGGTATTCGATCCGCGAGCTCTCGGCCCAGCGCAGGTA
>Ga0187808_10000592_pt1 | contig 11673 bp, 10 predicted proteins | sample NC_wetland_sal_i_5_FD_132427 | JGI IMG/M metagenome (GOLD analysis project Ga0187808, IMG submission 132427) | Wetland sediment microbial communities from Neuse River Estuary, North Carolina, USA - ASW_3 | ecosystem: Environmental > Aquatic > Freshwater > Wetlands > Sediment | place: USA: North...
ACTGGCGGGAAGCTCAATACGGGCCACCTCGCCATGATGACGCACCCTGCACTCGGCGAAGCCCAGGACCCGCAGTGCCTTCTCGGCCGCCTCGACCTGAGCGAGCTTGGCCTGGGTGACCTCCTGATGGTGCGGAATACGGGAGGCCAGGCAGGGTGCGGCGGGCTTGTCGGCACTCGGGAGCTGCAGCGCCCTGGCGACGGCACGCACCGCGGCCTTACCCAGTCCCGCATCGGCCAGCGGCCGCAGGACCCTATGGTTACTGGCCGCACGCGACCCGGGCCGATCGGGGCGCATCATGTCATCGGCATTCTCGCCATAGGCCACGGCCGCCAGGCCATAGGCGCCGGCTACCTCATCCTCGATCCTGGTAAACAGCTCGTCCTTGCAGTGGAAACAGCGATCGGGGCCGTTGGCCCGGTAGGCAGGGTTGTCCCCCTCCCTGGTCTGAACCTCGACGATCCGGGCGCCCACGACCTCAGCGACCCGATGCGCCGCCAGGCGTTCATCCGTCCCGAGGCTGGGCGACACGCCAAGGATGGCGACCACTTGGTCGGCGCCCAGTGCCCTCACCGCCAAGGCGAGTAGGACCGAGGAGTCGACGCCACCAGAGAACGCCACGCCCAGCGGAGCCGCTCCCGTGAGCTGAGAGCCCACCGCCTGGGCGGCCGCCAACAGCTCGCCGGTCAGAGGCTGATCTACCACACTGGCCATGTCAGTCACCTCAACTGCCCCAAGCCGCCAGCCACCATTCTGTCATCGTGGCGGCCTGCGATCATGCGCGACGTCGTCCAGCGCTGGACCGAGCAGAGGCAGATGCGCCAGCGTCCAGCTGACCTCGAAGCCGGGGTCACCTGGCGGCGCTGATGCTCAGGTCATAGAGCGCTGACGGCATCGCAGGCCTCCGGAGGAGTAGGTGCCGTGGCTTCCGCCGATCCAGGGTGCCGGGTTGTGATCAGCTCGCGCGGGACAGGGATGCCGCTGTTGGCGGGGTCGCGTCGGCGGCGGCGTCGAACAGGATCTGCTGCAACGGGCGGGGCAGGTCGCGATTCCAGACCAGCGCCGCGGTGGCGGTGAGCGGCTGGCCGACGATGCTCACCCGGACCATTTCACCGGCGCCCGCGGCCGCGGGCAGGCGGATCACGCCGGGCGCGACGTCGGCCATGGAAACCGGGCTGGTCAGGACCGCGGCAGGACCCTCGGCCGCAGCGGCGAAGGCCAGCGCCATCGGCAGCGAGTTCCGCATCGGGGGGTCGGTGAACTCGAACCGTGGATCCGTGGTCCGCAGGATCGCCAGCCACCGGTCGTAGGTCGCGCGATTGGCGCGGCGTGGCCCGTGGATGACGTCCATGCTGGCCAACTCGTCCAGCCCGATCACCCCACGGCGCGCGGCCGGGTGCGAGCAGGCGATCCATACCTCGGGCTCGAACTGTCCCAGGGTCATGGCATCCAGCGGCGCAGGCAGCGCGTCGGGGCTGGCCGTCAGCCAGCCTAGGCCGGCGTCGGCCCGGTGTTCGCAGATCGGCGAGAACTCTGCGTCCAGCGGCGTTTCCATCCAGGTGACGGCGACTCCGGCGGAATCGGCGACCGAGCGCAGCCGGAAGGCGGTCTGGACGGCCAGGGAGTCCGGCAGGTCCGCCGACAGGACGACACGCAGCCGCGGCCGTCCCAGGCCTGCCGCCTGCCGGGTACGGCAGACCCCGTGGTCCATCGCGGCCAGAACGTCCCGGGCCGCATCCAACAGCACGGCACCCGCCGCGGTCGGCCGCACTCTGTCGCGGGCGCGGACCAGCAGCGGTGTGCCGACGATCTGTTCCAGCCGCCCGATCTGCTGGCTGAGAGACGGCTGGGCGATGAACAACCGCTCCGCGGCGCGGGTGAAGGTGCCCTCCTCGGCGACCGCGACGAGATACCGCAAGTGCCGCAGCTCAAGACCCTGCGGCGCCTGCCTGGCCGCCGGGAGAAGCTGGACCGGTTCCGCCTGTGCTTGCTTCATGTCCGTCACCTATGCCAGGCCGTGGTGGGTTTGTTCTTCCTTGCCTGCCTAGACGGTATGGATGACTCGGCTACGGAATGTCACCCAGGTGGGTGTGGCTTCTCGGCGTTGCCGGGTATGACTTCTCAGCGCTGCTGGCGGCCGTGCGAGTGGCGGGTAACGAGCGCGGCCAGCTCGGTCCGGTTGGCCACGCCGAGCTTCATGTAAGCGCGCGACAGGTACACCTTCACCGTGTTGCGAGACATGAACAGTTCCCTGGCGATGTCGGGATTGCTCAAGCCTTGGCTGGCCAGCTCGACCACTTGCCGCTCGACCGGGCTCAGGCTGGCCCATCCGTGCGTGGCGGGTGCATGCGCCCCCCGCCCCCGCTGGGCGTAGGCCACGGCCTCCTGGAGAGACAGCCGGGCGCCATCCTGCAGCGCCCGTTCAAGACTCTCATCGCCCAGTGCAGTGCCGGCCGAGGCCAGGTTCCGCTCCGTTCGCTCCCTCAGCATCGGGAAAGCCACGAGGCCAAGCGCGGCCCGCTCCTTCCGGGCAGCAGCGATGAGCCGAACGGCGCGCCCATGCTGACCCGTGAACACAGCGACCTCAGCGACCACATCGAGCGCGTCGATAACCCCCGGACGCCACCCGCCCTCCATGAGCACCTTGAGTGCGTCGTGCGTGACCGACTCAGCCCGCTCGTCGTCACCCTCAAGCAGCAGGGCGCGGGCCAGCCCAAGGTGGCCCGCGGCCCGGGCACGCCGGTTCCTCAACGGTTCGGCGGCGGCCAGGAGCCTGTCGACATGGATTTTGGCCTGTACGCTGTCGTCCCGGGCCAGCGCCACGGCCACCAGGACCTCCTGGGCGTGCCAGGCCAGGTAGCAGACCTCAGCTTCCTGCTCGTAGAGGCCCGTAGCCCACTGTTCCGCTCGATCCAGGTCGCCGGCCGCCAGGGCCGCGACGGCCAGGGCGTGCATAAGCACCGCGGTCCCGAGACGCAGCCTTTCCTGTCTGGATTGCTCGAAATCGGGCTCCGCCCGCTCGCGAGCGGCGTCCGCTGCGCCCATGTTGGCGTCCAGCAGGCACAAGATCTCAACCGCGCAGTACCGGCTCAGCTGGTCCTGTCCGGGCATCATGGCCAGCGCCCGCTCACCATGGGCCCGGGCGCCGGCCAGGTCCCCGGCCGATGAAGCGGTGTGAGCCAGGCACCACAAACACCAGCGGATGATGTCCTCGAAGCCGATAGCTTCCGCTACCCTGAGCGCTTCCTCGACCGGGCCTCGCATCGCGCCGGGATCGTCCTGAAAGAAATAGCTGATGGCCAACGGGGTCAGCGAGTCACACAGCGCGGCGTCGTCTCCGGCGGCCCGCGCGAGCTCAGCCGCCCGCAGGAGCATCGGATCGCCGGCACCGGGATCACCCAGGATGACCAGAGCCCCGAGCTGGCCCAGAGCAAGTGCCTGCGAGCGGGTATCGCCAATCGCCGCGCCCATTTCCAGAGCCGAGGTCGCCGATGACTGCGTGCGGGCAAAATCGCCAAGCCAGAACGACAGAAGAGACAGCCTGGCCAGGGCGAGAGCCCGTCCAGGGGAAGGCTCAGGCGGGGCGGCATCCAGGCTCTGCTCTGTCGCCGTCACCCCCTCCGCCAGTCGCCCCCGCACCCGCCAGTACAGGCCCAGCGCCCCCACCATGGCCAGGGCATCATCTGGCACCCGGGCGCAGCCATCATCGATGGCCGCCCGCAGGTTGGGCGACTCATCGTCGAGACGGGCACGGCCGACCGGGGCCAGCGCCCACAACTCCCGGTCGGCGCGCTCGGCTAGCTCCCGGAAATAGGTACGGTGCCGGTCCGCCAGAGGGGCGTCCTCGCCGGCCGCGGCCAAACGCTCGGCGGCGTACTGGCGGACGAAATCAAGCATCCGGAAGCGAGTAGCGGCACCGGCCCTGCGCTCCACCGCCAGCAGCGACTTATCGACCAGGCCCTGGATCTCGTCGAGGATCTGGCCGGGAACGACGGCATTCCCGGCACACACGGCCGTGGCGGCTTCCAGGTCGAAGCCCCCCGAGAAGACGGACAACCTGGCAAACAGCCGGCGCTCCTCGTCGGTGAGCAGTTCATGGCTCCAGTCCAGCGAGGCCCGGATGGTCTGGTGGCGGGGATCTGACCGGTGACCGCCACGCAGCAGCCGCAGATGATCGTCGAGGCCGCTGGCGATTTCGTCAGCGGAAAGAACACGAACCCGTGCCGCGGCCAGCTCGATAGCCAGGGGGATGCCGTCCACCCGGCGAACGATCGCCTCAACCGCGCCGGCGACATCGCCGCTCAGCTCGAACCGTGGTTGCACGTAACTGGCCCGGTCGGAGAAAAGCCGGGCCGCATCAGACGCCCCTGTCTCACCGGAGTCGCCGCCCTTCTGCACCGACAGCGGGGGCACTTGCCACACCAGTTCCCCGGGGAGGTCCAGGGGAGAACGGCTCGTGGCCAGAACCGTCACGGATGGACACCTGCGCAGCAGCACCTCGGCCACACGCCGGGCCGCATCCAGGACATGCTCGCAACAATCCAGGATTAGCAGCGCGTTTGCGTCGCGCAGGTATTCCGCCGCCGCTTGCAGGGGAGAGCGGCTGGATCCGCCGCCCACCGATTCCAGCACGGCGCCGTCGACCAGGCCGGGGTCGGCCAGTGAACCAAGCTCCACCAAGTAGACGCTCGCCCAGCCCAGGTCACCAGCGCTGAAGCCCAGCTCCAGCGCCAGACGGGTCTTACCGATACCGCCGATGCCAACCAGGGTCACAAGTCGCTTTCCCCCGCGGAACAGCGACCGGAGCTCATCCAGCTCTCGTTCCCGGCCAACGAAGGTGGTCAAGGACATCGGAAGGTCGCCGGTGACCTGCACGTCCTGCGGGTTTTCGGCACGGGAGCCCGGTCCGGGATCGTGTGCCTTCGGCATGCCAGCAATCATGGCACGCGAGGCCGGAGGTGCCCCGCGCAACGACCCGCCGTTCTGACCCCGCCTAGGCACTGGCGAGATCGGTCAGCGCCTCGTCCGGATGCGGCGGGGTGTGGACGCGGGCGGCGATGGCGGCCGCGGCCAGGCACGCCGCGGCGCCGGTCAGCAGGGCGGCCCGGACCCCGGCGGCTGAGATGATCGCGCCGGTGATGATGCTGCCGACCGGCGTGGTCCCGAGGTAGACGTAGACCCACAGCGCCATGATCCGCCCGCGGTAGGCCGGTGAGGAGTGCAGCTGCAGCGTGGTTGAGCACAGGGTCACGAACGAGAAGGCCGCCGCCCCGGTCGCCAGGAGCGCCAGGCAGGCGAGCGCGACGTCCGGTGCCCCGGCCGTGGCGGCTAGCAATATCCCGAACGCCAGCGCGGCAGCCATCAGGTACGGCCGGCGGGGATGGCGGATGAAGCCGACACCGAGCGAGCCGGCGACCGAGCCGATGCTGAGCATGGTGGACAACAGCCCGTAGGTCCCGCCGTTGCCGTGGAACGTGCGGCTGGCCAGTACGGGCAAGATGACCGGGAAATTGAAGGCGAGCAACCCGACCAGGGCCATCATGACCAGCGGGAGCCAGAGCTGCTGGCGGCTGGCCGCGTACCGCAGGCCCGCGCGGACGCCGCCAGGTGCGCGCCGCTGCGTCGCGCCGGGCCGCAGCGGCCGCAGCACCACGAGCGCGGCGATCACGGCCAGGTAGGACAGGGCGTTGACCGCGAAACACGGAGTCGTGCCGATCGTGACGATCAGGACGCCCGCCAGGGCGGGACCGACCACCCGGGCGCTGTTCATGACGACGCCGTTGAGGCTGACCGCGCTGGACAGGTCCTGCGGCAGCACCAGGGAACCGATGAAGGCCTGCCGGGCGGGGGAGTCGACGATCTGCACGACACCGCCGGCCACGCTGATCGCGGCGATCGCCGCGACGGACGCCTGGCCGGCGACCGCCAGGGCCCAGAGCAAGCCGGCGAGCACACCATAGGCCGTCTGGGTGCCGATCAGCAGCCTGCGCAGGTCGACCCGGTCCGCGACCGTCCCGCCCCACGGGCCGAACAGCAGCGACGGTACGCCGCCCACGGCCAGCACCAGGCCCAGTTCCGCCGCCGAGCCGGTCAGCCGCAGGACCAGCCAGCCGATAGCGGTCTGCTGCACGAAGGTGCCGCTGGCCGAGGCCACCTGACCTGCGAAATAGAGCCGGAACGGCCGCGAACGCAGCGCACGGAACGTCCCCCGCCCGCCGGTGGCCCGGGCCTGATCACCTGGTGCCGTCTCGGTCCGCGCGCCGTGCTCCGCAGGCTGAGCGTTCTCGTCCTGGACGTCGGGCGCGGCCTCGGGCACCACTCGCAGCCCCTCGCGGTCCATAGCGCTCCCGTCGCTCCTGGCGATCAGGCCCTCAACCCTAATGTCCCGGCTCTCACGGCGAAATGGCGAGCGCCGGCGACGCGGAGAATGATTCCGAACGACCGTGGTGTCACGCCCGTGTTCTCATCGGGTACCCGAAGGTACGCCGGGTGTGCGGGCGCGCCCGACGCCGAGGTGGCGCCGCCCGAACCTCGCTAGCCCACGGCTATGCATCCATAGGCGACGCATGTTGGCCGGAAGCCGCGACCGTCGTGTCTGCTGAGGGTGACACGCACCACGGACTTACCAGATGACATGGTGCGGCTTAGGCAAGCGAAAGGAATGCCCGTCATGTTCAAGTCCACATCCACTTCATTGATTCTGCTCGGCATACTGGCCGTCATCGTCGGGGTCCTCGCCATCGCCTGGCCGGGCGTCACGATCCTCGCGCTGGTCATCCTGTTCGCGGTCTACGCGTTCCTGGCCGGCGGGATGGAGGCCGCCCGGGCCTTCAGCAGCCGGAACGCCGGCCCGGTCTTCGGTCACCTGCTGCTCGGGCTCATCGACCTGGCGGCCGGCGTGGTCGCCCTGGTCTGGCCCGCGCCCACCGCGTTCGTCCTGGTCATCGTCGTGGCAGCCTGGGCGCTGGTCGGCGGCATCGCCGAGTTCTTCGCCGGTTTCGCCAGCGGGGAGGCCGCCGGCACGCGCGCGCTGTTCATCCTGTCCGGGCTGGTGTCCGTCGCGTTCGGCGTGCTGCTGTTCGCCCGGCCCGGCGTCGGTGCGGTCACCCTGGCGCTGCTGTTCGGCCTGTACAGCATGATCTACGGGTTCTCCCAGATCACCGCGGGCGTCCAGGTCCGCCACATCGGCGGCGACGTGCGGTCGATCTCGGAACTGCGCCACGCCGCCTGAGCGCAGGATCCCAAGGGCCCGGGCGCCCGCACCGGCCTCCCCCCCCGCCGGTGCGGGCGCCCGTTCCATCGCAGGAGGCGAACAACCCCATGAACGCCGTCACGCCAGGCAGTCCTGCCCAGGTCAACAACCGGACAGCCGCGCCCACCGAGGTCGACACCACGACCGCTGCCCCCGTCCGGCACCGGCGCCTTCGGGACGCGGCGGCCAGGCACGGCGTCCCGCTGGCCACCATCCTCACCACCGTCGCCGTCGTGGCCCTCACGTACCTCGCGGGCAAGCTCGCGTACCGGATACGCGATGTCCTGCTGATGATCGCGGTGGCCTCCTTCGTCAGCCTGATCCTGAATCCCCTGGTGGTGGCCCTGCAGCGGTGGAGGCTCCGGCGCCGCGGCTGGGCCGTGGCCCTGGTGGCCAGCTGGGCGGTACTCGTCTTCATCGGCCTGCTGGCCGCGTTCGGCTATCCGCTGGCGCACGGGGTGGCCCACTTCTCGCAGCGCCTGCCCTCCTACGTGCAGGCCGCCGAGCAAGGCCGCGGCTGGATCGGCCACCTGATCACCCGCTTTCACCTGCAGGCCTGGGTCACCCGCAACGCGCCCAAGCTGCAGAGCCTCGGGACGACCCTGGCCAGGCCGGCCCTGACCGTCGGCAAGGGCGCGGCGTCGCTGCTGGCCACCCTGGCGACGATCTTCGCCCTGATCGTGCTCTTCCTGCTCGAGGGCCCCAAGATGCGCCAGGGCCTGCTGCAGCTGATGCCGCCGGGCCGGGTGGAGTACTACACGCGGGTGGCGCGCGAGATCGGCCAGTCGGCGACCGGGTACGCGTTCGGCAACCTCCTGACGTCGCTGATCGCCGGCGTCGTCGTCTTCGTCACGCTGACCCTCCTCGGGGTTCCCTTCCCCCTGCTGTGGGCGCTGTGGGTGGCCCTGGTCGATTTCCTGCCCATGGTCGGCGGCGCGCTGGCCGGCATTCCCACGGTCCTGTTCGCGCTCGGCCACTCGCTCACCGCGGGCATCGTCACCGCAGCCGCGTTCCTCATCTACCAGCAGATCGAAAACCACGTGCTGAACCCGGTGGTCATGAGCCGCACGGCCAACGTCAACCCGCTGCTCGTCCTGCTCTCGCTCCTGGTCGGGACGTCGATCGGCGACTGGGTGGGCGGCTTTTTCGGCAGCTTCGTGGGCGCCCTGCTGGCCATCCCGGCCGCCGGCGCCCTCCAGGTCATCACCCGGGAGCTCTGGCAGGCCTCCGCGCAGCGGGGGCCAGATCGCCAAACAACGCCTATCTCCGGCTGAGGCTGGCCAATAAGCCGGCCGCACACCGGTAAAACCCAGAATTCTGCCGAACGATCCGTGGTGCCCGCCCCGGTAAGCATTTCCGCAGAACTCGCCGCCAATAGCGCTATAGTCATCAGCTTTTGGCCAGGGGCACCGATTTCGGCTCCACTGGTATTGGCCTGAAACGCAAAGATCAGAGGAAAGTCATGACCACCGAACTGCGCGACACATCCCCGGTCCCCGCCCCACCGCCCGCGGCCGGTACCGGGCGCCGCCGGTGGCGTCACCTGCTCGGCATCCTGGGCCCGGGCCTGGTCACCGGGGCCGCCGACGACGACCCGTCGGGCATCGCGACCTACTCCCAGACCGGTGCCCAGTTCGGCTACGGGCAGCTGTGGACCGCGCTGTGGATGCTCCCGCTGGTGACCGGCGTGCAGGAGGCGTGCGCGCGGATCGGCAACATCACCGGCCAGGGGCTGGCCCGCAATATCAAGAACCGGTACAGCCTGCGGACCCTGCGCCTGCTCGTGACGCTGCTGGCCGTGGCCAACGTCATCAACATCGGCGCCGACATCGGCGCCCTGGGCGCTTCGGCGGGGCTGATCATCCACATCCCGGCGTCGGCCCTGATGGTCGTCTTCACCCTGCTGATCCTGGCCCTGGAGATAGCGGTCAGCTACCGCCGCTACGCCAAGGTGCTGAAGTGGCTGACCGTATCGCTGCTGGCCTACCCCATCACCGCGTTCTTCGTCCACGAGCCGTGGGGCACCATCGCCCGGGCCACGTTCGTGCCGCACATCCAGTTCTCGGCCAGCTTCTTCTACGTCATCACCGCGGTCATCGGCACCACGATCACCCCGTACATGTTCTTCTGGCAGGCCTCGCAGGAAGTGGAAGAGGTCAAGGGCAGCAAGGCCAGGCGGTCGCTGCGGGACCTGCGCACCGACAACGCCATCGGCATGGTCATCTCCCAGGCCGTCGCCTGGTTCATCATCATCACCGCGGCCACGGTGCTGCACGCCGCGCACGTCACCACGATCAACACCGCGGCCGACGCGGCCCGGGCGCTCGAGCCCCTGGTCCGGACCTTCCCCCACTCCGGGGAGATCGCCCAGGGGCTGTTCGCCCTCGGCATCGTCTCCCTCGGCATGCTCGCCATCCCGGTCATGGCCGGATCCACGTCCTACGCGCTGAGTGAGGCGCGGGGCAAGCGGGAGGGCCTGGACCTCACGCCGCAGCAGGGCCGGTACTTCTACGGGGTCATCGCCGCCTCCATGCTGATCGGCCTGTGCCTGAACTTCATCGGCATCAGCCCCATCAAGGCCCTGGTGTTCGCCGCGGTGTTCAACGGCGTCGCGGCGGTCCCGCTCATCTGGTTCATCGACCGCATCGCCGCCGACCGCGCCACCATGGGCGAGGCTCGCAGCGGCTGGCTGTCCCGCATCGTGCTCATCCTGACCTTCATGGGCATGGCCGGCTCGGTCGTGGCCATGGCCGTCTCGTACATCAGGGGCTGAGCGATGCGGAGAACGCCTGGCCGCCCGCGGCGCCGCACGCGGCTGGCCCGTGCGCTCGGGCTGGACCGCAACCCGCTGCGCCGGGCCAGTGACCGGGCCGAGGCCTGGATCCGGATCGCCCTGCTCGCCGTCTTCCTGATCGCCGGGCCGATCGCTGCCCTCAGCGTCGGAGGATCGGCGTATCACGCGGGGATCACCGCGGCCTCGGAGCAGGCCGCCCCGGCCGTCCGCGGCAGCGCGACCGCGCCCCGGCCCGCCCTGGCCCCCAGCTACGCGGACCGGGCCGACGGGGGCAGCCACTCCCGGGACGGGGCCCGGAGCACCGACACGTCCCCCCGTGCCAATGAGATGGTGGCCGTGGTCGTAACGCTGGTCCTGATCGCGCTCGCGCTGCTGGCCGCTCAGCGGCTGACCCTCGCGCTCCTGACCAGACGGCGCCTGGCCTCCTGGGGGGCGGCCTGGTCGCGGGTCGGGCCGCAGTGGTCCCGCGGCCGGCCCTGACCTCCAGAGGGGACGTGTCGGCCGAGCGGCCCCGGACGGAGTGGTCCGGGGCCGCGGTCGCCCGTCCTCACGCGGCTCTCACCTGGCGGGCTCCGCCGGCCACGGCGGCCGGCCGACCCGGCGCCGCGGGCATGCAGATGACCATGGTCAGCCCGCCGCCGGGAGTCTCTTCCGGTTCCACGGTGCCGCCCATCGCCTCGGCCAGGCCGCGGGACACCACGAGCCCGAGCCCGACGCCGGTCCGGTGGCCCGGGTCGCCGCGCCGCTGGAAGGGCAGGAACACCCGCTCCCGGTCGGCTTCGGGGATGCCCGGCCCGTGATCGATGACGCGCAACTCCACCCGGCCCCCGCGGGCCGTTGCCGTCACCAGCGGCGGCGATGCCGGCGGCGAGTACCGCAGGGCATTGCCGATCAGGCCGCGGCCAGCGGCGCGCGCAGGTCATGACTGACCGCCGTGAGCAGCGCCGCCCGCCCCCGGTCGGCCTCGGTCGCCCGGGCCGCCTGCCGGGCGAGGGCGCGACGGAGGACCAGCCCCCGTGGGTCTGCGTGAGTCTTCATGATCCAGCTCCCTGGCCGGCGGGCTCCGCGGCACCGGACGATGCAGTACCAGTGCAGCCGGGGGCCCTTCCGTTTGGCCAACACCTGACACCAATGGCGCGATAGCTATTGGCTTTTGGCCGCCACGGCGATGTGCGGCGAACCTTGACGAAAGCGGTCGGCAGATGCCGTCCCCGTTAAGAAAGGCGCGCCATGCCCAACATCGAATCCACCACCAAGCAGCCAGCCCAAAATCACGACCGGGACCGGGACCGGGAAATGGTGCGGGCCATCACCGACGCTCTTGTCCTCGCGGTCGGCAAGCGAGCGGCTCACCAGGAACTCCGGCGGGCCCGGGCCAAGGCTGGCCGCACCACGCGGCGCCGGGCCGTCCACGCCGCCGCGCACCTGGCCGGCTACAGCGCACTCCTCGGCTACATCTGGCACCGGCGGCGGACAGCACACCAGCCCGGAGCCTGACCACCGGACCGCAGACCTGGTCGCCATGTTCGTGTTCTTCTCGAGCCGTCTCGGGATCGTCGGCTCCATTGCCGTATCGGTGGTCGTGACCCTTATCCTGCTGGTCGTATTCCGGGTGATCCGATGATCT
>Ga0187808_10000593_pt1 | contig 11646 bp, 9 predicted proteins | sample NC_wetland_sal_i_5_FD_132427 | JGI IMG/M metagenome (GOLD analysis project Ga0187808, IMG submission 132427) | Wetland sediment microbial communities from Neuse River Estuary, North Carolina, USA - ASW_3 | ecosystem: Environmental > Aquatic > Freshwater > Wetlands > Sediment | place: USA: North...
ACTGATCAGGCGGAAGGTCTCGGCGGTCGTCAACGCCTCGATGAGCATCACCGGCCGGTACCCCAATCTCGGTCCGCAGCTGCTGCTCGACGCGGGCATCCCGGTCATCGACGGGGTCGGCCCGGACGTGATGGTCCGGGTCGCCGACGGCGCGGTGGTCCGGCTGGACCAGGAGACGCTGTACCTCGGCGACCAGGTCATCGCCAAGGGGACGCCGCTGACCCAGGAGTCGGTCGAGGCGGCCATGACCGAGGCCCGGGCCCTGGTGGCGGTGCAGATCGAATCGTTCGCCGCGAACACGCTGGAGTTCCTCCGGCGCGAGCACGCCCTGCTCACCGACGGCGTCTCGGCGCCCGAGATGGAGACGGACATGGCCGGGCGGCACGTCCTGGTCGTGGTGCGCGGTTACCATTACCGCGAGGACCTGGCCGCCCTCAAGCCCTACATCCGCGAGTACAAGCCAGTGATGCTGGGGGTGGACGGCGGCGCGGACGCCCTGCTGGAGGCCGGTTACCTGCCCGATGCCATCTTCGGCGACATGGACTCGGTGTCCGACGAGGCGCTGTGCAGCGGCGCGGAACTCATCGTGCACGCCTACCCGGACGGCCGCGCCCCGGGACTGGCCCGGATCCATGAGCTCGGCCTGGACGCGATCACCTGCCCCGCGCCGGGCACCAGCGAGGACGTGGCGCTGCTCGTGGCCGACGCCAAGGGAGCGAGCCTGATCGCCGTGGTGGGCACCCACCACACGCTCGAGGAGTTTCTCGACAAGGGCCGGCCGGGCATGTCGAGTACCTTCATCACGCACCTGCGGGTCGCCGGGAAGCTGGTCAACGCCCGTGGCGTGCACCAGCTGTACCAGAGCCGGATCTCGGGCTGGTCGCTGCTCGTGCTGGTCCTGGCCGCGGCCGTGACCGTGCTCGTGGCCGTGCTGTTCTCGCCGGCCGAACCCGTCCTGGCCAGGTACTTCGAAGCGACCTGGCATTCCTTTACCTACTGGCTGACCGGAAAACTCTAGTGATCGACTTTCGCTACCACCTGGTATCCATCGTGGCCGTGTTTCTCGCGCTGGCCATCGGCATCGTGCTCGGCTCCACCGAGCTGCAGGGCCCTGCGTACAACCTGCTGAATCAGACCACCGCCAAGCTGCAGAACGAGTACAACCAGGCGAGCAGCGAGCGGGACGCGGCCCAGCAGCAGGCCGACCTCGGCCAGAACTACGCCCAGGCGGTCGAGCCCGTGGTGCTGCACAACCTGCTGGCGGGTCAGCGGCTGCTGATCATCACCGAGCCCGGCGCCCCGGCTTCCGTGGTCGCGGCGATCAGCAACGCCGCGACGCAGGACGCGGGCGCCACGGTCACCGGGCAGATCGCGTTGCAGTCCAGATTCTTCGACAACAGCGACACCACGCTGGACGGCCTGAACCAGATCAACCTGGCCATGTCGCAGGCCGGCGGGATCGTGCTGAACGCCGGCACGACCTACCAGCAGCAGGCCGCGCAGGTGATAGCCAGCGAGATCCTCGCCCGTGCTGCGGCATCGCCGGCCACGCAGCAGGCCAGCACCCAGCCGAGCACCAGCCCGTCGGCAGGCAGCCAGCAGGAGACCACCGCGCAGACCATGCTCGGGGCGTACGCGAACGAGGGGTTCCTGACCATCAGCGGACAGCCCTCGGCCTCGGCCACGCTCGCCCTGATCGTGACCCCGCAGACCGCGCCGCCCGACGGCAGCGCGGATCCGCTCGACCAGCTGCTCGTGCCCGTGGCCGAGGAACTGGCCGCGAACAGCTCGGCCACCGTGGTCGTGGGTGTCTCGGCCGATTCGGGCCCGGGCAGCCCGATCGCCGTTCTGCGCGCGAGCAGCGCGGCCAGCCAGGTGTCCACGGTCGATGACGCCGACTTCGTGGCCGGGCAGAGCGTGGTGATCCAGGCGCTGGCGGCGCAGCTGAACGGCGCCAATCCGGGCAGCTACGGGTTCGCCAACGGCGCCAGCGCCGTCGCGCCGAGTCCCGCGCCAACGCCGAGTTCGAGCGCGTCCCCGACGGCGACGGCCTCCTCGACGAGCGAGAAGCCGAAGAAGTGAGCCGGGCCAGAGGACTGATCGCCGCCGCGGCGGCGGGCACGACCGCGGCGGGCGCGGCCCGGCTCGCGTACGCCGCGGCGAACCAGCGGCCGCCGGGCGGGACCAAGACCTGGTCGCGTACCAATCACCGGGGCGAACCGGTCACCCTGCTCGAGGGACCCGCGCTGGCGGTCGGCGCGATCGCCGGGGTGCTGGCTCAGGCCGGGCTCGGGCCTGCGAGATCCGGTGCCGCCAGATCTGGTGCGGCCATGGCCGTGGCCGCGGCGGGAGCGGCGGCGTTCGGCGCTTACGACGACCTGGCGGGGTCCGGGGACCGGCGCGGGTTCCGCGGCCATCTGAGTGCCCTGCGGAACGGCGAGGTCACGACGGGCACGGTCAAGCTGGGCGGCATCGGCGTCACCGGGATCATCAGCGCCGCGCTGGCCGGAGGCTCGCCCGGCGACCTCGTCATCAACGCCGCGCTCGTGGCCGGAGGAGCGAACCTGCTCAACCTGTTCGACCTGCGGCCGGGCCGGGCCATCAAGGTCGCTGTCGCCTCCGGCGCGCTGATCAGCGCCGGCGGGTACCGAAGCGGTAGCCGGGCCGCGGCGCCGCTGGCGGCCGCGCTAGCACTGCTGCCGGAGGACCTGGGCGAGCGAGCCATGCTCGGCGACTGCGGAGCGAACGCTCTGGGCGCCATGCTGGGCGCCTCGGCGACGCGCCTGCCGCGACCGGTCCGGATCGCGCTGCTGGCCGGGATCGTCGGCCTGACCGCGGCCAGTGAGAAGGTCAGCTTCACCAAGGTGATCGAGCGCACGTCGGCCCTGCGCTGGCTGGACATGCTGGGCCGGCGCCAGGGGGGTCAAAGGGGGGACGGGCAGTCCCCCCTTAGCGGGGGGTCCCCGGGGGGTCGTCCCCCGGGGGAAGCAGAGTTCACTGGCGCTGCCACCACGTTCCGTTCGGCAAAAAGTACCGACCTTACCCCGCCAGAGGAGTGACCGTCCCGGTGGCCGAGCGGGGGAATGCTCGGCGACGGGTCGGGGGAATAGGCCGCGCGGCGGTGATGATCGGCACGATCACCATGCTGGCCCGGGTGATCGGTTTCGGCCGGCAGGTGGTGTTCGCGCACACCGTACAGGCGGGATGCGTCGGTACCGCCTACACCACCGCGAACATGGTGCCGAACATCATCTACGACATCGTGATGGGCGGAGCGCTCACCGCCGTGGTGGTGCCGGTGCTGGCCGGGCCGGCTCGCGAGCAGGCCGCGGACCGCGAGCAGGTCCCGCAGACATCGGCCGCGCTGCTCAGCTGGACGGTGCTGCTGCTCGCCCCAGTCAGTGCGGTGGTGGCCATCGCCGCGCGGCCGCTGGTCTCGGCGCTGCTCGGCGCGGCACCCGGGTGCCCGCGGCCGGATATGGTCGCCCTGGGCACACGCATGCTCATCGTATTCGCGCCGCAGATCCTGTTCTACGGCCTGGCCGTGGTGCTGTACGGCATCCTGCAGGCGCACCGGAGGTTCGCGGCCCCCGCGCTGGCTCCCGTGGTGTCCAGCCTCGTCGTCATCGGGTCATACTTCTGGTTTGCCGCACTGGCGGACGGATCCCAGGACCTGGACCATCCGGTGCCCGCCGTCGCCTGGATCGTCCTGGCCGCCGGGACCACGGCCGGAGTCGCGGCGCTGGTCGCGACCCCGCTGATCCCGGTGACCCGGCTCCGGCTCCAACTGCGGCCGACGCTCCGGTTCCCGGTCGGGATCAGCGGCCGGGTCCGGTCCCTGGCCGTGGCCGGCATCACCACGCTCATCGCCCAGGACGCCTCGGTGGTGGTGGTGATCGTGCTGGCCAACTCGCGCGGCGGCGACGGCACGCTGGTGCTCTACAGCTTCGCCTGGGCGGTCTTCTTCCTGCCCTACGCCGTGCTGGCCGTGCCGATCGCGACCAGCGCCTTCCCCGAACTGTCCGCCCGCGCCGACACCTTCGACGCCACCACGGCCACCACGACCCGCGCGGTGACGGTGGCGTCCTGGCTGGGGGCGGCCGGGATGGCGGGCACCTGCATTCCGCTGTCCCGGGTCTTCCAGTCCCACATCGGCCAGGCGGCCGACGCCCGGCAACTGGCCATCGCACTGGCCGCGTTCGCGCCCGGACTCGTCGGGTACGGCTTGACCGCCAACTTGTCCCGGGTGCTGTACGCGGATGGGCGGAGCCGCGCTTCGGCCCTCGCGGTCAGCGGCGGCTGGGTGCTCGTGATCATCGCGGATCTGCTGATCGTGCCGTTCGTGCCACGGTCCCAGGTCGTGCCCTGGCTCGGGGTGGGGACCACCATCGGGCTGACGGCCTCCGGGGTGGCCCTGCTGGTGCTGGTCCGCCGGTTCCGCGGGCCCGGCGCGCTGCGGGGCTGCGCCCGGGCCGCGATCGCCGGGCTGGCCGGCGCGCTGGCCGGGACGGCCGCCGGGCTGGGCGTCGCGCTCGGCGTCCGGGTACGCGGTTTCCTGCCCAACGTGGCCGTCTCCCTGCTGGCCAGCGGTGCCGTGCTCGCGGCCTTCCTGGCCGTCGTGGCGCTGACCGACGGGGGAGACCTCCGTGCGGTTGTGCGCCGCGTGATCCGCCCATGAAGCTCGCGCTCGTCCTCGGCACCAGCAGCGGCGGGACCGCTCGGCACGTCAAGATGCTCGCGGTCGGCTGCGCGGCGCGTGGCCTCCCGGTGGGGGTGTTCGGTCCAGCGCAGACCGATGGCGACTTCGCCTTCAGCGCCGGAACGGCACTGGTCAGGTTCACCGCCGTGGAGATCGCTGAGCGACCGCGGCCCCTCCGTGACCTGCGGGCGATCACCCGGTTGCGCAGTCTGCTCCAGGCCTGGCGACCTGACGTGGCGCACGCACATGGCCTGCGGGCCGGAGCGCTCACCGCGATCGCAACGGCGCTCATCCGGCCCACCGTCTACGACCCGAAGCCCGCGCTGATCGTCACCGTCCACAACGCGCCTCCCGCGGGCGGCGTGCTCGGGGCGATCTACCGTGTGCTCGAACTCATCGTGGCCCGTAACGCCGACTCGGTGCTGTGCGTGTCCGCCGACCTGGAAGACCGGATGCGTGCCGCGGGCGCACGCCGGGTCGGCCACGCCGTGGTGCCCCTCCCGTTGACGGGCGAGGTTTCCGCGCAAACGCGCGCGGGGATCCGCGCTGAGTTCGGGGTCGACTCCGGGCAGGCCATCGTGCTCGCCGTCGGCAGGCTGGCCGCGCAGAAGGGGTTCGGCCTCCTGCTCGACGCCGCCGCCCGCTGGGGCGACATCCGGCCCGAGCCACTGCTCGTCATCGCCGGCGAGGGACCGCTCGGCACCGAGCTCGAATCCCGGGCTTCATCGCTCGGGCTCACAGTGCGGTTCGTCGGCCACCGCTCCGACGTGCCCGCGCTGCTCGCCGCCGCCGACGTGTTCGTGCTGCCCAGCGTGTGGGAGGGGCAGGCGCTCACCCTGCAGGAGGCGCTGCGGGCCGGGGTGCCGATCGTGGCGACGCGCGTCGGCGGCAACCCCGAACTGGCCGGGGAGGACGCCGCGATCCTCGTTCCGCCGGGTGACGCGCGGCACCTCGCCGAGGCGGTGCGGGCGGTGCTCGGCGATCCCGCCTTGGCCGCCCGGCTGGGCCGGGCCGCCGCGGACCGGGCTCACGCCCTACCCGGCGAGGACGAGGCGGTCGCCGCGGCGCTCGCCGAATACCGTCGCGCCGTACAGTGAGCGAAAACCCATCCCGGCGGGTCAGCCGGGGCGCACAATGAAGCGTGACATACGGCCAGGCAGGAACGGTGTGCCCGCAGTGCGGCAGCGCTGCCGCGGTGCACTCGATCGCGGAATGGGCCGCGATGGCGCAGGGACCGGTGGGTCAGCAGTGGCAGCCGGGCACGCCCATGCCGGGATACCCGGCCGGGCCGGGCCCGCAGCCGGGCTACGGGCCGCAGCCAGGGTCCGGACCGGCACCGCAGCCGGGGTACCCAGCCGGGCCGGGCCCGCAATCCGGGTTCCCCGACCCGTCGCAGTATCAGCAGTCTGGGTTCCCGGATCCCTCGCAGTATCACCAGTCGGGATTCCCGGACCCGTCGCAGTATCAGCGATCGGGGTTCCCCGACCCGTCGCGGTATCAGCAGTCCGGGTTCCCGGACCCGTCGCAGCAGCCGCCACCGCCAAGGCCGGCGGAGCCGCCGCCAAGCCCGGCGGAGCCGCCGCCGAGCCAGCAGCCGGGATATCAGGCCGGGCCGGGGCCGGGGCAGCAGCCGGGCTACCGCTCGGAGCCGTGGCAGAGCCAGCCGCCGCCCCGGCGGACCAGCGCCTGGGAAGGCATCGGCGACAGCTTCTCTCTCGAGGAGGGCATCGCCGACGCCGTCCTGGGCGCGGCCACGAAGGCCATCGGCCGGGCGATCGGCCGCCGGATGCGGCAGGCGTACAACGAGCGGGTGGTGCCGGCTATGGCCGCCCGGCAGGAGGCCGTGCAGGGCGAGCGGATGGCGATCGCCCAGCGACACCCCGACCTGCGCGCCTGCCTCAACGACCAGGTGGTCTTCCTGGTCGGCGGCACCCGTGTCCTGCCTCTGGCCACTGCGATGCGGGTGCGCACCGTCGAGCAATCCGACGCCCTGGTCGCTGAGCTGCGGAGCCGCTGACCATCGAGGGCGTCAGCCGGCTCCCCGGGCATAGTGTCCGGGTATGCCGCTGCCCGCGATCACGACCCGGGTGTTGAAGAAGAGCGGACCGGCTCGGCGGATGGCGGCCAGCCCGATGCGGGTCGATGGGCCGTTGTACTCATAAGAACTGGTACAACGGCCCATCCACCCGGTAACCAGGGCGCGCCGCAGGGGGCATGAAAGCCGCATTAGGGGTACAAAAGCCTCGCCAGCGGCAAGGGGTCGGATCGCCACGGGCGGTCAGGAGGTCTCGTCCCAGCGCCGCCGGACGGCGGCCAGGCCGTCATCGGTGAGCGATCCGTACAGGCGCAGCCGCGCCACGCCGCCGTCGGGGAAGATGTTCAGCCGGACGTGCGTGGCCGGCCCGCCGTCCACCCGGAACCGGTGCGGGGTGTCGGGCAACAGCCTGACCCGGGGCAGCAGGTCACGCCAGCCGCCCTCATCGGCCAGGGACCCGTGCGTCGGGTCGGTGGCGTCCATCGTCTGCAGCGAGGCGGAGTCGGGCTGGTTCCCGCGGTACCAGGACGTGTCGATCTCGGCCAGCTGGGTGACGCCGCGCCCGGCCAACCGGATGACCAGCCACTCGTAGCCCGGCTTCCTGCGCCTGCGGGTTTCCCAGCCCTCGCCCATCACCCGGGACAGCCCGGGGGAGATGACGTTGCGGGGCGAGGAGTAGAACCGGTCGCTGCGAGCCGCAATGTCAGCTCCGTTTTCCAGGGCGGCCAGGTCGACGGTGAGGCCCTCCAGCAGGGCCGGATCAGGCACCACCTCCCCGTGGACGTGCAGTCGTGCTACGCCGCCGTCGGGAAAGATGTTCAGCCGGACATGGGTGAACCGGCGGCCAGAGTTCACCTTGAACGCGTGCCTGGCGTCGCCGGTCAGCAGGGCGCGCGGCACGATCTCCCGCCACCGGCCCGGGTCCGGGCCGGCGGTGAGTTCCTTGGGCGAGGGATACCCGTCGGCCGAGCACGCGTCGGCCGAACAGGCCTGCGGGTAGTTGACGGTGAAGTGCGCCGTGTCGACCACGATGGAGCGCACCACGCCCGGCACGCCGAGCCGGACGATCACCCAGTCCCTCGCCGCCCGCTCCGGTAGCGTCCCGCCGGGCCCGCGCCGCCGCCGCGTCTCCCAACCGTCGTACACCTGTCCTTTGGCGTCGTACGTCTCGGGTATGAAGGCCGGCGCGTCCGGCTTGATCAGGTTCTCCTTGGCGGCGTAGAACTCGTCGCTGGCCGCCACGACCGATCCGCGCAGCCGCAGCAAATCAGGGAGAAGTTGCTCGTCCATAGAGAGTTTCTTCCCCGTCAGCCTCGGTTCAGCAACCGGCCAACAGGCTCACCATCCGGCACACCGCGGTCAGGATCGAGCAGCGCGGTGCCCCGCAGCCACGCCTGGCAGACCCGCCCGGTCAGGGTCCGGCCCACGTACGGGGTGACCGGGTGCCGGTGCAGCAGGTGGGCCGGTTCCACCACATAGGTCTCGTCCGGATCGAAGGCCACCAGGTCGGCGTCGCAGCCGACGGCCAGGCCTCCCTTGGCGGTCAGGCCGGCCAGCTGGGCGGGGGCGGCCGACATCCACCGGGCCACGTCGTCCAGCGTCCGCCCGCGCCGCCGGGCCACGGTCCACACCGCGGAGAGGCTCAACTGGAGCGACGCGATGCCGCCCCACGCCGCGCCGAAGTCACCGCTGTCGGAGGCCTTCAGCGCCGGCGGGCAGGGCGAGTGATCGGATACCACGCAGTCGATGACGCCGGCCTCGAGCCCGCGCCACAACGCCTCCCGGTTGATCGCGTCCCTGATCGGCGGGCAGCACTTGAACTCGGTGGCGCCGTCGGGCACCTGCTCGGCCGCGAAATACAGGTAATGCGGGCAGGTCTCGGCGGTCAGCCGGATGCCCGCCGCCTTAGCGCCGGCGATCACGGCGACGCATTCGGCCGCGGACAGGTGCACGATATGCGCCCGGGCTCCGGTGGCGGCCGTGGCCCCGATCACCTTCTCGATCGCGCGGCGTTCCGCGACCGGCGGCCTGGACGTCACGAACGAGCCGAAGTCACGGCCAGATGCGGCCTTGACCTCCGCCGCGTCCTCCGCGTGCACGATCAGCAGCGCGTCCATGGCGGCCAGCGAACCCAGCACGGACCGCAGTTCCGCCGCCTCGAGCGGCGGGAACTCCGGGACCCCGGAGTCGATCAGGAAGCACTTGAACCCGGTCACTCCGGCCTGGTGCAGGGGCCGCAGCGCGTCCTGGTTCCCCGGCACCGCGCCGCCCCAGAACGCCACGTCGACCCAGCACTGCCCGGTCGCCGCGGCGCGTTTGTCCGCCAGCGCCGCGACCGACACGGTGGGCGGCAGCGAGTTGAGCGGCATGTCGCAGATCGTGGTCACCCCGCCGGCCGCGGCGGCGCGGGTGGCGGTCGCGAATCCTTCCCAGTCCGTGCGGCCCGGTTCGTTGACGTGCACGTGGGTGTCGACCAGGCCGGGCAGCAGCGCGAGGTCGCCAAGGTCGACGTCGCTGGCCGCGTCCAGCGGCTCGGCGTACGCGGCGATGGCCGCGATGGCCGGCCCGCTGACCGCGACGGCCGCCGCCCGCGTCCCCTCCGGCAGTACCGTCCGCCGGGACCGGACGACCAGGTCATACCTCATCGGATCCCGACCTTCAGCGACATGAGCGGTCACCGCCAGCCGAAGCTCGTGGCGCTGTCCGCCGGATCGGACGGCTTGTATTCGCAGCCGATCCAGCCCGCGTAGCCTTGCGCGGCGAGCTGCCGGAATAGCGCCTCGTACTCCAGCGTACCGGTCCCCGGAGCGCCGCGGTCCGGCACGTCGGCGATCTGGATGTGCGCGATGTCGCCCGCGTGCCGGGCCAATGTACCGGCCAGGTCCTCTCCCATCCGGCCCAGGTGGTACAGGTCGGCAAGGAACGCGATGTTGGCGACGGCCCTGGCCCGCACCGCGTGGATGACCGCGAGCGCGCGCTGGCTCGACACGATCGCGGCGCGCGGGCTGTCGTAGGAGTTCAGCGCCTCCACGACCACGGTTGCTCCGGCCTGCGTGGCGGCGCCCGCGGCGCGCACGAGGTTCTCCGTGGCCAGTTCGTCCTGCCGCTGCTCGGGCACGCCGTCGGCCCGGTTCCCGTACAGCGCGTTGAGAACTCGGCAGCCAGTCCGCTCGGCGATGCCGACGCAGACATCGATGTTGTCCCGGAAGGTGGCCGAGCCCGCCGGGAGCGACAGCAGCCCCCGCTCGCCGGCCGCCATGTCGCCCGCGACGAAGTTCAGCAAGACCAGCCGCACGCCGGCGTCACCGAGTGCCTCGACGAACCGGTCCACCTCGTGGTCCGGCGGTACCGGCTCGGCGAACGGCCACCAGAACTCCACCGCGTCGAATCCGGCCGACCGAGCGGCCGTCGGCCGCTTCAGCAGCGGCAGTTCGGTAAACAAGATGGAACAGTTGACGTCAAACCGCTGGCCGTAAGTGTGCACAGCGGCAGTCTCTCACCGTCCGGCCGGCCGCCCCGGGCCGCGCCTACCTGGATAGCCGCCCATGAGCGTGTCGCCTGGCTCCGGGCCCCCGAATGCAAGATCATTGGCTCGTTCGTTCATCTATGCGCCACGCTACGGCCAGTTGTATGTTACTGAGGCCCGCTAGAACTAACGACATCGCACAAGAAGGGTCGATGACGATGCGTGTGCTCGATAGGCCTGGTATCGCCCGGTACGTCGCCAAGACGTTCGCCGCCCTCGGCGCGGTGGCCGCAGTTCTGGTCGGCATGACCGCGTTTGCTCTCCCGGCTGGCGCGAAGGCAGACCAGCCGATGCCCACCTACAGCGTCCGCACGATCCTGTCCGGCACGACGCTGCATCACAGGTACCTCAAGACCGGATCGAGTGCGCTGTTCTCCGAGCCGCTGACCCAGCCGGATGACATCACCCGCATCGGTGGCGACCTGTTCACCGCGTTTCAGAACGGGGTGGGCCCGCAGGGACAAGACAGCACGGACGGGAACCGTGACAGCACCGTCGTCGAGTTCACCTTGTCCGGCGTGGTCGTCAACCAGTGGGACATCCTGGGCAAGTGCGACGGGCTGACCGCCAACCCCGCCACCGGGCTGCTCGTCGCCACGGTCAACGAGGACGCGAACTCCAGCCTGTACACCATCGACCCGCTCACCAGCCAGGTCGTGCACTACTCCTACTACAAGCCGCTACCCCACAAGGGCGGCACCGACGCCATCTCGTTCTTCGACGGCCTGATGCTGATCAGCGCGTCGGCGCCAGGCACCACGGGGGCTGCGGCGCCGCAGCCCTACTACCCGGCGGTGTACGTGGTGACGCTGAACGAACCCAGGCACCTGGCCTACTTCAAGGCGCTGTTCTATGGCGAGTCGCACGCGACCGCGGCGAACGGCCCGCAATTCGGCCGGCCGGTCAAGCTGGGCCTGACCGACCCGGACTCGAACGAGGTCGTACCGGTCATAGAGCCGCGCTTCGCGGGCGATTTCATGCTGACCAGCCAGGGGGACAAGGAGCAGATCTACGTGAGCGCTCCGGCCTCCGCGCATCAGCACCTGTGGGTGCTCGGCCTGTCGAACTCGGTCGACGACACGGCCTGGGCGACGAGCTGGAACGGCGCGTTCTACACCACCGACAACGGCGCCGACAACGTCGACGTGATCAACGGCCTGTTCTGGCCGGGCACCGCGTTCGTGGCCGTGACCCCATGCGACGCGAACAACGCGCCGGCCACCTGCCCTGCCCCCGGATTCCCGGCCAACTACCTTGGCCATCTGGACATGTTCACCGGCCACATTTACCCTGTGTCGCTGCGCGGCGTGACCGTGCACCCGCAGGGCATGATCTTCGTCCCCTTCTGAGTCAGCGGGGTCACGTCCCCGTGATGTGCTCGGGCCG
>Ga0187808_10000596_pt1 | contig 11633 bp, 14 predicted proteins | sample NC_wetland_sal_i_5_FD_132427 | JGI IMG/M metagenome (GOLD analysis project Ga0187808, IMG submission 132427) | Wetland sediment microbial communities from Neuse River Estuary, North Carolina, USA - ASW_3 | ecosystem: Environmental > Aquatic > Freshwater > Wetlands > Sediment | place: USA: North...
CCTGCAGGCTTTGCCTGCGCACGTCAAATCCCGCAACCAGGGCCCGGCCGGACGTGGGCGCCAGCAGCGTGGTCAGAACCCTGATCGTCGTCGTCTTGCCCGCGCCGTTCGGTCCAAGCAGTCCGAACACCTCGCCCGGCGCGACAGCGAACGACACCCCCCCGACCGCCTCGACCTCCTCGAACCGAACGACCAGGTCATCGACCAGCACCGCCAAGTTGGGCGAGTCGGCCATTCTCGTGATCTCCTTGAACTCAGGGATTCCCACACGCTACGCCGCCCACGGCTCCGGTCCATCCGCTTTGTACCCGGTGAGGACTCCGTAGATCGCACGGTCCGGCGCTCGAGCGGCCGCTCACGGACCGCGGTTCTCGTCGCGCTCCGACTCGGCCATCTGTCCCCAGCGCTCCAGGCGCTCGTCGACGCGCGCGTGAAGGGACCCATCGGGAAAGCGGCCGTCCTTGTCACGGTCACCGGGTGCAATGCCCGTGAGCAACTCGATCCCCTCGTCCACGTGGCGCGCGCTCCACACGTGAAAACGGCCCTCGCGCACGCTGTCGATCACCTCTCTGCTCAGCATCAGATGCTGCACGTTCGCCTCGGGAATGATCACCCCCTGGCGCCCGGTTAGGCCTCTGAGGCCGCAGGCGCGGTGGAACCCTTCGATCTTCTCGTTGACGCCGCCGATGGCCTGCAGCTCACCATGCTGATTGACCGACCCGGTGACCGCGATGTCCTGCCTGAGCGGCGCGCCGGAGAGCTCCGAGAGCAGTGCGTAGAGCTCGGCGCTGGCGGCAGAGTCACCCTCGATGTGCTCGTAGGACTGCTCGAAGGTCAGGTGCGCGGCGACGGCGATTCGGCGCTCGGCGCCGTAGCACTCGCGCAGGTATCCGCTCAGGATCAGGAATCCTTTGTCGTGGATGTGCCCGCTGAGCTCGGTCTCACGTTCAATGCTCATGAGCGCTCCTCGTCCCGGCCCGGCGCTGGCGGTGATCCGCACCGGCCGTCCGAACGTGTAGTCCCCCAAGTCGAGGACCGACAGCCCATTCACCTGCCCGATTCGCTCGCCATCGAAGTCGAGCATCAACGAGCCGTCGGCCACCATGTCGAGCAGCCGCTGCTCGATCAGGTCCGAGCGGCGCGCCTTCCGCTCGATCGCTTGCTCGACATGCTGCGCGCGGACGAGCTCGCTTCCGTCGCACCCAGCCCAGTGGCTGGCCTCTGCGGCCAGGCCCGCGATCTCGACGAATTGCGTCGATAGCCATTCCCGGCTCTCGGCGAGCCGCCCGCCGTGCTCGATGACGCGTGCGACGGCGGCTGCATCGAAATGACGCAGACCCGCGGTGCGCGACTGCGAGCTCAGCAGCGAGGCATAGCCGCGCGCACCCTCCTCGTCCCACGGCAAGCGCCAGTCGAATTCGGCCTTGACCCTGAACAGCTTTCGCACGTCCTCGTCGACCATGTACGCGAGCTCGTAGAGCAGCGGCGATCCCACCAGGACGACCTTGAGATCCAGCTCGATCGGTTCGGGTGCAAGCGTCGCGGTCGGAAACAGCGCGTACTGCTCGGCCAGGTTCTCGAGCCGGATCCGACGTGCCCGTAACACCTCCTTGAGCTTCAGCCAGACCACGGACTGACTGAGGACTTCGGCAGCAGGCAACATCAGGTAGCCACCGTTGGCTCGATGGACCGCGCCCGGGCGGAGCATCCGGTGATCGGTCGCGAATCCGCCGCCGAGCACCCCGTGGTGCTCGATCCGTCCAAACAGGTTCGGGTAGGTTGGATTGGTCTCCACGACCACCGGCGCCCCTCCGTCGGAGTCATGGGCGACGAATAGATTGACCTCGTAGCGTGCAAGCGCAGGCTCGGAGTCGGCGGCGATCGCCTCCAGCAGTTTGGAGGGCATTGCGCTCTGCTGGCCGGCCGCCTGAAACTGGCCAAGGTTCTCGGTCACGTCCTCTGCGACCGCGTCCAGCCAATCGAGAAGCTTGCTCGAATCCGAATAGCGCCGTTTCAACTCGTCGATCAGGTGCCCGACCGCAAACAGCGCAACCTCCTGTTCGAGCGCTCGCAGCCGTTCACGTGCCTCGCCCTGCAGTACCCGCATCCTGGTGACCAGGCCCTCGATACGCGGGCCTAGCTCTTCGACGCTGGCCTGGTAGCGAGCACGAACGGATTCGGGCAGCTGCGCGAACTGATTCGGTGTCATCGGCTCACCGCCTCGCAGCGGAACCGTCATCACTCCAGACGGAGTCAGCTCGAAAGCGACCCCCTTCGATTGCGCCTCTGCGCGCAGCTCCGCCACCGCATTTTCCTGCTCGCGCTCGAGTGGCTCTGTGACCGCGCGGCGCCGCTGGGCGTAGGTATCGCTTTCGAATGCGCTCGCCAGCTCATGGCGTGCGTCCTGCAGGAACCGCCGCATGTCCCTCGCCAGCTTGTGCCCTTGGCCGCTCGCCATCCTGATTGCAACTGGCTGCCGAGGCTGGCGAAAGTTGTGCACATACACCCAATCGACCGGGGGATCACGGTGACGAGCGTGCTCGTGAAGCTGGGCCTCCAACGAGGTTCGCTTGCCCACTCCCACCGGGCCGGTGGCGAAGATGTTGTAACCCGCCATGCTCGCCTCCAGGCCGAACGAGATCGCTTCGTTCGCGCGTGCCTGGCCCGGTGTCCCGTCGCGCGGCTCCACCTCCTCCGTGGACGCGAAGCCAAGCGCATCGGGATCGTGAGTTCGCCTGAGCGCGCCCGCATCGAGTTCCTGCGCTCCAGACCGTTGGATCATCTGCTTCGCAGCCTGAATGGCGGGTTGCCGGCGGTCTCAGCTCCGCGCCGGCGCTTCGCCGTTGCCACCGACGACGACGTGCGTGACGGGGATCTCGAGCTCCCGCTGAAGGCGCTCGAGCTCGCCGCGCTCCTGCCAGGTCTCGCGATCCCGCGGCTGGGTGACCACGATCACCTCGTCGGCGCCGAAGTCGCGCAGCTCATCCTCAAGTGCGGTCGTGGGGCTCGGATCACCGACCTCTCCTCGTACGACGACGTTCAGCGTGTTCGCCCAGACAAGCGATCGCTCGAGTCGCGCCCTCGCGTCCGCCAGCTCGCTGTCGATATCGGAGACCCCGAAGTGGAGGTGCGAGGTGAGCACCGGAGCGAGGACGTCGAGCTCGACCTGCGTGCCGTGCCGGAGGATGCGCTCGCGCAACTCGGCTCCGGACAGGGCCTCGTTGGCGACGACCAGCACGTGCCGCATTCCAGGCGCGGCCCCATGCGGATGAGGCTCGTGCGCCGCTTCGCGCAGGATGGGACGGCGGTCCGAACGAGCGACGCCGAAGTACGCGATCGCCGCCACCGCAACACCGACCACGAACACGGCAACTCCCGCCAGCGGCACGGTGGACCATCCCACTGCGACCGAGACGAGCGCGAGCAGAGCGCCGCCGAGGGTGAGGCGAAAGGCGTCTGACTCAGACCTGATCGGTGTCCGCATGGCAGTTCGACCCGCCTAGCTGGAGCTCGCAGCCTTCTGGCGCCGTGCAGTCTGGGTCGTCTTCGCCGGTGCCCTGCGCGTCCCGGCGGGCTTGGCGGCCGTGCCGAGGTCCTTCTGCAGTCGGTCGAGGTCGCGCTGCACCGCTCGGCGCATCTTGGCCAGATCCCTCCTGGCGTCCCGCAGCAGCTTGGCCACGTCGCGACGCAGGTCGCGTACGCCGGTCCCCAGGCTCCCGCCGACCGCAGCGAGATCCTTCTGGGCGGCTTCGAGCGACTTGGCGAGGTGGTCGAGCCGTCGGGCGTCCGCCTCGGCGCGCTCACGCGCGGCGACGGTCACGCGGGGACGAGGGGCGGGCTTGCGTGTGGCTGACATCGGGGCTCCTTGCTGGTTGACTTGGTGGAGGTAGACGACCAGAGCGAGATCCTGCGGTCATCCGGGCAGCACCAGCAGCGCGATCCGTAGAAATCCGAAGCCTTGCGCTATCCGCCCCGAGCGCCGAGAGGCAGGCCGCCGAGTATTCGACGGGATACAACGCACCATTGCCATCGAGCTCGCGAAGGCTGTCCGGCAACGCCATCAGCTCGCCTCGTGCTCGCTCGCGCATCTCCTCGAGAGACTCCTCGCATACCAGGTGTCCAGAACGGACGAACGGCACCAGCAACCGATTCCCCGGCAGCTGCTCCTCGGCGCGGCCGATGACGTCGCCCCGCATCTCGCCCTCGCCGTAGTCCCGGAAGACCTGCTTCGCTCCCGGCACCGTCGCCTTCTGCGGCGAGCGCTTTCGGACGTCTCTCCAGGCCCCGTCGACTTGATGAGCGACGAGCTTGTAGATCCCGTTGACGACGGGGGAATCACGGCTGGTCCCCAGGTCGGTGCCCACGCCGAAGGAGTCGATGGGGGCGTGCTTCGCGACGAGCTCGGCTATTCGTCCCTCCTCGAGATCTCCGCTGGCGACGATCCGCGCATTGCTGTGGCCGGCCGCGTCGAGCAGCGCCCTCGTCTGTCTCGAGAGCGCGAGCAGGTCCCCGGAGTCGAGCCGCACCCCGGCCAGCGGCACCCCGGTGGAGCGCGCGGCCGCGATCGCGTGGCGGACACCGTCGATGGTGTCGTAGGTGTCCACGAGCATCAACGCGTTTCCCGGGAAGTCCTCCATGAACGCGCGGAACGCGTCCTCCTCACGCTTGAACGACATGACATACGAGTGCGCCATCGTGCCCATCGGCGCGAGTCCGTAGCGCATCGCGGCGGCCAGGTTCGAGGTCCCGCTCGAACCCGCGATCGCAGCAGCGCGTGCCGCCTTCATCGCGGCGTCCGCGCCGGGATCTCGCCGCGGCGAAAAGTCGATCAGCCGCTCGCCGGCCGGAGATCCGCCTCCCGCGGCGAGCGCGATCCGAGCGGCTTTGGTCGCCACCATCGTCTGGAAGTTGATCTGGTTGAGGAGCAGCGTCTCGAGCAGCTGCGCCTCGATCCTCGGTGCGGTCACTCGCAGCAGCGGCTCGTTCGCGAACACGATCGTCCCCTCGGGGACCGCATCGATCCTGCCGGAGAACCGAAAGCTCGCTAGATAATCGAGGAAGGGGGTGCCGAAGCCCAGCGAGCGCAGGTACTCGAGCTCTTCCTCGCCAAACCGCATCTGGCGGACGATCGCGAGCGTCGGCCCCAGCCCCGCCGCCAGCAGCCACCGCCGCCGGACCGGGAGTTGCCGTACGAACAGCTCGAACACCGCCGTCTCGTTCATCCCACGAGCCAGATAGCTCGATGCCATCGCGAGCTCGTACTGATCGGTCAGCAACGAGGTCTGCGCCACGGTCAGCAGCCCGGGATCGTTCGGGTCCGGCGGCCGGCCGCAGGACCTCGCCGGCATCGCACTTCCCGTGGTCATGCCGACGACCGTAGAGGTCCGACTCGGTGGCTTCTACCGCTGTTACTACGGACCGCTGATCGGGCCAACACCCCGATGTAGGCGCTGGCAGTGAGCGCCATCCTTCAGGTGGTACACCAGCGGATCAAAGAAAGGAGGTGAGTCATGGCTGGAACACTGACGCGTTGGGACCCGTTCGCCGAGCTGAGCGAGCTTCGGACGCGGTTTGACCGCATGTTCGACCAGTTCGACGGGCGTGAGCGCGTGTGGACGCCGGCGATCGACGTCGTGCGTGATGACGGAAACCTCGTCATCCACGCTGAGCTTCCCGGGATCAAGCCCGAGGAGGTCAAGATCGAGGTCGAAGACGACATCCTCACGGTCTCTGGTGAGCACGAGGAGCGCAAGGACGAGAAGGACAAGCACTACGTGCGGCGTGAGCGCCGCTACGGCTCGTTCTCACGCTCGATGGCGCTGCCCCCCGGCGTCGATGCCAAGAAGATCAAGGCAAAGACGCACGATGGCGTCGTCGAGGTGACGGTCCCGCTCCCCAAGGAGACCAAGAAGGAGACGGTCCAGATCACGCCGACCGCTTCCTGATCCTCCACCCGCGCCTAGGCCGGCCGCGACCGCTTCGGCAGCGGCCGGCCTATCGCGTTCGGCTCGGGTACGGCCTGCTCCCACTCTGAGGAGATGTCCGAGGCGCCCTCCTCTCCGACTGTGTCCTTGCGACGCGCTACGCCGTGTAGACGAACGGATGATGAAAAACCTGCAGCGGCCGCTCGCCCTCGGGAACCTCGACCGAAAAGGCCTCGCCGGTCTTGTGGTCATTGACGGCCACGAACACGCGTCCGTCGCTCTCACACCACAGCAGCCGGACGAGGACGCCGTCGTTGATGCGGCTGTGCAGCTCGCGCGTAGAAGTCAGGAGCTCGGGAGTCATGTCGTCACGCTTGGCGGTTGATTCGGACCGCAGTGTCTCAGCGGGTTCATCCTCCGCCATCAGGAGAAGACGCGCTACGGATGACGGGGGAAGCTCGCAACGATGTACGTGGTTTGCCGCAATCCGGCCAGCCACGAGAGACGTCTTGCCCTGTCGGAACGGCCTGCTACTCGGCCTCAGAGCGTTGGACCGATTCCACCGCCCCCGAGGGAATGACGAGCACCGGCCGATCGGCAATCTGCAGCAGCTCGTGCGAGACGCTGCCAAGTAGCGCACGGAAGCGGCCCAGGCCGCGCGCGCCGACGACGATCTCGTCGGCATCCCTGACCCGCGCGACGTCGGCGATCGCCTGCGCCGGCGGCCCGCCGATCAGCTCCGTCTCGTATTCGGTGTCGAGCAGCTCGTCGTTGCCGGTCAGCGGCATCGCGTCCAGCAGCGCTCGTCCGTGGTCCTTGCGATCGGAGAGAAGGCGATCGAAGTTCGGAGAACCGAGGAAGTCGGGCGGCAGGTCATAGGCGTGCACGACGAACACCCGGCCTTGGCGCCCGGCGTGCCGAGCGGCCACCGTGACAGCCGCGCGCGATAGTTCCGAGCCGTCGTAGCCGACAACAATCACAGGCCTGCGGTCGGCGGATGACATCATCTCAGGCGGGCGCTCTGCGTTGCTGTGAGCGAGTCTTGTTCGCGCATGACGGACGGCACTGACACCAGGGCAACGCGGTGAGAATCATAAAGCGGCGGGATGCTCAGACAGGCTCGATCAGACCGTAGTGGCCGTCGTAGCGTCGGTAGATGACGTTGCCGCGTCCGGTAGCGGCGTTCTCGAAGAACATAAAGCGGTGACCGACCGCGTTCATCTCCGCCACCGCCGCTCGCAAATCGATCGGTGAGGAGAATCGATTCTGCTCACGCACAGGCCCGTGGTTGTCTTCGGACGCCGCCCAGCGCGGCTCGATCAGCGCGAGGAGGCCGTCATCCCGCCAGTACAAGACCGCATCGGCATCCGTTTCGGCGTCGTGGAAGAGGAAGAAGTCGTGATCGAGATCCTCGAGCGCGTCGGCGGCATCGTCAACCGACGTTGGACCGAACGCGAACGACTTGCGCCTGATGATCTCGCGCTCCTCGGCTGGGCGCGCGAAGGTTGGCGGTCGCGGCGGGGACCATGAGCGATGAGACCACTCGCCGGCCGGAGCCTGAGCCGGCTCGCGCTCACGCGTGCGGAGCCGCTCGACGTATCGGCGTAGGTGCCGCTGGAGGCGCTCCACGACATCGTCGACTGCTGCTTCCATCGATGCTGCAGCGGCGCGAGCGCGAACGACTCGGCCCTGGAGGTCGATCTCTGCCTCGGCCCGCGCCGGCATCGAGATGCGCGGGTTGGCCTCCTGGACAAGGACGACGCGAGCGCCGAGGACTGGGCCCTTGGCTAGTCGCTCCAATTCGCTGACCTTCTCGCGAGCCTGGGCTCGCGCGTGGTCGCTCACCTCCCCTCGGGCGGTGACCTCGATGTTGATCGGGCTCATCGACGCTCCATCGATCGCGACTGCGGTTCGATCGTGCCGCCCCATGACGGATCAGGCATCAGTTCTAGCAGCGGATCGATATCGGGGAGAACTACGGCAGACTTGAAGGAGCTCTCGACGTACGTTTCGATCATCTCTGTTCCGTTCCGAGCAGGAGCTGCCTGAGGTGAGCCTGGACGATGCCGAGCACGCTGGGGAGGTCACCGCCCTGCTCTCACGCGGGCAGGAGCAGGGCTGCCTCACCGAATCGGATGTCGAGTCCCTTGCTGCGCGCGCCGGACTCGACGCAGAGGACGTTGAGGACCTGCGCGAGCAGATTGCAACTGCTGGCATCGACGTTAGCGACGACTCCGGCAAGGAAGACGTTCCGGCTACCTACTACCACAACGGCGAGCTGACCCACTACACGGTGGACGCGATGACCCAGTTCCTGGCCGGGGTCAGCCGCTACCCGTTGCTCACCGGACCCGAGGAGCTCGAGCTCGCAAAGCGGATCGAGCAGGGCGACCTGGCGGCCAAGGAGAGGCTGATCACGCACAACCTGCGGCTCGTCGTCTCGATCGCCAAGCGCTACCAGGGGGTCTCGGAGATGACGCTGCTGGACCTCGTTCAGGAGGGGACGCTCGGCCTGATCCGCGCGGCCGAGAAGTTTGACTGGCGGCGCGGTTTCAAATTCTCAACCTACTCGACTTTGTGGATCCGCCAGGCGATCCAGCGGGGCATGGCCGACAAGGCGAGGGTGATCAGGCTGCCGGTGAACGTCGAGCAGCAGGAGCGCAAGGTCGCCGCTGCCGAGCGCCGCCTCGCGGGCGAGCTCGGGCGTGAGCCCACGCCCGACGAGATCGCGGCAGCGACCGGACTGAAGCCAGCCAAGGTGGTCGAGTTGAGCGACGCGCCGCGGGTGGTCACCAGCCTTGACCGCTCGATCGGCGAGGACGAGGAGACGACGCTCGGCGCGATGCTGCCCGCCGATGCACACGATGTCGGCGAAGAGGTCCGCATCAGCCTCGAGCGTGAGCAGGTTCGCCGGGCAGTCGCGACAATGGCCGAGCCCGAGCGATCCGTGATTCGCATGCGGTACGGACTCGACGGCGACGCGGAGCCGCAAACCCATGCGGCGGTCGCGCGAGCGCTGAAGCTCGACTCCCATCGAGTTCGTAAGCTAGAAGAGCGTGCACTCGCGCAGCTCGCGATGCGTCGCGAGCTGCGAGCCCTCCGCGCCGCCTGATGTGTCTGGCGCCGCTGGAGGCCGGGAGCGCGCATGACGCCGGATCGTGACCCGTCCGCGACGTCGGTCAGCCGCGCACGCAGCTGCTCTTATAGCTTGTAGCCGATCTGCCGCAGCAGCTGCTTGCGCGCTGCGACGTCCGCTTCGGTCTCCAGGCCCAGCGGCGACCCTCCGTCCACAACCCCGAGGATCCCCCGCCCTTCGGTCGTCTCGCCGACGATCACCTGCACGGGGTTAGCGGTCGCGCAGTAGATCCGGCAGACCTCGGGCACGAGCTTCACCTGGTTGAGCACGTTGACCGGAAAGCCATCACGCAGGAACACGATGAACGAGTGGCCAGCGCCGATCGCCAGTGCGTTGCGGCTCGCCAGGTCGACCAGCTCGGGGTCATTGCCCGACCGGCGCACGAGCCTCGGGCCCGAGGACTCGCAGAACGCAATCCCGAACCGAAGCTGCGGCACAGCCCCGGCCAGCGTCTCGTGCAGATCCTCGATTGTCTTGATGAAGTGGGACTGGCCGAGGATCAGGTTCAGCTCCTCGTCGTTCTCCACCGCTACGACGCGCAGCTCGACGTCGGTCGTGGGCGCTGCCATCACGCCTTCCAGGCTCGATCGGACTGCGTGGCTTCCACAACGCTGACCGGGACGCCGAGGCGCTCGACACGAGCGGGCAAATCGAGCATCAGCCAGTGCGACACCCGGCGCGGCAGCGTCGAGATGAGGACTTCGTCGAACGTTGAGCGCTTGAGTGTCTCGCGCACAGCGACAAACGGGTCGGTGTCGCCCAAAACCGCCTCGACCCTCCCGCCGGCGGCCTCCTCCAGCAGCGGCACGGCCAGCTCGATTGCCTTCGCGGCCTCCTCTGTATCTGGGTCCCAGTACGGTCGCGGTACCAGCAACACGAACACGCACGGACCGCGTTGGGTGCGAATCCGCACCTGCTCGAGCAATTTCGGTGTCGCCGCTGTGCGGTGCGCGACCACCAGGATCCGCGCCGGCGAGCTCATCCCGGGCGATCCTGCCACTTGGCGGCCGCAGGGTCATCGGCGCAAGTCGCGGACTCCCGATGGGGAGAATTACCGATGCGCACGCGCCCCTTGCCGGGCACGATGGCTGGACCGGCGGCGTAGCAAGGGCCGCCCAGACCTGGAGGTGGATCGCAATGAGCAGGACCCGCGTAGACGTGATCGACCGCAGCGTCGAAAAGGCTCACGTCTGGATCAACGACCTCGCCGACGAGCTCGGGACCGAGGACAACCAGGAGGCCTATCGGGTCCTGCGCGCGTTTCTGCACGCGCTGCGCGATCACCTGTCGGTGGATGAGGCGGCGCAGCTTGCGGCGCAGCTGCCGATCTTCGTTCGTGGCGTGTTCTACGAGGGCTGGGATCCGAGTCGCACGCCGGAGCATGCCCGCGATCTGGATAGCTTCCTTTGGAGGATCGCGAGCGAGGCCCATTTGGCTGGGGGAACCGAGGCATCGTTCGCCGCCACGGCAGCACATCGGGTGCTGAGCCGCCACATCTCCGCGGGCGAGGCGGGAAGCGTGCTAAATGTCCTTCCCGCTCATCTGCGCGAGCTGCTCAGCTCGCAGCCCGCTTCGGCTGATCGGTAGTGGCGCCGCGCCGATCCCGCCGGCTGTCGCTTCTACAGCAACCGCCCAGCTCGGGGCACCGGTCGGACGGTTCAAGGCGTCGGTGGCGTATGGGGTGCGAGTGCGCGGCGGCCGCGGTCGGTCAAGCCGAAGTCCACGTCGATCAGCCCGTCCGCGAGCAACGCTGAGGCGTGTTCCCAGGGTGGGTCGCCGCCTGAGGCCCGGAAGTCTCGCAGCGCCCGCAGGGCGCTCGGCCGCGCATCAAACACCTCTCGAAACTCGGCGCCGTCGAGCTGGAAGATCGCGGGGTGACCCTCCGTGACCGGGATGGCTCGCGCCGGGCGTCGCTCAACGAGCTGACCGTCGACCACCACTGCAAGCTCGCCCGAAGGGTCACGGCGAGTCTCGAGGATCGAGCCGGCCTCCGATCGTCCCTTGAACAGCACGGGACTGATCGCCGGGGGACCCGATGGCTCGCCGCCACGATGATGGAGAAAATCGCGCCACGCCCGCCGGACACCCTCGTCGGCGACGTACTCCGCAAGAAGGTGCTCGAACCGCTCGCGGTCATGGTTCAGGCTTAGCTCGAGGTGATGTCGGGCCGACCCCTGGGGGTGCGCACGCTCGTGCTCACTCTCCAGGTGGTGGTAGTGCCTGACGATCGCCTCGAGCTCCTCTCTGGATGGACGTGTGCCGCCCGACATGCTCAACACGGTTGCACCAGCTGTAGCGGTCATCATCGGTACCGATCCCGCGCGTCTACTGCGGCTTTCCACGCACCGTGGGACTCAGAACCGGAATCCTTCCGGCAATGCGGCTTCTCTTCCTTGGCACGGGCGCGAGTGGCGGAACCCCTGGTCACGGTCGCTCGCGCCGCATGGAGAGCTCGCTGCTGATATCCGACGGAACGGTGCTGTTGATCGATGTGACGCGCGATTTCGCCGCCCAGGCCAAGCGCCTTGCCCGAATCGACGCGGTCCTGTTAACGCACGGGCACCGTGACGCTA
>Ga0187808_10000597_pt1 | contig 11630 bp, 7 predicted proteins | sample NC_wetland_sal_i_5_FD_132427 | JGI IMG/M metagenome (GOLD analysis project Ga0187808, IMG submission 132427) | Wetland sediment microbial communities from Neuse River Estuary, North Carolina, USA - ASW_3 | ecosystem: Environmental > Aquatic > Freshwater > Wetlands > Sediment | place: USA: North...
ATGCGCACTGGCGAAGAGGGCCTCTTCGACCAGGCCGGCATCGGAGCGTATGAGCTGCGACCGCTGTCGCACATTTCGTCGGAAACCCTGCTCGACAACCGGTACCCGGCACTGACCGCCCGGGCGCGATACCGGCTGCTGTCCCAAGCGCAGGGCAACCCGCTCGCGCTGCTCGAACTGCCCATCGCGCTCAGTTCGCAGCAGGCCGGCCGGATATCCGCCGAGACGCTGCCGCTGACCAAGCGCCTGCAGGCGGTGTTCGCGGGGCGGATCACGGCCCTGCCTGAGCGCACCCGCCACGCGCTGCTGATGGCGGTCCTGGACGGGACCGGAGACCTGCGGGCCCTGCGGTACGGCGAGCCAGGATCGGAGGCCGACGACCTGATGCCGGCCGATCGAGCACAGGTGATCTCGATTGACAGCGCGACGGCCCACGTGTCGTTCCGCCACCCGCTGATCCGGTCGGCCGTCGTGGAACTCGCCACCGATGACGAGCGCCGGCGGGCGCACCGGATCCTGGCCGAGCGGCGCTCGGGCGAGCCGGCCCGGCGCGCCTGGCACCTGGCGGAAGCGAGCACCGGGCCCGACGAGCACGTGGCCGCCCTGCTCGAGGAGGTAGCTCACGCGAACCTGTACCGCGGCGACTCGGTGAGTGCCATCACCGAACTGCTGCGGGCCGCCGACCTCAGCCCGGACGGCGCCGACCGCGCCAGGCGCCTGGCGGAGGCCGCGTATCTGGGCGCCATCGTCACCGGCGATCTGCGGGACGTGCCCGCCTTGATGGACGCCGCCCGGCTGGCCGACCCGCGGCACGGGGGTTCGCTGGCCGGAGCCGTCGCGGGCGCGTACCACCTGCTGAATGAGACCGGAGACATCGACAACGCCCATCGCCTGCTCGTCGGCGCGATCGAGACGCTGGAAGACCCCGGCGACGTGGGCAACAACGCGCTCGTCGAAGCGTTGTACACCCTGCTCATGGTGTCGTTCTTCGGCGGACGAGCGGAGCTGTGGCCACCGTTCCACGCCGCGGTCGCGCGCCTGCGGCCGCGACCGCCGCAGCTGCTGTCGATCCTGGCGCACACGTTCAGCGACCCGGCCCGGCTGGCCCAGCCCGTGCTCGGTGAGCTGGATGCCGCGATCGACCGGCTCGCGACCAAGACCAGTCCGGCGCGCATCGTGCGTACCGCCATCGCCGGCAGCTATCTCGACCGCCTCGCCGGCTGCCGGGAGCCGCTGTGGCGGGCGGTCCGCCATGGTCGCGAGGGCGGCGCGGTGACATCCGCGATCGAAGCGCTGTTCCTGCTCGGCATCGACGCCTACTTCACCGGACGATGGGACGACGTTCAGGCGCTGGCCGATGAGGGTCTGGCCCTATGCCGGACCTACAGCTATTCGCTGCTGCAATGGGTCGGCCAGTTCCTGCGGGCCCTGGTGGCCACCGGCCGCGGCGATCATGCCACGGGCCAGACCCTGACCGAGCAGATGAGCCGGTGGGCGGCGCCCCGGCGGGTCGGCGTCGTGGCCGCTTACGCCTGGCATATCAAGACGCTTGATGCCCTATCCCGCGGCGACTTCGACGAAGCGTACCGGTGCGCCAGCGCGGTCAGCCCGGCCGGGCAGCTAGCCTCGCATGTTCCTCATGCCTTGTGGCTGATCATGGAGCTGGTGGAGGCGGCAGCCAGGTCCGGGCGCTCCGGCGATGCCGCCGCCCACGTCGCGGCGGCGCGGGAGGCTCGCATCGGCGAGCTGTCGCCCCGGCTCGCGCTCGTCCTCGCCGGAGCCGCCGCGATGGCGGCGTCCGACCGCGATTACCGGAACCGGTTCGAGCAGGCACTGCTGGTACCTGACGCCGACCGCTGGCCCTTCGACCTGGCCCGCATCCGGCTGGCGTACGGCGAACGGCTGCGGCGTACTCAATCCCCGTCGGACGCACGGACCCATCTCAGCGCCGCTATCGACGCCTTTGATCACCTCGGCGCCCGCCCATGGGCGGAACGGGCGGGCAACGAGCTGCGCGCCACGGGCCTGCACCGCGAGCGGCCCGGGCCGCCCGGCGACGCCAGCCTTACCGCGCAGCAGCGTCAGATCGCTCAGCTGGCCGCGGCGGGCTTGTCCAACAAGCAGATCGCCGAACGGTTGTTTCTTTCTCCCCGCACCGTCGGCTACCACCTGCACCAGGTCTTCCCCAAGCTCGGCGTCACCTCTCGCGCCGCGCTGCGCGACGCGCTTGACACGGCACCGGAAGTCGGCGGCGACCCGGGCCCGGGGGGCTGACTGGTCATTTGGCAGAGGTTAGCCACCGGCCGTTCCTCATAACGTCATCTTCAGATCCAATCACCGACAGGAACTGGAGCATCACACATGAGCACCGCAAGAAACGTTGTCCTCGTACATGGCGGCTTCGTCGACGGCTCGGGCTGGCAGGGCGTCTACGACGCCCTCAAGGCCGACGGATACAACGTCGCCATCGTGCAGAACCCGACCTTGTCCCTAGACGGCGACGTTGCTGCGGCGAAGTGGGTGATCGATGCCCAGGATGGCCCGGTCGTGCTGGTCGGCCACTCCTACGGCGGCGCGGTCATCACCGAAGCCGGTACCCACCCGAACGTCGCGGCCCTGGTCTACATCGCGGCCTTCGCGCCGGACAAGGGCGAGTCGGTCAACTCGCTTATCGCCGGCTTCCCCGCCGACGGGCCGCAGCCGCCCATCCTGCCGCCAAGGGACGGCTTCCTGTTCCTGGACCCGGGCAAATTCCATGCGTCGTTCGCCGCCGACGTGCCCGCGGGCCAGGCCGAGTTCATGGCCGACTCGCAAGTCCCCTGGGGGCTAGACGCGACCTCCACGGCGATCACGAACCCTGCCTGGCGTGGCAAGCCGGCCTGGTATCTGGTGGCAGGCAACGACCAGATGATCCCGACGGCGACCGAGCGCTCGATGGCAGAACGGATCGGAGCCCATACGGTCGAAGTGCCCGGCGCCAGTCACGCTGTCTACGTCTCGCACCCCGACGCCGTCGCCGACCTGATCAAGCAGGCCGCGGCCGGCTGAGTCCCGCCCGGTGGCCAGGATCCGCCGCTGAACGGAAGGAACTGCGATCATGAACGTTCCTCCCGCCCTGATAGCAGGCGGATCCCTGGCCCTCGGCGTGCTGGCGCTCGGTGCCGTGCAGTCGGGCCTGCCGCTGGCGATGACGCCAGGACGCGGCACCCCAGCCGGCGGCTGGGTGCCCATGCCCGTTCTGGGACAACCAGACCTTTCGTCAACGAGCAGTACGCCACACTGGCCGCGGACCACCGGGACCGCTTTCGCGCCTTCGCCGTGCTGCCGATGCCGCACATCGAGGAGTCCCGCGCCGAGCTGCGCCGGGCGCTGGACGAGCCGGGCATGGCCGGGGTGGCGATGAACACCAGCGTCCCCGGGCACGCGCTGGTCGAGCCCGGTTACGAGCCGATCTTCGCCGAGCTCGACAGCGCGGGCGCGGTGCTGTACCTGCACCCGGCCGGCAACAACGCCTGCTCGCCCCTGATCGGCGACTACCACCTGACCTGGATGATCGGCGCGCCGATCGAGGACACGATCTCGGTCATGCAGCTGATCACGCACGGTATCCCGACCGGCTATCCGAACATCAAGATCATCAACTCGCACCTCGGCGGAGCGCTGCCGATGCTGGTGCAGCGAGCCGACGACCAGTATCGCTGGGAGGCACCACAGACGCCGGAGCCGCCCGGGGACGTCTTCGTGCGCGCGATCGACTACATCAACGACCCCCGGATCGACACCAGCGCCGCCCGCGCCATCCTCGACCATAACGCCAGCGCCCTGCTAGGCATCGAATAGCAACACCAGTAACCCGCGGCGCTCCCTATTACAATCCGCACTGGCGGCACAAAGACCGCGCGCTTGTTAAGCCGTCTTAATTCCGGACGGCGTGCACGTCCCAAGCGGGCGCGTTTGGCCAGCTAGCGTGTCCAGCGGATGCGCCCGTCGAAGGAAGGGCAGAGCACGCTAAGGACTTCGCAGAGAAGCTGGTCTACTATACCAGGTCATTTCGGACAGGAAAGTTGTCATCTCCTATGCGAAGTGGCCATCTCCTATGCGAAGTGCCGAAGTGATCAGGTTGCCAGGCCAAATCTGCTGTGCGTTTCGGCGGGGACACGACCGCCTTTTCCGCTGAGGTCATTGGTCTGGTGCCGCTCGGTCGATTCCCGAACGGGCAACTCGTTGGACCGCGAAGAAGTGGAGGCGCGCCTCGGTGCGGCTCCCTCTCAGGCGTGCCGCTCGGCCAGTCCTTCAAACGGGTGATGGTCACTCAGCGTGCCTCGGGCACGACCCAACAGGCCCGCCTTGCAGCGGATCACACGGCGGTGGCGCGGAGATTCAGCACAATTTTTCGCTAATTCGCCCTTGATCAACTAGTGCCACGGGTGCTACACCCTAAAGGCCGGCCCGGCTACATCCAACCCGAGAGTGGGCCGGAAATGGAGGCAAGCACAATGTCCTTGACCCCCCTTAAGGCTGCTTCGTTGCTCGGCGCGGCCGCGCTGGGCGTCTCAGCGATAACCGGCGCAAGCTGGGCAGCCGCTTCGACCGGCCCAGCGCCTGTGCCAAGACCGAGTTTTGCTAAGTTGAACCCGAGCCAGGTCAAAGCCCTCTCGTCTGGCAAACGAGAGAGCATGGTGGTCGTCTTCGACAATCAGCTCACCAGCCTGCCGGCGAACCGGGTCCACAGGAACGCCAGGGAATCAATGGCCGCGTCCATGCAGGCGCCGCTCCTAGCCCAGCTCAAGCAGGTCGGGGCCACGCATGTTACGACCCTTTCGCTCCTCAACGCTGTCGCGGCGACAATGCCGGCGGCCGAGGCACAGGCACTCAGCCACGTCTCGGGCGTCAAGGCGGTCGTCCCCGACGGAACAATCATCATCGGGGACGCCACGTCGAGCACGAAGACGGTGGCCGCCTCCCGGGTACGGAAGTCGGCCATCCCGGCAAGGGCGGCCGACGGGCAGCGATTGTGCAATACAACTCCTAGCCAACCGCTGGTGGAGCCCGAAGCCCTCACTAGCATTCACGACGCATCCAGCAACCCGAATGCCCGAGACGAAGCGTCCGCGATCTCGACGGGCGCAGGCGTCATCGTCGGGAACGTCGACGCGAACTCGCTGGCCGGGAACCCTAACATGATCCGGCCCGACGGGCAGCACGTGATTATCGATGCCCCGAACCCGAACGAGAACGTCTACAGCGACGAGTTCAACGGAGATGTCTCCACCATCGCCGCCCAGGGCACGGTCACCTATACGTACGCGTCTCAGCTGCCCTACTCGAGCATCTCCGCGAGCTGCACTTTCCGGATCGTGGGCGACGCCACCGGCGCCTCTTTGCTCAGCACCGGTTACTTCTCCGACACCAACTCGCAGGGTCAGATCGTGGCTCCCGAGTCGCAGGTCATCGCCGGGCTGCAGCAGGCGGTGAACGAGGGTGTCAACGTTGTGTCGGAGTCTTACGGTTATGGCGCTCTGCCGGGTGCCAACGACGACCTGCTCGCCCCGACGAACGACGCCATGGTGGCAGCGGGCGTTACCGTGGTCGAGAGCGCCGGCGACAGTGGCTCGTCCGGTACCGTCGAGGCCCCCGCCGATGACCCCAACGTCATCGACGCCGGCGGGACGAACGACCTCAGACTCCTCGCCCAGGCCGATGGCTACACGAAGGGCTGGGAAGACGACAACATGACGACGCTGTCGTCGGGCGGTACCGCTCCCAACGGCGCCGTGGTCGATCTTGTCGCTCCCGGCTACCTGGCGCTCGCTCCCGTCGGCGCCGGCCAGGTGCCGCCCCTTCCGACCGAGGCTTTTGGTGGCACCAGCCAGTCGGCCCCGTTCATCTCGGGCGCGGCTGCCGATGTGATCCAGGCCTACCGTGACACCCACGGGGGTGCCTCCCCGACGCCGGCCCAGGTGAAGCAGATCCTCACCAGCACGGCAACCGACATCGGAGCGGAGTCAGACCAGCAGGGCGCTGGCCTCCTGAACATCTACGCGGCCGTTGAGGCGGCCCGCCAGATGCCGGGCACGACGGAGACGCATTCCAGCGCGGCCGAACTGGTGGACACCCCCACCCAGCTCGACGTACAGGGCCGGGGCGGCTCAACGGTCGACACGTCGGTCACGCTGTACAACGCCTCCTCCAACACCGAAAGGGTCACCGGCACCTACCGGGTGCTCGGGCGCGAGCGGACCCTAGACAGGCCCGTGACCGAGAACGTCAGCGCCCCGCCGTCGAGCGCCCCGCTTCCCGCCCAGGGGGCGACCGCGGCGGCACCGATCACCTTCACGGTGCCACGGGGTGTCAGCGTGCTCGACGCCGACATGCGCTGGCCGGACCCGACCAACAGCGATAACAACATCCTGACGTTCATCCTGGCCGACCCGGCCGGGAAGCTGGCCCAGATATCGTACGACTACGGCGCCTCCAACGGCCCCAATGCCAGTCCTGACATCCAGCACAGCACGGTCGAGAATCCGATGCCCGGAACCTGGACGGCCCAGATCGTGTGGGCCAACGGCCGCGGCCACGTCCAGACCGCGCCGGACGTCCCGGGGACCTACACCGGAACCGTGACCTTCCAGGCCAGCGGCCAGGACTTCACGGAACGCCCGGCGTCGGCGCCCGTCACCATCGCGCCGCGTAGCTCGGTGAGCGTGCCGCTCAGCATCCGCCTCCCCCGGGCTCCTGGCGATGCCCCGGAGTCGGTGCAGTTCACGGGGCCGAACGGCCTCGAGAGCTCGGTGCCGATCGCCCGGCGTACCCTCATCCCGTCCTTTGGTGGCTCGTTCCGCGCCACGCTGACCAGCTCGGTATCTCGCGGTGCCGGGCAGATCAAGACCTTCTATGTGAATGTGCCCCCGGGTATGAACGACCTCGACGTGTCGTTCTTCGCACCGGACCACAGCTCCGACGACCCGGTGTACTACTACCTGTTCTCGCCGGCCGACCTCCAGCCTGCCATCACCGAGTCAGGGAACATCGATGTCACAGCCGTCGACACCACGCCGACGCCCGACAACCCGACAGGAAACGCCTCGCTCATCGCCGCTGATCCCCAGCCAGGTCTGTGGGAGATCGACGTGATGCAGGGCGCTACGACCGACGGGACGGAGTTCTCCCAGACCGTCACTGGTCACGTCGCGTACAACCAGCTCGCACCCGTCACTGAGACCGGTCTCCCGACGTCGACGTCGACGACCATCGACACCGGCGCCAGCGTCCCGGTCACGGTGACGGTCACGAACACGACGAACCACATCGGGCTCTTCGTACTGCTGCCGTCGGGTAACGACGTCAGCGGCGGCAACGTCGCGACGCCGGAAGAGCTGGCGCCCGGTGCCACCGGGACGCTAACCGCGACGCTGATGCCATCGGCAACCGCGGGCACCGCGGTGAACGGCATCCTCAGCGTCATTGACTCGACGGACTTGGTGGACACCGAGCCCGCCGTCGGGTTCCCGGCGTCGTTCTCCGACTTCCACGATTTCTCCTACGCATACACCGTCGGGAGCTAGTCCGAGCGGCTAGCACCGGCAACAACGGCAACGGCCCGGGCCTGCGACGCAGGCCCGGGCCGTTGCCGCATCGTGTGCCAGTCAGATCTGTCTGGCACGCTTTAGTACATGGACGAGGTCAACGTCGCGGTCATAGCTCCGATCCTGGGCCGGGATCTGTCGTTCGTGACCGACGTCGACCCCCGGGTCCGGGTCCTCGACGCCAACTTCGCCAGCCGGGGCCGCTCCGATCTGCTGGCGGGCGTCCTTACCCAGGCGGAGGTGCTGCTCGTCGGTTACCCGGTCCCCGAGGACCTCACCGCCCGGTCACCGCGCCTGGTATGGGCGCATCACACCCAGGCCGGGGTCTCGAACCTGGTCGGAACCGACCTATGGCGCTCTACCGTCACCTTGACCAGCAGCCGCGGTGCCGTAGCCGCCACGGCCATCGCCGAGTACGCCCTCGCGGCGGCGGCCCACTTCACCCGGGGCCTGCACGAGGCCAGCCGTCAGAAGGCCGCCGGCGAGTTCACCCGGGACGGTTACCGGATGCTCACCCTGCACGGGGCGACGATGGGGGTCATCGGCCTGGGCGGCATCGGCCGGGAGGTCGCCCGGCTGTCGCACGCGGCCGGCATGCGGGTGATCGGCACCCGCCGTTCGGTCACAGCCCCGCTGCCCGATGCCGACGGGGCGGACTTGGTCCTGCCGGCCGACCGGATCCTCGAGGTGGCCGCCGATAGCGACTTCCTCGTCATCTGCTCTCAGTTGACCGCCGAGACCGACGGATTCATCAACGCCAGCGTCTTCGCGGCGATGAAGCCGGACGCGGTGCTCATCAACGTCGCGCGGGGCGAGGAAGTCGACGAGGATGCCCTCGTCGACGCGGTGACCGCCGGGCGGATCCGCGGCGCCGTCCTCGACGTCTATGCCGGCGAGCTCGCCGGCCGCCCGCCGCGGCCTGAGCTCACCGGACTACCCCAGATCCTGCTGACACCGCACATCTCGGCCAGCGGTGACACGAAGATGGCCGAGCCCCTCCGGCGGCTCTTCGCCGACAACCTACGGCGGTACCTGGACGGCCAGCCCCTCATCAACGTGGTCGATCGCGTCCGCGGGTACTAGCGGGTTGTTCCCTGACTTGTCATGGCCGGGCAAGGATCGGTTCGCGGCGTTTCTCTTCCCTGGCTTCGTAGGTTGAGGCCGGCCATTCAGCGAAGCCCAGGAGGCAGTGATGCGAGAGCCTGCTCATCGTCATGCGACCGCCCCGTCCCGCCGGCGTGTCGATTGCGCATTTGGCCTGGATAGATTGGGTCGATCGCGCGATTGGCAGACTGCGGGCCCGGCCGAACCTCTGGTCGCCCTTACGGACTCGGGTTTGGTGGCCGGAGACTGGAACGGGTTTTCCGCACTGGAGCGGGGAAGGCTCGAGTCTCGTTTGCGTCGGATGGGGAACGTCCCATCGCACGTCGTGTGCTTCTGCCAAGGCGTCGGCGCGCCCTGTGCGCAATGCTCACCTCGGTATATTCCCTATGATGGCGCGATGATGGCGCGCCTGCTCGTCTACACCCGCGCCACCGGCTACCGGCATGACTCCATCCCGGCTGGCGTCGGTGCGCTCCGCGGCATGGACGGCTACTCCGTCGACGCGACAGAAGATCCCGCCGTGTTCCGCGCGGGGGAACTGCGGGACTACGCGGTGATCGTGTTCCTGTCGACCAGCGGCGAGGTGCTCGATGACGCAGGCCGGGACGCACTGACCGGATACGTGGCGGCGGGCGGCGCATGGCTGGGCATCCATAGCGCGTCGACCACCGAATACGGCTGGCCCTGGTTCGGCGACCTGGTCGGCGCCCGGTTCGATCAGCACCCGCCGGTGCAGACCGGCGTGATCACCGTCGCCGATAAGGACCACCCCGCCACGGAACATCTCGGCCCGACCTGGACCAGACGCGATGAGTGGTACGCGTTCGAAGACAACCCCCGGCCGCGCGTCCGCGTGCTGCTCACCGTGGACGAGTCGAGCTACGAGGGAGGCACCATGGGCGCCGACCACCCGCTCGCCTGGTGTCATGAGCGGCTCGGCGGCCCAAGCTTCTACACCGCGCTCGGCCACACCGAAGAGTCATACGCCGAACCGGCGTTCCTCCGCCACCTCCGCGGTGCCCTGTCCTGGCTCACTTCGGGCTAGGCCGTCCGGACAAGGAGTACGGCTCATGAGCCTCGAGATACATCAGGAGGCGCTCACACAAGGCGCGCTGAGCGAGCACGGGCGGATCTCTATTGCCTTCGTGGTGGACCGGATTCTGGAGGTGACCCTCGCCGATGGTGGCTTGGGTGGCATGACGCTGACCGTGACCCCTCTCGCTGATCCGTACGTCAAGGACTATGACGCCATCGAGGGAGAGGGACCGGCGCGCTGGGCCGAACGCTTCGACGTCTCGAACTGGGGACTGATCGAGGCGTGCCGGGACGGGACGCGGGTTGGTGGTGCCGTGATCGCGTTCCGGACAGCGGATCTGCACATGCTGGGCGGTCGTGACGACGTCGCGGTGCTCTGGGACATCCGGGTCGCACCTGAACAGCGGGGAGCGGGGGTTGGGTCCGCGCTCTTCCGTGCCGCCGAGAACTGGGCCAGTGCCCGCGGCTGCGGCTGGCTGAAGATCGAGACCCAGAACGTCAACGCCGCGGCGTGCCGCTTCTACCAGAAGATGGGCTGCGACCTTGGTGCGATCGACCGGTTCGCCTATCCCGAACTGCCAGGTGAGGTGCAGTTGTTGTGGTGGAAGGCGCTGCCCGCGCCCAGCGACGATGGTATTCCAGAGGTGAGGTGAGGACTCGGTGGAAGCGGAACGGGAGCGGCAGGCCGATAGCCCGCCGGACACCTGGCAGGAGCACTGGTTCGACCACCGGCAGCTGCTCCGGCTGTACTACTCCGACGGCCACTGCGCGATCTACCTGGATCCCGATGTCCGACGGCGGGAGATCGGGTGGCTGCCCCGGTACATCAGCCAGGTCTGGGCGTACTCCAAGGCGACCTACGGCGATGCGTTCGGGCCCGATCCGCGCATCTACTCCATCCACCATGCCGGGCGTCACGGCGGCGGCCACGCTGGCTATTACGTCAGCCCCGTCCACGACTATCACAACGTCAGCGACTGCGGGCTGGACAGCTGGCGGGAGCGCGACCCCTTGTCCCCCGAGCTGCCCGCTCATGAGATAGGGCATACCGTCGAGAGCGCGAACAATGGCACCCACGGCTCGCCCGCCTACGAGATTTGGGGCGACAGCAAGTGGGCCGAGTTCTACATCTATGACCTGTACACCGCGCTGGGCATGGACCGCGCCGCCCGGCGGGTCCATCGCCAGTTCACCGGCAACTCCGACGATTTCCCGCAGCGGGGTACCCGCTGGTTCCGCGACTGGTTCTACCCGCTGTGGCGCGAGTGCGGCCAGGCGGCGGTCATGGACAGCTTCTTCCGCCAGCTGGCCAGGCACTTCCCCCGCGACCAGGACGGTACGTACACCCGGCGGATGAACTGGGGAGAGTACATCCACTTCACCAGCGGTGCGGCGGCCGCCGACCTGTCTAGCCAGGCCGCCCGCGCCTTCGGCTGGCCCGGCGAGCGGGCCGCCCAGCTAGAGCGCGCTCGCGAGCAGTTCCCCGGCATCACCTACTGACGATGACCTAAAAGGTCACTTCTAGCGACTCAGCACGGGCAAGCGCCCTCACCACCGCTGGCCCCGCAGATGAATGTCCCGTAAGGCTGGCTATTGGCAGCTGAAGGGGACATTCATCCGGGCAGCTTGGCTGCTCAGGAGTGACCGCGGGGCGGCGCGTCCGCTGGGAGCGCCGCTCCGAACTGCACCCAGCCTTCATGCACCTGGCCTGCGCGTTCATCTGCCAGCGCTTCTACAGGGCTTCGTGAAACGAGCTCTAAGCCGTCGTCATCCGGTTCGCGTCAGGCTGATTCGAGGTGATTCATGCGAAATGCTGGAGTATGCGCTGTGCGTAGTATTGCTCCCAGGGTTCGCCGGGCTTGTCGGCCGTGTATTGCTTGTCGAGGCCCACGAGTACATAGACCA
>Ga0187808_10000598_pt1 | contig 11620 bp, 8 predicted proteins | sample NC_wetland_sal_i_5_FD_132427 | JGI IMG/M metagenome (GOLD analysis project Ga0187808, IMG submission 132427) | Wetland sediment microbial communities from Neuse River Estuary, North Carolina, USA - ASW_3 | ecosystem: Environmental > Aquatic > Freshwater > Wetlands > Sediment | place: USA: North...
GGCCGCTTGATTCGCGCCGCAAAACCCGCTATAGTGGCCCCGCTTTCGCCGAGATAGCTCATTTGGCAGAGCGGCGCACTCGTAATGCGCAGGTACCCGGTTCGATTCCGGGTCTCGGCTATGTAAAGTATTACAGGGCAATACTTTAGCAAAGCCACCGGGAAACCGGCGCCTTGCTCCAAACATCCTATGAGAAACCGTATGAGAAACGGTTTCGAAGGGCGGAGCGATGCGTCGGTTTTATCTTCACACGCGACACGGTATCTACTATGCGGAGCTCATCGATCCTGAAACCGGGCGCAAGCTCAGTCCGCGCTCCACGGGAGCGACCGAGCGCGACGCGGCACTGCTTACCGTCGCGAAGTGGCTGGAGCACGGGGTGCCTGCGGGCAGGACCGGGAAGGTGCGACCAGCCGCCGCCATCTTCGGACTGGACGAGGTCCTCTCGGCGATCCGTAGAGAAGATCTCACCGTCGACGACGCCGAGAAAAGCCTCACGGTCCTCAAGGGCCGAAACCTCGTCGTCGGCAACTTTGCCAAAGCTGGACCATCGTCCGAGCTCTTCCTCGCCTTCCTAGAAAGGATATGGGATATCGAGCGTTCCCCTTTCCTCGCCGAGAAGAAGGTCTATGGCCACTCGGCGACCAGACGACACGCGCTCGAGCAGGCGGGGGTCGTAAGGCGATACTGGGACCGCCAGGAGTGGGCAACCGTCCGGCTTATCGACGTTACGCGATCCGACCTCAAAGCTCACCTTCTTCGCCTCTCCGGAGAAGGCCTCGCCCCGGCGACCCTCAACAAGGCTCTGGCTGCTGTATCCGCTCCGCTCGCCTGGGCAGCGCGCAGCGAACTCATCCCGATGAATCCCGCCGAAGGCATCCCCCGCTTCTCAGGCGCGAGCAAGAAGCGCGACATCCTGACGCAGGCAGAACTCCGCGCTCTGGTGTCTCTCCAGTGGCCAGACGAGCGCGCGCGGGTCGCCTTCCTCGTGGCGCTCACAACCGGAGCGCGCCTTGGCGAGATCGACGCCCTGCAGCTCAGGGACATCGGCGACGATCGGCTGTACATCCGCCACAGCTGGGGCTTCGCCGACGGGCTCAAGGCCACAAAGAACCGCGAGGAAAGGGAGGTTCCCCTTCTTCCTGCAGTCCGCGACGCGCTCCGGGCCCTCGGGATGGAGAATCCGCACGGCGCCGGCGATGAACGATTCGTGTTCTACGGCGTCCTCGCTGACAAGCCGCTGGACGCGAAGGTGCTGGGGAACGGGTTTACCGAAGCGCTGCATTCGATCGGGATCGACGAGGCAGCGAGGCGCGCCCGAGGCCTGGTGTTCCATTCGCTCAGGCACTGCTTCGCGACCGCGCTGGCGGACCGCATCGACCAGAGGCAGGCAATGAAGGCCACGGGGCACCGGACGTCGGTGGTCTTCGAGAGCTACGCGAACCATGAGAGCGAGAACGACCTCGCCAGCATCGGCAAGGCTTCTGAGGACGCGTTCGGGACCGTGCTCGCGTTCGCGGCGAAGAAGGGTGCGTGAAATGCCGCATTTTCAGAAGGAAACTCTGATCGACAATCATCGGGCTTTCAGAGCGGCTAGTAAGCGGTGAGGGGGGCGTGGTGTAATCATCACCGCAGAGTCCAATATGGAAGCTCGATTCGCCACTCAAACGGGTCTAGGACGAATGCCTGACCTAGCGGGCAATCCCGGATACACGTATCGACTCCGAACTCCGTGCTCGGAGTGAACGCGTTCTAATGCACAACCACACCGGGGCCTAGCTCTCCGTCCGGAAGCTGCTCGTGGATTTTGCATTCGGCGGGGTGAGGGCATTAATAAGCGCACGGTCGACGAATCCGCCGAATGCGACTGGATCGATGGCCAGGAAGAGCTGACTCTCTTCGACCTACAGGGACTTGGCAATATCCGTCTTGCAATCACCGCCGACGCAAGAAGCAGGCGGCGGCAGTGGTCCAAGTACACCGCGACGACGGTTTGGAAACTCATTTCAAATGAATGCCCGTTTGCGATAGTCGATCGAATATTTTTCAGCGCGTTGCACGTATTTATTCGGAGCTACAGAGATACTCATATCTCTGGAATCTTAAGTATGGCAGTTCCAAACTTGACAACCAACATCAATGGACATAGGCTATCCCAAAAGAGGAACAAAATGAGTGATACGGACATTCCTGTCTGAAGACCGTCTTTCATCCTACCTTACGAGGATTGCGATTTGGGCAACTGGAATGTATCTGCGCATCCATCCTCCCTGTGGAGTCCTCATTCTCGTTTCCTTTCATAACGCTTCGGCCCGAGTCCCGTCATCAGATGCGGAAATGATAAGCCGCGAAGAGTCCGCAATCAAGTTGTAAGTCGTCTTCGACGAGGGGGCTCGTCGCTGCGCTCCCCATAAACTCCTTGAGACGAAGCACGGTGACGATGACCCACTCATCGCTCAATCTCACCGTCCCGAGCATGTTGACGCCCAGCGAGCATAGCCCCGCATACGCTTCATAGCTTGGAATCGTAAAGCCCTCCGCGGCGGCGGTCGCGGACTGGCCCTCCGTTACGCCGAAAAAGCTGCGCGCGGCCTTATCGTCCTGCCAGACAAGTTGAGGAGCGAGGTCGAAAAACATTTTACCTGCAATCGGAAAGCGGAAATCGATCTTCGAATCCACGTAGGTTCCGTCGCTGGCGCCCACGTCATGCTTCACCTCGAGCGTGAGCTGCACCGGGCCGCCGCCATAGCTCACAAACAAACTGGGCTCGAGAGCGGGTCCAATGCCACCCCATCCCCGATAGCGGGGATCCTTATCGTCCGATCGACCAGGATTGAAGAAACAGCCCAAACCTACCTGTAGGCGCGGCAGAAGGGGGAACTCTGCCGAGAATCCGTCTATCGACGAAAAACTGATCCTATCCTTGTATGAAATGTATAGCAGTGGATAGGGCATCTCGCGGAACGATGACGATCCTGGCGAGAGCGGGAGCATCGCCGCACCGAGACCAGCGGCTATCGACCAATGGTCCGCGGACGATTCTTGATCCACAAGGAGGCTTCCTTCTTGAGCCCGCAGGCCATGGTTGGCACCGACGATTAACAGAAGGCTCATGACGCAGCCGACTGCGCCGGGGACTCGACCGCCTTTTGTCGAAGGCAAGACCGACTCCCCCTTCAATCCAAACGCTCCAGGGCAGGGTAGCGGAAATTCCCGTCGAGAAGCTCGGGCTTGGGCTGGTAGTTGCGCAGCATTAGTTGGGAACTCCCCTCCGGCAAGGGAAGCCAGTTCGATTTCAAGGCGTCGCCCGGACTGGCGCGCTGGATATAGATATCCAGGCTCCCGTCCGGATTGCGTTTGAGACCCTTTGTCCGATCACCTATCGACCACCTGTGCAAGGGATTGTCCGCGAGGAAGGTTTCTCCATCGGGTTCCCGCTTGTAGACCGTCAACGACCAGAACGCGTTCACCGGTATTTTTGCGGGAAGGCGCAAGCGATAGCGATGGCTCGAATCCAGCGGAGTTCCCGTGTCGTCCGCCGTTACACTGCAACCCGTGTCTTCTTCCGGTACGCTTGCGAGCAAACCGACGGCGGCGACCTGGGCGCGAGTCTCGTAGTCCGTTCCGAACCGTCCCGTGTCCGCCGGCATGTACATCCAGCCGTTGACCTCCGTCCACCGGGCTTTCATCGTCTCAAGTAGATTCTGACGAAGTGCCGAGAACTCTTTGTCCCAGGTCTTGCGAAGCGAGTCGGTGAGCGGGACCGCGAAAGGACCGATTCCGACCGCTCCTATTACCTTTAGCGTCGGCCCATCGATCTCCGGAGGCGGATCCCGGCTGATTGCGTAGTTCACCACGGCAATGAAGCTGCTTGCATCGTTCGGGACAGGCTTGGGCGGCATCGCTCGGGTGGGCGAAGCGCCGGATGGAATGAGCTTGAATTGATCCTGGAGTCTGTGCACTTCGGACAGGTCCTCTTCGTCATAAAGTAGTATCCGAAGCAGGAGGAGCACATCCTCCGTGGGCGATCGGATGACCTTCGAGGCCCCCTGCGCCGTTGCTGTCGTTTGCTCATCCGGCCCGACAAGGAGATAACTTCCCGCATGGGTCCCGGTCGCTCTCCGACCGATATAGCCGAAATCGTTGGTGTACTCGTCTATCAGGGCGATCGAGTAATAACGATCCGACGTCTCGGGAACATCGATGCGTACCGGGCCGGATCTCAAGTCGACCAGGGCAATCGAATACAGCGTATCGGGGTTCGTGGCGGTGATCAGCTGATTGACCGGCCCATTTTTCGGGGAAGATAGTTTCCGCCTATGGTAGAAGTGGTTGAGCTCAAGATGAATCGGCAGTTGAGGATTGTTTTCCATAGCGTACTGGATTCGGCTCATTTCAAAGACAGGGAGCCCATATTCGTAGGCAAGCTGAATGGCCGACGTCGGATCGGTCTGAGCGGTTGTAGTCATCGGAGCAAGCAACGAAAGCAAGCAAAGAGACCCATATCGCAGCATTTTGTGAATGTGCATTCATCCTCCTTTGTGTTCAAGCTCCGAAGAGCTGGTGTGGTTATTGCAGCTATCCCTGACGCAGACTCGATGAGATCGGACCTTCGATCCGGAAGCGCGTTCCCTTGCCCAACGTCGACGTCACCGATAGCTTCCAGCCGTGACTCCGGCAGACGGTTTGAGAGATATAGAGCCCGAGCCCCGAGCCGGGGAGAGAGGCTCTCCGCCCCCGGTAGAAGGGCTCGAATATCTTTTCGAGCTCATCGAGTGGTATGCCTTCCCCCATGTCACAGATTTCGACCCTGAAAGTCTCTCCCCAAGAACGGGCTACGAAATCCACAGGTCCGGAGGACGCGCCGTGGCGATATGCGTTGCTCAGGATGTTTTCCAGTGCCCTAACGACCAAGACCTTGTCGAAGCTCGCGCGTACCTGCCCCAGTCCTGTGAGGTCGACCGAGAGCTCGGCGCCGAGGAAGTGAGCCTCCTTGGCCTGGCTTTTACAGAAATCGCTCAGGAAAGAATCGAGTTCGTACTCTTTCCAGTCCAGCTTCCACAGGTCGGTCTCCATCCGCGCATAGTCGAGGAGGCGCTGAATTCGATCGGAAAGTAGCTCGCTCTTCTGACCTATGATCTCTAGGAAGGAATCCTTCATACCCGGTTCGGCGACGACCCCGTCCCGGAGGGCCTCGATGTAGCCCTTAATGGACGTGAGTGGAGTGTTCAAGTCGTGGGACACCGACGCCAGGAAACGTTCTCTTTTCACTCTCTCGCTTTCTAGGTCATTCCGGAGCCGCTCGACGGTCTGGGCCACCTCCTGGAACTCCGCAATCCTCAGGGGGCTTTGAAGGTCACCCCCCTCCTTCCTGCCGAGGGAGACTTCAGAGATCCATATATTTAGACGCTGCAGGGCTATCGCCCACCGTTGCAACCAAATGCTAACTCCGATGGCAGTCAACGTAAATGCAACGAGGTAGATGATAAGGACCAGCCAGGGGCGAGAAAACTCATCGGCTAGGCTGCCCGGTCCCCCGTTGCGGATAGCCAAGAATATCCCTGCGGCCTGTCCTTTAATCTGGAAGCGCTCCGAGAAAATGCTGGGCCCAGGAAGTCCTCCCTCGGAGACATTCATCTCGACGGCCTCGGCGTAGGTAGGCCAAGGAGGAGGTGAGGCTTTCCAATAGACCGGCCGACCGTTGAGATCGAAGACGCCCAGGTCGCGGGGATATAGGTCCTTCGTGCCGGGTTTCATGACTAGGCGCCCCCCCGACTCCAAATCGAAGCTCTCCTGAACCCACCGCTGAACTCTGATATAGGAATAGAGCCTGGGCGGCATGGGGGCGTAGCCACGGGTAATGCTCAGGAACACTCCTCCCAAGACGAGGAGTGGGGCCAGTACAAAGATGATCGAGATAAGGTAAATCTGGGATCTCAGTTTCATCCGTTGCCCTCCGGAGTGAAGTAGTAGCCAAATCCCGTATTGGTCCTGATGTATTTCGGCCGTGAGGGGATGTCCTCTATCTTTTGGCGCAAACGCTGAACATGGACGGAGACTGTCGTGAGGTCGCCGAAGCCTTGGCCCCAGACAGCTCTGTAGACCTTCTCCGGCGACAGCATTTCGCCAGGATGGCTCGCCATATACGCGAGGAGATCCCACTCCTTCTTACGAAGCAAGACCGGCTCTCCTCCTTTCGTGAGAATCGAACGCCCCAGGTCGAGGGAATAGGGCCCGAACGCGATTGCCGGAAGGGCCACACTTCCCGCCCGACGGAGGAGGGCCAGGGCCTTTGCCGCAAGAAACTTGGGCGAGAAGGGCTTGGTCATGAAGTCGTCTGCCCCCAGGCCCAAACCCTTTAGCTTGTCCTCGTCGGATTCCCGGGAAGAGACGATGATGACGGGGATGTCGCAGCCCCTCCGCAACAGCTCGAGGAAGTCGAAACCATCCATCCCCGGCAGATTGATGTCCAGGATAACGAGGCTGAACCTGCTGGCGGACACGAGGGGTACGGCCTCTTCGGCGGAAGGGACCCAGGTGACAGCGAGTCCCTCGACGTTCAGGTAGAGGCGGATTAGCTTTGCGATCTCTTGATCATCCTCGACAATAAGGACATCCTGCATGTTTGCCACCTACCCTCACGCTAGCCTTTGCTCCATCCTGTGTCCATGCGCACTCCTCGAAGCCACGCCGGCCTTGAGCACGATGGCCAGGAGTAGGCAATGCGGCTCAGACCTTCCACAACGGCCTCGTCAGAAATCTCCCATTGGAAGCATGCCACCTCCGCCGACGTCGACCTCCAGGTTGAGACTGAATTTGTCGCCATTATACGAGTAGTATGAAGAGCTGGGACCGTAGTTCCATTGCGGACCAAGGGAGAGGCAAAAATTATTTCCATACTTGAAATAGACTCTCGGATAGATATAGCCAGATCCGTCCGAGAGGTCAGCGACCCAAAGTCCGCGCAGCCCGAAATCGCCTTTGTCTATCTTTGAAAAATCACAGCTGACGGCAGCGTTGTGAACTCCCCAATATGTGAGGTCGGAGACGGTAAGGGATGAGAGGCCCGAGCCTTCCAAGGCGATCGCATTCCCGAGCTCAGTATCGTCCGTGTAACCTTGACCGTTGTAATAGTATTGGGCCCTGATCGAAATCGTCACGAAGTCGAGCTCGGAGTTGTCGTACTTGAATCCGGCGGTCCCTTGAAAATAGAAAGTGTTATTGTACGTTTGGGTCTGAAACCCGCCGGGCGCCAAGCCGTCTTTAACCACGAAGGTCTTGTCCGAGCCGTAGGAGAGCACAGCCTCGCCGAAGAGCGAGAAGTCGCCGACGCTCGTCGTGGTGGTATTGATCAGACGAGGTGCCTTCCCTGCCCCCAAATAGCTTTCCCATCCCAATTCCCAGTTGCCGAGAACGAACTCGAGCCGGGGGACCCAGACGATATCCGAGGGCGCCGAAACGTCGTTCATGTCCGCGTAGAGGTACCAATTCGTCGTGCCTGAGGAAATCTGTGCCTTTATCGCAAGGGGACCTTCCAGATCCTTCGTCGGGTTGCTTAGGTCGATCGTGTTCAGACTGAACACGTCGGCGGGAGAAAAGAAGTAGCCGACCCCCGTCTTGATGTTCTGCTTCCCGGCCCGCACCTGGATGATGCCTAGGGTGAAGTCCGTGAAGAGTTCGTCCATGCGAACATCCTGCAGGCCATTGGAATCCACCCCCGAGAAGGGGTATTCCACTGTTCCCTTCCCGAAGACTCTGAAGTCCTTCTGAGGCCGGGAGTCGATCCAGATGTCAGCCTCCAGGTCAGGGGTGAAGGTCGATGTGTTGGGAGCCTGCAAACCTTGGGGGACTCCATTCTGCCAAGACCAGGAGGAAATGAACTGCCCGGTAAAGATGCCGCCAACCGCAGCCCCCGTCGATTGCAGGAAGTCATTCTGCTGGTCCTTCTTGACCTGCGTCGCTTGAGTGGCAGTCAACGCCGATGGGTCGTCGAACATTGCATCAGGATTTAGGTCGGTCTGGGCGTGTGCGGCCAGCGCTCCCAGGACGAGGCAGCAAAGCGCCGCCATATACTTACGTCGCATGGCTGCCTCCTAGTGGCTGACCTTCTCGAGGAAAGCCTTGGTGAAAACATTGTCCGGCAGCGGATCTCTGGACATGTCGGTCAGGTCGACCTCGGTATTCTTCCCCTTTGTCAGGGCATCGACATAGATGATTTTCGAAGGGTAGAACTTGTCCGAGATCTTGGTCCAGGAGAAGAAGTAGCTCGTCCTGAGAAGAACCCCGGTCAGGCTATATCCCTCGATTTTGAGCGGGAGTCGTATGTCCTTGGAGACCCACATTCGCTCCGTGGGATAGGTGACCTCGTCATTCTTGCCTTTCAGGTCCATGATCCAGCAGTCGAACTTGCCTAGCTTGCCGTCGGTCTCGCCGGCTACCGCATAGTCTTCGAAATAGGAAGATTTCCGGAAGTCCGAGTTCTTGGTGTCTCCGGCGAAGGTATCCTTGAGGCTCGCGTGGGTGAACTGTCGACTCTGGGGATCGTAGGCCCAGACGTTCTGGTCGATCCTGAGCGTCCCCTGGCCCTTCTCGGCCTCGGGCTCAAGGATGAGGACCAAGAACTTATCCTGGTAGTCGCGGCGAAACTGAGTGACCTTCCGCACCGTGGTCCCTGCCTCTGGATCATGGGAGACCATGCTCAAGGTGGCCGTGAAATCGCCGGTCTTGAAGTTGGTCAAGCTGTCAATCTGGTCGAGGAGATCCGAGAAGTCCTGAGTCTGGGCCGTGGCCATGCCGAGCGGCGCGGTCAAGACAATGAGAATGATTGTAATGCGAATCAAAGTTTTCATCGCGTTCTCCTTGGGGTGGGTCAGTTTTGGGTTCTGAGGGCCTGGGCGGGCTCGAGAGCAGCAGCCTTGCGGGCTGGACCCAGGGCCGCTGCGAGTCCGACGGCAATGAGTGCCAGGACCAAGAAGGCGGAGGACTTCATGGAGAGGTACGAACCCAATCTGCCGTGGCTCAGGAATATCTGGGATGTGAAGGGCAGCCTACCCCAGTGCACCAGCCCCATGGCCCCTCCGAGGAGAGCGCCCACGGCCAGGCCTATGAGGCTCGCGGCCACGGTCAGGAGACCCGCCTCCAAGAGGAAGAGAGCCAGGACTTCGGTCCTCTGGTATCCCAGCGCCCGAAGCGTCCCGATCTCTCGGACTCGCTCCAAGAGGATCATCTGAAAGGTGTTCGAGATGCCCACCAAGATGATGACCAGGAGCACAATGAAGGTTGCCGAGCTGATGAGCTTGAGAGTGCCGATAATGTCCATCACCGGCTGCATGAGCTCGCTGATCGTTGTGATCTTGATCATATTGCCCGCCCATGCCTGCTCGTTGGAGCTGTCCATTCCTCGAAGAGCCGGGCCCTGGAAAGTCTGGAGCAGTCTGATCATGGGGTCCGAGGGGCCGGAGCCAAGGGGGACCAAAGGCACGAGGCCTTCGAGCGATGAATAGAGGCGTTGCGCGATCTCGTCGGCTTTTTCCGGATCCCGAAGAGAAATTGCCAGCGCCTGGCATTGCCCCTCGGGGATCGCTATGAGGCGATTGAGGTCTTCAAGCCGGAAGAAGGCCACCGCCGCGCCGAGAGCCGCAGGATCGTCGGCGACGGCCGCAATGCGATAGGTCTCGACATTCTCCTGGCCGGTTATCGTCTGAGTCCTTACGTAGACCGAATCGCCTACCGTAGTACCGAGCTTCTCGGCCGTCAGGCGAGGGACCACGATAGTGCCCGAGCCGAAGGAGGCGAGGTCGCCGGCCGCCACGACGAGGCGCTCGCTGAGCGCAGCGACCTGCCCTGCCTCGATGCCGACGGCGTTCTGGCTTCTGCTCGCGCTACCGAAAAGGAGGACCGTCTGGGCCGAGGAGCGCTTTGAGAAGGTCTCGTCCTTTAGGCCGAGGTCGATGGCGTGCCGTTCCAGGAAGGCGGGATCACGGATGATAGCCACGTGTCTGCCCGAGGTCGTGACCTCCTGGCCAGTCATGAAGATATGCCCCCCTGAGGATTGCGATAGGTTCTCTCGGGCATTGACCACCATCGTCTGGGTGAAGCCGCTCAGGAGAGCGATGATCGCGGTGCCAAGCCCGATTCCAGCACCAAGAAGGAGGGAGCGGCGCTTTTGCCGCGTGAGATTCTTCCACGCAAGGGATACGAGCATGTAGCCAACTCCTTTACTCGGCCTGGATCACTCGAAGCGGAGGTATCCGGACGGCCAACGAAACCGGATACAGTGAGGCCAGCAAGCCCACGACGACGGTCATGGAGAAGCTTTCCGCCAGGGCTATCCATGAAATCGAAGGATGGAACTCGCTCCCGCCGAGGATCACGGCGAGGAACTCATTGGGGGCGTGGATGCCCACGATACCGAGCAGGCCCACGGCCGCGACGCCTAGGACTATGCCCAGAAGCCCGAACATGATTGTTGTGAGGAGTGTCTCCCAGATGATCAAGGCGCGGACGAATTCTCTTCCTGCTCCGATGGCGCGCATCGTGCCGATTTCGGGGAACCGCTCGCTGACCGAGATAGCCAGGGTATTCATGATGATGAGGAGGGCAACCAGACCCACCACGACGATGAGCCAATTGAATATGGTCTTGATCGTGAACGCTGTCTCCGCCAAGGGGCCGGCCGTGGCAATCCAATCCTGCACACGGGCATCCAGCTTGTGCGCCGAGAGGTAGCTCGATATCTCCTCGCTTACCTTGCCGAGGGATCGCGGATCTTTGAGCCCAACGATGAGGAAGGTCCAGGCGTCGACCGGCGGAAGCTCTGCGGCGCCGGCGGTCTTCAATACATCGCTCAACTCTTGGAGAGCTGAATGGTGGCTCACCGAGCTGTTCACAAGGGAGCCGACCTCCGAAAAAGCCGCCTCGGGGTTCAGGTCGGAAGCGCCGGCCGAGGTGCCCTCCTTCGGAGACGAAGGAGCTGCGAGACTCGCCAAGGCCGCGGCCGCTCCGGTCAAGTATTGGGCCGTGCCGGCGTCGCTGAGGCTGATGAGGGAGAGGAAGGCGTTGCTTGAATGGAAGCGAACGACTCCCCTCAAGGTAACGTTCCGTATTTTCGTTCCGGTGATGTCGTTTCGCGAGCTCAAGGTGATCGGATCGCCGACCTCGTGGGGCGCTCCCTTCGCCTTAAGTGCGTTCCACGCGGCCTCCGAGAGAAGTACGCCCTCCTGGCCCGGCTTCAAAAAGCTCCCTTGAATCACGTCGAGATTGTCGGGGAAGGCTTTCCTGTAGCGCCCTGGATCGATGGCGAAGATGAGCGTCCCTGCCACGGGGTTCTCCTGGTACTGGACTGCGGCTCTCGCGTCGAGCTGGGGAGAGACAGCTTGGACCTCGGGTAGGCCCTCGACGAAATCGATGAGACCCGAGACACCCGGTAGGAGGATCGATGCGTCCGAGGGGGGAGGATTCGCGGTGAACATGGGAAGGTGGTCTCCCAGGTTCGGGACCACCGCGAGCTGGCCCGTGAAGCTGGACGTGTAGGTGTTCTCGAGTCCCCGAGTTGCCGAGTCCAGGAAGGAGTTGCCAACGACGAGGACGAAGAGCCCTATCGCGATCACGAGGCCCAGGA
>Ga0187808_10000599_pt1 | contig 11616 bp, 8 predicted proteins | sample NC_wetland_sal_i_5_FD_132427 | JGI IMG/M metagenome (GOLD analysis project Ga0187808, IMG submission 132427) | Wetland sediment microbial communities from Neuse River Estuary, North Carolina, USA - ASW_3 | ecosystem: Environmental > Aquatic > Freshwater > Wetlands > Sediment | place: USA: North...
CGGAGCGGGGCTGCGGCGCTCGAGCGCCACGAACACTGTCAGCAGCGCGATTCCCACGCTGAGCAAGGCGATCGTCTGCGGCGAGCCCCACCCGTACGTCGCCGATTTGACGATCGCGTACACGAGCACGACGAGGCCGGCGGTGACCGTCACCGCGCCACGAAGGTCGAACGTCCGGTGGGCGAGCTGCGCGCGCGATTCGGGAATGAACCGCAGCGTCGCGATCAACGCGGCCGCGCCGACGGGGACATTGACGATGAAGATCCACCGCCAGGACACCAGGTCGGTGAGCACGCCGCCGAGCAGCAGCCCGACCGCGCCGCCTCCGGCGGCGATCGCGCTCCACACGCCAAGGGCCTTGGTCCGCTCACCGGTGTCGGTGAACGTGGTGGTGATGATTGACAGGGCGGCCGGTGAGAGCAGCGCGCCGCCGAGCCCCTGCAGGCCGCGGCCGGCGATCAGCATCCCCGGCGACTGCGCGAGTCCATTGAGCAGCGACGCAAGCGAGAAGAGCGCTATTCCAGCCGCGAACAGGCGCTTGCGACCGAGCAGATCCGCGGCGCGCCCGCCCAGCAGGAGGAAGCCGCCGAAGACCAGTGTGTATCCATTGATCACCCACGGGAGGCTTGCAGGGGAGAAGTGCAGCCCGCGCTGGATCGATGGCAGCGCCACGTTGACGATCGTCGCGTCGAGGACGACCATGAACTGCGCCAGGCAGGCGATCACCAAGACCAGCCAGCGGCTGCTCTCGTGCGCGGCGGCGGGGGTGGCGGCGGTTTCGGCGGCTGGATCGGCGGTCATGGCGTCCCCCGAGGAGGTCGTGTTTCTGTCAGACGGCGCGATAAACTGAAACTCAGCGGTCCGCTTACGCTACCACAACCGGACCGAGCGGTCCGGTTACGTGACGGATATCACAGGGCGCGCGCTGGCGCGCCCGGTCGCTACCATCACCCTGTTCGGAACAGGATCAAGAAAACGAGAAGCACTCCGCCTACCGAACGGCGGAGCAAGAAGGGAATTGAATATGTCTGACGGCGTTACACGCGTCGCCGTGGAGATCGAGGGGCGCGAGATCTCCTTCGAGACCGGAAAGCTGGCCAAGCAGGCTTCCGGCGCAGTAGTCGTCCGCTCGGGGGACACGATGGTCCTCTGTACCGCCACCGCGGGCAACCTCAGAGACGTCGACTTCCTCCCGCTGACGGTCGACGTGGAGGAGCGCATGTATGCGGCGGGGAAGATCCCCGGCTCCTTCTTCAAGCGCGAGGGACGCGCAGGGGAGAAGGCCACGCTCTCCGCCCGGCTGATCGATCGTCCAATCCGACCGCTGTTCCCAAAGGGGTGGCGCTACGAGACACAGCTGGTCGCGATCCCAATCTCGGTCGACCACGAGAACCCCTACGACGTGCTCGCGATGAACGGCGCCTCCGCGGCCCTGATGGTTTCGCACATCCCGTTCCCAACCCCGGTCGGGACAGTGCGGATTGGAAAGGTGGACGGCAACTTCGTCGTCAACCCGGACGAGGAGGACCTGGTCGACAACACCGAGCTCGACCTGATCGTGGCCGGGACCGAGGAGGCGATCCTGATGGTCGAGGCGGGAGCGAGCGAGGTTCCGGAGGCGGAGATCCTCGATGCGCTCGACATCGCCCACCAGGAAATCAAGAAGCTCTGCGAGGCCCAGCGCGAGCTGGCCGAGAAGGCGGGCAAGCCCAAGGCCGAGGTCGAGGTGCCGCCGGTGGATCGGGACCTCTACGAGCAGATCAGGGCCTCACACGGGGCAGCACTCGATGCGGCCACGGCGGTCGAGGACAAACTGGAGCGCCAGGAGGCGACCAACGCCGTCGAGGAGCAGGTGCTCGCCCAGTATTCGGGCGATCCGGAGGCCGAGTCCTACGCTGAGTACCGGGCCAGGGCGCAGCTCGCCTTCGACAAGCTCGAGAAGACGATCATCCGCGAGCGGATCGCGGTTCAGAAGCGGCGCCCGGACGGGCGGGCGGCGGATGAGATCCGGCCGATCTCGATCGAGGTCGGGATCGCACCGCGCGCCCACGGCTCGGCGCTGTTCACGCGCGGGCAGACGCAGGCGCTCAGTGTCGTCGCCCTGGGAACGACACGGGAGGAGATGCGCCTCGACACGCTCGGGCTTGAAACCGCCAAGCGCTACTTCCATCACTACAACTTCCCGCCGTTCTCGGTCGGAGAGGCGGGGTTCATGCGCGGTCCCAAGCGCCGCGACATCGGCCATGGCGCGCTCGCAGAGCGGGCGCTCGTCCCGATGATCCCCGCCCAGGAGGAGTTCCCCTACACGATCAGGGTCGTCTCGGACATCCTCGAGTCAAACGGTTCCTCGTCGATGGCCTCGGTGTGCGGCTCGACGCTGTCGCTGATGGACGCCGGCGTGCCGATCAAGCAGCCGGTGGCAGGGATCGCGATGGGCCTGATCAAGGAGGGGGATCAGTACATCATCCTCACCGACATCGCGGGCGTGGAGGATCACCTCGGCGATATGGACTTCAAGGTCGCCGGGACCGAGAACGGGATCACCGCGCTGCAGATGGACATCAAGATCACCGGCGTGACTTTTGAGATCCTGCGCGACGCACTCGCGCAGGCGAAGGTCGCCCGCAATTTCATCCTGAGCGAAATGGCGAAGGTGATCGACGCGCCGCGGACCGAGCTGTCAAAGCACGCGCCCCGGATCTCGACGATCCAGATCGACCCCGAGAAGATCGGGCTGCTGATCGGCAAGGGCGGGGAGACGATCCGGGGCCTCCAGGAGGAGTTCGACGCTCAGATCGACGTGGGCGAGGACGGCCAGGTGCTCGTTTACGCCTCGGACGGAGAGCGCGGCGACGCGCTGGTGGACCGGATCCGTTCGATGACCAAGGACGTCGAGGTGGGAGACGAGTTCACCGGCAAGGTCGTGAAGACGACCGCGTTTGGGGCCTTCATCGAGCTCTCGAAGGGTACCGACGGCCTCCTGCACATCTCCAACGTGGCGCCGGGTCGTCGCATCGACACCGTCGAAGAGGTCCTGGCCAAGGGCGACGAGCTCGCCGTCCGGGTGGTCGAGGTGGACCGCGAGCGCGGGCGGATCGGACTGCGTCTGGCGAGCGACCCCGAGGTCGCCGGCAAGACCGCCGCGGAGCTCGCGACGGTGGGCACCGGAGATGGAGGGCCCGCCTCGCGAGGGCGCGACCGCGGTGGGCGCGACGGGCGTGGCGGTCGCGGTCACCGCGACCGTGACCGCGATCGTGATCGCGACCGTGATCGTGATCGCGGCCGGGTTCGCGACAGCGACCCGGAGCGGCCGCGCTCCTAGGCGCGTCGCGACGTGATCCAGGAGCATCGGCTGACGACGCTCGATTCGGGCGTCCGGATCGTGACGGAGGCGATGCCCTCCGTCCGATCCGTATCACTGGGGTTCTGGATCGGGACGGGGTCGCGGACTGAGTCTGAGCAGCAGGCCGGGCTCTCCCATCTGCTCGAGCACCTGCTGTTCAAGGGATCCTCCAAGTACAGCTCGCTGGAGATCGACCAGCTGTTCGACGCCATGGGTGCCGAGCTGAACGCGGGCACCGGCAAGGAGACGACGTCCGTGTACGCGCGGGTGATCGATCAGCACCTACCCGAGGCCTTCGACGTGATGGCCGACATGGTGTTCCGCCCCACGCTGACCGAGATCGACTCCGAGCGAGCGGTGATCCTCGAGGAGATCGCGATGTACGAGGACGACCCTCAGGAGAAGGTGTTCGACGTGTTCGGCGAAGCGGTGTTCGGCGAGGATCCCCTGGGACGGGCGATCATCGGCCGCGCGCCGGTGATCGCCGGGACCCCGGCGGCGGAGATCGCGCGCTTTCATCGTTCCCGCTACGTGCCGTCGAACGTCGTGATCGCCGGCGCGGGGGCCGTGGACCACGACCAGTTGGTGGCGCTTGCGCGGGAGCGGACCAGCGAACTCGAGGGCGCGGCCGAGGGCCCTTTATCACCACCACCCACACCCGTCACGGGGGCGCCGCGGAGGAAGTTTGAGCGCAAGGACACCGAGCAGTACCACGTCTGCCTCGGCGGTCCGGGGATCTCGCGCCATGACGACCGGCGCTTCGCCCTGCGGGTACTCGACACGATTTTCGGCGGCACCTCGTCCTCGCGTCTGTTCCAGGAGATCCGGGAGCGACGCGGGCTGGCGTACGCGGTGTACTCGTTCACCAGCGCCTACCAGGACACCGGGCAGGTCGGCATGTACCTGGGCACGCGCCCGGAGAACCTGATCGAGGCGCTGTCGGTGGTGGGTTCCGAGCTGATCCGCCTCCGAGAGGAGCCAATCGCGGTCGAAGAGCTGGTCCGCGCCAAGGAGAACCTCAAGGGACGGGTCGTGCTGTCGCTCGAGTCAACCGGGGCGCGCATGAACCGGCTCGGATCCGAGGTGCTGGCGGCCGCGCCGCTGCTCCCGTTAGATGAGGTTGTCCAGCGGATCGATGCAGTCACGATGGATGACCTGATCAAGCTGGTCGACGAGCTGTGGACGCCGGAGCGTCTCTCGGCTGCTGGGATCGGCCGCGAGCAAGGGCGCTTCGAGGAGGCGTTGGCAGCGGTCGGTCCAGCGCTTGTCGAGAGCCGATGATCCGCGTCGCGGTGGCCGGGGCGGCGGGACGGATGGGGCAGACGGTGTGCGCCGCAGTCGACGCCACGGCGGACATCGAGCTCGTGGCGCGCGCGGATCCAGCGCTCGGTACGTCGCTGGGCGAAGCGCTTGCGGCGCGGCCCGACGTGCTCGTTGACTTCACGCTGCCATCGACGGCGATGCAGAACGCGCGCGACGCAGTCGGCGCAGGCGTCCACGCAGTGATCGGCACCACCGGTTTCGATCTCGCCGAGCTCGAGGAGCTCTCGGGGGCCGGGGCGAACGTGTTCGTGGCGCCGAACTTCGCGATCGGCGCGGTGTTGATGATGCAGTTTGCCCAGCAGGCGGCCAGGCACATGGCCCGCGCCGAGATCATCGAGCTCCACCACGACCGCAAGCTCGACAAGCCGAGCGGGACCGCTGCGCGGACCGCGACGATGATGGTGGAGGCCACTCCGCAGATGCGGGAGATCCCGATCCATTCGGTCAGGCTCCCCGGGCTGGTCGCCCATCACGAGGTGATCCTCGGCGACGTGGGTCAGACGCTGACGATCCGTCACGACTCGATCGACCGCGAGTCGTTCATGCCCGGCGTGCTGCTCGCGGTGCGCAGCGTGGGCGGCTTGACCGAGTCGCCGGTGATCGGCTTGGAGAAGCTGCTGTAGGCCGGGTCAGGTCGTCCGAGGGCCCGCTCAGGCTGCGATCGCGGGCAGTCCGACTCCGATCACCTTCAGCCGCCGCGAGAGCGCGCGATAGGCGAACTCGTTTCGCTCTTGCGCGGTAGCCCCGAGGTACTCATACTCCTCGTCCGCGTCGAACCCCGGTGGAACGATCACACCGGCCGCCGCCGGCAGCGTCTGCACGAGCTTGTCCTGGATCCGCTTGGCTAGCTCGGGATCCTGGGCCTTCCGCTGCAGGTACCAGGTTCCGTAGGCGACATGGCGGTGTTCGTCCTGGCTGATCCGCCTGAACGCCTCGAGGTGACCTGGAAGGATGCCGCGCCGCTCCAGCCGCAGCGTCTGGAAGTGCTGGCCAGTTAGCGCCAGCGTGCCCTCGATCACCATGTGGTAGGTGGTGATGAAGTCGAGCTTGGCCTCGATGCTGCTCGGATCGGCGAGCAGCGCTCGGTGATCGTCGACCAAATACCCGTCGAACAGCTCGAAGTAGGCGCTGCTCAGATAGGTTCGAGCCCGCTCGAGTCGATCCTCGAACTCGCCATCGAAGTCCAGGACCTCTTCGTAGAGGTGGTTGAAGTGCTGGGCATGGCGGGCCTCATCGACCTGTTGGGTCAGCAGGAAAGCCTCCTCATGCTTGTCCTCGGCGGCCAGCACCAACCCCGAGAACTGGTTGGTCACGCGCTCCTCGCCGACGAAGAAGGCCGACAGTCCGTAGAGCATCTGCTCGCGCTCCCGCTCGGCGATCGCCTGCCAGTCGCGCCGATCCCTGTCCAGGTTGATCTGGTGCGAGGCCCAGTTCTGCCGCTCCCACAGGCGGTAGAGCTCCCGCGGCCCCATCAGCTTGATCTCCGGCAGCTTCGATTCGTCGCTGATTGTCGCTACGTCACCCTGGACGGTCAGGTCCAACAGGCTGGCCATCGTTCTCCCCTCGTTCTTGGACGCCCCGCCGCTCCTCGAAGCGCGGCTGCGAGTCTACTGCTGCACCGGTGAGCAGCCGCTCGCGCAGCACCTCGCCACGGCCGGCCGGGCGCCGCGCTCGTCGCTGGTGCCGCGCGGCTCCAAGCACCCGGCGGCGGAGCCAGCATCGCCCGGCTCATCTCCTAAGAGACCGTCCCGGGGCTCCCGTAGGACGCGGGCGGCGACGGCGAGCTCTCGCCGGTGGATATCTGCTGGAGCAGCTCCGACGGACTGGTGCCGCCCAGCACACGCAGCCGAGGGAGGCGGTAGGGGTCATCGGCCCTGCTCGCCCATCCGGGGATGACCGTCGTCGAGCCGATGAAACCGGCGCCTCGAACGGCCCCGATCACGGCCGAGTCGTAATGCCCGGACGGGTAGCAAAACCAGTTCACCGGGACGCCGTAGCGACTGCGGAGCGTCTGGCGGGCGTTCGCGATCTGATACTGGACCTCCGCCGAATCGAGCTTGATCAGATCGGCGTGGGTCATGCCCTGCGTGTCGAGCTCCCATCCCGCTGAGATCAGGCCCCTCACCTGAGCATCGGTGAGCCCGCCCTGTGAGGGGGGCAGACCGAGCAGCTGGATGTTCTCGACGCCGACCCACCCGAGCCGCCGGAGCACCGGGAGCGCGTTGGTGTACTGCGACGTGTAGCCGTTATCGAACGTGATCACGATCGGCTTGCCCGGTCCGAGGGGGACGCCGCGAGTCCAGTTGGCCTCGAGCTGGTCCATTGTGACCGCGTGCCAGCCGGCCGCCTTGAGCGCTTCCATCTGGGCCGCGAACTCGTCCGCTGGCACGTACAGACCCGGGAACGGCGCCCTCGCCGGGGGCGGGTTGATCACGTGGTACATGAGAATCGGGACGGTCGCATTGCCCGGACTGCCGGTGCCCTGTGTGCGCGCGCTGGTTGCCGACGCCGCGGGGCTTGCGGAGCCGGCGCGGTGCACCGCGGCCTGGTGGTCGGTCGCACGCTGGCCCTTCGATGTGGTCGCCCCGCCCGCGCCCGCGGGCGCTCCAGAACTGCCCCCGGCGGAGGCGATCGCCACCCCCGCCGCGATCACGATGACCGCTGCGAGCGCGCCGGCCGCGGCGGTCCGCCGCCGGCGTGCCCGGAGTCTGCGCTGGCGCTCTTGCTCCGTCCGCCGATCGCGCATGTCCCGGAAACTCATCCGTTCCGAAGTTATCGCGTCCGGCGGCGGGGCGAGCTGCGCGAAAGCCGCCGCGGGAAGGAATCAGCGACTCTCAGCATCCTTTCAAGCAGTCCTAACATCCGGGCGGCTAAGCTCGGAATCGGTACCGGCGCTGAATCCAAGGAGGTTCGCGTGAGGAGATCATCGGCTTTTCTTATCGTGCCGCTGGCGCTGCTTGCTGGCGCCTGTGGCAGTAGCAGCAGCTCCACGTCGACCAAGTCGACGGCGGCGGCCGTGCCGACCACGAGCACGACCACTCCCGCTACGGCGACCGTGGCGCTCACAACTCGGACACTTCCAGGCGTCGGCGCCGTATTGGTCAACGGCCAGGGGCGCACGCTGTACGTGTTCGTTCCCGACCACGCGAAGAAGGTCACCTGCGTGGGCGGCTGCGCATCGGTCTGGCCACCGCTCGCGATCTCGAGCGGGCAGAAGCCGGCCGTCTCCGGTGGCGTACAGGCGTCTCTGGTCTCCAGTGATCCCAACCCCTCCGGCGGGAACGTCGTCACCTACGGCGGTTGGCCGCTGTACCTGTACGTGGCCGACCCGACCGCGGGTACCGACCACGGCCAGGGGGTCAACTCGAGCGGCGGACTGTGGTACGTGATCGGCGCGTCGGGAAAGGTGGTCAAGAGCGGCTCGAGTGCGGTCGCCGGCGGCGGCAGTTCCACGACCACCGGGGGCGGCGGTTACAGCAGCGGCGGTAGCGGATACTGAGCCGCCTGCGATAATCAGCCCGCATGCCTGCGGAGCTCGGCGCAATCCTGACCGCGATGGTCACCCCGTTCGGCGCCCGCGGCGCAGTAGACGAGCAGGCGGCTGTGCGGCTGATGCATCACCTCATAGATCACGGCTGTGACGGCTTGGTGATCTGCGGAACTACCGGGGAAGCATCGACGCTGAGCGACGAGGAGCACCTTGGCATGATCGCCCTCGCGGTGCAGGAGATGGGAAGCCGATGCACGATCGTCGCCGGCGTCGGCTCGAACGACACGCGCCATGCCGTGCACCTGACCGAAAGGGCCACCGAGCTTGGGGCGGACGCGCTGCTGTCGGTCAACCCCTATTACAACAAGCCGAGCCGCCGCGGGATCGTGCGCCACTACGAGGAGATCGACCGGGCCACGGATCGCCCCATCCTCCTCTACAACATCCCTCAGCGCACGGGCTTCGATATGCCCAACGACCTGCTGGCGGAACTCGCACAGCTCGATCACATCGTCGGGGTCAAGCAGGCCAACCCCGTGAACCTTCAGAAGATCGAGGGGCTCCAGATCTACGCCGGGAACGACGACATGCTCGCTGACGTGCTCGACCTCGGCGAGCCAGGTGGCATCCTCGTCGCCAGCCACCTGTTCAGCGAGGAGATGCGCAGGATGGTCGACGAACCCGATTGTCGCCCCGAGATCGATCGAACCCTCCGGGACGCCTACCGGGACCTGGCGATCGCCCCCTTGGCATGTTCGGTCAAGGCCGCGCTCAACCTGCTCGGCTTCGACGTCGGCTCGCCTCGGCTTCCCTACGTGGAGCTGGATGAGGGCGAGACCGCCGTCGTGCGCGCAATGCTCGAGCGCCACGGACTGCTCCAGACCGCCCGGGCGTGAGCAGCACGTTGCGCGTCCTGCCGCTCGGCGGCTTGGGCGAGATCGGCAAGAACATGACGGTTGTCGAGTACGAGGGCCGGATCGTGGTGGTCGACACCGGCCTGAGGTTCCCGACCACCGACATGCTCGGGATCGATCTCGTGCTGCCGGATTTCTCCTACCTGCGCGACCGGGCGGAGGACATCGAGGCGATCGTAATCACCCACGGCCACGAGGATCACGTCGGGGCGTTGCCGTGGGTGCTGCGCGAACTGGGTCAGGAGCCGCCCGTCTACGGAGGCCGTCTCACGATCGCGATGGCCCGCTCCAAGCTCGACGAGCATCGGCTGCGTGACGCCGAACTCGATGATCTGTCTCCCGGCGAAGAGCTGCGCCTGGGACCGTTCACGCTGGAGTTCGTGCACCTCACCCATTCGATTCCCGATTCGTGCGCGGTCGTCCTCGGGACCGATCTGGGCACCGTCCTGGTGACGGGGGACTACAAGTTCGACCAGACGCCGGTCGACGGGCCGCCCGCGGATGTGGCGCGCCTGGCCGAGCTGGGCCGGGAGGGGGTCCTCGTGCTGTGCGGTGATTCGACCAACGCCGACCGCCCGGGGTTCTCGCCGTCAGAGAGCGGTGTCGGCCGGCACCTGGAGGAGGTCTTCGCGCGGGTCGAAGGGCGGATCGTCGTGACCAGCTTCGCATCCAACATCCACCGGGTGCAGCAAGTGATCGACGCCGCCAGCGCGCTGGGGCGCAAGGTGGCCCTCGTGGGCCGCTCGATGCGTAAGAACATCAACATCGGACGCTCTCTCGGCCACATCGACTTCCCCGACGGCACGCTGATCCAGCCACAGGAAGTCGAGGATTGGCCCGACGAGAAGGTCGTTGTGGTCTCGACCGGGTCCCAGGGGGAGCCACTCTCGGCACTCCGTCGCATGGCTCACAACGACCATCGCATGATCAAGCTACATCGGGGCGACACGGTCGTCTTCTCGGCGACCCCGATCCCCGGTAACGAGCGGGCCGTGGGGGAGACGATCGACCGTCTGTACCACATCGGCTGTGACGTGATCACGCCCAGGGAGGCGCCGATTCACGCCTCTGGGCACGGATACGCCGAGGAGCTGAAGCTGATGCTCAACCTCGTCAAGCCCCGGTACGTAATGCCGGTCCACGGCGACCACAAGCGGCTTCACCTCCACGCCGGACTGGCCCAGGCGGTGGGCATCGAGCCCGACCGCGTGTTCCAGGGCGAGAACGGGCTACCGCTCGAGGTCGACGCCCGCGGGGCCCGATTTGGCGAGCCGGAGCAGTCCGGGATGATCTTCGTCGACGGGGTCGACATCGGCGATCCCGCGGACGTCGCGCTGCGAGACCGGCGGATGCTCTCAGACGACGGGATCTTCATCGTCGTGGCGACTGTCTCTGAGCAGACCGGCGAGTCGGTCGTCGCTCCCGAGGTGATCTTCCGTGGAGTTCCCTTCATCGAGCAGGCCGACGGGCTCCTGCAGGACATCCGGGACGCGGTCGAGCGCTCGCTGAGCCGCGCGGTCTCAGACGGGATCCGCGAGGTCGACCTGCTCCAGCAGGAGCTTCACGACGACCTCGCCGCGTTCGTCTACGACCGGCTCCGGCGGCGCCCGATGGTGCTGCCGGTCGTGGTCGAGGTGTGACCGTTATCGCCGTCGCCGTTTTCGGCTGAGGGGACCGCAGGCAAGCGCACCAGGAACCGGGCCCCGCCGACCCCGTCGTGCCGCTCGAGCGTCACCGACCCTCCGTGTGACTCTGCGACCGCTTGCACGATCGATAGCCCGAGGCCCGAACCACGAGCGCCATCGCGCCCGCCGCGGACGAAGCGCTCGAACACGCGCGGTTCGAGCTCGGGCGGGACGCCGGGGCCGTCATCCTCGACGATCAGGATCGCGGATCCCGCGGAGATGCTGGTGGAGGCACGGATGCGGGTCCCCGGGGGGGTGTGCTTGACCGCGTTCTCGATCAGGTTGAGCACCAGCCGGTGCAGGTCGTCGCGCGCGCCGGACACGACCACCGGCCGGGCGTCGACCAGCAGCTCATGGTCATCGGCGACCGGTCCAATCTCCGAGGCGGCTTCCATCAGCACCTCGTCGAGCTCCGTCGCCTGATGGGGTTGGACGCGCTTGGCGTCAGCCCGCGCGAGCAGCAGCAGGTCGCCGACCAGCCGCCGCATCCGCCTGGCCGAGCGGAGCGCCGCCTGCGCGATGTCGGCCTGCTCGCCGTCGAGTTCCTCTGCCAGCAGCTCAAGGCTCGTCAGGACGCTGGTGAGCGGGGTTCGAAGCTCATGCGAAGCGTCCGCCACGAACTCTCGCTGACGGTCGAGCACGGACTCGGTTCCGCTGCGGGCGGCGTCGAGACTCTGGAGCATCCCCTCCAGCGTGCGGGCGAGCTCCGCCACCTCATCCTCGGCCTGGGGCAGCGGCACATGCCGGCTTGGATCGCGTGTGCGCTCGATCTCCCGCGCCGCCTCCGTGAGCTCCACGATCGGGCGGATCGCGCGCTGCGCCGTGGCCAGTCCGGCGAGCAGCGCCAGCACGGTCCCGCCG
>Ga0187808_10000600_pt1 | contig 11615 bp, 12 predicted proteins | sample NC_wetland_sal_i_5_FD_132427 | JGI IMG/M metagenome (GOLD analysis project Ga0187808, IMG submission 132427) | Wetland sediment microbial communities from Neuse River Estuary, North Carolina, USA - ASW_3 | ecosystem: Environmental > Aquatic > Freshwater > Wetlands > Sediment | place: USA: North...
CGCTGCTGACAGTGTTCGTGGCGCTCGAGCGCCGCAGCCCCGCTCCGCTCGTGCGTCTGAGCATCTTCCGAGTGCGCACGCTGGCGGTGGCAGACACGGTGCTGCTCTTGGTCGCCTCCGGGATGTTCGGGATGTTCTTCTTCGCCTCGCTGTACGTCCAGGAGATCCTCGGCTACAGCCCGCTGCGCGCGGGGCTGGCGTTCCTCCCGGTCACGGGCGGGATCGTGGTCGGTGCGGGGATCGCACAGCAGCTCATCCGGCGCCTCGGCGTCCGCAACGTCGGGGTGCTGGGAATCGCTCTCGCGACCGGCGGGATGGTGGTGCTAACCCAGGTGCCCGTCCACGGCAGCTACGCCGGCAACCTGCTGACCGGCCTGCTGCCGATGAGCATCGGCATGGGTCTCACCTTCGTCCCGATCACGCTGCTGGGCACGGGCGGAGTGGGCAGCGAGGACGCCGGGCTCGCGTCAGGCCTGTTCAACACCGCCCAGCAGGTGGGCGGATCGTTGGGACTCGCGATCCTCTCGACGCTGGCCGCGACCCAGACCGCCACGCTGCTGCATGGACTCGGCGCCGGCGCGACCCCGTACGCCGTGCTCGCCGCCCGGCTCTCCGGCTACCACGTCGCGTTCACGGCCGCGGCCGTGATGCTCGGCGTCGGCGGGTTGATCCTCGCGGTGGCACTGCGTCCGCGTCACGTGCACGCGCTCGAGGGCGAGCTTTCGCCCGCGGTCGCCGGGGCGTAGCACAATATGCGCGATGTCAGTTGAGGAGCGACAGCTACGAGCTGACGCCGAGCGCAACCGACGCCGTCTGCTCGAAGCTGCGCAGGCGCTGTTTCGCGAGCGGGGTCTCGACGTCGGGGTGGCCGAGATCGCGCAGGTTGCCGGGGTCGGACGCGGGACCTTGTTTCGCAACTTTGCCTCCAAGGAGGACCTGATCGCAGCGATCGTGATCGAGCGCGTGCAGGAGGCGGTGCTCCGAGGCGAGACGCTGCTCGCGGCGTCCGACCCCGCCGAGGCGCTGTTTCAGTTCCTGGGGGAGCTGGTCGGACGCCAGCAGCTCGACCGCGCGCTGTTCGAGGCGGTTGCCGACGAGTGGCTCGTCAACGACGAGATTCGTGGCGCACACGCTCGCATGGTGGGCGTGATGGACGAGCTCCTGACCCGCGCCCAGTCCGGGGGTGAGGTGCGCGACGACATCGGCGCGATGGACGTGCTGATGCTGTTGAAGGGAACGTGTGAGGCGGCGAGCGCATTCGCCCACGTCGATGCCAGGATCATCGACCGCCAGCTCGATCTCGTCCGTGCGGCCCTATCAGTTCCCGCCAGCGCTCGGCGCTTGCGCGGCCGTCCCCCGACGCTCGAGGAGATCGAGGGGGCAGCACCGCAAACGGGCGCGCGGCGCACCGGGTCAGCCGCCGAACGCTCGCAAGTCCTCTAGGCCTAACCGGCCCGCGTACATCCTTCCGGCGGCGAACACGGTCGGCGTCGTCACGACGCCGGCCCGCACTCCGGACTCGAAGTCACGCCGCACCCGGGCGCGCACCTCCTCGCTGTGCCGGTCGGCGTCGAACCGCTTAAGATCGAGCGCGAGCGTACGCGCGCGCTCCCACAGGTGCGGATCCTCCAGCCGGCCCTCGTCTGCAAACAGAAGGTCATGCATCTCCCAGAACCGACCCTGCAACGCAGCCGCCTCCGCGGCGCACGCCGCGGCCCACGCCCGCGGGTGGCTGGAGCGCACGGGGAAGTGACGGAACGCGTGTCGGAGCTTCACCCCGGAAAGCCGCGCGCACAGCGACGCGCAGTACGGGCACTCGAAGTCGGCGTACTCGATCATCACCGCAGCCCTCGCCGGGCCGCGCACGTGATCCTCGGCGCTCAGCTCGGGGACCGGCGCCGAGCCGAGGTCAGCCGCCACCCAGACCGTCGAAGATGAGGTTGGCGCCGGGCAGATCGCCGGGTGAGGCGGCCTGAAAGCTCCACTTCACGATCCCGTCGGGGCCGACGATCACCAGCGCGCGCTGGGCAAAGCCCCCCGGGTCGTAGGCGCCAAACGCTCGGCAGGCGGCGCCCTTGGGCTCGAAGTCCGAGAGCTGCTCGATCCTCACACCGAGTTTCTCCTGGAACGCGGTCTGCGAGTAGGTCGCGTCGCACGAGACCCCGTACAGGGTCGCACCCTGGGCCTCGAGCTCGCCGAGCACGTCGTTGTAGAGGTTCAGCTGGTCGGTGCAGACTGGGCTGAAGGCGAACGGATAGAAGACCAGGACGGTCGTCCTGCCCTCCAGATCGGCGCGGGTGAACTCGCTGCCGTCGCCGCGGCGCAGCGTGAACTCGGGTGCCGGCTCGCCCGCCTGGAGCAGTCCCGCGGGGCTTGCGGGCGCACCTTCTGACCCGCTTGCGGGGCTTCCAGCCTCGGTTGACGGCTGGGGCGTCGCGCTCACTTGCGCAAGCCGAGCTCGCGCACGAGCGCGCGGTAGCGCTCGAGATCGGCGCGCTGAAGGTAGTTGAGCAGCCGCCGGCGGCGGCCCACGAGCATGAGCAGGCCACGTCGTGAGTGATGGTCCTTGCGGTGGGTTCGCAGGTGCTCGGTCAACGAATTGATGCGCTCGGTCAGCAGCGCGACCTGGACCTCCGCCCTGCCGGTGTCCGCCGCGCCGTCGCCGAACTTCGCGACCAGCTCCTGCTTTCTCTCGCTCGTAAGCGTCATGCGGGCGATGAGGCTAGCAGCCGCATAGCCCGCGGGTGCGCTCTACGTCCTGTCGCATCTGCTCGACGAGCGCATCGACGGTGGCGAACCGGCGCTCTCCGCGCAGCCGCGCCACGAACTCGACCTCCAGCACCTTCCCGTAGAGATCGACCTCCCGGTCAAGCAGATAAGCCTCCACGAGCAGCGCACGCCCCGTGCCGAAGGTGGGTCGAACGCCGACGTTGACCGCCGCGCAGACACCATCGGCCCGCGCCGCGTACACGCCGTGGCCGGGATGAACGAGTGCTTCATCGGGCACGATGTTGGCGGTTGGAAACCCCAATTCACGACCCCTGCGATCGCCGGGCACGACTTCGCCCCGGAGCTGGAACGGCGCGCCCAGCATCCGCCCCGCGAGCTCGACTTCGCCGGCCTGCACCAGCGCCCGGATATGGCTGGAGGAGACGATTTCGCCCTCGAGCTCGACCAGCGGGACCACGCGCGTCTGAAAGCGGTCCTCGCCGGCGAGGGTCTCGGGGTCTCCCGCGGCGCGATGGCCGAAACGGAAGTTCTCCCCCACCGAGACGTGCGTCGCCCGCAGGCGGTCGACCAGCACCTGATCGATGAAGTCCTCAGGGGACTGCGCAGCAAACCGCTGATCGAAGGGGATCACGACCAGCTCGGCCACGCCGAGCTCCGCAATCAGCTCCGCCTTGACCTCGAAGCTGGTCAGGAGCTTCGGGGCCGCCTGCGGCCGCACCACTTGGAGCGGATGCGGCTCAAACGTGAGCACCGTGTCGCTGCCGCGGATCACCTCGCGGTGGCCGACGTGAACGCCGTCGAACTCCCCCACCGCGACGCGCCGCGGGCGGGCCTCAACATCGGCAAGCTGCGTCACTCGCATCGGCGGGGAAGCCTAGTGGCCGCCCACCGAAGTGGCGTCGCGTTCTCTCGGTGACGGCCCGGTCACCTGCTCAGGCCGACGACCGGCTTGAATTCGCGTCCTTCGGCGCGGGACTCGGCGAGCGCGATCAGGCGCTCACCGTCGGTGAGTCTGACGACCGCTGCCTCAGGGGAGATCGGGGCCGCGGGGACCGCCGCGCCGTGAGCAGCAAGCCGAGCGTTGTCGGGATCGAGCTTGACCTCAGGAATGAAGTCGAGCGCCTCAGCGAGTGCGATCACGCGGCCGGGATCCGCGGCAGCGACGTCAAACGGACCGATCCGGGTCCGGCGCAGCGTCTCGCAGTAGGCATCGCCGAGATCCGCGATCAGACTGCGGACGTAGGTCCCCGACGAGCACTCGATCACGAAGCCGCGGCGATCCCGCTCTCGCCAGCTCTCCTCGAAGCGGTGGACCTCGACCTCCCGCTCGGGGAGGACGAGCTCTGCGTGTCCCGCTCTCGCCAGAGCGTAAGCTCGGCGCCCGCCCACTTTGACCGCCGAGTACGCCGGCGGGCGCTGGCGGATGCGACCCGTGGGGAGGTCGAGATCGCCCTCCGGCGCGACCCCGGTCGCGACGATCTCCCCCTCCAGATCGCCGGTCGTCGACGTGGCGCCGAACCGTGCGCCCGCCTCATAGCGCTTGGGAAGCGCCATCAGGAACCGCTGCACGCGGGTCGCCCGTCCGATCAGGATCAAGAGCAGCCCCGTTGCGAACGGGTCGAGCGTCCCCGCGTGGCCGACCTTCACGCGACGCCCCAGTCGGCGCCGCACCCCAGCGACGACGTCGTGTGACGTCATGCCCGGAGGCTTGTCGTACAGGATGACGCCGCACACCTCGTGCTGGTGGGCTGGCCGAACGTCGGAGCGGTTAGGGGTACTCAAGGGCTGAGCTATGAGGCCGGAAGCGAGGCGGTAGCCGAGCGGTCTCCACGGCGGTCACTTCAGCTGCTGGGCGACCTCGCCGCGCAGGAACTCGACGAGCTCCTCCTGACTCATCGTGGTCGTGAAGCCGGCCGCCTGCCGGTGGCCGCCGCCGCCCTGTGCCCGGGCGATCGCAGACACGTCCACGCGATCATCGCTGGCGCGAAGCGAGACCTTCCGCTCGCCATCGGTTGCGGCGATCCGGTCGCGCACCAGCGCCGCCACCGCCGTGCCCTCGATCGCACGCAGGTGGTCAACGACGCCCTCCGAGTAGCTCTCCTCTGCCTCGGACTGCTCGAAGTCGGAGGCGTCGAGTTCGGTGACCGTGAGGCTGCCGTTGTCGTAGCGCTCGATCTTGGCCAGACCTCGGGCGAGCAGCGCGAGCTTGCCGTAAGGCACGCCTTCGTAGACGCGGCGGTAGATGGAGTGCGGCTCCACGCCTGCGTCGATCAGCTCGGCGGCCATGAGGTGCGACCGCGCGGTGGTGTTCTCATACATGAACCGCCCCGTGTCCGTGATCAGACCCACGTACAGCGCCTCGGCGATGGAGACGGTTGGCTTCACTTCCAGCCCGTGCATCAGGTCCCACACGATCTCCGCGGTGCACGAGGCGCCTGGATCGACCAGATTGACGGTCCCAAAGAGAGTGTTGTCGTGGTGATGGTCGATGTTGACGATATGGGTTCCCGCCCTCCGCAGCGCCTCGGCGGGATTCCGCTCGAGGTTGCCGCAATCAAGGAAAACGGCCGTCCGCTCGTCGAGGTCGGGCGGCGGGGTGCTCAAGGCGTCCTCGAGCGGCAGGAACTTGTACTCCTTGGGCAGCGGTAGCTCGCGCTCATCGATGAACGACTTGCTGTCCTTGCCAAGCGCGGTGAGGATCTCCTGCGTCGCCACCAGCGAGCCGAGAGCGTCGCCGTCGGGATTCTCGTGGGTGACGACGATCAGCTTCTTTGCTGAACGCAGCTCGTCGAGCACCTGCTCGCGGCTGGAGCGGTCTCCGTTCTCAGGCACCAGGCAGGTCCTCCGCGCCCGGACCGCGCGCCAGCAACTCGGTGAGGCGAGCCGCTCGGTCGACGGTTTCGTCGTACTCGAATACGAGCGCGGGCGTCCGCTTCAGGTTCAGCTCCGAGGCGATCGCGCCCTGCAGGAAGCCATGCGCGGAACGCAGCCCTGCGAGCGTCTCGGAGCGAACGGGCTCGTCGCCGAGCACGCTCACGTAAACGCGAGCATGGCGCAGATCAGGGCTGGTCTTTACCGCGGTCACTGTCACGAATCCGACACGGGGATCCTTCAGGTCCTTGGAGATCGCGTCACCGAGCACCTCGCGAACCGCCTCGTCCACGCGACGCATCCGTCCACCGGCCATCCTAGTCCTCCGCGCCTAAATGAAACACAAATGACGGCCTCATTGCTGCAGGTCCTCGACCGAGGCAACCAAGCGCTCGACACGCGCGCCGTCGGGACAGCGGGCCTCAAGCCAGCGCTCGGCCTCGTCCACCATCGCCGACAGCGTCGCGAGCGAGCCGCTGGTCAGGGCTGCGGTCAGCCTCGCCCGCTGCCACAGGTCGGCGTGGTCGGTCTCGGCGACCGCCGCGCCAAGGCGCCCGTGCAGCTGCGCCTTGATCGATGCGAGCTCTCTTCGCTTGCTCTTGAGGCTCCCGGCTTCCGGAAAGTGCAGGTCGATCAAGAGAACGGCGACGAAGCCGCTGCCGGACATCAGGGACTCCCCGCGCTGCTCAGACGAGCTCGCGCTCGACCTGCCGGGTAGCGTACGTCTCGAGCACGTCGTCTTCCTTGATGTCGGCGAAGTCTCGGAGCACGATCCCGCAATCGAAGCCTGCGCTGACCTCGCGCACGTCGTCGTTGAACCGTCGAAGGCTGGCGATCTCGCCGTCGTACACGACGGTTCCGTCGCGCACCAGCCGCACCTTCGACCCACGCGTGACCTTGCCATCGATGACGTGGCAGCCGGCGATGGTTCCCACGCGAGAGGCGCGGAAGATCTGGCGCACCTCGACGGTGCCGAGGGTCTCCTCGACCTCCTCGGGCGCGAGCATGCCCTGCATCGCGTCGCGCAGCTCCTCGATCGCGCGATAGATGACGGAGTAGTGGCGGATCTCGACGCCCTCGCGTTCGGCGACGGCGCGAGCATCGCCGACCGGCCGGACATTGAACGCCAGGATCACGGCATCGGACGCGGCGGCAAGCATGACATCGGATTCGGTCACTGCTCCGACAGCGCTGCGGATCACGTTGACCGAAACCTCGTCCTGTGGGAGCTTGGCGATCTCGTCCTCGATCGCCTCCAGCGATCCAGCCACATCGGCCTTGAGCACCAGGTTCAGCTCCTGGACTCCACTCTTGAAGATGTCCTCGAGCGAGACCTTCTTGCCGGCGCGGCGGGCGAGAGCCTCGGCCTTCAGGCGAGTGGATCGCTCGGTCGCCAGCTGACGCGCTCGGCGCTCGTTCTCAACGGCGCGGACCAGCTCGCCAGCCTCCGGCACACCGTCGAAGCCGAGCACCTCGACCGGCTCGCCGGGCAGCGCCCGAGCGGTGCGGTTGCCGAAGAAGTCGTTCATCGCCCGCACCCGTCCCCAATGCGCTCCGGCGACCACGGCGTCGCTGACATGAAGCGTCCCGCGGGCGATCAGGACGGTGACGACGGGGCCCCGCCCCGGATCAAGCTTCGACTCGATCACTGTCCCCGATGCCGGGGCGTCCGGATTGGCCCGCAGCTCCTCGACCTCGGCCATCACCAGGATCGTCTCGAGCAGATCCTCAAGTCCCTCCCTGGTCTTGGCCGAAACGTCCACGAACTCCGTATCTCCGCCCCACTCGACCGGTTGCAGGCCGAGCTGGGTCATCTCCGTGCGCACGCGGGCGGGGTCTGCCCCGGGCTTGTCGATCTTGTTCACCGCTACCAGCATCGGCACGCCGGCTTCCTTGGCGTGGTCGACTGCCTCCTCAGTCTGCGGCTTGACACCGTCGTCGGCCGCCACCACGATCACCGCGATGTCGGTGACGCGCGCGCCTCGGGCACGCATCGCGGTGAACGCCTCGTGCCCGGGCGTGTCCAGGAAGGTGATCTCCTTGTCGCCGTGATGCACCTGGTAGGCGCCGATGTGCTGCGTGATCCCGCCCGCTTCCCCGGCAGCCACCTCGGTTTCGCGGATCGCGTCGAGCAGCGAGGTCTTGCCATGGTCGACATGGCCCATGATCGTCACCACAGGCGGCCGCTCGACGAGCTCCTCCTCCTCGTCCTCGTAGATCGCCTCTTCGATCGGCTCCTCCTCGGTATGCACGATCTCGACGTCCTTGCCGAGCTCGGCGGCGAGCACGCCGATCGCCTCATCGGAGAGCGTCTGGGTCAGTGTCTTCATCTCACCCAGCGCCATCAGCTTCTTCATGATCTCCGGCACCGGCACGTCCAGGTACTCGGCGACGTCCTTGACCGTCGAGCCCGAGTTCACACGGATGGCCGGCTCGGCGACAACGGCCTGCGTCGCTGCAGGCCGCGACTCGGCCTCTTCGTCGTAGGTGCCGCGACGGCGCCGGCCGCGTCGCTGGCGCCGCGGGGGCTGACTCGTCTGAGCCGGAGGGCCACCGCCAGGGGCACGCCTCGAAGCCTGCGAATCGATCACCACGCGGCGGCGCCCACCTGGCGTCCCAGGTGCGCGCTCGCCCTGAAGCGAGTCGCGCGTGGGCCGCTGCTTGTGGTCGGCGCGCGATCTGGCTTCGGCCGGCTGATGGCTGGCCGGCTCGCCACCGGAAGGTGCCTGCGCCTGCGCGGGCGCATCCGCGCTGGCCTCGGCTCGCGGCTGGGCGGGGGCGTGGGCCGAAGCATCTGCGCGCGCCACTGCGCCCTGCTCGGCGGGTTTCTGGGCCGCGGTCTGCAACGGCCCTACTGGGGCAGCCGTCGTCCCCGCAGCGCCGTCACCGTTGCCGAGGATCCTCAGGGCTACGTCCTCGTCGACGTTGGAGGAGGCTGCCTTGACCTCGACGCCGGCTGCGCGCAGGCGCTCGAGCACATGCTTGGATGGCAGCCCTCGTTCCTTAGCGATCTGGTGGACGCGCTTGTTCATCTACCTCCAGTCTAGATCGGGGCTACTGCGCGGCGCCCTCGGCGGGCTGGACATCGGCCTGGGGCGTCTGCGTGGCCGCTGCGGACACCTGATCGGTGGCCTGTCCCTCGAGCGCCTGATGCGCTTCGAGCCCACAGTAACGCGAGCCCGGAAGTGCCGCGTTCGGGCAGCGCCGGCCATTGGAGAGGATCGCCGCACAACGGCCTTGCGCCTCCTCCTGCTCGTAGGCGTGCTCGGCCTCCTCGGCCGCGAACTCGGTTTCCGACCGAATATCGATCCGCCAGCCGGTGAGCCGAGCGGCGAGCCGGGCGTTCTGACCTTCGCGGCCGATCGCCAGCGACAGCTGATCGTCGGGCACGATCACCGTGGCCTGCTTGCCGGCGTCGTCCACGAGCACTTCCCGCACGCGCGCGGGCGACAGCGCCTTGGCCACGAACCGCGCCGGTTCGTCGTTGTACGGAATGATGTCGATCTTCTCGCCCCGTAGCTCGGAGACCACCATCCGCACCCGCGAGCCACGCGGGCCGACGCAGGCGCCGACAGGATCGACCCCGTCGACATGCGAGACTACGGCGATCTTCGAGCGGTAGCCGGGCTCCCGCGCCACACCCGTGATCTCGACGAGCCCGTCGGCGATCTCGGGCACCTCCAGCTCGAACAGCTGCTTGATCAACTCGGGATCGCGGCGGGAGACGATGATGCTCGGGCCCTTGGTCGAGTTCGACACGTCCTTGATCACGGCCTTGATCCGCTGCGAGTGGTCGTATCGCTCGCCTTCGACCTGCTCAGACTTGGGGAGCAGCGCTTCGACGCGCTCCCGCAGCTGCACCAGCGTGTAGCGGGAGTCAGACTGCTGCACGATCCCGGTGATCAGCTCGCCGACGCGATCGCGGTACTCCTCGAACATCATGTCGCGCTCCGCCTCGCGGATCCGTTGCAGGATGACCTGCTTGGCTGTCTGTGCGGCGATGCGACCGAAGTCGTGCGGGGTGACGTCCTCGATCTCGATCTGGTCCTCGAACTCCTTGAGCTTCTCCATGTCGAGTTCGGGTTCCGGCGGCTCGCGCAGCTCGCCCGTCTCGGGATCCACGGTCGGCTCCTGGTCGCCCGTGCCCTCGACGAGCAGCTGGTCCTCGAGCTCCAGTGGGATCTTCAGCTCGAACACCTTGAAGTCGCCGCTTTCACGATCCATCTCCACCTTCGCGTAGCGAGCCGCTTCGGGGGTCTTCTTGTACGCCGACAGAAGCGCGTCCTCCAGCGCCTCCATCAACTTCTCAGACGAGATGTTCTTCTCGGCCGCGAGGCCTCTTACTGCTTCGAGGATCTCTCTCGACATGTCTTCAGTCTCCAGGGATCAGGTTCGAGCGGGCGATCTGCTCGTAGGGAATCGTGAGGACCCCGTCGCCCGCGGCGATCGTGACGTCGCGCTCAGAAGCGCCCACGAGCTCGCCGGTCACGCTCTTGTGACCATCGCGAGCATCGCGCAGCCGCACGCGTGCACGCCGCCCTAGGAATCGGGTGTAGTGCTGGGGCTTGGTCAATGGCCGGTCTTGGCCAGGTGAGGAGACCTCCAGCGAGTACCGGTCTCGATACTCGCCGAGGTGCCCGGATACCCGCTCGCACAGAGCCAGCGTTACCCCGTCCGGATGGTCGATGAACAGCCGCAGCGTCGTGCCCGACACTTCCACGAGCAGCACCTCGACCGCGGGCTCGCTGATGGCGAGCCGGCTCTCGATTTCGGTCTGAAGTGGGCTGGTGCTCACGATCTCCTCCGTCATGAAACTCATAAAAAAAGCGGGCCAGCGCCCACTTCCGGGTACAGCCACCGGGGAGCGCCCGGCGCAAACAACTGTACGTTCAGGGTAGCACCGATTTTGGGCTGTTACAGGCTTGAAACGGGTCTGGCGCGCGGGCGGCCATGGCGGTCATGCGTGCGTCACGACGGTCCGGGCGCGCATTCGCGCGAGTACGTCGTGACGCACGCAATGCCCGCCTGATCGGCTGGCGGCGGATCGGAGCACCCGGCGTTAGGCCCGCGCACCGGCGCTCCCCCTCTCTGGGCTCTTCCGCCCCCTCTCTCAGGGGCTTGGTGCTCCCCCTCGCTAGAACTCTTGCTCCCCCTCTCTCAGGGGCTCGGTGCTCCCCCTCGCTAGGGGCTCTTGGTTCCCCTCAGCAGGAGGCGGGTGCTCTACGCGCTGCTAGGGGAGGACGCGGCGGCGCGGGCGCGGGCGCGGTCGCGGTAGATGCGGTAGTCGCGCCTGCCTGGTTGCAGGCAGGCGGCGAGCGCAAGCGGCTTGCGCGCCTCTGCGTGGCGGCCCAGCATCTGCAGCGAGCGGCCCAGACAGAACAGTGCGTAGTCGTCGGTTGGGGCGCGATGGACGACCTCTTCGAACTCCCTGGCGGCCTGCTCGTAGCGCTGCGCCCCGAACAGCGCGCGACCGAGCGCCTCACGGATTGAGGTCTTGTCAGGATCTAGGTCACGGGCGCGGGACAGCGGGATCGTGGCCTGGTGGTTGTGTCCCGCCTCCAGCAGCTCAGTGCCCCGTCTGAAGAGCTCGTATACGTCGTCCATCGCTCCAGTTTAGGCGCCCTCCGGACGCTGCGGGCGGGTTGGCGAACTGGACCGGCGCGGGGGCAGCGCCCACAGCGCGCGCAGCCTTCCCAGCGGCCCCAGCCCCGCTCGAAGGTGGGCACGCAGGGCGCGGCGCTGACCGGGCGTCGGGGGGTCGGTCGCCCCGCCGAACCGCTGGAGCCGGAGCGCCCGGACGTAGGCGGCCGCCGTCGAACCGACCATCCGATATTCCAGCGACGCCAGTGTCGCTCCGGCCGCCAGGGGCCTTCCGCTCCGCGCCAGCGCGCGCTCGAGCTCAAAATGGACCGACTCGTCGGGGCTTGCGAGCGCCCGGACCAAGGCCTTCTCGGCGGGAGTGTACCGGCCGCTGTTGGTCAAATGCGTTGCCATGAGCAGTGCGGCGCGGTCGA